>Ga0233439_10000562_pt1 | contig 54491 bp, 51 predicted proteins | sample SI_123_September_6_FD_182713 | JGI IMG/M metagenome (GOLD analysis project Ga0233439, IMG submission 182713) | Seawater microbial communities from Saanich Inlet, British Columbia, Canada - SI_123_September2016_100_MG | ecosystem: Environmental > Aquatic > Marine > Inlet | place: Canada: British... | reverse complement strand
AATCTACACTTAATTCACACACGAAACCTACACTTAATTCACACACGAAACCTACACCGAAACCTAAAAACAAAACATCACACAACAACAACGCACTTAAATATCTATAATACCAATCTTTATAAATACTCTTCTTATTTATATACATTTCAAGTGAATAATTAAGTCCTTCCCAGTAATTTCTACATACTGCTTCAACATCTGTGGTATTACACATGCTTTTGTAATATCTCATTCGACTGGTACCTATATAATCACTATTATCCAGGAGTTTATTCTTCTTCCTAATTTTTCGATGGAACTCATCGACTTTCCTATTTTTCTGAAGTTGACGAAAAATCTCTCTGAAATCTTCTACACAATTTACTTCTACATCAATCAAATCCAGCTCCTGAAATGTTGCCATTCCCGGAATATAATCATTCCCCAGCAAAATATACTTTTTATTTACTGGTTTATCCAGCTCTGTTATACACAATACCTCGTGTTCATAACGATATAAATCAATGTGCCACATTAATAGTAAGTCGCTGTCTAATCCATATATTATATCTCTTCCTTCTTGTATTGTGAATTTATGTTCTCCCTCGCCCGGTTCATCGCTACACGACATATCAATTCGGTCTACACCAAAATCTTCCGGACGAAAATGCTCATAAATACTTTCTGACAATTTACTCATAAATAATGTCCCCGCAGTGATCTCTGTAGTATCCCACAGTTTCTCTACCCCATCCAACTTATCCCGAATCTTTTTTTTCATCCGTCTTTCCTTCTGCTGTTTCTTTTTCGCTTGTTCAGCTACACCATCAAGCGCGATGAATACATATTTTGTTGGAGATATAATCCGTATCTGTTTTCCAATTTCCTTCTTGACTTCATCAATAATTAAGTTCTCAATATGTCCATATGAGTCTATGGTTTCCCGGGTAAGTTCACCATTATCATATTCATTTTGTATTCTATGAAAAACATCATACACAACTGAATTGCAGTCCATATACAAATTATCATACGTTCCACATTCACTTCGATGTTTCACTATTTGCGGATACTTCTTAATAAAATTCGTATAAAATGTATGAATACCCATCGTGTTCTCTAAGAATAATATAAAAATATATTTATATTATTTAGCGTTGAATATTTGAAGAAAAGAAAATATCATCAAACAGTATATATAATGGAATTGAATATAGTATCATTTTTCTACTTATTTTTTAGATTGTCGCCATTCATAATTGTTTCATATTTCGGCCTGGCTTCTATTCTAAATCAAGATATAAAAGGTGTCATATACCTCGTCGGATTATTAGTGTCCTGTTTCGCAACTATACTCATCGGTAATACCATACCGGACCGTGAACCATCCGGAGACCCAGAAGAAGACAATGCTGTATGTAATCTTATTTCAATCGGTCACAATCGATCATTTTCCAAGTCCCCTTTAGGTATTTCAATGTTGTCATACACACTATTTTATCTGGTGTATATAATTGTAAAATACAACATAGTCTATTATAATATTCCTACACTCATCCTTCTCCCACTTCTAATTGTAGGAGACCTATTTTGGAATATTTCCAATGATTGTTACGACATCTTCCCTATCCTCGCATCTATTATTATCGGTGGTTCTATGGGAGCCTTGTGGGCACGGATTGTGGATTCTATGAATCAGCCCAACCTTTTCTTCTTCAATGTAGGCAGTGACAAAACTGTATGTCAGCGACCCAGTAAACAACTCTTCAAGTGCACCTTCAAAAGGTAATGAGTATGATAACAACAATACTTGTATCAATAATAGTATATATGTATGAAAAGTAAAAATAATATACCTGAACCATATTATTTTTTGTAAAGAAATCTTCTTATTCCTGAAATTTCGATATGTTCTCATTGAACCACCGTTTTAGATATTCTACCAACTTCGCTCTATGCAAATCAGTCGCAAGTAATTTTATGCTACGATACTTATCTGAAAAATGAAGTATAAAGTTTTTTATGATGTTATGTGTATTTGCTCGTTTATATTTTTCGAGTTCATTGTAAGCATACATCTTGTATCCTTTTCTTGCGTTTACCTCATTATGAAAGTGATAAAATAAATCAATCAATTGTTGTTTTCTCTTTAGAGACTTGAAATTCACATTGTCTAAATATTGTTTAGCGTGATTAGCACAATCTGGACAAGGAAGATTAGAACAAATAGAATAAAACACATTCAATAATTCTTCGCGGATTGTTGGAAATGATTCATCATTTATTTTTTCAGCTAATGTATGAAATAAATACCATGTTGGCTCACCCCACTTTACTTTTACTACCGATTCGGGAGGAGGAGGTGGCGCTGGCAATTTACGTATATATGACCGTTGATTTAATAACATCGGTAATTGTTTCGGTTGAGGTTTACTTCTGGAATTGTAAAACCTCATTTGATTCATACTCTTTATTATATTATATAATTAAAATAAATAGAAAATAATATCTAATATTCATATATCCGGGATTGCTATGGAAACCAAAGGTGAATTAGTCGAAATTATTCGCAATTGGGTGCAAGTTGACAACGAGATAAGAGCTCTTCAGAAGGAAATAAACACGAGAAAAAATGATAAAAAAAAGACATCGCTACTTTTAATCGATACAATGAAAAATAATGAAATCGACTGTTTTGATATCAAAAATGGACAAATACAATATGTGAAAAAAAATGTCAAGAAACCTATGACCAAAAAGGTATTATTTGATGTTTTATCTAAATATTATGAAGGAGATTATATGAAAGCAAATAATATGCGAGATTATATTTTGGAAAACCGAGAAGAGTCCACAAAGGAAACTATTTCAAGGAAGATATCTTCTAAAAATGCGGAAACAGAAACAACAGAAACAACAACTCCTCCTATTTGATTATATCAATCATAACAACACTGTTATTCACTCGCCGTTTTCCTATACGCTGTGGGTTTTGCTTCTCCATCAAGATATCCTCCGTTTTATAAACATTATCATCTTTATCTATGTAGTAAATGATTCCATCGATATTATGTGCCTCCACAACAATATTTATAGTGGCATCGACGGCATCAGATTCCCCGATTGTTCCATTCGGTGTCCCTTTTGAATGTGTCCCACAGAAATCGTTCCCATCCCTTTTGCGACGACTACACCGTTCATCGTTAGCCCGTTTGGCACAACATCGAATGTCGTCGGATATTTTATTTTTGACTCGATTACGTTTCTCAAAGTGCTCCTTAGTCAGTGTCAAACGAGGGTACTCATATACAAACTCTATCAAATCTTGGATTGGAACACATTCATCTTTTTTTGCGACCTTTTCACACACTTGCTTCTTGAAACTACTAAGATACTCTTCTATATGCTTATTAATACGTTTTTCCATATTCAAACTATTGTCTCGATACAATATTATGTTTGTCTAAATTCTATTTCAATTTTTTATACATTTTATGAAAATGATATAAAAAATACAGGGTTATTTGTTGTGTTTCTTTTTTACTGGTGTTTTGTTTTGTGAGGGATTTGCTTACAGTTAAAACATCTTCTTGATTTGCTCGAATATCTCCTGAGCCTTAATACAAACAATACGCAAATGCTGACGGATCAAGTTCTTATCTGTTTTGGAAATATATCCAACTCGAATACGACTTTCGCTGTCGTGCGGATGTAATTTTCTGAATCCACAAAAATTCAATACCTTTTCATCTTGATAGTATTGTTCGTAGAGTAAATATTCCAAAACCTTCCCTATTGTATAATCTTCATTTTCCAAGATGATATCGTAATTATTTTCCATTGTTGTTTCACTAAGCGAAATCGGGACAACATCGTCATCGACTGATTGAATCAAAGCGACAAGCTTATTGTGCAATATTTTACACGCCATACGCATTATTTCTCGATTTTCATATACTCCTACACTCTGAATCGCAAAATCAAAACTGTTGTCGACGAATTGTCTCTGCGCATCTAACAATTCAAAGTTGCGTTTTTCGAATTTTATATCCTCGCTTGACAAAGATTCGGACCGTAAATTTTCCTCCAGTTTTTCCCAAACAGAATTCACCTTCTCCATATCGGGCGTGTTACCATACGCGCATTTACTCACACACGTAAATGTAGAGCTGTCATTGGCAGTTTTGAATGAAAATTCATTGGTTAAATGGATTCGCTCTCCGGGAATACTATCACCTATCTTCGGCCTTAATCGAATGAAATCAATATAATCTTGTGTGATCTCATCTTTCGGGAAGATTTCGCGCACCTTCGCTTCTGGCAAATATTCTCCACTCTCCTTTTCTTTTATCTTAAAATCACCGGTTGTTACAATGACCGTGGTTTCACCGGTGTTCTCCATAGACAACTCCATTATGTGTTTTTCTAAAAATTTGAGGTCTTTTGAATGTATTGGGATATTTGCCAGTCGGTGTTTGACTATTTCATTATGAAACCGCGTTGTGTTTGCGTGAATTTGGCATTTTCCATTTTCATACATTTCTGAATCAAATGCTGCGGTAGGTATGTCATTTAAAACTGTTCTACGCAAGGCATTCGCTAAACTTACGTCGATATTAGAAAGAGTGAACTTGAACACTCCGTTTTTATCGGATGGATTGGAAAATGACGGGTTCATAATATACTACTATTAATATATACCTATTATTTAAATATTTTCAAATCAATTTTTTAACATCTGGAATAAAAAATGCTAAATTATTCGTTTTTTCAGACACTAACTACCTATTCTACCTATTCTACATATTCTACCTATTCTTCATATTCATCTGAAACTATGTTATAATTATAGTCTCTCAAATATCGTGCCATCCGTTGAGGGCTCAGTGTTTTCCGCACGAGTTCTTCGACAAATGATATATTTGGTTCTTCGTCTAATGGAAGTTCCTGTTCCCCCTCTAATGGAAGTTCTGGATTATCTGCAAAATCGATCTGTGATTTCATCGCGTCTGTATCGATTGTGAATACACTTGGATTTTCTGCGAGAGTTGATATATCGAATGTCTCATAAAACACTCCATATGATAAGCCCTGGATTTCTCTCGCCTTTTCTTCGATCAAATCTATAGCACCACTATTTTGGCAGATGTTTTTCCAATTTATTTTATCTTTGTTTTGTCGAAGCAATTCTACTGCTCTGGGGTTTTTGTTGAAACATAACGTGTCCCAATCTATTTTATCGATGTTCTTCAACAAGATACTTACCGCGTAGTCGGACTCGTTGTAATGTAATGACATCCAATGGCGGGTTTCATATATAATGGAATCGTTGTAGCTCATTAGAAATTTTAGCGACCATTCATTGTGAAAACATAACCAATCAGTATCGCCCGATTCGAACAATTCGGTTCGTAACTTTTCGATTTTAGATAAAATCTGATATCCATTTTTATTTTTTAGCAAAGCCTCCAGATTGAGATAGTCAGGGTGTATTTTTTCTAATAGATGAATAGCATTCTCGTTCTTGCATAAAGCTGATATCAATACTCTCCTCAGATCATACATATAATCAACTAAATTGGGGCTGTAGTGTGGGTCAAACAAGTACCCGAAGTTCCTTTCAATGAACGAAATCGCACCGGGATTTTCAAATACATTGTGAAGACATATAGAACGATGTATGTCTTCACCCTTATTGTTTTGTGAATTGAAGTTGAAATGATAGTCCATCAAGATATAGTTCCCCTTTTTATATGCCTTTTCAAACATATGAACCGCCGCTGGGTTATACGACAGTTCTATATAATCTATATTCTCGACATCTCTTTCCAACAAATGAATCGCTTCGGGATGCCCCGACAAATCCTGTACGCTAACCATATCATTTTTTTCTAATTCGTGTATTGCGTGTTCGTTGTTCAATATATTCTCATAATCCAGATGATTGATGTTTGGCATCCAATCGCGAATTTTATATAATGGACGAAATGACATTGTAGTTATATAGTGCTTTATATACTTATTTTATAAATGTATAAAATAGAATCAATTTTTTGAAGGTTGGGAAAATCATGTATTAAAAAATTGATTCCTTTTTTTGTAAAGAATGTATTCGCATAAATCTCTCTGTTCACTATGGTATTAACTCTAACAACTACTTTCGAAGAAACTGTATGGAACGAATGGTCCAAAAGATTACCTACATTCAATACTTACTTTGTTCGTCGAGCATTCTATCCAAATAGAATGACCGAACTCGACAACTTGGTGCGACAATTTGTCGAAACCCAGCGCAAGTCAACACAATTGCTTATAAACAATCGTGGTAGACTTCCTAAATATTGGGACGACTTAACCGAAGACCAAAAAGAAAAATGGCAAAACACAAAGACCCTCATTAAAAATCTCGACAAAACTCTTCAAAAGTGCGTGATAGACAACAACGTCGGAATGTTTATGGAGAGTCTCGAAACACTGGAATCTCAACGCATTGCTGATTTGATCAACCACCCCGAGGAGGATAGCTACGAGGCTACTATCAGAGAAGCAGCAGAAGCCCTTATCGAGTTCTCCAACAAGGCCCACGAAGAATGTAAGCGCAAGTTTCTCAAACAGAAGATTGTGGAGGTCGGCCCGGTTCGCCGGTCTTCAAGACTTGTTCAAAAGAGCACGAAATAAATACGAACGAATTAGCTAGGTAGTTAGAATAGATTATAAATTAGTAAACACTTTTTTCTCGTATTTTTATTCATACCATCACTAATAACATAAAGACGAAAAATAATATTATTGGCATAAACAATAATATCCAAGAAACCATCGGTTGCCCAGCTCTACATATAATGTTTAAGACCCACGTCCAGAAAATCACATAGAATAGTTTCAGAAGAAAAATGATGTAAACACTTAGAGATACATCACATTTATACGCTCCTACACAATACATATGGGTATTTCCTGTGTTTTGAATCGCCATAACGACAAGGGCAATCAAAGATACCACTAAATATATCTTGGAAGGTAAACATAAATTTTTTAATCCGACAATCTTCATTATATATACTGTTTTAGATTTTTTTGAATTGTTGCCAAAATTATTTAAGCAGGTCGTGTAAGATATTCCATATGTCAACATCTTATTTTATTTTGTCGAAATCCCCAAACAAGGAAATATGCAACAACGATGACAATGGGGTTGTTTTGTTACAAAATAAAATCAACTATATTCTCCCGAGAAACCTACTGACGTTTTATAGTGAAAATGGATTATTCGAATCAGGATTAATCGAATGGTGTAAACAGTTCTGTCGCAAAGACAAAACGATGTTAGATATTGGTGCGCACACAGGCAGTTATGCTTTATCGCTCGCCCCGTATTGTAAGTCGGTATATGCGTTTGAACCCCAGAAAATGACATATTATGCTTTGTGTGGAGGAGTCGCTTTGTCTAATATCAATAACATTGAGTGTTTGAATATCGGGTTGGGTTCTAAGGAACAAGTCGGGAGTATGACATTGAATATTGTTAGTAATGACGGCGGTGGTTCATCCATTCACAATAATACCGATGTTTTGGCAAGAGAGGAAATCCAAATTGATATGTTGGATAATTGGAATATATCCAATATAAGTTTTATAAAATTGGATGTCGAAGATAACGAACAATATGTATTAGAAGGCGCCAAACAAACAATTATAAAATCAGAATACCCACCAATTCTGTTTGAATGTAACGACCGGGCAAAACATCAAGGACTTTTTGATGTCATACAAGAGCTTACATATTCGGTGATTACAATCAATGGTCTTCAGAATATGTATTTAGCTTGTCGAGATTAAAAAATTGATTCAATTATTGGTTGATATGATTGTATCATTATTACGATGTGTCATTATCCTAACTGCAAAAAACAACCAAATTATAACGTAGAAGGCGAAACAAATGCGTTATATTGTAATGAGCATAAAAAGGAAGGAATGGTCAACGTAATAAGTAAGACTTGTTGCGAAGAAGGATGTAAAAAAAGACCAACTTATAACGTAGAAGGCGAAACAAATGCGTTATATTGTAATCAGCATAAAAAGGAAGGAATGGTCAATGTGATATCCAAATCTTGTAAAAGTGAATGGTGTACAATATGTATTTAGCTTGTCGAGATTAAAAAATTGATTCAATTATTGATTGATGGTATTGTATCATTATTACGATGTGTCATCATCCTAACTGCAAAAAACAACCAATTTATAATGTAGAAGGTCAAAAAGCATTATATTGTGGTCAACATAAAACAGAAGGAATGAAGGATGTGAAACACAAATATTGTATCCACGAAGGGTGTAATACACAACCAATTTATAATGTAGAAGGTCAAAAAAAAGGTCTATATTGTGGTCAACATAGAAGAGAAGGAATGAAGGATGTGAAAAACAAATCTTGTATCCACGAAGGGTGTAATACACAACCAACTTATAATGTAGAAGGTCAAAAAAAAGGTCTATATTGTGGTCAACATAGAAGAGAAGGAATGAAGGATGTGATATCCAAATCTTGTATCCACGAAGGGTGTAATACTAGACCAACTTATAATGTAGAAGGTCAAAAAAAAGGTCTATATTGTGGACAACATAAAACAGAAGGAATGAAGAATGTGATATCCAAATCTTGTATCCACGAAGGGTGTAATACTAGACCAACTTATAATGTAGAAGGTCAAAAAAAAGGTCTATATTGTCTTCAACATAAAACAGAAGAAATGGTGGATGTGAAAAACAAATCTTGTATCCACGAAGGGTGTAATACTAGACCAACTTATAATGTAGAAGGTCAAAAAAAAGGTCTATATTGTGGTCAACATAGAAGAGAAGGAATGAAGGATGTGAAAAACAAATCTTGTATCCACGAAGGGTGTAATACACAACCAATTTATAATGTAGAAGGTCAAAAAAAAGGTCTATATTGTCTTCAACATAAAACAGAAGGAATGAAGGATGTGAAACACAAATCTTGTATCCACGAAGGGTGTAATACACAACCAATTTATAATGTAGAAGGTCAAAAAAAAGGTCTATATTGTGGTCAACATAGAAGAGAAGGAATGGTGAATGTGATAACTAAGACTTGTAAAAGTGAATGGTGTACAACGATGGTCCAAACAATTAAATACGATGGTTATTGTTTGTTCTGTTTTATCAACTTGTTTCCAGATAAACCAGTATCGCGAAATTACAAAACCAAAGAATACGCTGTTGTAGAATTTGTAATGTCCGTATTTCCAGATGTTGATTGGGTAGCAGATAAAAGAGTGAATGGAGGTTGTTCAAAACGCAGACCAGATTTGATATTGGATTTAGGATATCAGGTTCTAATCGTTGAAGTGGACGAAGACCAGCACAATAAATACGATTGCAGTTGTGAAAATAAACGCATAATGGAATTATCGCAAGATATGGGGCATAGACCAATAGTATTTATACGGTTCAATCCAGATGAATATGAAAGAAATGGAGAAAATATAACATCTTGTTGGGGTCAAGACAAAAATGGTATTTTTGTAGTGAAAAAATCCAAAAAGAATGAATGGAACCAAAGGTTGAATGTATTAGAAGAGCATATAAATTATTGGATAGACCCACAGAATATCACAAATAAAACAGTTGAAGTGATTCAATTGTTTTATGATGAGTGAATCGATAATCGTGTTTTAGTATTTCATCCAACAAATTAAGCTAACGCGACTTTGGTATCTAATGCGGGTTGACTATATGAATGAGGATCCGCGTGATTCTTCATAGAATACGTATCCGCAGCATTGACCGCACCAGCACTAGTCATAAAACTCGTGACGGGGTTACTAAATTGTCTATCCAAAGAATAACCGCCTTTCTTAATACGCCGTCTTCTACTTCCACCAGTCATATTGGGTAAGTTTCTACTTGAGATTTGCATATGCAACGGGTCAACCTGATGTGTATTTATGGGATACGTATATGAATCGTGGCTACTGGTATAACTGGCAGGACCAAAGTCCGAACCGCCCATTTTCTTTTGTGTGAATCGTCGTTTGGACTTACCACCCTGTTGTTCCATCATACATCCGCCGCATCCACCCTTCATTTTTTTGTTTCTGTATGTTCTTCGTTTACATTTGCATTTATTCTGACAGTTCTTTCTTTTACTACACGCCTTGCACTTATCACACCCTTTACATTTTGTGCATTTAACACATTTCACACATTTCGTTTTTCGAGAACCTTTCACCATTTTATATAATATATGTATATTTTTTAGTGGGAAGTCAAAAGGACTTTCGATGTTAAGTAGGTTCCCATAGTAATCCACATCGTGTTGATTACACTGGAGCTTTCGTGTAATACCCATCGTATAGCCTGACAATGTGGTGTTGCTACCATAAATGGACTATACAGAAATCCTACAATTGTTGAAGGGGTGCAAATATATGTATAAATGTGCGATGATATATAGTGGAGAAATATCCAAGTAGAATAAAAAAATATAATGGTTTTGGCTTCTTTTGTAATAACATTTGGTATAGAATATACGATTGTCATCTGGGATTATTATAAATATATATCGTTTATATGTTTATATTATTGTTGGGTCATACAATTTGTTATTCTATTCGATATCTACGTGTGTTAGCATATGCCTTCTACAACACACACCGGTTAATCTCAATTCATCTAAAGTTTCACCTTCAGCGGTTTTTTCAGTGTTGGTTGATGTGAAATAAACAACGTTATCCAGTTTCTCTCCCTTGGCGATTTTTCTCTGTCTAACTTTTTCTTGGTAATATCTGTATTTGTTTGCCAGTACATTTCCACAGGTGACACATCTAACAGGAATAATCATTATATATCTGCTTATATAATATACATTTGTATATATTTTCTAAATCAATTTTTTGTTTCCAATAATATTTCTAAAGGTATATCAAGAAAGATTCTTATGAAATATTTCACACACGGAATTTGTTTGACATTACTGATCATTATATTATCTATAAATTACGCATACTATTCTCAAGAAATGTTTCAAACCGAGCAACAAACTGTTGAAGGTGTACAAGAGTTTTGTCAACCAGACGATGAAGAGTATGATTCTTGTTTGGAAATCACTTATTTCGATATAAACAACGTAAAACAAAACGGGAAAGTATTACTTTTACCGGGGTATTTTGTGAATGCCGAAAATATGGTGGAAAAAATTCAAACATTAAACAATTTATCTACCCCAACTCCACAACCATCATTGCCGCCCCCGGAATTTCTCTCCGATAATATTGACGCAACATTTCACGGGGATTTCGACAAACCCGAGCACAGAACAAAGAATTCCATATGGCATAGAAACTACCAAGGGAAACTTGAAAAGGTTTATTACGCGGATATTTCAAACACAACACTTTATTACGACCCATCGGAATATCCCTACGGTCCATCTTCCTATGTTCCCGATTATGAAGAATCAACAAAATTAAGTTATTACTCTCATTCACAGGAACCGGCGAAAGACTCTGCGCCAAACGATGTTTCCCCCGCCACTTCAAATCCTCTTTTCATCCAATCAAAACATAAAAAACTCACGGAAAATCCAGCCTATGTGTCTTCATTGCGCGATTTAGATGACGTCAACCAGCAATCAGAAGAAAAAATGAAGTCTTATACTATTTTTCCCTAGCTAAATATACCTATCCTAATTTGTTATTCGCACATCAGCCCGGCACATTGGGCACGACTCTAACACTTGGTTCCCCTGGTGCATACAACACTTCAAGAAACATTGTGTACACAGTTTATGGTTGCACAATAAAGTTATTGTAGGTGTTTCTGTAAGAACATTTTCATAGCAAACCATACAAACGGTTGCGTCGTCGTGTTTATTCACCCACAAAGAGTCTATGGTGAAACACAACATCCGTCGATTATACTTACCTAATGGTCTAATAAGGTTCTTTTTATATTTCTGAGATAACAAGGACAGGACCGCTTTCAACATAATTGTATCGAGCTTGTCCCACGTAGGTTTTTCAGTTGTATCGAATGCCAAACACTTGGCACATTCTCTCACTCGGACATACTCACGAGATTTCAGAAATGTGATAACACTATCACTAAAATCTTTCAGTGGTTCATCCGTCGGTCTATGCCGGTACAATCGTCTTTTATCTCGACGATTTTGGTTCCTCTTTGAATTATCACGCGCGGTCTTATCAGACATTACAGTGGTTGGTAGTTGTTGGTTTTCCATTATTATTATAATGTCCCATATGAATATAAAAAAAGACATCAATTTTTTTATACTACGAAAAATTTCCGCTGGATTCATTATTTTTGGTTTTTGTATATTTACAAATATGAATATATGTATAAATGGATAAAAAAACGCATTATAACTCCATACATAAAGAGTGTCGTATAATGATGTTTGCGAGGGGCCTAATCACAAACACACTACACATCACTCAGCACATATAAGAGATGTATTATTACACAATACAAACGGTCTTTGGGTTTCCCCATCCAACAAGATTGTTAGTATCAGAGTGGGTGAACACTCATCAACTACAACCTATTTATACGACTTTCATCGTTTTTAACGCCGTAGTGTGTCTTGTTTTACTCAACCAAACAAGAAGTTGTCATACGTTATCACCCTTCGAACGAACAATTTTATCGTTGTTGAATCATATGGTTCGCTCCTACTACGCCGGATGAAATTCACCTCAATCCTTTGTATGAGCTCTTCTCATAAGTTTCTCGTCCATTTCAGTATGAATAAAGGGCCCAGGATTCACTTTTATTCTGTTCCCCAGTTAAGTGGACTTACAAAACTTTATAGTGTTTCCGAATAACCCTACAAGAGGGTTATTACGCTGGGATTTTTAAGCGCTATTCAGGGGTGAATTTTGCCGTCTTTGACTCGAATTCATAGGTCTCTTAATGTTACCCTATTACTATCTTCCCCATGTCACAAAATAGTATGTGTATGTGTATTTAATCGGCTTTTAAATACACCATACTATTTGAACTCCTAAGCACCACCACGGGTGTCAATTCACCTCCGCTTAGGATTGTAGGATATCACATATATCCTTCCATACCCCTTTATATTTTAAATTTGGAGTTAGTTTATACACATAATCGTTTTGGTGTCAGGTATTTTTATATTGTTCCCAGGATATAGTTTCATATTAACCTGACACTTAAGTCCTCAGTCAATAATCCTCTAATCCAATAAGAATGAACTTATTACGCTAGGATTTTTAAGCGCTATTCAGGGCGAGTTTCACTGTCTTTGACTCGATTTCATAGGTCTCTGAATGTTACCCTATTGCTATCTTCACCCAAGTCACAAAATAGTATGAACAATCATATTTAACAGGGCGTAGCCTTTAAATACACCATATCTATTTGAACTCCTAAGCACCACCACGGGTGTCAATTCACCTCCGCTTAGGATTGTAGGATATCATATATATCCTTCCATTCCCGAAGATTAGTTTTACCACATTACTCCTTATCGGTGGATATACTTTGTATATGCTTATTCACTGTTCGGGAAAAAAATGAATCAATTTTTTAATTATAAAAATTGCAGAATTTTGTTTTTTATATATTACATATCCTCTAATATTTTATATCCTTTTGTTGTTTTCTTTTTTTTTAGTATGTTATTGTTTTTATGAATTTGATTATGACATTTTTCACACACACTAATCAAGTTCGCTAAATGATTTTTATGAAACTCCCCATTTTCCGTTTTTATGATCCCATTTTTCGACGCTATTTTTTGAGGTTCTAAATGATGGATTTCTTCGCCTAAAGTTTCCCTACATATTTCACAATTCCCACGAACTTTTCTCGAATTATATGTCGATGATTTCTGTTCCAATTCACCACCACAGTTTGGAAAGTATTTCAAACGGATTTTAAATGCATCTTCCAAAAACTGTTTTTCTAAATACAGAGATTTACACACTTCCAAACCATAGATTCGGTCTCCTGAACCATCCTTCAGTTTTCGATCATACACCAAACAATTCAGTTCATTGTCATAATGAACAGCCATATGTTTAAGAACCATTTTCTTTGATTTCTCCAACAACTTAATTTCATCATAACCGACTATTTCGTGGAAGTGTGTAGCAAATAAATAGGTGGCACCCGATTTATCCAAGTGTTGGATTCCCGTCGTAAAAATACTCAAAGCAGATTCGGTTTCGGTTCCACTGCACAATTCATCTCCCAAAATCAAACTGGATTCGTTTGCCATTTTCAAAATAATACGCAGTTCAGACATTTCCACAGCAAAAGTCGACAACCCGCGAAACAAATTATCATTCCCTATTATCCGAGAGAAAATAGCAGTGTACGGTTTGTATGTCATATGCGAACAAGGAACGAAATTTCCACTTTGAGCCAAAATGATTGCTATTCCTAACGCACGAATAAAACTCGTTTTACCCACTGCGTTGGTTCCAAATAAAAGCATTCCGAGTTCGTGTTCATTTCCCATAGACACGTTATTTGTTACATATGTTTCATTTTGTTGGATATGTTCTATTAAAACGTGTCGCAACCCATCAATATCAAAATATGATTTGTCGCGGTCACTATCGATCACAGGCTTATGATAACTATACTTTCGCGATATATACGATTTACTTTGTAATACATCCAAATCTGTTATATACCGCGTAACATTATAGAAATATGGAAAGCATTTGTTCTCAAACATAGTAAGAAACTCCGAGAACGCCCGTGAAATTTCTACAGAAACCCTTTCTTTGAGTTCTGCGACTTTATTTTGAACTCTTACCAATTGAGGAAATTCGATGGTTTCTTTTGACGCCGAAGCTTTCACCGTGCGAATATCCCTGTATGGAATGATAAACGATTCTGAAAAAACGATTTTATCATCTTGCGCGCAGTTTTTCAACAAACCCTTCAGGACTTCTCCACGTTTTTTGGTGATTTGGAGAAAAGCTCCGGACCTTTCTGTTTCGTGAATATTCACATATTCGATGTCTTTTTTTTCTACCCTTTTCATTAGATTATTTAGGAAAAGGTGCACATCGTGGAATACCTTCAAATTGTCTTGATAATCTTTAAAGACGTTATCCAACACACTGAATATTCCCGGCTTAATAAAGTTGAAATCAAACCCTGATAATTTATTCAGAGACGAGCATTTATCTATTTCGAGATGTGCATTAATAAATTCGAGAATGTTGTTACAACATTCCTCTGTAGGGGTCATTTGCTCTTGGTTCTCCATTAAATGATTTATTAAATCCTGGTTCTCAATATTCAAATAAATGTTTCTTACAGATTCTATACTTTTACAAAGTAGATAAAACGCATTCGGATATATTTTCTTCATTACGATTTGTCTCCCCATTTTTTCCAAATCGTGGATCTGAAACAGTTGTTTTCGAATATACTCAAATCTCTCTTCTTCAATATCATTGACCACTTCTATCATATCGTATTGAGTATTTAACCAAGATTCATCAAACACCGGATTTGTAATTTGGTTTTTATAACACCGTTTCCCCATAGATGTCAAACATCTATTCAGGAAATTCGCCACTGACGACAAGTGTCCATATTGTTTGCTATCTTCGTTCGAATCGTCGATTATATTGAGCTGTTTGAGAGTATGGTTCGCCAATATCATTCGGGTGGATACTTGTGTGAATTCTGGGATGCTTATTTTTCTTACCAAATCTGGATTGTGTTCTCGAATATAATTTATCAAAAATGAAAGTGCTTGTGTGCTCATACCGAAATCCCGGAATTCTCCACATAAACTATACGCTTCTTCGCCATAGACATTCGATAATATTTGCTGTATGAAATTCTGCTTTTGACTGTTCTCGACCATAACATTTGTAGTGTCGTTCAAATCATACAAATGAATATTTTGGGTTCTCAATCCACTATATTGTAAAATGGTTTTTGTTTGAGATTCCGAGAACCTTGACGCGACAAGTATTTCATTCGGGCATATCATAGATATATACCGTTCTAATTCATCGAAAGACGTTGGGGTCATCAAAAATTCCGTTTCATATTCATATATAGATGTTTTCCCTGTAAACATATGGCAACACGCCATACCACACACAATCATTTCCGTATTTTGTCGTAGATTACTATATTTCTCCAACCACAAGCACATTATATTGTTTGATAATACCGTAGTGTTTGTGGACTCATATGAAATGTATGTTCCGGGCGAATGTGTTGCGTGATGGGTTCTCGGTTGAGATGCTAAAGTCGATGTTTGTATGTATACAACAACCGTATATCCAAAAGATACAAACCGTTCAACATATTTGTCCAGACTATATTCGCGAAAACCACACATCACCACCGTTCCATCTAACATAGTAATATGTTTGTTGGCGATGTTTAAATTCGTCAATCTCGAACATTCTTCTATATTAGAATACTTGTAATCGTTATCGGAAATCTTGATTCCATATATTTCGAAAAAGGCCCCGCACTGCATCAATATAATCGTTTTTATACCATACTTTGTTTGATATTCTTCAAACAAATCGAAATATTGTTGGTGGACGTTGTACGTCGACAATTTAGGTGGCATTTTATTAAACTATATAAATAGTGAAAAAATATTTATATTGTTTTCTAAGACGATGATATTGTTTGATAAAAATGTTTGTGTTTGTTGCTTCTTATACCACCTTGAAAAAGTCGTCGATAGTTTCCGATTTTGATATACTGTGTACGATATTCGCGTAACACGTGTTGCTTTTCACAATGCTGACAATCTTTTTATTATATTTTTGCAATGATTTCATATTGTAATAATAACACAACATTTCTTCCAACACTGACTTCGTTATATAATCCATTTTTACCGTCTTATCCATTCGACCCACTCGTTTTAGTGCCGGGTCTATTGCTTCCAAATCGTTTGTCGTGAAAAACACCAAACTGTCGTGTAACTCGACAATCCCTTCCAACACATTCAGTATGTATTCCAGATTCAAATCATCAGAATTCGCAGAAGAAGCCATCGGTACCAAGAAATTTTCCTCGCATATCTTCTTCAGTTTCTCCTCACTTAACTCTATAATCGGTTTCGCATTTGTTTTAGTCGCCGTTTTCAAATTCTCTCGCGTTTTTAGTATCTCGCTATTATTCGCATCAAAATCCTCGAATACTATCACCAATTCACTCTGTTCATATACTCGGTTGCCTATTTTCAAAGGTCGGAAAAGCGCGACAAATTCACTACAAGTCTTCAGTTTCGACCACGGTACCAATACACAATGACGCCCAGTGTGTTTTATCGTGGATTTTATTAGCGACGACTTCCCGCATCCAGGAGGTCCGTGTAACATACATATTCCTTTGAATGGTATTCCATATTGTTCGTATTTTGTCATATCCAAGGTTTTCCGTGTGGATTTTATGAAGGGTTTCAAAAACTCGACAAATTCGGTTTTGGCTTCGAAAAAAATATTCTCAAATGATTTGTTGGTATGAAACGGCGTCTCACTGAATGAAATCGATGTACAATCTTCGTCGTCTTTATAAGATTTCTTATATTCGAATACAATTTGCTCGTATTTGCTTGTATCGTTTTGATATTCTTTTTCTAATCGTGCAACAAAATCATTGATCACCGATGCTTGGTTCATCCCCTTTTTGAAGATTCGGTAGACATACTTTTTCGATGTATACAGCGATTTGGTTTTTTCTTTGTCGTCCTTATCTTCCGAAACCGAATCGTAAATTATTTCTATATAGATTTCTTGCGCTTTATCGACTTGAATCGCTTGACTATCCTTCGGAATCAAAATGAAATCCGATTTATTTATATCCAGATACAGTCCGTTCTCGAAATTTATTATTTCCGTCATTGCACTTATTTTGTCAATGTGATACTTTTTCAAATGATGATTAATCGCGTGGAAACGCCCACTATACAGAGTTTTTACCATTGATTTTTGATTATACCCAGAATATACCTTCAAGTGAAAAGGAATCACAATTGACGATGTATTGTAGTCACTCGTCAAATAGTACTCTATTGTGTCGTTTATATGTGCTATTATGTAAGATGGTGTGGCCTTGTATACCGCATAAATTAAAAAAAGGATTATTATGTAAGGGTTTGTTGGCTCGCTCATATATTTCGTCATCAGAGATGCTTGTAAAATATAAAAGACGTCCATTTTATATTTTATGATAGGGAATATTTATATTGTTTTCACTGATTCGATAAGGGATATTTACTCCTTATCATTCAAAAAATTATACAGCATATTCTCAGAATTGTGATTCTTCACTTCTCCACAAACCGTCGAAACACTTTCAAACATTTTTCGCAGAACATCTGGTGGCGCCACCGTTCCTACCTTGATGAATCCTTTTTTGATCAAAAACCGACGAACATCTTTGATGGGAACTTTCGACAACTCGTTCGTTTGGTTCTTGATACGACTTCGAATTGTATGATTGGATACCAATACACCTACTTTGGGTAATACTGTCGACTTGCCTACTTTATACGTTCTCCTATATATTTTTCGCTGCTTTCTATTTCGAATCTGTTTCTTATTAGGCTTCATCATACTCGAAAATGTCGCCTTTTTCTCGGCAATCATTTTATTCTTCAATCGTTTAATCTTGTTTTGGACTTCCAACGCTTCTTCCCAAGAAGATTTCTGTGCGGGTGGTTTCAACTGAAATTGTGATACTTCCAACACTGGACTTGAAGTGGGCTGATTCTCCGTAGGGTTTGATACAATACACGGCTTGTTAAATACCGGTCCTACAGGAGAAGGTTCAATCGGTCTTTGCGGAAGAGGATGAGTAGAAGGATGAGTAGAAGGATGAGCAGGAGGATGGACAGAATGAGGTGTAGGACCAAGTTTAGGATATATTTTTTGTGTCTGATTCTTCCAAGTTCTGAATGTCGGTAGATTTCCATTTTTCAAACATCCATATTGTGGGGTCTGTGGTTTGTACTGAAAAGGAATATTGCTCACAGGCATTTTCAGTTCATCCGGAATATCCAGCGCAACATTTTCGTTGGTTTCTATCCTCATAGACGGCTGCAATAATAATGATTCTGTTGGAGTTATATCGGGATATTTCTTGAAACTCTTCGATAAATTGCTGTTCACCTCACCGGCTTCTTTCGCCGCTAATTCAGAAAGAAATTTATAAGAATCTTCAAAGTCTTTGGAAAAATCATCTGTCACAGGATTGCTGGATTTATTCGAAGGCTCGCTACTCTTTTTATCGTCAAACATCTTCCTGTATTCGTCTTGTTGTTTTTCGCGAATCATCTTGATAATGTTGCGGCGAATCGATTTCTGATTTTGTTTTTTATCTTCTCTATTACTTTTCAGTTGAATTTTAGGCGACGCATCTCGTTTTTTCCTTGTCGTACTTTGTTTCGAAACTTTAAACGATTCGGGGTTTATCTGAATGGTCCGTTTTTCACTCATTTTATTTTACTTTTTACTCTGTAATAAGATTTTAATAAGAACATTTTATCACAATTACAAATTACATTTTCAGAAAGAATCTAAAAAATTGATTACATTATTCATTTAGATTTAGTATGGCACATAAGTCTCATTTCAATATGTCTAAAGAATACGAAAAGAATCCTCTATTTGATGAATCCTATTTGCTAGACCATCTGGGTAAATATTTGGAAGAACCATTCAAACTGATTGAATCCTATTTCGATGGACAACACCTCGAACGCTTAGTGAGACATCAAATAGAATCATACAATCATTTTGTCAACTACCAAATCCAACAAACAATCCAGATGTTTAATCCAGTTGAAATCTGCTCTGAAAATGACTATGTGCCAGAACACAATAAATACACTTTGGCTGTATACGTGTACTTCGAAAATTTCAAAATGTATCCTCCCCAAATCCACGAAAACAATGGAGCGACCAAGCTGATGTTGCCACAAGAGGCTAAAATACGAAATTTCACATATTCTTCTGCGATGACTGTCGATATTCGCGTAAAGTATATTGTGAGAAACACAGAAAATATGGACCAGCCCAAAACATTCGAGAAATTTCTACCTAAAATTAATATTGGTAAGTTGCCAATTATGGTGAAATCATCAGTGTGCGTCCTAAAACAAAACAACCATATTCACTCTCTACATACCGGCGAATGTAGAATGGACTGTGGCGGTTATTTCATTATCAAAGGCTCCGAAAAAACCGTATTGGGACAAGAACGTGCCGCAGAAAATCGCGTTTATTGTTTCGATGGGAAAAACACAACCAAATGGAAAAATTATGCGGAATTCAAATCCGTTCCAGATTATAAGTGTATTTCTCCAAAACAAATCGAAATGATGATCTCGTCTAAAAATAATGGATTTGGACACGGAATTTATGTATCTGTCCCACGCATCAAACAACCCATCGAACTGTTTGTCCTATTCCGCGCTCTCGGCGTTTTGAAAGACAAAGAGATCACCTCTTATATACTGCTAAATATTGAGGATAGTGCGAATAACGAACTCTTGAATTTCTTACAAGCCTCTATCATCGATGCCAATAAATATCCAACACAAGAAGACTCACTTCGACACATTACATCAAGCGTCGCATATATGCCAATCAATATGGACAAGGAAACTGGCGCAAAGAAGAAACGCGAATTTGCGGTCGAAGTTATAAACAACGACTTGTTTCCACATTGCCGGACATTGACGCAAAAACTGTTTCTCATAGGGCATATGGCAACAAGACTTATGAAGGCATCGTTGAACCATTCGCCCAGAGATGACCGTGATTCATATTTGAATAAGCGTATCGAATCCTGCGGAACATTGCTAAATAACCTGTTTCGAAATTATTTCAATAAACTGGTGAAAGAAACGGGTAAGATGATCTCCAAACTCGTCACCAACGGTTCGTGGCAGTCTACAGAAGACTACGAAAATATTGTAAATATGACAAATATATACAAAATTATGAAAACGACCACCATTGAAAATGGAATCAATAGAGCTCTCGCGACCGGCGACTTTAGTATTAAACAATCTAATAGTTCAAAGGTTGGAGTCGCACAGGTTCTAAGTCGATTGACATACTTATCCAGTCTATCTCACGCACGAAGAATAAACACCCCGTTGGAAAAGAGCGGCGAGTTGGTCTCGCCAAGAAAACTACACAATACCAGTTGGGGGTTTTTGTGCCCCGCAGAAACTCCAGAAGGACAGTCTATTGGTATTGTCAAAAACATCAGCTATATGGCTCATCTGACAATCCATACAAATAGCTCCTCTCTCTACGAGTACATCCAGCCATACATCGAAACATTGGAACACTTTGTTGAAACACAAGATATTAAGTCGCTACACAAACGTGTGAAAGTGTTTGTAAACGGTTGTTGGGTAGGAGTCGCAAAGGAACCGATGGAGTTGTACAATGAAATGAAGAACAAAAAGTATTCGGGTATCATCAACATTTATACATCGGTTGTGTTTGATATAAAAAATATGGAAATCCGTGTCTGTAATGACGCAGGGAGACTGACGAGACCATTATTACGAGTCAAAGATAACCGTGTATTGCTCACACAAGAAATCATCGCACAATTAGAATCCAAGGAGATTACTTGGAACGACCTGCTCACAAGTTGTAAACTGGATGATTCGATTATAGAATATATTGACCCAGAAGAACAGAATTATTCTATGATCGCGATGAAGGCCAAAGAATCGTATTTACACGATTCTCAGCTACAATTCAAGTATACTCATTGTGAGATTCATCCGAGCACTATTTTCGGTGTTTTAGCGTCGTGTATTCCTTTCCCGGAGCATAATCAAGCACCCAGAAATACATATCAATCCGCAATGGCCAAGCAAGCTATGGGCGTATTTGCGACCAACTTCGACCAACGAATGGACAAAACCGCGTATATCCTGAATTATCCTACACGACCTTTAGTAGATACTCGACTGATGAACTTCATACACTTGAATTCGATTCCATCTGGTATGCAAGTCCACGTCGCCATTATGACACATACTGGATATAATCAAGAGGATAGTGTATTGGTCAACAAGGGTTCTATTGACCGCGGACTATTCGCGGCTACTATTTATCATACTGAAAAAGACGAAGACAAAAACATCATTCGCGATGAAATCATCCGGTGTAAACCCGATAAGGCGAAAACACGCGGAATCAAATTCGGGAATTATGATAAACTCAACAGCAACGGATTCATAGACGAAAATAGTCGATTGGAAAATCGCGACGTCATCATCGCCAAAATCATCCCTATAAAGGAAAATCGCAACGACCCAACCAAGATCATCAAATATGAAGACCAAAGCAAGACTTTCAGAACGAACGAAGAAACATATGTCGATAAGAATTATACTGGACGGAATGGGGACGGATATAATTTCGCGAAAGTTCGTGTGAGAGTATTCAGGAAACCCGTGATGGGAGACAAATTCTCATCGCGTCACGGACAGAAAGGTACTTTGGGTAATATTGTCCCTGAGTGTGATATGCCATTCACAAAGGATGGTCTACGCCCAGATATCATCATCAATCCACACGCCATTCCTTCCAGAATGACGATAGCACAATTGAAAGAAACTCTTTTAGGAAAAGTATTATTGGAGTTGGGTATGTTTGGAGATGGAACCAGTTTTGGAGATTTACACGTGAAAGATATTGCCAAGGAACTACAAAACCTCGGGTATGAATCTTATGGTAACGAAGTATTATACAACGGCCTTACTGGCGAACAACTCCAAACAAATATATTCCTCGGTCCGGTATTCTATCAGAGATTGAAACATATGGTGAATGACAAACAACACAGTCGTTCGATCGGGCCTATGGTGAATCTTACACGACAACCTGCTGAAGGTCGTAGTAGAGACGGTGGGTTCCGTATTGGAGAAATGGAACGCGATGTTATGATAGCGCACGGAATGTCCGCATTCTGTAAAGAGCGGTTATACGATGTATCTGATAAATATAGTGTATATGTTTGTAGAAAATGTGGTCTTATTGCCTCCTATAATAATGGCAACAAAAACAAAGTGTATGACAAAAATGATTTCTCGATTCATTTGTGTAATACTTGCGGCAATAAAACGGACTTTGCCAAAGTAGATATTCCTTATGCATATAAGTTGTTATCTCAGGAACTTCAAACCATCAATGTCGTTCCGCGCCTAATCACAGAATAATTATGATATCTATATCTACTCTGCAAATTTAAAACCCGCTATATGAGTTCCTCGTCATTCTATAGTAGTCTTTCCATGCTTTTGACGTGTCACAATTCATTAATATAACAAAATCATTCGCCGCAGCTTCTATAATGTCTAAAAACAAAAATTCAGTATCTCTATATTTTTCAATAAAATAACATTGGGATTCGAACTTTACCTTTTCACCATCTTCTATTTTCTTTGTGTATTTTTTCGGATTACAATTTATATATCCATTTTTTTGTGTATTTGATACAAACCATCCACCCACGTCTAAATATACTTTTGAATCTTTCAACTCTTTTTCATAAGGTTTATCATCTTGTTTGACTAAGTAACCTACAAATAAAGGACCTTCATATACATCTACCCCTCTATACATAGTATCTTTTATTTTTTGAAATGGTGTAATGTTTTCAACGGATACGAGATTCGCCTCCCTGCTTATATATTGATCTTTTTCCCTGCTTCCTAAATCACTTAATACTTTAAATAACTTACCAGGATTTGTTCTTATTTCATTTGCCATATGATTAAAAATGGTTTCAACTTGGCTTTCAGTTAGGCGCAAATATACATTTTTAGAATTTATCTTTATTCTTAAAAACAAATAATACTTTTTTAAATAATGTTTGCTTTTTGCTAAAAAAGATGTGCTCCTAACATTAACTAATTCGGCACCATATTTTGGTTCTTTTTTATCTAAATGTTCGTTCATTATGGAAAAAAACAATCTCTTATTTTCCCATTTATCTCGATCAGTAATATAACTGGTTTTATAATTAGGTTCTATATATTTGTTTTTACGAGTCAACTTGTTCTTTTTTAGTTTATCCTTTTTCCTAAACTTTGTTTTTGACATATATATATATATATATATATATATATATATATGTATATTTAAAAAATTATCTTACATATAATATATATATAATACACTAGTACTACGAACAATGAAATCACACAAACTTACCCGGAAGAGCCCTCTTTTTTCATCAGATAAAGCACGGTGTAATAAGGTCCCGTGCGGGTCTTGTAACCCATATTGCAAACCATCCTATTGTTATAATAAACGTACCATTTCCACCAAAAATTGGTGTGTGTGTAATATGTTGAATGTATCAAACAAAACCAAACGAGCAAACACGGAACTGAAAAAAAGATGTGTAGAAGAAAAACGACATTACAAACCAAAACCTTCTGATGAAGATGAACACACCATACCAGTCGATGTTCTAAATAAAAAAATGCCATACATTTGGAGATTTCTACGTCAAGGGACCAAGAAAGAAATTCTGAGGTTGGCAGAACTTGATGTAAATGAAATAAACATTCCATTCAATGTGTATGACAGTCCGTCCAATTCTAAATACAAAAAACAAATTAAAACATTGAAAAAGAAATACAAAGATATATAATTCATATTCTATATGTTCGTCATACACGAAGGTTCATATCAAAGCGAAAATCCCATCTATCAGAAAATCCCTACATCAGACACACACCGTCCAATGTTCATCCCCGAAGCACGCGTTGCCAAAGACTATTTTAACACAGGATTTTATGAAAGACCATTTGTAGACTGGACCTGTGATAACTTTTTGAACGACGATAAATGTGTTATTGACATCGGTGCTCACATCGGTTGGTATGCGGTGGATATGGCAAAAAAGGCAAAACACGTTTACGCATTCGAATGTTCTCCAAAATCATTCAACTATTTATGTGCCAACATCGCATTAAATGGACTCGATTATAACATTTCGAAATACAACTGTGCACTATCTAACACAAACACTTCGATGCCATATTTTATTCGTGACCCAAAAGACGGCGGTGGGAACGGCATTTCCAAATTTGACTTTGACATAGTCAATGGAGTACCGTCTGTGATAGTTCCGTGTAAACCGTTGGACGCTTTCGAGTTGGACAATATTAATTTCATCAAAATGGATGTAGAGGGACACGAAAAACAAGTATTAGAAGGAGCTGTTCAAACAATTGTATCGAATGATTATCCGAAGATTTTGTTTGAATCGTGGGATGACGACAAACCGAATTTACCTGTCAAAGAACTCAAACAAGAATTATTCGAATACATACGGAGTGCGTTCGAATACAAGATTGTTCGTGTTGGACAAGATATGTATTTAGCCGAACGATAGACAGACACCGTGAGCTTATTTAGTTATGGAAACGAATTAAAGTTTTCCCTTCATATATTTTACCCTTCATATATTTTAGTGTATTGGATTATGAATTCAAGACTATTGACATATTCACTCAAGGCGGCATCTCCACAAACAAAACAGAAGGCATCCAACACCATATTATTATGCCACAAAGGAAACAATTATAAGGTCATCGACCGTTTGGCATCACAAGGCAATAATGTATGTGTAGTGGAGCATCAATCAAGTAAAATACCTACGACCATTTCTACCGCTGAACATATTTGTTTAAAATACAAACGACCGTGTATTACAGTTTTACCGGCAAATATATATGATCCAAAAAATATAGAATTCGTTTTCGACCAGACCACTAATATATACGGAACAATTGACGGGCTGGTTCTATATAATGACTATAAATGGGAATCTAATGCCATTCTCAATAAATATCTGGATTCAATAATTTCAAATGGAAATATTTCAGTGGTCGATCCGCATACTATTTGAGTTGAAACACCCGATATATTTTCTCATTTATGAATAAGCCTTAATGAATAACCATGAAATAAACGATATAAGAAATCCTGGACAATTCAAAGGAGTTACATTTTCTAAATTCAAAAAAACAGAAGTCCGGGAACAGCTCATACAAAATATGATGAAGGGGAAATACGAACCGGCGTGTTATTGGGGCGCCGAACTCATTTGCGCAGGTCATTATATGGACCTATGGGAAGTGATTCTTCATTATGTGGGAAAGCATATCCATTTAGGAAATCCAAAGCTCGTTATATATTTGGAAATGAGGTATGCTGTATTCAGGAATATTATGAAGCAGGGGCATTATACAACCGAACTGCAATTGCGGAATCATCAAACCATCCGTAATTTGTTTGCCGAAGTAATATCAACCTTGACATTTTCAAACAGGAAACATAGCTTCGAGTCGATAAAGATAAACAGAGTAGAAGAATTCGATATAACACAAATGACCGAACGATTGAAAGCCCCCTCTATCAAATATATGGAACCTATATTCAAGAAAGAGGACCCGAAAGAGTTATACATTCCCATTAACGAGTTCGTGTATACCATCTCAGAAGAGGGACGAAATATGTTGAACGCGTGCTATTGGATAGAATGGCTCATCGAATTCGACGTCATTTGTAAGAAACGTAAAGAACCCATCTTCTGCGAACGACGCAAAGAAAGTAAAGGCGTCGAGAATAAATATCAAAAGGACATTGTATGGATTATCTGGGAAGCAATCGTTTTACGGTGCGAAGAAATAAACAATCCGCTGTTAACAAAAATGATGACTTCCATCATTACATTATTTTCTATAAAATATACCACAGGGTGCTGTAAGAAACGACGATACTTATTCTACTTTGCGATTTCCTTATTAACGGAATCTGTTCCTACAAATGTAGAAATAACAACACAAAAAGATAAAATTCAAATGATAGTGGAAAAAATCAACGAAATATACAAACAAATCAAGAAAAACGAAGAAACTCCTGGAACTGACTACTTGTTCGCGAATTTAGACAAAGCCGAGTCTTTCGAAAGAACTATTCGGAAACTGGAAATGGTACAATCTATGGATTTCGCGAATAATATGAAATAAAGAACCGACGAAGACTCATACACATTGCCAAAAACAAAATATTTATATCATAGAAATATGAATATTTTTCGCAATTTCTTACACTTAGAATGCGGCGCCAAACGCACCACCCAATACACCATTGGCGGCCATAGGTCCCATATATGACGACATATCACCTCCAGAATGTTGTCCTTGTGCCATTCCTGACATCATATCGTGACCAGTAGTCGATTGCTTCATCGTCGCAACTGGTGCAGGTGGAAACATATCATTCTGTAGAGCGCTATTATCTAGAGTGTCGGCACGACTTGGGGTATGACTCGTCGCCGCGTGTTGTTTCTTCTGGCCCTGTTGTGCTGGACCATTCCATAGTTCATTCACACGGTCAACAATGATATTCACTTTTATTCCAAGCTTTGTTTGAATGCTCAATACAATAATAAGGAATGCTAATATCACATTTGTCAGGTTGAGGTCTTCGTATTTAAACCCGCTGTAGGTTGGAACATACGTGATAACTCGGTGAATCAAAATGATTCCGCAAAACATTATGAGGAGCTGGATGAATATTTCGGCTAAAATTTCCAGCGAAGTCTTTTCGGAATCCGCTTCTGGAACGAATTTTTGGATAGATTTGTTCAATAAAATCACAGGAAGAATAGCTAAAATAACGTACTGGAGCACATTTAATATCTCGGCTTTTCCTTCATCACTTCCAGAAAAGACGTGATTGAAAAAAGTCTTCTTTGATGGTTCAGTAATACTTTGTAAATCCATACTACACAACTATATATTTAATGAAATATATTATATTCTATAATGTATTAAAAATATTTTGTTAAATAATCTATTTGATATGACCACACATAGATTAGCAACCATGGCAGACTTACTGTTAGAAAAGCCACTGAACCCCAGACAAGAAGTCATCGTCAACAAAAATCAACAAAATTTCGGAGAAAGGAAACGAATCAAGCCATGACGCACAGGCTCCAAAAGCCAACAGCAAATTGTTCCGAAAGGCTTCAAAAAGGGGTTTCGAAAATAGAACAATCCAATTTACTCGTGGATGAATGACTTATGACGCATAATGAAAATTCAGAGTAAGATTGTTTGAAATCGATATAAACCCATCTAATCCATATATTTATATGGACCACGAAGAATATCAATACTTGAACCTAATTAAAAATATATTAGAAAATGGAACACTCGAGACAGGAAGAAACGGGGACACGAAAAGCCTCTTCGGTGAGTGTATGAGATTTTCCCTAAAAGATGGAACCATTCCATTTCTAACCACAAAAAAACTCGCGTGGAAAACTTGCTTCAAAGAACTCATATGGTTCATACAAGGGAAAACAAATAATAATGACCTAACTGAACAAGGTGTTCATATTTGGTCAGGGAATGCATCCCGCGAATTCCTCGATTCGCGAGGTCTTACAAATAGACCCGTCGGGGATTTAGGCCCTATATATGGGTTTCAGTGGCGACATTTCAACGCCAAATACATCGATACAAACACAAATTACGATGGCCAAGGTATTGACCAGTTGCAACAAATCATAGATTCTCTAAAAGACCCCACACAACGCTCGTCGAGAAGACTTATTATGACCGCGTGGAATCCGTCTTGTTTAGATTCGATGGCTCTGCCACCGTGTCACGTTCTATGCCAGTTCAATGTAAGATCAGGTAAGTATTTGTCCTGTGCACTTTATCAAAGAAGTGGGGATGTCGGTCTGGGTGTGCCATTTAACATTGCGTCCTACGCATTTCTCACACATATATTGGCGGTTCATTGTGACCTTGTTGCCGACGAATTTGTATACTTTTTAGGAAACACACATATATATAATTCACACATCGATGTATTGAAAGAACAAATTACGCGAAAACCTATGAAATTCCCGAGATTGAAAATCGAGAAAAAAGAGAAGATAGAACAATATACTTTAGAAGATATTACTTGGATAGAAAAATATAATTATCACGGACCTCTTCCCCTCATAATGATTGCGTAATTATTTTTGAAAATATAAATACATATATTTATATTTATAATGAGTAGAGCTTTAGGATCGGCCAAACAAAGAAGAGCCGGTGTTTCTTTCCAGGAAAATATCATTCAATCGTCTCCACAATCAAACTCCCAACCCAATCCTACACAACCATTTCAATCCACGCAAAATGGATTGACACTTCCTCAAGTAATTCAGTTAGTAGATACGCGATTGGTGAAATTAGAAAGACATATGATTGATAGTGGTGGAGGCGCAGGCCATATAAACGCATCGGAAGAAATACTTGGCGAAATGGATGAACGCTTCAATATATTAGCTTCCGAACTACAAGAGTTGAAGGATGTTGTTTACAAATTGCAAACATATACTATGGATGTGAATAAAACAATGATGGAAACATTTGTCAAACCCAAAACAGATAAACAAGAGAAAAAATGAAAAAACGAAAAACGGTATCGACGTAAATCTTTAAAAATAATCATTTAAAAATAATGTTTGCTAATAAATATAATGGACGGCATTGATAAACAGATATCTAACTTACAGCAACAATTTTACGCTGAAAATAAGAAAAATTCCTTCTTCAAAAATTCACAAAAACAAGATTTAGCAAAATCACTGGTCCAAGAGTTTAACCTTACTACGTTGTTACCAAGCTGCATCTACATAATACCAGATACAAACATTATTTATATGGACTATCCCATTTTAAAGACATTCCTATTTGAAGACATCTATGAGAAGTCCATCGATTTCATTCTGGAAAAATACAGTCACGCTATTCAACAATATAATTCATATGTGGTTCACGTCAATTTAAAAGGTTTCACCATATCCGCCGCACAACGATATCAAAATGGAATTATAATGTTCACAGACAAATGCAACAACTCTACTACTAAATTTGCAGAACTAATGGAAAAAATGGTGATTATTAACGCACCATCCATGATGGAGACTATCAATAAGATGATGAAACCCTTTATCGACCCATTATTGGTAGGTAAAATTCATTTCCAATCAAACAAATGAAGTTCTTTTTCGATAAATGATATAAATAATATTTATTATTTCATTTACTATGGAATTCACTATCAGTACTGCGGCCAAGTGTGAGATATTTTCAGGAATATTTCAAAATTTAAGGACATTCGTTGATAATGTGAATATACAATTTTCAGAGAAGGGAGTTCACTTACAAACAATGGACAACGCTCACGTTTCTGTCTTCGAACTAAATATTCCTAAAGAATGGTTCGATGAATTTAATTGTGAATTGAAAGATGGATTTGTATTGGGAATATCGTGCAACATCATATCTAAAATATTGAACGCGCGCGATAAAGAACAACACGTGAAATTCATATACGATAACTCCAACACCGACCACCTATTTGTAGAGTTTTCAACTACCAATACCACAAAAACTATTTTCGATAAAAAATTTGAGTTGCCATTAGTTGATATGGACGAAGAAGCGCTACAAATACCAGAAATCGAATACAGCGCAGAATTCTCTTTGAATTCTTCCGTGTTTGCTTCTCTCATTAATCAACTTAAAACTTTCGCAGAAACAGTCGAAATATCTTGCTCCGAAGAAAGTATTACACTACATTCACACAGCATCGACGCAGGAAAAATGTCCGTGGAAATCAAAAACGACGATTTGACGGAATTTTCGATCGTGGAAGATGAAACCCTCAATCTATCCTTTTCGTTACATTATTTACATAGTATTTGCTTGTATCAAAAAATCTCCAAAGAAATCACAATCCATCTTTGTGATAATTATCCATTGAAAATCGCGTATAACCTCGGTGACGATGCTACTATCCTATTCTTTTTGGCACCTAAAATGAATGACTAATAATCACTTTGTTATCTTCATTAGTCTCAATTGCGCGTGGAGTTTATTGCTGTATTTAGTTGCGGGTTGCTGTTTCCTCTTGTTTCGATTACTACTTTGTAAAGGCTCTATCGTAGGTTGCGTCGCAGGTTGTCTTACAACTTGTTGTGAAACTCGTCGATAGCGATTATCATTCTTGTTATCGGGATTACGCACAGGATTCGTATTTGACTGAGGTTTTAATGAAATTCGATTCTGACTACTTGAACTTCTGGGAGTTGCCAAAGCACACCCCCTGGATGCGCGAGTTCTAACTTCATTCATAGGTGTTTCTTCGCATACTATTTCTGCGATAAGCTCTTGTGAAACCTCTTGCGAAACAACTTCGACGGGTTTTTGTTTAATCACATTAGTGTTTAGTCTTGTAGTGGTCGGGTTCTCTTCAATATCTGGAGGAATCGCCAGGACGAATTGTTTTTCAGGCTCTAACACACTCTTGAGTTTTACGGTGTTTATTAATTTTCGATATAGTGGATAGCGCATTTTCCCTTGACGAGAAATAGTTTGGTTATTGCGCACTTTCACAAACAACAGATCCGTAATATTTCTTACAATATCATACTTTATGAAAGATTGTTTCAGCAAGTATTCATAGTCATATTTAGTAGGCAACAGATCTGTAATGATTTCATATCGTTTCAGAACGTTTATCAAAGAGTTCAAATTACCAATATAAAACCCATTTGTATACCCTTGACCATCATTCACAGTTGTCGTATAAATAGTATTTTCTTGTATGACCGAATTTCTAACATCATCCAGCGATATTTCGTTCAACAAGTAATAATCCGGTCCACATACAATTGCTGTATCATAATCGCCACGATGTTCCTCCAAAAATTTTCCCACTCGATATTCCGAATACATCTGACGCACCGCATTTATTATCTGTACTTTGGTATAATCGTGTCGCATCTTACATATTCCACTTTGGTAATATACATCGATTTCCTTATCCAAGTCGCTTTGTTTTCTACTTTCACAATAATCCGATTTAATAATTTTATAATTCAGACTATTTACACTCCGGCCATCGACAATACTATTCTCTACATCTAAATTAAAAACATATATATCTACATCAAATTCTCTCTTAAGGGGATCTAATAATTTTTTTGTTATAGAGTCATATGTAAACCGTATTGACCGACCGATTACACCGAAAAAACATACGCACGCACGTTGTTTCTCTACATCTCCCATACTATATAAATACAATACATTTTTATTGTGTTTATAGACTTCAGCGTCGTCGTAATGACTTTCACACCCACTTTAGTTCTTACTATAAGATTCACGCAAGAATCTATTCAGTATTATAATCCAATCATTCGATGACGTCTCAAAACAGGACGGAACAAACGCGTGGATACACGCTTGTCCTGACGCACAAAGAAATGACGCGCTCAAAGACAATGAAATACATAAATGTTGGAAATACGATACATTCTGTTCACGCGGATGTTCTAAGAATATCCGGTCAACCACTTTCAACATCACAGTTTTCTATATATTTCGTATGGAAATTATATATAGTATCTTTCATATTAGATATATCATTACTGAATTCGAATGCAGTCCACGGAAATTATTTTTGCTTTAGTCATATTTTTAATGATTTTGTTTGTCTATATTCACATACACACTCACTTCAAAACAAGTTCCAATATGGAAATTTACGAATATTCTTACACAACAAACACACAATTGCAAGAAATATGTGACCTCAAACAACCGGTGTTGTTCAACTTTGTCAACTGTGTGCCGGAAATGTTTCAAGACGTATCCACATCGTTCTTCTCCAAATTCTCAAACAACGAAATTTTGGTCAAAGATATTGACGACTACTGGAAAACCCCCAATGTTACAACCATCGAATCGGTACCTCTATCTATTGATAGCTTCATACAACTTACACACAAAGACCATAACAAACAATTCTTCACCGAAAATAACCACTCTTTCATACAACAACATCCACATATAGACTTGATGACACCCTATTTGCAACCCCATTTCACATTCCATCCCACATATGATTTCATCACGGGCTCGTATAACGCAATCACTCCTTTGCGATTCCACAAAGATTACCGGTTCTTCTTGACAGTAGTGTCCGGTTCCGTCAAAGTCAAAATGCTGCCACACAAACATCATAAAGAATTAAACTGTGTTATGGACTATGAAAATATGGAATACTGGTCACCTGTGAATAGCTTCGACCCTTCGAATAATATTCAATTCTTGGATTTCGAAGTATTTGCCGGATATTCACTCTATATCCCCCCATATTGGTTCTATTCTCTGAAGTTCTCCGGAGAAAATCAACAAAACATCGCAATCACCACTAAATATAATTCACCTATGAATATTTTAGCAAATATTGGGGATTATAGCAAAAGTATCCTTCAAAAATATAACACACAATATAAACCGTCCCCCACTATTTCCCCCATTGCACAGTCAAATACATTATAACAACATACTCTATACAACGATGTTCTTCATAAGACTATGCATTCCGGTGATACTATATATACTGATTTTTGCGGTGGGGTTCGTTTATCACGCCATATACGGCAACACTTTTATTGAATACCTGAAAGAAAATATATTCGTCGTTTGTTGGGGCGCAGTTCTTGCCATTTTATGTCAACTCGGATACACACTCACCACCTGGATTATTTTCTTATGTCCTCTCATTATTATGCTCATACGGTATAGAAAAACCGGCAAGTTGGAACTCAGCGACAAAATTCTCACAATGCCCACCAAAAAAAGAAAACCGAAGATTCAAACAAATACGCCAACCCCATAAACCATTTTTTTATATTACATAATTATATATAGAATTATAATGCGAACTTCTGCTATTATATTTGCGCTCGTCACATATCTTGTTTTAGACCTCATCTACATCTCTTTGATTGGCAAATACTTCCAGAACCAAATCATAGATGTTCAACGTGTGAAACTCACTCCAAATTATTATGCGGCAAATGCTTGCTACGTGTTCATTATGTTTGCCTTTTATTACTTCATATTACGACCACAGAAAACACCATTCGATGCCGCCATTTTAGGTCTCGCGTTGTATGGAGTGTTTGAACTCACCAATTTCGCTCTATTCAAAAAGTGGCGAATTGAAACTGTGGTCATTGATACTTTGTGGGGAGGCCTTGCCCTTTCATTAGCCACATTCATTACTTATCGTGTGTACGGTTTCAGCTTCGACCTCGCAATTTAAACCCTTGAAGATTTAAAATGTCCCATTTTAAATCGTTTAAGGGTCAGTTATCAGTAACGAATTAAAATCCAGAACGCCGGATGCGTTCCATTTTAAATCTTCACTGGTATAAGTATTTCCGATGAAAGGAAACCGCCCCGTTAATTCACGATGTCTTAGTTTTTGTAAAGTCATCGTGCGTATAAATTGCTGCCTTTGTTTTAGCCACCGCTTCCATTTCCTCTGAATAAGTCGAATATATCGTGTCTTTAATACACACGTGTATGTCCCATCGCATATTATTTGGACTTGGATTATCTCTAATTTAGGATCGTGGGGCATACACGAATGTAAATACAAATACCATATCAAATGATTCTGTTCATATTTGAAAAATTCCGGCAGGTTTACTCTTGCGGTCAACAACAATATATTTCGCTCGGAATCCAAATTGTAACTTCCTACATAATATTTACCATCAACACATTCTTCTTCGATGTCCGCATCATCTTCCTCTGAAAAATATTCAAACTCATCTTCTTCGAACATCATAATATATCATACAATACTTAATGTATAATATATTCATTTGTTTAGTTCAATTTTTTACCATTGTAACTGAAAATAAACGGACACTTTCAGGAATCAAAGTCCATATCAAAAACTACTTATCATACACAAAAAAATGTTGATTCCAACACGAGTAATTAGTTTAGTTATAGCAAACACTTCTATTTACTTACTTGACATACAATCGCACATCTTTGTCCATCATAGAAAGGCTCGGGTTTATGAAATATTTCACCATCGAATATTACGACCTTGGTACTCGAAGATGAAGTTGTGTTTGGATCCACCGTTATTGTTTGTTCAAAACCACCAGATGTACTCTCATAAAATATCAATTCGCCTCCTTGACATTTTGTATGTAAATATATAATCATCGTGTAACTATCACCTTGGACTTTACTACCAGTGTCTTGATGTATTGCAAAGCTGTTTTCAACGATGTTTTGATTGTGTGACTTCGCAAGTATGAATTCTACATTTATATCTCTCGTTTTACTTATTTCTATACCATTCATACATAATATGTCATATATCGCATTCTCGAGACCTGCATAATTTGAATATACAAAATCCATATCATTAGAACAACACGAGAATAAACTACCAATTCGCTTTGCCTCTCGCTGAACATTTATTTTTTTCATTGTATCATCGAAAACATACTCACTGGTTATGTCCTGATACAAATCATCGAAACAACTTATGAAATCGTCGTCGTTATTTAATTCTAATTCTTTAATCATTTTTTGAAATATTTTATACAAATCACATACGTGGAAAAAAGTAATCAATTTTTTATATTGCTTTCATACCAGTCAAGGGTTTAATGAAGGACTCTAATTAGATTTTTGGATTTTTATACATACATATTATATATCCATATATATATTTATATATCCATATATATACGATGAAATGGAACGAGGTCTTAGCAAGCTGGGAATCAGGAACGGTTCATACTTACCCCAAAATACTCAAAAACCGGTTTATGTGGAACACTAGTGTTATAAAAAACAACGGAAATTGTGAATTTCATCAAAGATTTAAGGGTGAACCATCTCTACCCAGTGTCCAAAATACAAATAGTTTTCACGACCATATTGTTAAATCCAAAACGAAATATGCCACATCTTTTCCAAATCTCAGCGGAGATACCATTCTTGTTATACCCATGCCAATAAACGGGAAAAATTTCCCAACAATTAAGGATTTTATCGACAACGCTGATGAAACCCAACAAACTTACTTTTGGAAAAAAGTCGCAAAGGAAACTAAAAAAATGATGAAGAAGTTCGACCATATTTGGGTAAGCACCAGTGGCTTAGGCGTATCTTATTGCCACGTTCGTATTTGCACAAAACCAAAATACTATTTTGATAATAAACTCAAACAAGAATAATTCCGTGTTTTATATAATTTCTATAATGACAAAGATCTATAACAATACCCCCAAGTCTATTTCTTGAACCACTTTCGGCAAATATACACGGATTATATAGGCGTAACTTTCCAGTTTTTACAATTGTATAACAGATAACTATCATTTTCTATAGCATCAGTAATATTCAAAAATGTATATTCAGGTTTAGTTTTGTATCGTTCAACTCTAAAACAGTCTACAAATTCTTTTGGATTATCTGTTCCTTTTTTCTTTGGATTACAATTGACAAACCCATACGTTTTTGTATTAGCTACATACCATCCACCAACGTCTAAGTAAACTTTGCAATCTGTTATATTATCTTCATAAGATGTCCCGTCCTTTTTCACTAAATAGCCCATGTATAAAGGTCCAGTATAAACGTCTAAACCTTTATGTTGCTCATCCTTAGTTTTTATAAAATTAGTAATGTTTTCAGTCATATTGTAGTGATTTGAGATTTTACCAGTGTAAGTTGATTGTCGTTTTTCATTCAAGACTGCTATATTTGTAAAAAATGAAACTTTTTGTCTATCGAATTCCGCAAAATAGTGTTCAAATAAAGATCTCACTTGTTGTTCAGTTAACTTCAAGTAAACATTTTCTTTTTCTTTTTTTATTCTTAAATAGATATAATACCGTTGTTCGCCTCTGTTCTTAATCATATAATTTGATGGCAACACTATAGTATACTTTAGCGAATTGTTATATCCTTTCATCTCAGTAATTTTGCGCAATACCCGTTGTATACTATATTCTATAGTCATCGATTCTGTAAGCTTCAATCCTAGAATGGTAAAGGATTCTTGGAATAATAATGAATTACCAAGCATCATTAGTACTGTGAAAAGACCACCTGAACCTATTGCGCCATAAACCCCTCCTATAAAAATTAAAAATATTCCAGTCTGCCTTCTGAGTTCGATTGAATTTGAACTCTTCTTCCTTGTTTTATTTGCAGTACTTTTTGCCTTCAATGTCGTCATATCTATAAATTAACTATAGAAATATAACGAAAAAACTATAACAATAAGAACACCCCCGAATCTATTTCTTGAACCACTTCCGGCATTCCTTTCGGCCACTCTTTATATGCCGCGGCTTTCGAAGTCGGTCGTTCCAATTCCAACAACTTCTTTAATGCCATCAATCTACGCTCTAATGGCACTAAATCGCGCGGCAACTTTCGACTGATCTGCTTCCAACGCCATTCAAATTGTAACGCGGCTTGCCAGTCCGGGAAATTCTTCACGTGGCACGCACGCCGCCAAGTCTCGCCTTGTTTCACTTTCACACTCGTCGCGTGAGCACCTCCGGTTATTTCTTTATTATGTTGTCGGAGCCTCCGGTCCAAATTTATGGTCGCACCCACATACGTAGCACCTGAATCACTCACCAATAAATACACGTAAAAATTGGAGCTGGGTTCTTCTTCTATGGAATGACCGTCTGCTTCCATACACTAAATTATATATACTAATTATTGATACATTTATATTTCTATGTTTATATTTCTGTGTTTGATAAATACAAATTAGGTATAATTATACACACCGTGCCTAACACCTTTTCAAAAGTGATTTTGTCCCCGTTGAATATCATCCCATAAATATACGCCATAACTACTCCTACATAAGATAAAACAGAATATGTCAGAATATCCAACCGCGGAATGGCATAGAGTCTCAACAAATACCCGAATAATCCAATCACCACATTTATAGCTATCGAAATATTTAAAACATTCGCTGTTCCAAGTTCCAAAAATTTGTGAAACCGGTCATACACAAAAAACGACATCACAAAAACACCCAAAAAATACGATAAAAACAAATGATTCCACGAATTATCTGTTTTCATACCACGCACAACAAAATAGATGAATGCCTCAGTTAGCGCCGCTATTAGTATCATAATTATCCCTTCGATACCTTTCACATTTACCCCGGAGAATGCTTCCCCACTTGTCAGCAAATACACCCCCAACAACGAGACCGCCATTATTGGATGAATGGCCCTTCCAGACATCAACAAAATCATTATCGGATATAAATAAAACAATGTGTATGACAATCCACTCTCCAACAACTGAAACCCTCGATAAGACGCATATACATGAACCAGCGTTATCAGAGAAAGCAACATACCATTCTTACTAAAAACATTTTCATAAACATACTTGTAATCTATGAAAAAACCAGCCACTATGACATACGAAAAAAAACGACTCCACACTTGTAAATCAAGCGCCATGTCGATGTTTTTCACAAAAACAGGATACAAAGATAACAATGACTCAGACAATATTTTTATTAGTATCTCATACATTCAGATATATAATATAGTATGCAGATATTTTACAGTTTCACACATAAAGACTTCGGGTTGTTGCCACATATTTCAGGATGTTATTCTCTATATTCACCAACTTCGACAAACAATGTAACTCATTCGATTTCTCACACACCAATATCATCTCCTTAATAATGGCGACGATCTTCAAAATTGCCTTCGAAAAATCTCCTATAGATATATTCATTTCTTGTAAATACCCCTGAATAAACGCCTTACACGCGCGTTCATCTTCCGCATAATACCACGTGTCCATTTCGCCCATTAAGTTGAATTGTAATATCTCGTCATATCGCGTATACGCATCTAACTTACTCTCATCTTCGCGTTTTTGTAGTCGCTCTATTTTCTTCTGTAATTCGACCACTTTCGTTTTTGTAAACGCATCTTCACAGTTAGGGAAATTCTTACGGACTTCATCACTCACCTTTACATCGGCAAAACACGACAACACGTCTAATATTTGTTCGCAGTTGAATAATTCGAAAAACTTCCAATCCACCAACATTTCTGTAGCCAATAAACTATGAATCTCTGATATGTTCGATGCGATCTCCCCCTTTTCCAACAATACATACTTTTCATTTACATCCCGTGAAATGTATCCGTCTTCTTGTAGTATTTTACAGATGATTTCTGTTTGCGCATCAGTATACCCACTATAATACAACTTATTACACCTATCCAGCTCATACTCCTTTTCAAGTGTTCGTGTACGCTTGATTACTTCAACATCCTTTTCAAAACTTTTATTCATATCCTTTATGGATTCCATAACACGGTCCGCTTCTTTGCGCTTTTTATGATTCAAAAACGAATAATTCGCCTCCAAACTCAAGTATTTCTCCAAATCCTCTTTGCTCGTATTCAATACAATTTGTTTCTGCCTTTCAATCTGGGTTTCTAACTTGGTTGCACTGGAGTGGAAATAATCGTGTTGGTCACGCAATTCCAGTCCCATCATACTCTTCGACATAAAATCACCAAAATCGTGGTTTGTATGAAGTAAATGAAGAACCAACTGATAAGATATGCTGAAATTCGAAATCAAACTTTGCGGAGCTCCACACAATATATTCTTGTAGTCACTCATCGCAGGAGTCTCAAACAAATTATTACAATGAATTACGTGGCCAATTGTATCAATCCCTCGTCGGCCCGCACGACCAGCGCACTGCATATATTCGTGCGAATATACATACCGCGAACCACTATTGTCATATTTTGTTAAATTGGAGAATATTGCGGTTCGAATCGGACAGTCCAATCCTATTGAAAAGGATTCTGTCGCAAACAATAATTTTATCGCACGCTTCCCTATCATCATCTCAACCATTTCGCGAAACACCGGTAACATCCCCGAATGATGGATTCCAATACCCTTTTCCAACAAACTCACCAATTCTACATATTCGGGCATCTCCATATATTCCCGGTAATTGGTGAACTTTCGAAGTATCGCATCACAGTCGCGCTTCATAGTATACGGAACCTTACTATCGAACTCCAGTAACCCGGTCGTTATGTCTTTGGCGCAACTCTCCACACCCTTTCGCGAGAATACGAAACAAATGGCCGGCAACATTTCTTCATCGCGCAGTTTCTCACACAACTTATTCAACACAAACTTTCGTTTCATATAACAGCGATTCTTGTCCAGGATATTCTTTGTCCGGTTTACTTCGTGGTAATTCACATCGCTGAACACGCCATTCGCACTACGCAACTCTATAAACTTATTCGTCGACCTCCTTATATTTTCTTTTACTTGTTTGTCTTTGATGGTTTTGAAAGGAGTCTCGGTTGTTGCCAAAAACCCATAATGTGTAAGTGGAACTATTCTGTGACTATTATACGAAAGGGCCACTTGTTTACCATCTTTGCGCGAATCTTCGATCCATCGTGCGAACCTTTCCGGCGCATCAATCGTCGCAGATAACATAATCATTTGAACGTGTTTCGGTAACATCATTATTGATTGCTCCCACACTTTACCACGGTCTTGGTCGTTTATATAATGGACTTCGTCGAAGACCACACACCTCAACTCGGTTTCTATATTTATTTGAAAGGACAAACTGGTAGAACTCGTTTGCGGCCCTTTAAACAACGTATTCATCAAAATCTCCGTTGTCATTATCAACACATCCGCATTGGGATTGACCTTGATATCACCGGTAAATAGTCCTATTTGAAGTTCCGGATATTTCTGTTGGAAATCATAGAATTTTTGATTGGAAAGAGCCTTGATTGGCGAACAATAAATTACCTTTTTACCCAGGTTTGTGAAATATTTTATCGCAAACTCGGCAGGCAAGGTCTTGCCCGAGCCCGTCGGAACACACACCAAACTATGATTGCCCTGAACTATATTTTCTATTGAATATTTTTGGAAATCACTCAATTCAAAACCGAAACTATCGAAATGTTCATTGTAGACTTCATCTTGTTGTTGGTACGCAGTATTACAAAGTTTCACCATTTTATCAAACACTATATATTGTATTGATTTTACTGTTTAACTATTTTAAAATCAATTTTTTAGAGATACAACTTGAATACTCTGATGATGGGGAGCATCTTCCACTCTGTCGATTTCATCCATTTCTTCCAAATCAGGCTTGTTGACACAATTGTTCATATCTACTTTCTCGCGATTATTGTACGCCATCAACATTACATCATCCATGGCCTTTTTATATTTATCCGGATTGTTCTTCATACCATCTATGAAATTGTTTAACCGCTCATCCGCTCGTGGATTCAGTTTGGCCTTGCGCTCATCATAAAAATCGCATATTTCACTGAACCTGGAATCTACCATTTCGGAGAAAATTTTGTCTGTTAAATCCGTGATGAATTTTTGCTCGATTTCGCTGTATTTGTGCGCATACTTACTACGCAAATTTGTAAGAGCTACATTCAAATATTCCGGATATTCCCCCGAAAAATGGACCTTGTGAATATAATACAATAAACTTCCGTGTAACTTACTCAATACTTGTTTCTTGTCTTTATCCGTCAGCAAATCCGCGATGGTTTCACTTCCCAACTGAACCCGATAGGAAACATTGTTTATAATTGTATTATTCATCATGTTATTTGTAATATTATTAGTCACCGATGAACGAATACTCTCGATTTGCTTGTTCTGACTTTCCAACAGCTCTATCTTCTGCTGTTGTAATGCGATTGTTTGCTCCATCTCTCTATTGCGCTGTTGAACCACTTTACAACGATTTTCTACGTGCCGCTTTAATGCGTCAGAACGCGAGAACGGTTCCATACAATGCGGACACGAAAGCATTTTGTCGGAACCATTATGTTTCCGTTGCGGTGGAACTTTCATACAAGATTGTTTTACTTCGGTGTAATTTGGTGGACGGTTTTGTTGTGACTTTTGTGATTTCTTATTTAATTTCTTGTATGCTTTCCATTCGTTCAACCGTTTATTCGAGTCAGTTTTTGATGAACAATTATTGTAATACTCCAACACATTTATCTCCCAATTATCGAATCCACCATTATCAGCTATTTGTTTATTTATTTCGGTCTCTTTTCCCTCTGTAAATGCTTTGCGGAATCTATACTTTATATTTTTTAAGTTTGTAGTCGCACCTATTTCCACGTATTTTACCCGTGGCTCTTTACATTTAAATTCGTATATTATGGTGTTGGTATAGTCTGTGGCGGGCATCTATATACTATATGATATAAAATTCTATATCCTTTTTTATAAATTCCTAAACATTTACTCAAAATGTTGTATAAATGGTCTCAAAATTTGAGACTTTGGTGTAATTTTGTGGAGATTACGTAATAGTTTGAGTCGTTTATAGACATTTTGAGACGTCGATGGAAATTCAGGATTTTTTGATGGAAATCCGAAAAACATAAATAACTTTTTGGATTTCGGTTTTTTTTCATTGATGAACAAATATATTGGGTTTTCGCCGCTGCATACCACACCAAACCGTTCAATTTTGGGGTCGGTTTGACAAAATGGCTCCAAGTCATCCGGCAGCCAACTTTTTCCCCTGATTTGGTCTCAAAATGGCCATTTTCCGGTGGAGGATCCACCAATTTTGGTGGATTTTGGTGGATTTTTGGTCACAAAAAATATTATGAAAATATACAAAGCATAAATGCTAATAAAAATATATATACTTGGATAGGTCCAAAGCATAAGAAACTGTAAAAATGGCCGTTTTTTCGAAGGTATGGTAATAAACATCAAATAAATTATATTATGGTCGACTCGATATATGCTAATAGTATAATCATTAACATTTCTTAAAAAATCGTCTCAAAACAACTACCCGTGGATTATAATTTGTCATATTTTACAGTATGGTGTCAATATGGATTGTGTTTATATTATTGAATATTTTTTTGAAATTTTTGAAAAAAAAAGTCTCAAACCTCCACCAATTTTTGAGTTTTAAAACCCAGAGAGAGAGACGAGGATTTAAAAAAATTTGTGTGAAAAAAAATAAGAAAATAGGATTTCTAAAAAAAAGTAGAATATTTAGGAATCTTCTTTCAAAGTCTATTTTTTATGAAATATCTGAAAAATCATAAATTTCAAATATTTAGGCTATTTAGTATTCCGTATTATTGAAGATAGTTCTTGTATAAGTTTGCTCTGTTTTTCAATTATCAGTGTAAATTGGTCCACCTTGTCCGCTTCTTTTCGCTCATTCAAAACCGCACATCGAGAGTCGACGTGTCGTTTTAGAGCATCTGACCTTGAAAATGTATTCATACAGTGTTTACACTTGTAGTCATTTTTATCAGCGGGTTTGTTGGTGGATTTTGGTGGATGTAGTAGGGTATTCTTTTTATTCTTCCATTCTTTAATTCTATTGTTTAATTCGGTTTTGGAAGAACAATTATTATAGTATTCTAAAATGTTAATATTCCAATTATCCCACCCACCATTTGCTTTTATTTCTTCATTCAGTTTGGTTGGGTTATTATCATAGTAAGACTTCTTATAATAGTGTTTGATTTTAGTAAATGAAGTAGTTCCTGCTATATGCACATATTTACAACGTTTATTCTTACACTTCACCTCATATATTACGGTATTACTATATGTCTTACTTGACATTTGTATATATTGAAATTTAGTATTTATGCCATTCGAAATCAATTTTTTATCCAGTTTTTGGTTTTCTTGAGCAAAATCATATATTTCAAATATTTAGGAATCTCACTTCAAAATATAGGATTGAATGATTTTCAGGATTTGTGGACTTTTAGGAATATTTTGTTTGACTTTTCTGCAAAATTCCTTGTGCGAATCAGAATGTCCTATACCAACGCTTCCCGGTTCTGATAGAAGGTCAAACAAACAGACCTTGCGTGTATCACAATACAACGTTGAGTGGTTATTTATTGACCATTGTAGTTCATCTGACTGTCCCGGCTCGGGTTGTCCGTGGAAAAATGAGACAGAAGCTCAAACACATATGACTACCATACTCAATAATATAAAGTCTATCAATCCTGATATAATGAACTTTGCCGAGATCGAGGGGTGTGATGAAATCAATATGTTGCGTGAGACGTTGGATGAATCATATAATGGATTTTTGGTAAAGGGAACAGACACGAGCACCGGACAAAATGTGGGAATGATTTCAAAAATCGACCCTATTGCGCCTTTACACAGAACAGAAGCCAGAAAAGATTACCCTATACCAAATAGTGGATGTGGATATACTGGAGAACCGGGGAATACAGGGGTCAGTAAACACTATATTAGTGAATTTTTAATAAATGATATAGCAGTGGTCATAATAGGAATACATTTGTTGGCGTTTCCTACAGACCCATATAGATGCGCCAAACGCGAGGCCCAGGCGTTGGTCATACAAGAAATCATATATGATTATTCGTCTATGAACTATGAAGTGATTGTTATCGGAGATTTCAACGATTTCGACGGTGTGGTTCTCGACAAAAATAACAATAAACCCACATCGAAAGTCTTGGATATTTTGAAAGGTAATTTTGGAACATACGAAAATGAATATGAATTATTTAGTGTTGCCGAGAACCTGGAAAAAAGCGAACGATATAGTGATTGGTATGATGAGAATAACGACTGCCAATCAACCGATAACGAGTTCTCACAAATAGACCATATATTAGTGTCTGAGTATTTATTCAAAAACATCCAGAATGTTTCTATGTTGCACTCGTATAAGGAGTATTGTGGAACGTATGATTCGGACCATTATCCATTGGTAGTGGATTTTTTGGTGTAAGGTTCTCAAACATATATGTAGGTTCTCAAATCGGTCAAAAATATTTTGTGTATGAAATCTACAAAATATTTCACAGGGATTTTTTATGGTATTTTTTAGAGAAATTATTTTTAGTAAATTGAGAACCTACATATATATTTGAGAACCTTACATATATGTTTCAAAAAATTGATTAAATACTGTGATATATATAAAGTAGCAACAACGCCTATGATTACACATACAACCGGTCTTAAGAGAAACACAATAGATAAATATTACACAAGTCCTAATGCGGTATTATTGTGTATGAGAACAATACAGGATACAGTGTCAATTGATAAAGACGACTTGATTATTGAACCGTCGGCGGGTAACGGCGCATTTATTGAAAGCATAAAATCGGTCACATCTAATTATGAATTTTTGGATTTAGAACCGGAAAGTGATGAGATCAGGGCACAAGATTATTTATCATATACTTTAAGAGACGATATTCACTACAATAGTGTTCATGTCATAGGAAATCCACCATTTGGTAGGCAAAGTTCTATGGCTATAAAATTTATCAAAAAGTCTTGCGAGTTTTGTTCTACATTATCGTTCATATTACCAAAAAGCTTCAAGAAAGACAGTTTACAAAAAACATTCCCACTTTGTTTTCATTTGATTCACGAATCAGACTTGCCTGAAAAATCATTCTTAGTGAATGGCGAAGAACACGATGTTCCGTGTGTATTTCAAATATGGATGAAAAAGGAATATAATCGTCAGGTAGTAGAAAAACAAGAACCCAATTACTATATATTTGTAGGAATAAATGATGAACCGGATATTGCCTTTCGTCGCGTGGGTGTAAACGCAGGAATAATACACACAACAAACATACAAGATAAAAGTATACAATCACATTATTTCATAAAATTTACAAACAATAAATTGGTCAAAGAAAACGTAGAAACTTTGTCTTGTATAACCTATGATTTCAATAATACCGTAGGACCAAGGTCAATATCCAAACAAGAACTAATTTCAAAATTCAACCCTTTGTTGGAAATATGATAATATGATATTGTGTAAATTGGTTTTGAATCCTAATTCGAATTCATCAGGTTCTCGAATGGTTCTCGAATCGGTCAAAAATATTTTGTGTATGAAATCTACAAAATATTTCACAGGGATTTTTTTATGGTATTTTTTTAGAGAAATTATTTTTAGTAATTCGAGAACCTACATATATGTTTGAGAACCTTACACTAAAAAATTGATTAAATATTGGTGTTATTTGTATGATGTATAATGAACTATAATTATGTCACACGCTTTTGAACAAGAAGAGTCAAATACAGACTGTTTGGTATTTCTGATGGTATTATTCTTCATCATTGCTTTGTTATGGACCCATAATGAACACTCCGGTACTACTGGATGTTTTCACGGACAGAATATGGTGGCAATGGTGTATGAGTCTATGAAACGGTGTGATCAGGTGGGTAAAGGCGATGTTGTATTGCTGGCTAATAATACACACGCCCGCGTGGTTTGTGTAGTGAAAAACCTGAAAACTCCAACAAATAATATCCGATTATTGAAATTCCCGTGTGGTCTCATCGTCACCGAATATCATCCCATAAAAATCCAAAAATGGTGGTGTTTTCCCAAAGATGTTCCCTCCAACAAGTATTATAACGAAGACTTCGATGCGGTGTATTCATTTTTGTTAGAAACCGCGGATGGTTCTCCGGTAAAACACGGAATGATTATACAAGGAATTGAATGCGCTCCTTTAGGACACAATATAGAAGAAAAAGTAGTTGAGCACCATTTCTTCGGAAATTTCGAATCTGTGAAAAAAACGCTGTCCACAGGTAATCCTGACCAATACAAAAAGGGAACAGTAGAAATCACAAATACGAAACGTGGTCCAGACAATAAAGTCTGTGGGTATATTTTCAACGAAGTTTATTAGGTTCTCGAATGGTTCTCCAAATCGAAAAAATAATTTGTGTATGAAAACAACAAAATAAAAATGTGTGTGTGATTGTTATTTTTTTTTCAAGTTATTATTTTTTCATTTCGAGAACCTATATATAGGTTCGAGAACCAATCCAATGGAACCACTAATAAGCATCTTATTAGGTCATACATATTTATTTGTGGGAATATTGGTTTTTGTCTACGTCTACATAGGAATATCCATATCGAATATGCACCATCGATTTTGGCGTTGACCTATCAATCAAATCCCGAGAAAAAAGTTTTTTCTATTTTTTTCTAATGCGTTGTTTAACCGATGTATCTACACCCTACACCCCCTACACACTATTTATTCTATTTCCATCAACGAGATTTGCCAATACACAATCCATCGGTATTCGTCGGTTACCGTCATAATGATCGGCGCTTGAACATTAATCCCGCACATTTTAGCAACCAATTCCTCTTGCGACCTATTTTTTCCATTTTTCTGCATAAATTTTGGCGCTTCGTTAGTTTTTCTTTTATGAAAGGTTTTCTCGAATTCATCTTGCGCAAAGGCGATGGCTTCTTCTTGGGTATCAAACACCATAAATCCCTTGTCTTCCTCGGGAATGATTCGGTTATTTCTGCGCTCTACAACGAGTTCTCGTATTTGTTGGTTATTGAACAATGTCAGTATGTCGGAGTCTTGAATGGGTTCAATGTAATCGTTGTATGTAAAACCCTTGGCACCTTGGTTAGCTCGTGCGTTGAGGGTGCATTTCTCCATTTCAAACACGATTGATTTGGATTCTTCGTTACAATATACGACTGTCTGACAATATTTCTCTCCCCAGTTGCGCATTCGTCCGGTTAGGCGTCCGTATAGTTGATACATTTCGTCGTTGGTAATGTTCGGCCGGCCGATAATGGCACTGGTGAAGCATCCGAGCTGGTCATTCATAAGTGTTTGACCCATACCGAGACAGTTGAACCCGACAATACACAGAGTTCGTTTCGTGAGGTCCAGCTCGTTTTCTATGCACGCGTTATATATGGATTTGTTGATCTCCGTTTTCAACGACAGTTTCTTGGAAACTATCCCGCGCGATACCTCGTCATAGAATGATATCGTCTTTTCCGTGGAATTAATCACGACAATTACGGCGTATCGGAATCTATCGAAAATGTATGTTCGCACTTTAGAATGAACGATTTGTTTGACATTTGCGGGAATAAACACGCGAGTTCCAGCGTCGAAAATTTCGGGGTATTTTTCCACTACGAATTTGAAGTAGGAAATCACATCTCGCGACGGCTTCATCATACGGTGTGTGAGTTCCACGCCATCCACATCGCACCACTCGGTATGAACATATGAGAGGTGTTTCAGCGAGACGTAATCGGAATCGAAGGATGGGTCTTCATTTTGGAGAAGTGAAACCGAACTCCATAATTCGCCGTGGGTCCATATGGATTGTGGAGTGGCGGTCAATCCCAGGATTTTTTCCACGATAGGGTTTTGAAGGGCGGTTTCGATGAATTTTCGCGTGGAATTTATGTATTTGTGCATTTCGTCCATATAGATGAAAACGCGAGTGGTGGTGTTTTTCAATGATTCGATAATGGTATTGATGTGAGAGATACGCGTGGGATTACTACACGCGAATACCACTTCGGGTGTTCCCTTTTTCATACATAATGTATTGAATTGTTTGACATTACGTATGTGATTGTATGATTTTGTCATTTTTTTACAGGACAGTATAGCTATTTTGGTGGGGTCCACGTGTTCTCCAACACGATATACTGTTTGACTGTTATTCATTAGGTCGTTCATTGTCAATACAATATGAAGTGACCCGTGGGTATTTGAACGGTTCGCCAATAGTTCATTAATGGCGACGAAAGTTTTCCCGGATTGTGTCGGAAGACAAGAGAGTTGTAGCTTTTCCATAAATTTGATATTATATTGGTGGTATTTTATGCGTGTAATTATTTCAGAAAAAAGGAAATCAATTTTTTGATAGGAATAAGAATTTGCAAAAAGTATATAGAAAGATAAAAATAATAAGGACTAAGGTCTAAAAAATCTTCAATAATACAAACCCGGTTAGCTCAGTCGGTAGAGCGCCAGCCTTTTAAGCTGGTGGTCGTGGGTTCAAGTCCCACATTGGGTATTAGCATCGATGGCCGAGTGGTCCAAGGCGCCGCACTTAAGATGCGGTCTCTCCGGAGGCGAGGGTTCGAACCCCTCTCGATGCAAACGCACTTATAGCTCAGTTGGTTAGAGCATCGGTCTTATGAGCCGAAGGTCTGCGGTTCAAGCCCGCATTAGTGCAATAAAACAAACAACAAAAAAAACAAAACAAAAGAAAAACAAAAAATATATAGAGTGTAGTTGAGTAAGTATAGTAAGATGAATTTAAGAGAGATCGATGAACTAATTATGTTTTTCCAAGGTATAATCCCCCGAGGAAATACTAAGGCGACTATAATAAATACTTGTTTGAATATACATAAGTATGTTGAGGAATTCCAATCAAGTGGCGATCTCTCTATGGATATAATTAAGTTCGACGAATATTTCTATGGGAAGATATGCGATGATTGGTGCGAGGAAGTTTCGTTGTATACTATAGATGATCCACGCGAAACTTTTCCGGACCTATTCAAAGAGTTCAGGGCAGCAGCACATCAATGTATTTCGAATGGCAGGTAATTTGTTTGAGTAAAAATATCATTTATTTACTAATGATATTTTCAAGAGAATAATTCTATAAAAAATAAGTGTATGAACATTTTTGGTATCATTTTTTGGATGTGTTGTGGGTTATAGTCTTCGATTACACACTTTCGATTTCGTCCCAAAGAGAACACAGATGTTTCGCGTAGACAACCTCATTACCTGTCCATCCCGCTAAAATGGCGCCTCTATAAGTCGACTCCGGCAAGATGGTGTTGTCGTATCCGGCTGTTTGGACCATATACGTGTTCAACTTCGGGTTGATTTCCATCCGGTATTTGTCAACGCACTTATGTATATCGATGTACAAAGAGCTGCTACTGCTGCTGCGGTTGTCCATTTGGAATCCTTGTGTTTTTATCTCTGGGTCATTCCCGAAGAGCCCACCGTGACCGACCTGCATATCCGAGTAGCAAAACCAGTGTTCGAACTTGTAGGAACCGGGGTTCTGGAAAGCCCATTTGAAGAACAGCCACACACCATTTTCTGTTCCTCCACCTACTGCTCCTCCTAACGCGTTGATTTCGGAGTATTGCTCTAACAGGGTTCTTGATTTATCGACTTCGTATAGTTTTAGTTCGTCTCCAAAAACCCCCACAACTCCGCGTCCAGAGGCGCGGTAAGCCGTCAGTAGTCCGGATAGATTTCCTATGTTGGCAACTGTTTGAGACCCATATGTGGAAGTGACCGTCCCGTGAGCACTCCCGCTGTTATCACACAAGGCCACCACATCTCCTTCCAGCTCGGGGTAGTTTTCGATGGAAGTTTGTAGACATCTTTCCAAGTACTCCAACACGATATCTCTGTATGTATCAGGAACTGTGACAGGTTCACGCTTTCGCTTTTTTCCCGGAGTATTTTCTTCCAATTGCGCAACAACAACTTCGTTTTCCCGTGTGGGGAACTCGTGTCTTTCGAAACTCTTTTTCATCTGTTCGTAAGCGGTGATGTATCGAAAAGGAAACTGTTTCCCCCCTTTCACGCCGGCCCAAAGCATCTCCAAGTATCTCTGCACATTGTCCAATCCCGGGTCGGACCCCGCGAATCCGCGGATGTTTCTTAGTGCGGCCATATGAGGCATACGCCACTCCATTGCTTCGAGTGTTTCCATCCAAGACTTGCCCGTCGACCTGTGTTTTTCCCATTTGGTGTCTTTCTCGTCGAGGTCGAGATGACCCTGTGTCATCAACGTGGAGATGGTATCGTTCGCCCGTAAAGTGGCTTTGGACGCGTGGCAAATTCGCACCATACTGATGGAATCTTTGCGATACTTTTCTTGTTGGTAGGGGGTAAGGTGTTTCAACCGGTCATCATATGCGCGTTTGATAAAACTGGGGAATTTCGTTTTACTTCCATACAAGGATTTCCACGCATCCAAACACGCAATAGCGTCGCTGGGTAAAAGCCAACACTTCACCAAGATTTCGCGAAAGAACTTTGGGTTTTCTTTGTTGAACTCTTGTCGGTCAGGGTGCGCGGCGGCAATGGCCAAGATTTGCGCGGTCGATCTACGCATTAGAAAGTCGTTGCGACATCTTACAGCCAGTTCTAAGGTTTTCTTGAAGTCGAACTCTAATGCGTTATTCATTACGTTGTAAAACGCTTCGTTTCGCGAGATGACCGTCTCGGAAGGATACAGCAAATGATCTTCATATGTTTTAAGTTTTCGTTGTCTTTCTGTTGATTTGGCTCGTATATCGCGGTCCAACTCGTCCGTTGGCTGATAGAAAGTCGGTTCTCCAAGGAAACTCGAAAAGGCTATCAACTCGGCTCGCTTTAAAGGGTTGAAGAGATTAAAACTCTTGCCTCCCATAAAGTTAGTCATTTCATTAGTAGTAGTCGTCATATTGTAGTATAATAAATATAGTATTTATGTTGTTTTAGGAAATGGAATAGAAATGAATCAATTTTTTATACACAGAACTACACTACACACCTTCTTTGTAAATATACAAGTATATTTACAAAAATAAAAAATAGGATAAATCCTACAAAGACTTTGGAAAAGTCAACCGCGAAAGACCTCTCTTGGAAAAGTCGTCCGATGATACCATTATGGTATCTTTATTAAATTGATGAAGTCAATATAACCGCTTCCACACTATGCAGTAAGAATACTAATATGAGAGTGTTGTGGAGATATTATATATTGACTGGGGTGGGATAAATCCCTTAATTCCTCGTAACAAGGAAATCATGATTAGATGAAGTCAATGTATCCGCTTCTATAAATAGAGATATCATATATTGACTGGAAGGTAAGAGATTTTAATGTGTTGGTTGGTTTTAAAGTAATTCGATGAAACCAACACACCCGCTTCTTACTTTTTAATATGCGATAGGGTTTATACCAGTGAAGATTTAAATCGATGAAGTCAATGTATCCGCTTCCACAATATTTTTTGTTTTTATAATAGGATTGTCGTGGAGATATCATATATTGACTGGAAAGTAAGAGATGTTACTGTGTTGGTTGGTTTTAAAGTAATTCGATGTAACCAACACACCCGCTTCTTACAATTGTGTGGAAACCACACGCTGTTTCATTCTACAATAAATTTTAGATCAATTTTTTGATTCAATTTTTTTGAGAGGTGTTCTCACATATATTTATAACAATAGTTTTTTATATTGTTTTCAGAAATTATATAGATATCTTATATCTTATATTTTATATCTTATATCAAATAAATATGCGATTGTTGTCATTGTTAGTGTATACAGTACATTTAGTGGGTGGAGTTTACGACGAGTTCATAGCGCAACGAAGTGTCCAATTAGCCGAATACAGTTATTGTGAAAGTTATATTTGCCAAGATTGCACAACAGATTATGTGTTGGATGAAATGGGAACAAGAGTCATACAAGGATACGACGAAATTACACACACAATATTCACGAGTTTTAGAGGGTCTTCCAACACTTATAATTGGATAGAAAATATGGAGGTCTCGAAAATAGCCCCGTATGCGAACCAAACAATAGAGGTCGAACAGGGATTTTTCACGTATTATCAACACGTCAAAACCGATGTGTTTGACAATTTGAAGGCAATGTCCGCAAAATATAACACACGAGATTTATTATTGACGGGACATTCACTTGGGTCCGCGGGGATGACACTAATGGCGTATGACATTTTGTATGATTTTCCGGAATATACTATCCTGTATTTCTACAATTTCGGGTCTCCGCGAGTGGGGAATGATATGTTTGCCGCGGATTTCAACGCGAAAAAGTATTTCGAGAGTTTTCGCGTGACCCATTATTATGATATGGTTCCGCATCTGCCTCCTGCGAAGTTTCATTACAACCATATTAGTCGCGAAGTATGGTACAATGAAGAGAACTCGCAATATACCGTCTGCGAAGATGATTCGTGCTCCAATTCGTGTGCTCCTACAAAATGTACGAGCGTGGACGACCATTTGAATTATTTGAATGTTTCAATGGGGTCCGGTGGGTGCTGAATTCATATAGTATTGTGTATGAAGTATTATATGAATTTTATTATATGATTTTTATGGATTGTATGATTTATGGATTGTATGAGTTTTCTATAGTTTATAGCACAGGGTAACTGGCTTGAAGCAGAATGCCACATTGACCTTGTCCGTCGTTATACTGGGCACCACGACCGAGTTTGATGTATCCATTTTCGCCCCACGAAGAAGACCACGAGTTTTTCACCAAGTAATAATCTTCGCCGTTTTCTGTGCCGTATCCAACAGTAAGAACACCGTGGTCGAGGTTGGTTCCGCACTCACCGACAAATACACCGGAAGAATATAACTGGAATTCGCGTTGGTCGGCCTCGATCGCGATGGACACAGGATTGAGTGCGACCGCGTTCATCATTTCCTCGTCGCTACTTGGCGGAACATCCACGAAATCCATCACTTGCGAACCTTTCACCAATTGGCATTCTGTTTGACATTCTTCTTTGGTGGGACCATTTTGGGAAACATATGGGTAGTCGAATTCGCTACAAAGACCACCATTTCCGTTGATCCATTTGAAAGCGTTGTCCATTAATCCGCCGTTACATCCGTGGTCGTGGCCTCCGTGCTTCCAGTTATCGCAATCCACGAGTTGCTCTTCCGAGAAAGATACTAATGAACCGTGCTTCACGAAGTAGGCGCCCTCTAAAGCGCCGGTAGTGGAAAAGGACCAACACGAACCGCACTGTCCTTGGTCCTTCACAGGAGTGACTGCTCCGGCAGAAACCCAGTCGACTTCGGTGGGAGGAGCGGATTTTCTCAAATACATATAGTTGGTCTCAGCGGGGGATTTGAAGACGAATTGATTGGATAATATTTCGGAATATTCCGTGGAATTCATACCGGAAAACTGATTATGACCCAATTTGTATGATTTTCCCAGGGAATTTACGGAGTCGATGAACAAGTCGTTGTCGACCCATTTTTCAAACACAGAATAAAAATGTTGAGTATTGTGGATACGGATTTTGAATTGGTCGATCCATTTTAGAAAACGGTGCTGGTTATTGCTGTCGCCGGATGCCAGCGACACGCAAGTCACGCAGGCTATAGTGGTGAGTAAACAGAAGAGATTCATTTTATATAGATTGAAATATATTTTTATTTACTTTTCCTAAAATATATTTTGTGTGATTTCTTGTATTGTGTTTGATTTTGTTTCTAAGGATTTTCCAAGGCGTCGAGACGTGCTAATACAGATGCCAATTGTGATTCTAATGTAGCTATGCGTTGTTTGTCAGCTTGTTGTTGACGGTCCACTTCTTGAAGAGCCGCAGTGGCAACTGTGAAAATGGCATTTTTGTCTAAGAAATGAAAATCATCAACAATTTCACCATATACAAATACATTTTCGCCATCAGTTACAGTAAATTCTTCTGTTTTAGAGATTTCAAAGACATCATTTGAAAAAGATAAAACACTTGTTTCTATACTTTCAGATTTAATAATAATTTTTATTTTAGAACCAGT
>Ga0233439_10000558_pt1 | contig 54668 bp, 52 predicted proteins | sample SI_123_September_6_FD_182713 | JGI IMG/M metagenome (GOLD analysis project Ga0233439, IMG submission 182713) | Seawater microbial communities from Saanich Inlet, British Columbia, Canada - SI_123_September2016_100_MG | ecosystem: Environmental > Aquatic > Marine > Inlet | place: Canada: British... | reverse complement strand
CAATTATATTGAACTGTTCTATAATCCAAAACGAAAGCATGGCAAAAATGGGATGCTGTCTCCCATCGACTTTGAACGACAGCAATATGTGAAACTACAAGGTGTCTAGAAAATCAGGGGCACATCAAACATTTTTTTCTTTCTCTTCACTTCATCCAATAAATATGGCTTCAAGTCATCAGGAACGGGATAAGTTTTCAATTCATAGTCATGGATAATCCTCTGCCGTTTACCCGGGGGAAAATCTAATAGAGAATGACCCTTAATTTTCCATGGAACTTTTATTTTCAAAACATCAGCCATGGTTGGGAAAATATCCCACAATGCTGCGGGTAAATCACTAACCACGCCTTTTTCCTGGCCGGGTAATTTAACAAATAAGGGTATCGAAGCAATATCAGGTAGAAATTGGCCCTCCACCCTTCTTCGATACCCCCCTGCCTTAATACTGACACCATGGTCCGCAGCCAACACAACAAACGCTGAATTAAAAACATTATTTTCCTCAAGCCGACTCATTAATTTCCCCAGTAAATAGTCCGTAAAACCTACCTGACTTATTAACCTTTGGTATTGAATTTTATTAAACCATTCTTCAGTCCCCCAGTACTCTCTCTCTGGATTTTCTCTATTGAGCCCAAGATCATCATATTTACCTTTAAGATCATATTTCTTCCCAGAGGGAAAAAAGTAGTAAGGCTTATGCGGTAAAAGAATATGTAAGAAATGAAACTCTTTCCCACCTGCAAAGTCAAACTTATCCAAAAATTTATTAAAAATACCTTCTCGTCCTGCCAACATTCTTTCCCTAAAGCCCTCCTCTAGCCAAGGAATAGTAAATTCTTTTCCAACTATTTTCTTTCTCTTCTGTGGTTTCACATTCTTTTTTTTATCTTGATTCCAAAATTCTTTATAACTTTGGGAAATTTCAGGCACGCCAAAACTCTTTGGTTGGGGAAGAATCAAGTTTAAATAAACTGCTGCAATATCCTCCCAGAACATTATTTTTTCTTCTGCGCTCTTACCTTCCTCATCCAGGCAAATATGGGGAGGACATAACCTGAGGACAGACTCATGCGCTACCACCCGATAGTCATTCCCCAATAGGGTAAAAAGATTATTCGGGAAATTTCTGTATGTCCCCACCTTCTTCTCATACTGATCCAATCCCGTAAGCATGCCTTTTATTGCATGGCCTGTGAAATCAAAATTCGCAGAAGCATTTCGAAACCAATACGCTTTATCTGCAAATCGTCTAAAGTTAGGAAATGCCTGCCCATCAACCAATAAGTCCTCATTTAATATGGAGGAAAGAGGGAATTCATCATATAGAATAAATATTACGGGTGTATCTGAGGAAATTGGTACAACAGGATAATTTTTGCGAGTGTCCTCTGGCGCCGCAAGCAAAAAAATCTGAGGAGTAAAAATAAACAAAGCGGGAAATACTAAAATGGCAGGGGAAATACAATCTAAAAATAATTTCGGACTCGAAAACTTGTAATAAAAATATGAGAAAGCTATTCCGATAAACCCAGCCGCAACGATGGGGATTATAATGCTTTCACCTGTCTCATACTTGGCTAATGGTAAAATTATTATAGCTATAAAAATAGAAAAAAATACTTTACCAATCAGATTTTTGTTTCTACCAAAAAGTTTTATACCGAGTGTTACTCCAGTCGCGATAACAAGCGGAAAGACAAGGGAAACCATACCTATTAGCATGATAAAATCGAGGGGCTCTGAATTGTGTGCCAAAAAGAATTTGGGTTCTCTTGAAAGCACATCATATAATGGAGATAAAGAAAGTCCAGAAAGGACAAACATGTGGAAAGTCAGTTTTTTCTGTGAACCCATTAAATAGATAGCCGAAAAAATAAACAGTTTGCATTGTATGATTATAAATTCGCTACAACAAGAAGGATTTTTGGAGTCGAAAATATGAAATTAATTTTTATTTTATTTTTCTTATTGGCATTATCAGTCGTACCCGCATATAGCTATCTAGACCCTGGCGCTGGTAGCATGCTGGCTCAACTTATTATGGGTGGAGTTGCTGGCTTGGTGGTTTTACTCAAACTCTATTGGGGGAAATTTAAAAGTATTTTTGTCAAAGTAGACTCAACAACTCCTGAAAAGGAAAATTCCTCGCAAACGGAGTAATCCCATTGAGTTTTTTTCCAGATCCCGCTTCGTTTCGTGACCCAAAGGGAAAAGTTTTTAAAAAGGACGATCGCATTTTTCGTCTTATTTCTGAGCAAGGCGTTAAAGACTACGAACTAGTTAAGACAACAAATTTCCTTTCCAACATGTCGAAGCTTGGAAAAATTATTCAAGCCACAGAAGTTGATCCTGCCGGACTGGACTCTCCTGATTTTTCCACTTCCGTTGTTTTAGAGCATCCTCGTCTACCCTTCATCTCTTATCCATACGAATGGTGTTTTCCGATGCTCAAAAAAGCGGCCCAATTGCACTTGGAGCTACAAATAAAAGCGTTGGAAGAAAATCTGATGTTCAGCGATGCAAGTGCCTACAACATTCAATTCCAGGGACCTCAACCCATTTTTATCGACGTGCTTTCCCTCCGACCTTATAGAGAAGGGCAAATATGGGATGGGCATCGACAGTTTTGCGAACAATTTTTGAATCCCCTTTTATTACGTAGCCTTTTGGGAGTTTGTCACAATTCCTGGTACCGGGGTAATCTGGAAGGAATTCCTAGCGATGAATTTAGCAAGCTTTTACCCTGGTATAAAAAGTTTTCAAAAAATATATTTTTACACGTTGTTTTGCCAGTTAGAATGAACAACCTTGCTCAAAATCAAAAAACCGATTCACTTTCTGGGTTGAGCTCCAATCTCCCAAAAGTTTCCCTCAAAAATATATTCACAAAACTTCTTTCCTGGGTCAGTGAATTGCAGCCTCTTTATTCTTCTGGTTCCACATGGGGTAGCTATGATTCCATGCATTGTTACCAGGAAGAGGAGGTAGAAAAAAAACAGCAGTTTATTTCCGAATTCATTCAAAACACCAAACCCAAAACCGTTTGGGATCTCGGTTGCAACACAGGCGAATATTCCGAAATCGCGTTAAAGTCTGGCGCCCGTCATGTTATCGGATTTGATTACGATCAGACAAGTTTGGAGAAAGCATTCACTCGCGCCGATAACAATAATCTAAACCTTCTCCCACTATATCTTGATGGAGCAAATCCAAGTCCCAGTCAAGGTTGGAATAACGAAGAAAGGCCCGGACTCCTAAAACGAAAAAATGCAGATGCCGTTCTCGCCCTTGCTTTTGAACATCACCTGACTATTGGAAGAAACATACCCATCCCTCAATTCTTGGAATGGCTTATCAGCCTTGCTCCTATTGGCGTCGTTGAGTTTATCCCTAAAGAAGATCCCAACCTTCAACGAATGCTCAGCCTTAGAGAGGATATTTTTACAGATTATACTGAAAAAACTTTCCGTAATATCCTTGAGAGAAAATGCAAAATCATTAAATCCACAATCGTTTCTAAAACCGGACGCACCCTCTTCTGGTATGAAGCCACCAAGTAGCAATCCTCTAAGCAAAAGGCCCAACCTATTAAACTTAATTAGACCCTTATCCAAAAAAGGTTAACAATTCCTCATTAAGTTTTTTTAATTCTCCATTAATAAGCATTTAACATTCAGACTATATTCTTTAATAAGTCAAATTCGAACATTCAAGACATTAGTCTTTTAAATACTTTTTAATGGAGAGCATTCATGATTACAAAACAAATTTTCTTTGCATCCTTGTTGATTTCATTTTTGAGTTTTCCTGTTTTAAATGGGATTGGAATTAACTCAGCGTTGGCTTTAAGTAGCAAAGTGAATCCGGTAGGAACAAATTTAATTGTCGAAATTGCTAAAAAACAAAATCCAGCAGTAGTTTTCGTAACCTCTAAGACAAAATTCCAGCCTGCCAAGAATAATCAATCCCAACACCAAAGACCCTTCGGTAACCGAGGGCCTTTCGGTGGCCCTAACCCTTTTCCTCAGCAACCCGCACCTGGGAATGGATCTGGCACCGGCTTCATTATTGATAAGGAAGGATACATTCTTACAAACAATCATGTGGTCGATAGTGCCGATGTCATTAAAATCACTCTTCAAAACGAAAATGAATATGAAGCAGAATTGATTGGATCAGATTCTAAAACAGACATCGCCCTTTTGAAAATAATCAAACAGTCTGGTGACAATACAGAATTTCCCTATTTAGCTCTGGGGGATTCTGAAAAAGTCGAAGTGGGAGAATGGGTGGTAGCCATCGGTAATCCTTTTGGACTTTCCCATACGGTTACCACAGGAGTTGTTAGTGCCAAAGCCCGCAACATCGGAGCTGGCCCCTATGATGAATTTATCCAAACAGATGCTTCCATCAACCCGGGAAACAGCGGTGGACCATTACTTAATATGGACGGTAAAGTTGTAGGTATCAACACTGCAATATTTTCCCGAACCGGCGGAAATGTAGGGATAGGCTTTACCATCCCCATAAACATGGCACGTGACATTCTTGATGAATTAAAAACGGATGGAAAAGTTACCCGTGGCTGGCTGGGTGTGATGATTCAAAAAATTACCCCGGAACTTGCTGAAACCTTCAAGCTTGCTAACTCACACGGTGCATTGGTCAATGACGTAATCCCTAATGGACCAGCAGCTTCAGGCGGACTTAAGCGAGGCGATGTTATCGTTAAGTTTAATGGAAAGGAAATATTATCTATCGAGAACCTTCCCAAACAAGTTGCTGCCGTTGAACCTGGCAAGTCTGTAAAGGTAGAAGTAATTCGTGATGGGAATAAAAAAACGCTCGACGTTACTTTGGAAAAAATGAAGGAAGAGAAACAAGCATGAGTTTTACTCCCTCTAACGAGGGAGAAACAGAGAATAAATATTCCCCGCCGGGCTTGATTAGCCCGGAACCTCCGAAAAGGGAGCTGTTGTCAAGGCAGCTCCCTTTTTAGATTATTTCAGAAACTGACTGTGTGGGAGTTCGGTAGTTTTCATTAGATACTTATCTACCGATCGGGCAGCTTCACGGCCTTCCGCAATCGCCCATACCACAAGAGACTGCCCACGCGTCATATCCCCTGCCACAAAAACTCCATCGGCACTCGTCATTTTGTTTTCATCGCAAGCAACATTTTCACGCGCATCCAGTTTAAGTCCCAATTCCTGTACCATGCCTTCGTGAATAGGATGGACAAAACCCATAGCCAGAAGAACCAAATCGATATCCATCTCGAAATCGGACCCAGGGACTTCGTTCATCGAGGCCCTTCCCGTTTTAGGGTCGGGGTCACCGAAAGACATTTTTATCCCGTGGATTTTGGAAACCTTGCCGCCTGTTCCAGTTATTTTTTTTGTTGCGACACAATATTCGGTAATTTTTTCTTTTCCTTCGCGCTCATTCGCTTCTTCATGTGAAGAAGAAACCCGGAAGGTTTTCGGCCATTGTGGCCAGGGATTGTTATCGGTTCGTGATCGAGGAGGTTCTGGTAGAAGCTCGAATGAAACAACACTTTTGGCACCTTGCCGAAGTGAAGTGCCAACGCAGTCCGATCCTGTATCTCCGCCTCCAATAACAAGAACATTTTTGTCCTTTGCAGTGATGGAAATATCTTCAGGTATGACATCTCCTTCATTACGTTTATTTTGTTGAGGCAAAAACTCCATGGCAAAATGAACACCGCCTAAATCACGGCCTTCAACCGGTAGGTCACGTGGTTTTTGAGAACCGCCACATAACACCACCGAATCATATTCTTCTTTTAATTCCCTCGCCGGCTTGTCTACTCCGATATGCACTCCGGTTTTAAAAATAATCCCCTCATCCTGCATCAATTTAATTCGGCGTTTTACAACTTTCTTGTCCAATTTGAAGTGAGGAATACCGTACATCAGCAGTCCGCCAATGCGATCGTCTTTTTCGAAAACGGTCACTTCATGTCCCACAGAATTTAGTTGTGCTGCACATGCAAGACCCGCTGGTCCTGAACCCACAACAGCAATTTTCTTTCCGGTTCGACTTTTAGGAGCTTTAGCTTTAATGAAGCCTTCTTCAAAACCTTTCTCCGCAATCATTTCTTCAATTTTGCAAATGGTTACGGCAGGTTCACTGATACCTAATACGCAAGCCCCTTCGCAGGGGGCCGGACATACTCGTCCTGTAAATTCAGGGAAATTATTTGTCTTCAGCAAAAGTTCTACCGCCTCTTCGTAACGCCCACGATAAACCATGTCATTCCAGTCGGGAATTAAATTACCTAAAGGACAACCGGATTCACTTTGACAAAAAGGCACACCACAATCCATACAACGTGCGCCCTGTTCTTTATATTTTTCTTCAGGAAAAGGAGCGTAGCATTCCTTCTGATCTTTCAACCTATCAGCAACCGGTCGACCTGGTGGAGTCTCCCGTTCAAATTCCATGAAACCTTTTAGTGCACCCATCTAGACTTTTATTCTCCAGTTTCTAATAATATTCAGGCAACCAACAATTCTTTTTTCTTTTTTTGTTCTTCAAGAACTCGCCTGTAATCGGTGGGATAAACTTTTACAAATTTAGGAAGAGTCTCTTCCCATTCATCCAGTACTTTCTTAGCTAAAGCACTATGAGTCGACTTGAAATGTTCCTCAATCAACGATTTTAGTTGTTGAGCGTCTTCCTCTTCTGTCACATCAACTAAATCAACCGTATTCTTATTACAGTGGATCTCGAAGTCGTTGTCACGATCAAGCACATAAGCCAGACCGCCACTCATTCCTGCCGCAAAGTTTCTGCCAGTCGAACCGAGGACGACTACTTTCCCTCCTGTCATATATTCACAGCCATGATCGCCTACCCCTTCAACAACAGTTTCCGCGCCACTGTTACGCACTGCGAAACGTTCTCCTGCAATTCCTCGAAAAAACGCTTTGCCAGAAACAGCGCCATAAAGCACCGTGTTACCTATTAAAATATTTTCTTCTGGTACAAGAGTGGATTCTTTAGGGGGATAAATAAATATTTTGCCACCCGATAAACCTTTACCAACATAATCATTAGCATCCCCTGAAAGACCAAACGTGATCCCCGGCGCAAGAAAAGCTCCGAAACTCTGACCCGCAGACCCCTTAAATCCAAACTGAATAGTATCAGTAGGCAAGCCTTCCTCACCATGTCGTTTGGAAATATGATAACTGAGCATTGCTCCAGTTGTACGATCGGTATTGACAATGGGGAACTCACCATAAACCTGAATTTTACTTTCAAGAGCCAATCGGCTTTTTTCAATCAACTCATGGTCTAAGACATCATCCATATCTCCACTTAAATCTTGTGTGCGAACATTTCTTAATGCGACCTTTTCATCCACTTCTGGTTTGAATAAAATTTTGCTCACATCCAAACCATTTGCCTTCCAATGATCGACCGCTTCTTCCCCTTCCAGAAGCTCTACCCTTCCAATCAAATCATCAAATTTTCTAATCCCCAACTCTGCCATGATCTCTCTTACTTCTTCAGCAATGAACTTGAAAAAGTTAACGACATAGTCTGCCTTACCTGCAAATTTTTTCCGCAGTGTCTGGTCTTGCGTTGCAATTCCAACAGAACAAGTATTGAGGTGACATTTCCTCATCATAATGCATCCCATCGTCACCAGCGTCGTTGTAGAAAATCCAAATTCATCAGCACCCAAAATCCCACCGATCACCACATCTCGACCTGTTTTAAGTTGACCGTCTACCTGAACACGAATACGCCCCCTAAGATCATTGAGCACTAGAATCTGTTGAGTTTCAGAGAGACCCAATTCCCATGGAAGCCCTGCGTGTTTGATTGAAGTCTGAGGTGAAGCACCGGTTCCACCATCGTGTCCGGCAATCAACACACCTTCAGCATGAGCTTTCGAAACTCCCGCAGCAATGGTGCCCACTCCTGCTTCTGCAACGAGCTTAACGCTCACTCTTGCATCAGGGTTTGCATTATGAAGATCAAAAATCAATTGCTGTAAATCTTCAATAGAATAAATATCGTGATGCGGTGGTGGAGAAATCAATCCCACCCCAGGTGTGGAATGCCTGATTTTTGCGATGTATTCGCTGACCTTGTGACCGGGCAACTGCCCACCTTCACCAGGTTTTGCACCCTGCGCAACCTTGATCTGCATTTCATCGGCATTCGCTAGATAAAAACTGTTCACACCAAATCGTCCCGATGCAACTTGCTTGATCCTGCTACGACGAGAGTCTCCATTTTCATCGGGGATATACCGCACCGAATCTTCACCACCCTCACCGGTATTACTTTTTCCACCCAATCGATTCATGGCAATTGCCAGCGTTTCATGAGCTTCACGAGAAATCGAACCTATAGACATGGCCCCGGTACAAAACCGTTTTGTAATTTTCTCTACCGACTCTACTTCTTCGATAGGAATAGGAGTGGATTTTTTAAAATTGATCAATCCTCTCAAGGTACATTGACGTGTGCTTTCTTTGTCTGCGTGTTGGGAAAACTTTTTAAAGGTCGCATAGTCATTAGAACGGGTGGCATGTTGCAACAAACCAATCGCATTCGGGTTGAGCATATGTTTCTCTTCACCGCGCCGCCAATGGTAATTGCCACCAAGGTCTAATAAAGATGAACGATCTTCTTTAAATGCTTTTTGATGCCGCGCCAAAGCTTCTTTAGCCAGAACATTTAGGCTGGCTCCACTCACTCTGGAAGGAGTACCCGTAAAAAACTTTTCAATAACCTCTTCCCCCAATCCCACTGCTTCAAATATCTGCGCACCCCGGTAACTTTGAATCGTTGAGATTCCCATTTTTGCAGTGATTTTAAAAAGACCTTTTCGAGTGGCCTTAATATAATTTGCAATCGCCTTTTCACTATCTTGTTTTTCAACATACAATGCTTCGTTAGCAATTTCTGCTACCGTTTCATAAGCAAGATAAGGGTAGATAGCGCCGGCCCCGTAACCAATCAACAAGGCAAAATGCATCATCTCCCGGGCCTCACCCGTTTCGACTGCCAGTCCCACCCTTGTACGAGTTCGCTCGCGTAAAAGATGATGGTGCACCCCGGCAGTAGCAAGAAGGCTTGGCAAGGCCGCGTTATTTTCATCAATACCTTTATCAGATAGAATTAAAATGGTTGCCCCCTCATCAATTGCTTTTGAGGCCTTCTGGCATAAATCATCCATAGCTCGTTCCACCCCCTGCTCTCCTTCAGTAACTGAGAACAGCGTTGAGAGGGTGACGGATTTTAATCCCTCTTGATCGAGGTTGCGGATTTTTTCCATCTCTTTACCGGAAAGGATAGGATGCTCAACTTTTAGTTTTCGGCAATGCTCCGGACTTTCATCCAAAAGGTTTCTTTCTTTTCCAAGGGTCACTTCCATCGACATAACCAATTCTTCACGAATCGAATCAATCGGAGGATTAGTGACTTGGGCAAAAAGCTGTTTGAAATAATTAAAAAGAAGTTGCGGCTTTTGCGATAAAATTGCCAATGGAGTGTCATTACCCATGGAACCTGTAGCTTCTGTGGCCGTGCCAATCATGGGCGCTATAACAAACTTTTGATCTTCAGCGGTATAACCAAATGCAATCTGGCGAGTCAAAAGAGAATCAAATTCCGGCTCGAATTTATAATCCGTTTCCGGTAAGTCATTAAGATTGACCTGATTTTCTTTAACCCATTTTTTATAAGGCTTCTGTGTTGCAATTTTTGTTTTTATTTCTTCATCAGAAATTATGCGGCCTTCTTTGATATCAATCAGGAACATTTTCCCTGGCTGCAATCTCCCCTTATAAGCAACATTGGCCTCATCAACCGGAACCACTCCTACCTCGGAAGCCATAACAACCAAACCGTCTTTCGTCACATAATATCGAGACGGGCGCAAACCGTTTCTGTCTAAAACCGCTCCGCAGGTTTCTCCATCTGTAAATGCAATGGAAGCAGGACCATCCCAAGGCTCCATCATCGATGCATGGAATTCATAAAACCCACGCTTATCTTCATCCATAGTCTCATGTCCACTCCACGGTTCGGGAATCATCATCATCATGGCATGAGGTAAAGATCGGCCCGTCAGAAACAACATCTCCAAAGCCTGGTCAAATTCTGCCGAATCACTTCCCCCCGGAGCAATGACAGGAAGAATCATGTTGATCTCTTTAAATAAGGGCGACTCAAACATCGATTCCCGTGCATCCATCCAGTTTTTATTCCCTCGGACGGTATTGATTTCGCCATTGTGCGCGATATAGCGAAATGGCTGGGCACGGCCCCAGGAAGGAAAAGTGTTGGTACTGTATCGAGAATGCGCCAGCGCCAAAGCCGAAGTCATCTTGGGATTTTTAAGATCGAGGTAATACGTTTCCAACTGCGGCGCCATTAACTGACCTTTATATATCAGGGTCTTACTCGATAGGCTGCAGGCATAAAAATTTTCGTTATTGTCGTTGAGTCCGGCTCGGCGCACTCCCCATGCAGCGCGCTTTCTAACACAATAAAGCCGACGCTCAAAAGCCAGCTGATCTTCCACATCTGCCGGTGCTCCGACAAAGATTTGCTTGATCACCGGCTCCACAGAACGGGCCGTCACTCCAATCGTGGCATTGTCAACAGGGACATCACGCCAGCCTAATAGCTCTAAGCCCTCCATTAGAACCGCACGTTCCATTATCTCCTGGCCCTGCTTTGTATCGTCTCCTGCAGGCAGGAATATGTTTCCAGCAGCATAGCGCCCCGCTTCTGGCAATTTGATACCGATCTTTTCGCATTGCTCCTGAAAAAAAGTGTGGGGGATTTGAATCAATATTCCCGCACCATCGCCCGTTAAAGGATCAGATCCACAGGCACCCCGGTGCTCCAGCTTTTTAAGAATCTCAAGCCCTTGAAAAATAATCTCATGGGACTTTTCACCCTTCATATTCATGACAAACCCCACCCCACAACTGTCTTTTTCGTAGGCAGGATCGTAAAGTCCTTGTTTTTTAGGAAAAGCGTGCATATTTTAAATAACTCATTGATTTATAAAGTTTAAACTATAGATCCAAACTGCGATTTTACAACTGCTTTCACAGCCGGAAGATAATTAAGAGCAATTGCCATGCCTTTAGGAAACAGGCCAAGAAAACAACACCTTCCAGGAAACCACCAGAAAGAGTGTGACTATAACACACTAATTATTGTAATAAAATTACTCAATTAGAATATAGGGTCCTGGACTAATACAACCCTGCATCACAAGTAGGAGCTAAGATATCCACCGCATCACCGGCAAATTTGAGTTTGGGTGAAAAGAGATTCTACCTTTGATTACCAGTTTTTGCATCCAAAAATATTCCCCTCCCCCTATCTCTCACCCGAGCAAAATGGCTTAATTTAATTAGAAAATAATTAGCCCTCCTTAAATGCTTGTATTTTTTATTCCATTTTATTAAAGTAAGTCTATTGAGATAATTTTCTATTACAGATTCGAGACACAGTGCCCACAAAAAAACCATGACTACTCACTTCAAAATCCAATCCGGCTTGCACTGGCATCTCGACGCACACCTCCTACTACCCAAGGCTCGACTTAAAAAGCCGCTACTCTGAGTAATCAGAGCATCACCGGCTTTTTGGTAACACCAATCGACTCAGTTTTCTATTTTTGAATTTTTGGCTTTCCCAGGGAAACCTTCCTATCCTGTGGAATTCAATTTGATAAGCCTTATAATGGAAGGGTAATTTTTTTTGAAAGGAAATTTTCAGCCATGCAACGCGAAAAACTCATTATTTTCGACACCACTTTAAGAGATGGGGAACAATGCCCCGGCGCCAGCCTGAATATCAAGGAAAAACTTGAGATCGCACGGCAACTGGCTCTACTTAAGGTTGATGTAATCGAAGCGGGTTTTCCAGTTGCGTCACCTGGAGATTTCGAGTCGGTCAAGCAAATCGCCGAAGAAATTCGTGGAGCTTCCATTGCCGGTCTTTCCCGCGCGCTCGAAAAAGATATCGAAGCCACCGCGAAAGCTTTGGAGAAAGCAGAAAAACCGCGCATCCATGTTTTCCTTTCCACTTCAAAAGTGCATCGCGATCACATGGTTGAAAAGGCCAAAGGAGAAATCATCGAGATGGGAGTGAAAGCCGTCGCTTTCGCTCGTAAATATTGCGATGACGTTGAGTTCTCTCCAATGGATGCTACGCGAACAGAAAAAGATTTTCTCGCAGAAGTCACTCGCGAAGTAATTCAGGCTGGTGCAACAACGGTGAACATTCCAGACACAGTTGGCTACACCATACCCGAAGAGTTTGCACAGCTTATTGGTTATCTAAAGCAAAACGTGGATAACATCGACAAAGCCATTATTAGCGTCCATTGCCACAACGATTTGGGATTAGCCGTTTCCAATTCTCTGGCGGCAGTACAGGCGGGTGCGCGACAAGTCGAGTGCACTATCAATGGTATTGGCGAACGTGCAGGTAACGCCGCGATGGAAGAAATCGTAATGGCGGTAAGAACCCGAAAAGATTTCTTCAGCACCGTGCAGACGGATATAGAAACGCGCTATATTCAGCCTTGCAGCAAACTGGTCAGCAGTCTGACCGGATTCTTCGTACAGCGCAATAAAGCCATCGTTGGTAAAAACGCTTTTGCCCATGAATCCGGTATTCATCAGCATGGTTTTCTCAAGCGCAAAGACACGTTTGAGATTATGGACCCTGCCGATGTCGGGGGCGAGGAATCTGAGCTAGTAATGGGTAAACATTCTGGGCGTAACGCCCTACTCCATAAAGTTCAGGAGTTGGGTTACAGCTTGAGTCAGGAAGAACTGGATAAAGTGTTTGAGGAATTCAAAATTCTCGCTGATGAGAAGAAAGAGATTTTTGAAGACGACCTCCATACTCTTATCCAAAAAGAAAAGTTTTCTGAAGAGCAACAAGTTACCTATAAACTATCCACTCTCAAATGTGATTTTGAAACGGGTAAGGAACCCCAAGCGACAGTAGCGCTGACAAGTCGGGATGGCAAAGAACACAAATCATCCTCAGGTGGAGATGGACCCGTCGATGCGATTTATAATGCCATCGATAAAATTACCGGACTCACCTGCAAATTGCTGGACTATCAGGTAATGGCAAAAACCAAGGGGCAGGATGCCCAGGGTGAAGTCACCGTTCGCGTGCAGAATGATAAACGTGAAGTCCTGGGTAAGGGAGCAGGCGTCAACACCATTGAGGCCAGTGGTTATGCCTATGTTAATGCCATTAACAAGCTGCTGTTAAAAGCAAAATCGGGCCCGGTAGAAGGCAGCGATGTTCCCCTTCCTTAAGTCTGATTTATAATTACAAGAAACCCCTCTCGGTTTACCGGGAGGGGTTTCCACTTTAAAGATTCTTTCGGGAGACAAATCAATTTCCGAGCGAGACACATTATTTCAAAAACCCAAAACAACCGAGCCCTTCGAGTTTAACGATTCGGTAGCTCGGGTTTTTGATGACATGTTGCAACGCAGCGTGCCCATGTACCAAGAATGCCAAAATCTGGCGGTTCATTGGTGCGCACAATACGCAAAACCATCCACTTCAGTTTACGATCTTGGTTGTTCTACAGGCACTCTTTTATTTAAGCTGGCTCAGGCCCTGGAACCCTCCGCAAATATAAAACTTATCGGACTCGATAATTCACAGGCCATGCTCAAGAAGGCCGAAGAAACATTAAAGGAATCTCCCCTTCCCTGTGAAATGATGGAAGCTGATTTAAATAAGGACTTGTCAATAACTCAAGCTTCTGTAGTTGTTATGAACTACACGTTGCAATTCGTTCAGCCCGCTAATCGAAAAATAATTTTAGAAACCATTTACAATGGATTAGTACCCGGTGGCTCACTGGTTCTCATCGAAAAAGTAGAGAGTAAAATACCCAATCTCAATAAAACCTTCATAGAGTTTCATCACCAGTTCAAAGAGGAAAAAGGCTATTCGAAACTGGAAATCTCACAAAAACGTGAAGCTCTGGAAAATGTGCTCATTCCCTGGACAGTAGAGCAAAATAAGGATCACTTACAATCAGCAGGGTTTTCAACGATCGACTTGTTCTTTAAATGGAATAACTTCGCTGGCTTCATTGCGTTAAAATAGAAACTATTGTATTCTTAGACGCTGTTTTTAAAGCCTAAAAACAAGAAGTCTACAGCAAATCAGAGGGAGATATAAAAATGCCAAATTATGACCATACTTGCGGTAAATGCAAAAAAGATTTCATCATTGAGATGAAAATGTCTGAAGTGGATAAAAAAAAGGTCTCCTGCCCTGAATGCGGCTCAAAAAAGGTCACGCGCAACGTCACCAACAACTCCTTTTGGAGTGAAAGTATTGACCGCTACAATTACTCAAAAACACAAAACAATTAATTAATAAAAATATGCTTACTGAAGTTCAACCTGCCACAGAAAAGTTTCCCGGTCGGTTCGGCGAACTGGTGCAGTTCCCCTTACAAAGAATTCATATTGAACTGACAAACGTCTGTAATTTTGACTGCACCTTCTGTCCCAAACAGGAGATGACCCGTCATTATGAGTATATGGATTTTGAAAGGGTTTGCGGCATTATCGACGAAATCGCCGAATATAAAATGGCGGAAAAGATAACTTTCCACGTGATGGGCGAGCCGTTCATGCACCCAAAGTTCTTCGATATTCTCGAACATGCTGCAGAGCGAGGAGTCAAAACGGGTATCACCACCAACGGCACTTACCTCGATGAAGAAATGGGTATCAAGCTTGAAAAGGTCACGGCGTCTCAGGTGAACATCTCTCTACAAACTCCAGACGAGGAATCTTTCAAAACCCGAAAATCCCGTCGTATGAAGTTTGAGGAATACCATAACCGGATTCTAGAATTCATAGGCACCTGCCTTAAGCAGGAAAAGCCACCAAAAATTAAAGTACATTTCTTAAACACTTCTATAAAAAGTGAAGTTCCCGGTGAAGACTGGAGTGTCGGCAGCATGAGTGTCATCAACAACGCAAAGGAACTTAGAAAAACCTTTAGCTACTGGGCAAAAGAAGTCCACAAAATTTGTCCTCCCATGAGTGATGAAGAGAAAGCCAAAGTCGAAAAGAAAATAGATAAACTTTCTACTTTTAAATGGAATGTGGTTGAAGTCGCACCCAATATTTTTTTCGAGACATACATCCTCAACACCTGGGGAAATGCATTCGCTGAAGGCGGTAACGTGGTCCCCTCCAAAACGGGATATTGCAGTGCGCTGAGCGATCACTTCGCTATTCTTTGTAGCGGTGACCTGATTTATTGCTGCGTGGACTACGACGGCAAAACTGTCGCCGGAAATGTATTCGAAAACTCTATCACTGAAATCCTAAACACCCAGCCAGTGATTGATGCGGTGGAAGGATTCCAAAACCTCAAAGTTGTGCATCCGCACTGCCAAAAATGTTTAGGTGGCAGCACATGGTTCAAATCGGTACTCAACCGAGTAGGCTCCATCGTGATCTGGAAATACCTCAAAAACTTCTTTTACAAAAAATCATAATCAGAGTCGGGATGTAGCGCAGCCTGGTAGCGCACTCGCTTCGGGGGTGAGGGGTCGGAGGTTCAAATCCTCTCATCCCGACCACCAGCATGTCGCTGGACCCAACAATAGATTCTACGGTCCAGCCATTTTCTTAATACGTTCTGGGTCGAATCAGGGAGGATTCTTATTTAACCAGCGAATGGGCAAGTTCGAGATTTTTCTGGGCATCAATATAATTCGGATCAATACTCAAAGCTTTTTCAAAAGACAGTATGGATTCTTTAAACTTACCTTGCCCCGCTAATGCACTACCAAGATTGTTATGAGCTTTTGCAAAACCGGGATCAATGGCTATAGCCTGCCGGTAATGCAAGATAGCCCCTGAAATATCACCTTTTTGAGCCAACAGACCAGCAAGGTTGTTGTGCGCCTTCGTGAATTTTGAATTTATCTCTAAAGCTTTTTGATATTGGGCAATGGCTTTTTCAAGCTGCCCTTGCTGGCTCCACGTTATCCCAAGATTAAAATGCGCTTCATCATATTCACCATCAAGGCGGATCGCTTCTCTATAATATTCAACAGACTCTTTTAATTGCCCTCTATTCCTTAGAGCGTTTGCAAAATTGTTAAAGGCTTCCGCATAATCGGGTTCAATCTTTATCGCCTGCTGATAATAGCCTATAGCCTTGTCGTACCTTTTCAATTCACTGAGAGCATTCCCAAGATTGTTTTGAGCCTTGGAGTAGTTGGGATTGATTTCCACCGCTCGCTGGAAAACCGTGACAGCATCTTCAAAACGTTGCTCACTTAACAAGGCATGTCCCAGATTGTTATAGGCGATGACAAAGCTTGGGGTTTCGTTTTCATTCACATCGATGGCATGTTCAAAAAGGGTAACGCTGTTTTCCCAGTGTTTCACTTGCGCCCAGGTTAACAACATAAGAATAGGAATGAAAGTTCCCGCCAAAATCGGAATAAGTTTTTGTTTTGCGTTTTTAATTAACTCTGGAAATCCCCAGGCAATACAAATAAAAATCCCTATCATGGGTAGGTAGGTATATCGGTCGGCCATGGCCTGCTCGCCCACTTGCACGATACCGATCACGGGCACCAGAGTTCCTAGATACCAAAACCAACCTACTGCAAAATAAGGAGCACGCTGAATCGATCGCACCACCCAGGTGGTAACAACAACCAGTATCAATCCACACGTGAGTGCTTTCCACCCTGATATCGAATCTCCTGCGTGGGGATAAAAGACGGAAAGCCCTCGCGGCCATGCAAATTTCTCTATATATTCAACATAAGAAATCAAACCATTGGCTACACTCGAATAAAATGAGCGGAGTTCCGTAGTGCGTACAGCGTCCCCGCCTTTCTGAGCAATGAAAGTAATGACGCATGATCCTGCTACCAAGATAAAAAGAGGTAATTTTTCAAGTATTAGCCTCCCAAGAGATTCTGTTTTAATAGCTGACATTTCAGATTCACCAGCAAAACCGCCAAAGTTCCATCGTCTCAAAGGCCAGAAGTCCAATAGAATTAAGAGGAAAGGCACAGTGACCAACATGGGTTTAGCCATGAGACCGAAAGCAAGAAACAATACTACGAATAAAAAGGAACGTTTTTTTTCTACATAATCAATATATGCCCACAACGTTAAGAAAAAGAAAAAAACACTGAGAACGTTTTTGCGCTCTGCGATCCACGCTACCGATTCGACATTGAGAGGATGAACGGCAAACATAACCGCCACAAATACGCTTCGCCAAACCGTCCCCGTCATTTTCATCAAAACCCAAAATAATAAAAGAGTGTTGGCGATGTGGATAATTAAGTTGGTCAGGTGATGTCCAAAAGGATCAAGCCCATAAATTTCAAAATCAAGCATATGGGATAACCAGGTTAATGGATGCCAGTTGGAAGCATAAGATTCTGTGAAAGCCCAGACCACATCTTCACGGGTAAACCCATTCGTGATATGCGCATTCTCGGTGACATATTTATTGTCATCAAAATTGAGGAACCCATAGTCCAATACCTGACCGTAAACCAAAAAGGTTACAGCTATCAGGAATAAACTAATCACAATTCTCATAGGACAATGGCTTTCTTAATTACTCATTTTAAAAGGGACCGCGCAAGCTCAAGATTTTTTTGTGCGTCGGTATAGGTTGAATCAATGCTAATTGCCTTCTCAAAATGTACGATTGAATCTTTAAATTTACCTTGCCCCGCCAAGGTGCTGCCTAGGTTGTTGTGGGCTTTAGCAAAATCTGGATAAAGATTAATTGCCTGATGGTAATGAGAGATAGCTCCCGCAATATCTCCCTGCTGACTCAGTAGGATAGCTAAACTGTTATGCACTCTGAAAAAATTTGGGTTGAGAGAAAGAGCCACTTGGTATTTTTCGATGGCCTCTTTAAAATTGCCTTGCTCGCTCCGGGCAATACCTAAATTAATATAGGCATCGGCATAGTTCTTCTTGAAACGAATCGCCTCCTTATAATAAGGAATAGAATCTTTTAATTGCCCTGCTTGCCGGAGTGCATTGGCAAGATTATTATAGGGCTCAGCGAAGTTTTCTCTAATCAAAATGGCTTGCTGGTAGTTTTCAATGGCTTCATCGTACCTTTTCAATTCACTGAGATTATTTCCCTGCTCGTTGTAGGCAACAGCCTGTGTGTGTTTGCGTTCATCATGAACTAACCAATAACCCCAATAGGTTACTAAAGCCACCAGTATCAGGCTGATCTTAATCCTCATAATTTTTCGACCTGCATGAAAAACCAATTTAGAAAATAAAATATCATATGCGTTTTTTGTAAATTAACAGATGGTATCTGGACTGAGGGTGGTACCCCATTGCTTCTTCTCCCCACTTATAAATGGTCTCGTCATTAGAAATAATATCGACCACACCTTTTTTTTCATATTCATCATTCAAATAGCCTTGAGCCCAGTCTTTCAGCATAGGCGAAATATCAGGCCGCGAAGAAACCCAGGAGCCTGCAAGGTTGGCGACCATAACGAATTCCGGCCCGGATTTTTCAACTTCACGAATTAACTCTGCCTGCATTTGGCGGGCATACACGTGAGGCTCCATCAATGGATACATATAAATATGCCGAGTGGCAGCTCTTCTATGGGAAAAAAAATAAATCTGCGGTTCTGATCCCAAAACAGCGAGCTTACTATTTTTTCCCGAATGCTCACGAATATACCTGGCAACCTCAAGAGATTCCGAAAAAGGGTTCAAACCATACACCGATCGAGTCACTTGAATAGGTGACAGTTTGAAGAACGTTTCTTTCTGCATCAAAAAGGGAATTCCCAAAGCTAAAATAAGAATTCCCACTTGGGTCAAGTTCTTAATCCCAGAAAATGGGAACCTGTGAACCAATCCATCAAATCCGGCTGCAGCGAGAAGGGAAATAGCCGGCATCCATAACAAAAAGTAATGCGGCCTGAAATAAAGCCCGGGAGTAATTGCTAAGAACGAGCAGACAAAGAATCCTAACAAGAATATATATTCACGTTTTCTATCTTTGATCCATGTAACTGACGCCATCCCAACCAGGGATAACCAAAGAATTGGGAAATTGGACTCTACAATTTGGGCAAAATTATATTTAAAGTTTTCAAAACCCTCTCCCAGTGCAGTCAGTGAAACGTATTCCGATGCATATTGAACGGTGCAGAACCAAAATTCTGAAAACTTTCCGCTCGCCCCATATATAAGTGCTGTGATAATTAAGGGAGCCATTCCTCCTATAGTGAATAGCAATACATATTTTATTGGATTCTTGAAAGGTTGCGATTTATCAATAATTCGAAAGATCAGATATAAAGCACCGAACAGGCAAAAAAATACAGCATGTTGCTTTATCAGGAGGGAACATCCTAATAAAAATCCGCTAAATAAGAAATGTGCCGGTTGATCCTGGGCCACCCATAACAGTAAGATCCCCGCTATAGCAGGGAGCAAAACAAAATGCTCCGAATTGGCCCAGACACCTTGAAGGCCCGGGCTTAAGGTTAAAACAGAAAAACAAGCGGCCGCAAAAATACCTGATGACGGATTCAGCAATTTCTTCCCCAGAAAAAAAAGAAGAAATGCTGTTGTGAGGTTTACAAATATTAAAGAAAAATGAATGGAGGATGGACTTTCACCAAAAATTTGCAGCACCCCGGCATACACAAAATAAACTCCGGGGAACTTCATACTCTGAGTTTCAGTATAGGGCAGAATCCCTTGAAGCAACTGTTGAGCCATATAGGCATACTCCCCTTCATCACGTTCAAGGGGCAAGCCTAAAAGACGAATCCGCACCCAAATTACCATTCCAAAAAAAATCAAAGCCAAAATGGGTAGAAAAAATTTTTGGTAGTTTATGCGGTCCTGCATAGTTTTTTTCTGAATATAAAGAAGGAATATTCCAAGGCTGGAGAAAGGAGACCAGGTAGAAATAGATACCAACCAATTTATCTATTACTTGAAGGATAAAAAATTTTAAAGACAAAGTAAACAGATTAACGACATCCGGTATTATGCGAACTATCACAACCTGTTTGCATTGGGAGCTGATATTTTTTTATGAAAATTTATCAAAACCAATATAAACTACAATTTCTTTTTAATTAGAAACCGAGATCATGAGCGTAAAAAATTTATTAGTTTTAGGGGGTGGACCCGGAGGTTATGCGGCAGCATTTCTGGCTGCTGATAAGGGGATGGATGTCACTCTGATTGATGCGGGCAACAAACCCGGTGGTGTGTGCCTTCACAGAGGATGCATTCCTTCAAAGGCACTTCTCCATATCGCCCATTTAATTAATGAAACAAAAGAAGCTAAATCCTGGGGCTTGGATTTTGGCGAGCCAAAAATTGACCTGGATACCATCCGAAACAGAAAAAATCAGATCATCGACAAAATGGCAACAGGTCTCACCCAGCTATGCAAACAGCGAAAAGTGGAATTTGTTTCAGGCAAAGGAACCTTTAAAGATTCACATACCATTGAAGTAGATGGAAGGCTTTACTCCTTCGACCATTGCATTCTTGCTACGGGATCACGCCCCACCCAACCTTTTAATGATATCTCTGGTCTGATGGACTCTACCCGTGCCCTTAACATAGAAAGCGTTCCTAAGAGTTTACTTGTTATCGGTGGGGGCTACATCGGAATGGAGATGGGCAGTGTTTATGCGGCACTCGGCAGTAAGGTCACGGTTGTAGAAATGATGGACGGTATTTTAACTGGAGTCGATCGTGACTTGGTAAGACCCTTGCAACACAGAATTAAAAATCAGTTTGAGGAAATACTTCTAAAAACTAAAGTCACGCATATGGAAAATGAAGGATCAAATTTTTCCGTAACTCTGGAAAACGATTCAGGGAAAGAGCAAAAACTATTTGATCAGGTACTCGTTTCAATTGGCCGCAGACCCAACACAGAAAGCCTGGGACTCGAAAACACAAAAATAAAATTAGATGACAAAGGGTTTGTAATTGCAGACAACCAACAAAAAACAGCAGATCCTCATATATCTGCCATTGGTGATGTAACAGGCGGGGCCATGCTTGCTCATAAAGCTTCTCATGAAGCAAAAATCGCCATCGAAGTTTTAGTTGGAGAAATAATAGGCTCTAATACCCCAGTAATGCCCGCAGTGGTGTTCACCGACCCTGAAATCGCCTGGGCCGGACTAACGGAAATAGAAGCAAAAGCTCAAAATAAAATTGTATCCATCGCAAAATTTCCTTGGGGAGCTTCTGGAAGAGCACAAACCCTTGGCCGCAGTGAAGGATTGACCAAGTTGATAATTGACCCGGAATCTGAGAAAATTATTGGTGTTGGTTTAACGGGTAGTGGAGCTGGCGAATTGATTGCCGAAGGGGTATTAGCTATCGAAACGGGAGCGAAAGCGAAAGACCTGGCCTCATCAGTCCATCCACATCCCACATTATCCGAAACCTTAATGGAAGCGGCCGAGGTGTTTTATGGAACCGCCACCCATGTTTACAAAAGAAAAAGAGAATAATTTTATTCCATTCAACCAATGACTAATTCAAAAAACTCCCCTGAATTTTCTCCCGAAAAACCATCCCCTTTGCCAACGGGCAAGAAAAAAATTCTCGTAGTCGACGACGACTCTCTCGTGCTTAGCATATTATCCAGTCTTCTTTCAGAAAACCATTACCAGGTTGAAACCGCCGAGGATGGCAAGCAAGCACTAAAACTCCTTGACGACTCGTTCGACCTTCTTTTATCAGACCTAGAAATGCCGGAAATGAATGGATTGCAACTATTAGAAAGGCTTAGAAAATCCGGCAACAACATTCCTGTTGTCATTTTAACGGGGAATCAAGAAATCTCGGTAGCCTTGAATGCTTTAAAAGTTGGCGCCAATGATTATGTAATTAAAGATGAAAATATCACAGAAACCGTATTAACCGCGATAGCCAATTCGCTTGAAAGAAAAATGCTTCTGGATCAAAATTCGCGTCTGATAGAAAATTTGATGAAGGCAAAGGAAAATGCGGAAAAGGCTAATAAAGCCAAATCTGATTTCCTGGCAAAAATGAGTCATGATCTAAAAACACCCTTAAACGCCATTCTCGGTTATACCGAGCTCATGATCGTTGATCCTGACGAACCTCTCGATGATGGCTCAATCGATAACCTCAACCAAATATTTCAAGCAGGCAATCATCTTCTGGAATTGATCAATGACATATTGGATTTATCTGCCATTGAGGCCGGGAAATTAAAAGTTGTAATTGAAAAAATCGATGTAATTTCTATAATTCAAGAAAGCCTTGTCCTCATCCGCCCTTCCGCATCTAAAAACTCGATAAAAATAATCGATGAAACTCAGGACCTTAATTCCATAATAGTTTTGGCAGATTCATTACGGCTCAAACAGATTTTGCTCAACTTATTATCCAATGGAATTAAATACAATATTATTCAAGGAACCTTAACGGTGAGCCTGATTGCAAGTGGGGATAAAGCTACAGTTAATATTCAAGATACTGGGCCGGGAATCCCTGAAGATAAAATTGAAACACTATTTGAAAAATTTAACAGGCTGGGAGCAGAAAAAACAAACATTGAAGGAACGGGAATTGGACTGAATATATGCCGCAATTTGGTCGACCTGATGAGCGGCAGCTTGAATGTTGAAAGCGAATTGGGTAAGGGAAGTTGTTTCTCTATTACCATTCCCTTGTCACCCAAAAACAGTAACGACAAAGATAGCACCTCAGCACCGGGAAAAGAACGATTTGAAATCTTGTTTATAAATCCACAAAGTGATGACCTTGCAAAGCTAAGAAATATGTTTATTCCACGTCCTTTCATTAAATTATCGATTGCGGAAAATGGGCCATTGGGTATCTCACAAGCCGAAAAAAATAACCCAAAACTTATTATCATGGGTTGTCAATCGGAATTAGATCCAAACCTTCTGCAAACGCTAAAAGAAAATACCCATACTAAAAATATTCCTGTAGTCCTCTTGACCGAAAAAGATTTATCTAACGAAACAGACTCAACGCAATATTTCGCCTGCCTTACATACCCAATTAACCCTATCCTGCTTCTCGCCACTATTGAATCCGCTTTAGAAATTTGACTTAATCCTTAGAGGAATCGTCAAACTTGCGAATCTTCACAAAATTGCTTCATATTTTCCATTTAACTCTCATTACCAAGCTATATCTCTCAAACAAACGGAAACTCTCTACAGCCCCCTAAACCCTTTGCTTTAATGGTGTTACAACCTTTTTTCACACATTTTTAAATAAATTTTTCTTTTTTTGTCAACCAATTTTAAAGTCCTGCGTTGTAGAGAGTAAATGGATGATTATTATCCTCTAATTAAAACAAAGGAGTACAAAAAATGAAAAAAGCTCTCACAATCGGAATCATCTCAGTAATAGGAAGTCTCTCCGTAAACCCTGCATTTTCCCAGGAAGCTGATACACAACAGGAATTGAATCGAGGGGATAGGATCGAAAATCGTCTTGATCGCAGAGGGGATCGAATCAATAACCGTTTAGATCAAAAAGGCGAACGGATCAATAATCGGTTGGATGCAAGAGCAGACAAGGCTCGTGCAAATGGACGAGAAGGTATTGCAAATAGACTGGACCGCAAAGGAGACAGGATAGAAAAACGTTTGGATAGAAAAGGTAATCGAATTGATAAAAAATTGGATCGCAAAGGTAAGCGTGCAAACAAAAAGTTCGATCGACATAAAAACCGTCGATCCCATCAAGCTCAAAATTTACAAAGAAATTCAAATAGAAATCAAAACCGCTCAAATTTGAACCGGCAAAACCGAGCGGGTGGAAACAATCGTCCAGTAAGCAACGACCGCTCCGCTCGAAGACGATAGTTCCTTGAAAAGGGGGTGGCTGAAACCACCCTCTTTCCAGTAAAATAAGTTTATGTTTTATGGTTTAATCCATCCCAGCTATAATAAAATGGGTTCATGAATGAAAACATGGCAATTAAGGAATGGAAAGTTTTCTTGCATCGGTTGAACGCCGGGCATATCGCATGGCTGAAATTGGAACAGGTAACTCAGAAGAAGCTCTTGATATCGTCCAGGAGGCCATGTTTGGGTTCGTTCGAAAATATTCGACCCGCCCCGAAGAAGAATGGCGACCTTTGTTTTTCAGAATCCTGCAAAATAAAATTCGCGACTGGCACCGACGATCTAAAATTCGAAAAAGCCTGGGGCTGTTCTGGCCATTTAAGGGCAGCGACCCAGAAAACTCCATTCAGGATTTGGTAGACACAAAGGAGAAAAATGTATTAGATACTTTGGAGTCTTTGGACTCCATGGAAGCCATGCACACTGCCATTCGGGTTCTTCCGCTTCGTCAACAGCAGGCTTTTCTTTTACGCGCATGGGAAGAATTTAGTGTAAAAGAAACTGCAAAAATTATGGAGATTTCTGAAGGCTCGGTAAAAACTCATTTTTCGCGTGCCGTGTCAACACTTCGAGAAAGCTTAAAGGAATATGAGTAAAGACGAAAAAGAATTTCTAAATTTTGCGCGCAATAGGCTAAATCAGGGAACTGAAAATTTAGATCCTGAAACCCGAAGCAAGCTGATAGCAATGCGAAATCGGGCTCTGAATATCCAGGAAAACAAAAGGTGGATTCCAGAATGGGCGCCGCTTCCCACAATGGGTTTGATAACCGCTGTTCTTTATTTAGTACTCATTTACGCCAAGCCCGCCTCAACGCCTATGCTGGATACAGGCCTTGAAGATCTTGAGATTCTCGCTTCCCTTGATCATATTGAGCTATACGAAGATCTAGAGTTTTATGAATGGCTGGCAAATAAAAATTATGATGCAGGCTAAATTTTTTGTCATGGCAGCTTTGTTTTTTCTAACTTGCATTCCTCAAGCCAGCGCATTAGAGCCCGAGGAAGACCTGAAAGCTAAAACGGAGCAAGAACAGGAATCCCCCACCCTTGAGTTTCTGGAATTTTTAGGAGAATGGGAAACTGAAGAGGGCGATTGGATAGCCCCGGAAGATTTAGAAAATATGCCGCTTAGTGAAAAAGAAAATGATGAAACTAAAAATAAATAATTCTATTCGGAGGGGAATAATCTTCCTGTTTTTTGCTGCCCTTCCTGTTACTGGCTGGGCTCAAGAGTCCGATATAACATGGGAAAATCTTACTCATGAAGAGCAGAAGATCCTCGCTCCGGCAAAAGAAAAATGGAAAGGATTTTCCGCTGCGCAACGTGAAAAACTCCAAAAAGGAGCCCGGCGCTGGAATGAATTGGATCAGGAAAAACGAAACAATTTTAAATCCCGATTCAAAAACTGGCAAAAAAATTCTCCGGAAAATAAAGAGAAAATTAGAAATCGATTCAAAGAATTTCAAAGCCTATCTGCTGAAGACAAAAAAGCCTTACGAGAATCAAAAAAACGGTTTCAGAAACTTTCTCCTGATAAGCAGAAACAGCTACGGAATCGATTCAAAAATATGTCCCCAAAAGAAAGAAAACAATTTCGTGAGCGTTTAAAGGATAGACGCGAGGTATTGAAAAACAAAACACCTCAGGAAAGAAAAAATATAAGAGAAAAAATAAAAAACAGAAAAAGCAGCGAGAACAGCGTCACAAAAGAAAAACGAATAAAGGAACGAAAAAACTCAACACACCGCCAACAAAACCGCATGAATAATAATTTGAAAAAACGTACTTTTGAAAAAAACCGAGGCTCTTCAAATTTACCAAGCCGACCACGAGTAAACACCCCCAACAGGCGAACAAATGATAGGAGAGGACGCTAAAAAATCCCTGAGTTAATCCCCTAACAGAATTTTGACACGCGATGCAGGAATCCCGACGAATTTTTGAAGCAAAAGGCGTAGAGTAACTGGCCTCACAAACCACTATTACCTATTATTCTATAAGCAGTTACAAGGATTTTGAACTGCCAATTAAGTTTGGCATAAAACTTGCCGTTAAGTAGTGTAAGAAAAGGAATTCATGTAAAAACTATTTAACTGGAAGGTCAAAACTACCATGGAAAAGGTAAAAGTTGCTTATCCCGTCATTGATGAGTTGATCAGTTCAAATGAAACATCTAAATCAGAATCGTTCGTTTTAAAAAGCATTGCGGCATCATTTGCTGGCGCATCCATTCCGGCTGCCATATTTTATTTTTTGATGTAAAAAAATAGATAGCAGTCCAATAAAGCTATTGGTAGTCGATTTTTAAAAATACTTTTCGCGTTTCATCCTTTTGGGTTGCTGCGCGGCTACCGATTCCAGCACTCGACCCTTGATGGTCTTGGGCTATTCCGCCAAGTTCCATCCATTCGCCGATTTGCCCTCTCACCACGGTATGGATAGCAAACGTTTCGATTTGCTGCCCCTTTAATCTGGATTTTTGTGGAGAGACCTCCAGAATCACCTGCTCCCCTTTTAACCTGGGAAGAACCCTCAATCCGGTACGAACCTCTTTGAATTGAAACGACTCAACCTGTGTGGTTGTAATTCCTGAACGCAGGTTTCTTATTTCCCTTACTGGAAAAGATTGCGTGATATAAATTAAGGCCGGTCGCCCTTCTAAAGTAACTACAACCTGAGTATCCATTTCATCTACCACGTGTTTTTTATCCAACAAACGCGCACGAATATTTCCACTACTCATTTCATTTTCTAAGACAAGCCCCTGTGAACCAGGGCTGCCAATAATTATTCGTCCATCTTTTCCTATAGGGAGATCAGCGGTTATTGACCTTTCCTGCTCATCCAACCTTAGTTTCGTGCCCTGCTTTACCGTTATACGTAAATTTTTAAGGGCAGAATCCAACTTGCTAAGAATATGCTTTACCTCTTTCAAGGCTCTAGGGTGAGCCCTGATAATAAGCTGACCATGCATACCCGTGACGGTCCCCCTCTTCCCCAAAACCGAGCGTATTGTTGGGAGAACCTCTTCAACCAGTCTATTTTTAAGGGGAATGATCTCCAGCTTGGTCTGTCCAAATACTGGAGAGGCGATCAGAAGAGTAAACAGGAAGAGTGGAATTATTACTCTAGTTAATACCATCGTAAATTTTTTGAGTTATTGGTAATAAGGCCAATAAGGGGCATACGAGTGAGGCCGATACCAAGGGTCCCAATAAGGGGGATAAAAATAGGGGTTCCGTTCAATATCGTCAAGCAGTTTCAGTTCCTCGGCTTCAATAACAAGAAACTCATAAGGCCGTTCACCTACTTTACCTATTTGAGTCCCTCTAATTTTACCAACTCCCGTAATCCCTCTTCCCTTGGAATAAATTTCTGGCTCTAGAAAACCTTTATTAAACAAAATAAAACGTCCGCCCGTTTCGTTACCCGCCTCTGGATACCCGGTAAAGTCGATTTCCTTTTGCACGATTTCAATTTCAGTTCCTTCAGGAAGGTTACGGGTTTCAACAATAGCCCCTCCCAACATGACCCTTTTCCCTATAAATTCTTCGGGAGTTTCAAGAAGCCGCTCAAAAGTTAATGCAGGGTCTAGCCCCTTGCGCATTTCTTCCGATACAGGGTGGGCACAACCCAATAACCCAATCAATGAAAAAAGAATAGTGATTTGGAACCAATTTTTCATAATCAAATAATTTCAAGAAAGAAATTAATATCGCCAAGTTTGGATACGGGGAACGGAATCCAAAAATTCCTGAAACCCATTCAACCCCTCTTCTACATAGCCCTCAAAATCGTTCTCATTCATATTCTTACGAGAAATCACTTTGGGGCGAGCCTTAATTTTACTACCGAACTTAAGGAATTTAGCAAAATTCTCTCTACACTCATCCACAAATCGATTGAAATCATGATCCACAGCCATCTGTGCAGAATAAAAATTTTTATAAGTTTTCTGCTTTTGGAAAATCAACTCTTCACTTTTAAATTTTATGAGTTTTTTCTCTTTCTTTCTTAAAACTCGTTCATAAGCCAACCGCTTCTTATCGTTACGCAAAAAATTATACGCCACTGTAGTCAAAACAAACCTCTGTTCTTCCTCCAATGTTGCCATGTCACGATCAGGATGATATTTCTTGGCCAACGTCCTATACCCTAATTTTATTTCTGCCTTATCTGCATAGGTTTTTACACCCAGTAAATGATAAAGATTATATGTCTTTAATACTGCAGGGTATTTCACTCTATGAACCTGAACGGGTTGCAAATCAAAATGATTATCGGCACTCAAATTATACACGTTTGCCAGGAAAATATAATAAAATCCTATTATGGTTGAGCTCACCCTTATAATTTTAATATTGGCATTTTTCACTTTCCCTATCTATGCATCGGCAGGCTGCATGGGTTTATATACAACCTGGATATTTTCTAGAAGTTACGAATCATTCAAAAACCAACCTTTAGAAGGAAAAAGAGTTTTATACATCGCGTGGGTTGCCTTCTTCATTAATTTCATTATGAGTCTGATACTGGCTCTAATACTGGCATCCATGGTATACATTCTCATCTTCGATTATTTTTATTTATTTTTGTTCAACATAATTTTCTGTTTCCTCATCTCGATCCGATGGTTTGATTTTTCCTTTAAGTTTTTCCAAAACCAAATATTCACACCCATTAATACTGAGATAGCTGAAAAAAGATTTTTCGTTACTTGTAGAGGGTTTAAAGGAAATTCAAACTTTGGAACAACCCAAAAGTTTATGGATGCAGGAATATTAAAGCTGAAAAAAAATCACGCAGATTTCGGGGGCACTTTTATCAGTAAAATTTTTAAATCTGATAATATTTTTCAAATAGAAAAAAAGAGTTCTGAAAAAATAAAAATCCATACTCATTCTACAAACAATCAGGAACCGAATATTTTTATAATTTCTCTAAAAGATCATTTCTACCCGTTTCGAAGTCGTGCCAACCGTGATGCGATTTTCAGACTCCTTTCCTCTGCATGAAAAACTCCGGTGATTGAAATTTACAATAAAAACCGTTATCGCAATTAATTCACCAATTTTGTTTAAGTTAATTGAATGGGTGTCCTCAAAAAGATAGAATAAACCTACGCAGTTCAATTTATATCAGGAAACATAAAACCCTCATACTATGGCTCAAACCACCAATCGTGACTATTACAAGATTCTAGGCGTCACAACTAAAACTCCCAAAAAAGAACTCAAACAAAAGTACCGGGAACTTGCTAAAAAATTCCATCCAGACTCCAATCAAGGTAGTAAAGAGGCCGAGGATAAATTTAAAATAATTTCTGAAGCCTATGAAATTTTAAGCAATGTAAAAAAACGAAAGGAATATGACCGCCAAAGGAGCTACCAAAAGCAATCCGCTTCACGGCCCCGTCCATCTGGTCGACCCAACTGGGCTCAAGACCCCCCCGGGGGATTCGGGCGCCGTCCCCCAGGAGGAAATGAACAATCCTATCAGGAACCTTTTGCGGCAGAACCGGAACCTGTTGATCCGGACATGCCAACGGGTGGATTCGACTTACAGTTCATAATTGATGTCCCCCTTCCTATAGTGGCTTTGGGTGGAATCATACCTTATACCTATGAAAAATATGTCAAGTGTCAAGAGTGTGAAGGAACAGGAATACAAGGCGATGGTGAATGTCCCGACTGTCAGGGTAAACAGCTTGTCGTAAGATCTGTCACTATTGACGTTAAAATTCCCCCCGGTGTGGCTGACCAATACACAATGGCAATATTAAAAGAAGGAGGAGAAGGAAAGAATGGCGGCCCTCCTGGGCAATTGTTCCTAAAAATTAACACTCAGCCGCATCCTAACTTCAAAAGAATTAAAAACGACATTATCTGCGAAGTAACAATTTCAAAACAACTTGCCGATGAAGGTGGAACGTTTAATGTGAAAACTTTAAATGGAACTCAAACGATCGAAGTCGAAGAAGGAACATTGATAGGCGAAGAGTTACGTATTCGTGGGGAAGGAGCTGCAATTAATTGGGGTAAGAAGAGAGGCGACCTATTTATCAAATTTAACATAGAGGAAGACGATTCGTGACCTCGGTTTTCCTCACACTTTCCCTGGCAGCTGTCGTCCTGTATACATTCTGGGTTTTATTCAAATCCAGAAAAAAACCTTCACAAAAAAAAGTAATCAGAAGAAAAGGCAAAACCAAACCTGTCCTTAAAAACAAATCTACAGAGAAAAATATCAAAAGCCTTCCCCCGAATTCAGAGCAAATCCGAAAAGAAGAAACCGAAAAAATGAAAAAAGACCCAGAACTTATCGGCCGCGTGATTCGATACTGGCTGAATGAAAAATAAAAGGCGGGGGAATTACAGGTACTGCGATTAACCCTTTCGGGCTTTTACTTCTGCCGCATACGCTCTAGCACGTTTCAGCATGGCAGCTTTCTCTTCAGAGGAAAAGTCTTTTCGAGGAGTGGGCCCTGGCACATGGTTTCCAGAAGATTTTTTAGCTGGAGCAGCAGCAGGAGCTTCCTGAGTTCCAGCATCAGCAGCTGATGCATCTGCGGCTTTCGCTTGAGGAGCGGCACTTGCAGATTTTACAGCGGCCTCCCCCTCTTTCCTCACCAAACGCATGGAAGACCATACATCATTGGTTGGATAGGGAGTATCCAGACCAATTTTCAAATCCATTCGGATTATTTTTTCATCCGAGCATTCACTAATCCAGGTATTTGATGCGCCACCGGGTGCAAATATGGGGTCGATAGGATAATAAGTCCCATTTTTATCCATTAATTGTTTGGCCCCAGTTTTATCAAAGAGGGTCATAGACTCCGCTTTGGTAGGAATTCGCCAGTTATCATAACCGCCGAATTGATCTTTATTTTTATTCACCCAATCCACATACTCACGGTGATCCTGCCAGGTATAAAATTGTTTTTTATCCAACCAGGCATCGGTTTTTTTCCAGGTGAGCCCGGAATTCGGATCTATGATGGCCCCATCTCCGTTATCTACCAGAGGATCACCAACAGGCCCGGCCTTTTTCGCAGCTTCTGCTTTTTTCGCAGCCGCTAGCTTGGCCTTCTCTGCGGGAGACAGTTGTTTCTCATCTGTAGGTGGAGTTGTTTCTGCCATTTTTAACTTCGTCGAATGGTGGAGGGTTCTATCCCTTCCAAAATATCACTTAAATCCTTTCCAGAATTGGAAAGGGTATTTAATATTTCCCCAAGCCTTGAGGCTGGAAAATCATTTAAACGCGATTGGAAATCTGTGCGGTAATCAGCAGCATTTTTACGGACCCAATCCACCGCCATCTGCTCTTGCGTTTCACAACTTTCGTTAGCGCATTTCTTATCCAGCAGATTAGTCTGGGATAACCGTATGATTTCACAAATCAAATCTTGTTTGACCTGGCTCATACTATAAATTTTACCACGAAATTGTATGTAGGGTTAAGCCTCAAACCTAAAAAAGAGGCCACTCTATAATGGATTTTCCAGCTTGTCAACGCGATATTTGCGGCATTTAAAATACCGCTTAAAAACAATGACTTAGTGGTATTTTCCGAGAAATAGAATCCAGTATTTTTAACGGCCGGTTCACCCTCAGCCCCGCTCGGCAAACTTCCCTTATCCCTGGCCCGTTGAAGACCGGGGGTCCAAATATTCCCTTAATCCTTCCCCCAAAAAGTTGAATGACAAAATGGTGAAAAATATAGCTAGAGAAGGGAACAGAATCAGATGCGGATAAAATTTAATCGCAGTCCAACCATCGCTGGCAAGCGTCCCCCAACTGCTGGCGGGGGGTGCAATACCCAATCCAATAAAGCTTAAAGTCGATTCAGCAAGAATCGCTACCGGTATACGAAAACTAAGGGTCACTACAAGAATCCCTAAAATATTTGGGAAAATTTCTCTCAGCATGATTCGAAAATGACTCGCCCCCAAGGCCTTTGCAGCCAAAATATAGGGATACTCCTTTATGCGTAAAACCTCTCCCCGCACCAAACGAGCAATAGTTACCCAACTCACAAGAGTTAAAGCAATGAAAACCCCAACTACGCCCCGCCCCATCAGTACAGTGATCAAGATAATCATTAATAAATCAGGCAAAGCAAAAACCACATCTACAACGCGCATCATCAGATTATCGGTCCTGCCACCAACATAAGCAGAAATGGTTCCATATATCGTACCGATGAGCAATGCAAGGACTGTGGAAACGACTCCCACGAACAAAGAAACTCTTGCTCCATAAATCATTCGCGATAGAAGGTCTCGCCCGAGCCGGTCTGTTCCAAACCAATGATCAGATCCAGGAAAAGCAAGAATACTGAAGGTGTCTTGCGCTTGATAAGAATAGGGTGCTACCCAGGGTGCCAGAACGGCAGCCAGCAAAATTATAAAAAGGAAACCACTGCTCAACTTAAAGGATGTGTTCATAATTCTATTTAAGAGATACTCGTGGGTCCAACCATCCGTAAATCATATCAACCACGATATTAGCAACTACGATCAAAACCGCATAAACCAATGTCACCCCCATGATTAAGGGGTAGTCGCGGTTAGTGACCGCGGTGATGAAAAATCGCCCCATACCGGGGATAGAAAAAATAAACTCAATGACAAAAGACCCCGTTACAAGGCCGGCAGTTAGAGGTCCCATTACAGAAACAATGGGATAAATGGAGTTTTTCAAAACATGTTTCAACAGGATTCTAAGTTCAGTCAATCCTTTGGCACGAGCGGTTCGAATATAATCAGAAGCTAAAACATCCAAAACCGTGGCACGGGTCAATCGGGCAATGTAGCCAGCAAACCCGGCACCCAAAGCAAATGCCGGTAGGACCATATACTTTGGTCCCTCCCATAACGCAGGCGGCAAAAGGTGCCACTGATGCGAAAATATCCAGACAGATACCGCCCCCAAAACAAAACTAGGAACAGAAATTCCCATAGCCGCAAATAGCAAAATAGATTTATCCACCAAAGAATTTTTCCAATAAGCAGAAATCACCCCGGCAGGAACACCTAGCCCCAGAACAACGAAAACCGCACATAATCCCAACGTAAAAGAAACCGGAAAAGTATCACGCAATATGTCGGAAACATCCCGACCAATATATTTATAGGAAGGACCCAGATCGCCTTGCAGTAATTGCTTCATATAAAGCAGGTACTGCACCCCTATGGGTTCATCGAGATGATACTTGGCTTCGATATTGGCCATGATTTCAGGAGGAAGGATTTTTTCACTGTCAAACGGCCCTCCGGGAACCATGTGCATTATAAGAAAGGTCAGTGTTGCAACAACAACCAAAACCGGTATTCCCAACAACACACGCCTTATAAAAAATCGTAACATTTTAATATTTTAGCATAAGAAAAAAGAGGATTTACAACGTTGCATAGAGTCTCTACAGGAGTTAAAATTTTCATAGGATCATTTAAAGGAGAAAATACTGTTGCGATCTATTCTACTAACATGCCTAATCTCTCTCTTTGCATACACATCCTATGCAAATGGAATGGAAAGAGAGGTTGATCCATCTTTTACGCCTCAAATTGCTCTTGCGTCTTCGCAGCCATCAAAATCCAAGCTTTTAAAAAAATATCACTATGAAGGTGGCTTGCAATTGATTCTGGAGAAACGGTTCGAAGAGGCATTGTCTTTTTTGAAACCAATATGGCATCAAGACCCCGATTTTAGACGCACCGGCTATCTAATAGGTTACGCATACCAAAAATTGGATCGAGTTGAAGAAGCCATTACGACCTATGAAGCCTATCTGCAAAAAGATAAGAAAGATTATCAGGCGGTTTTCAACCTTGCGCATGCTTATATGGCCACAAACCAGTGCCTTGAATCGATTGAAGCATTTAATAAAACACTGGATCAAAAACCTGATTATCTTGAGGCTCACCTCCACCTTTCAACCTGCCATAACAAATTAGGCCATAATTTCAAAGCCGAGCAACACTTTAAAGTCTGGGATTCCAGAATTACTAAAAATCATCTTAAATCCATCCATTAATTTTTCCCTTTTACCAAGACTGCCTGATATATAATGAATGGTCGTTTTAAACCTATTCACGTATATTTATGAACTACCCTTCTTTAAGAGAATTTATCGACCGGCTTGAATTCGAAAACGAACTCGTTCGAATTAAAGAACAAGTATCCCCTATTCTTGAAATAGCGGAAATAACCGACCGGGTATCCAAACAACCCGGAGGTGGAAAAGCCCTTCTATTTGAAAATGTAGAAGGCAGTTCGATGCCGGTTCTGATCAACGCTTTTGGCAGTCAAAAAAGAATGGACGCTTCTCTCGGAGTCCATAACGTTGAAGAAATAGCAAAAAGAATCGAACGTTACTTAAAAATTCCGCCCCCGGTTACGCTACTGGATAAAGCAAAACTTTTACCGATGCTTTTGCAGGCCGCACAGTTTCCCCCCAAACTCATTGGCGGGTCAAGCGCTCCCTGCCAGGAGGTTGTGCATCTCAACAACGATGTCAATTTAGATCAAATCCCCATTTTACAATGCTGGCCTTCAGATGCGGGACGCTTCATAACATTCCCAATCGTCATCAATCGTAGTGTCGATCGCAAGGTCAAGAACGTTGGGCTCTACCGCATGCAGGTCTACGATTCTAAAACCACAGGCATGCACTGGCACATCCATAAAGATGGAGCGCACTTCTTCCATGAGTACCAAAAGCAAAATAAAATTATGGAAGTGGCAGTGGCTATAGGAGCAGATCCTGCATCCTGTTACGCTGCATCCGCTCCGCTACCTTATGGTATCGACGAGTTTCTTTTGGCAGGCTTCATCCGAAAGAAAAGCGTTCCTCTGGTAAAATGTAAGACGGTGGATTTAGAAGTCCCCGCCAGCGCTGAAATTGTCCTGGAAGGTTTTATAGACCCATCTGAAATGCGTCTCGAAGGTCCCTTCGGAGATCACACCGGGTATTATTCGCAGGATGGGGACTATCCAGCATTCCATCTCACTGCAATCACACACCGCAAAGACCCCATTTACCTGACAACAATAGTTGGGAAGCCGCCGCAGGAAGATTTTTATCTGGGCCGCGCAACCGAGCGCATCTTTCTGCCACTGCTACGCACTCAGCTTCCTGAAATCATCGATATGGATATGCCCGTAGAAGGTGTCTTCCATAATTGCGTCATCGTTTCCATCGATAAACGCTACCCCATGCAGTCACGCCGCTTAATGAGTGCACTTTGGGGACTGGGGCAAATGAGTTTCGTGAAAACCATCATCACGGTCGATGCCACGGTGGATGTTCACAATTATGATGAGGTTACCAAACTTGTTCTAAACAACGTCGAGTTTGAACGCGACTTGTTTTTCTCAGAAGGTGTTCTCGATGTACTGAACCACGCATCAGACAATATGCTCTATGGCTCCAAACTAGGAGTGGACCTCACTGCCAAAATAGAAGGGGAACCGGGCTTTGGTGAAACATTACCTACTGCATTCCATGGGCCACAGCTACCTTCAAAAATTGATGTACTAAATCAGTTCGAAGAATTAAAGGATTGTAGAATTCTGGATTTGGATACAAAACGCGCCGTTATGTATGCAGCATTGGATAAAACCCGCCCCAATCAAGCCAGAGAATTTTCAGAACGCTTTTTTGATGTTCCTGAATTTGCATCAGTCGATATAGTTATCGTGCTCGAAAGCCATGTAAAACTGGATGATGACTCAGTTGTTATGTGGAAGTTTTTTAATAATCTCGATCCCAAACGCGATTTTTATTTCGATGATGGCAGACTTTCTATAGATGTGACCAAAAAGCTCAAAGAAGAAGGCTACCAACAACGATGGCCTGAAGAAATTGAGATGTCCGAAGAAATTAAAACTCACGTCGATGCCAAATGGAACTCGATGTTTAAAGAATAAAAGATGGCTTTAGATAACATAAACATTAAAGGAGCGAGAGAACACAACCTCAAAAACCTCCACCTAACCCTTCCCCGCGAAAAACTGGTAGTCATTACCGGATTGAGTGGTTCAGGAAAGTCTTCTCTAGCGTTTGATACAATCTACGCAGAAGGACAGCGCCGATATGTGGAATCCCTTTCCTCATATGCCAGACAATTCCTGGAATTGATGGAAAAACCAGATGTTGACTCCATCGACGGTTTGTCTCCGGCAATATCTATTGAACAAAAAACCTCAAGCCGTAACCCACGATCAACAGTAGGAACGGTGACTGAAATCTATGATTACCTGCGACTGCTTTATGCGCGTATCGGACGTGTCTTTTGCTATAGCTGTGGCAGAGAAATTTCTTCTCAAACAGTTCAGCATATTGTGGATCAAGTACAGTCAATCCCTGTTGGAAAAAAAATAATGATTCTGGCTCCCATCGCAAAAGAAAGAAAGGGAGAGTTTAAAAAAGAAATTATAGATATGAAGCGGAAAGGATTCGTCCGCGCCCGTATTGACGGTGAAGTCAGATCGCTCGATGAAGAAATCTCTCTCAACAAAAAATTCAAGCACACACTTGAAATAGTTGTGGATCGTCTGGTCATTAAAGAAAAAATGGGGAAACGGCTGGCTGATTCAGTAGAAACCGCTCTCCAACATGGGGAAGGCAGTATCGTCGTTTCCATCATCGACGAGGAAGAGTTATTGTTCAGCGAAAAGTTTGCATGCAGTTATTGCAACATCAGTTACCCGGAACTGGAACCTCGGCTTTTCTCTTTCAATAATCCACAAGGAGCTTGCTCAAAGTGCGATGGATTGGGAATAAAAATGGTGATTGATCCCGACCTGGTGATCCCAGACCCCAGTCTTTCAATTCGGGATGGCGCCCTAAAGCCCTGGGAAAAGCGCAACTCAGTGTATTTCCATCAAATGCTGGATACTATTTCCGCACACTTCAAATTTAAATTAAGCACTCCCTATCAAAAACTGACAAAAAAAACACAGGAAATCCTTTTATATGGTTCGGGGGACGAACCCGTTAAATATTCTTACGAAAAAGAAGGACGACAACATCAATACACCGACACCTTTGATGGTGTTATCCCAGACCTTGAAAGACGTTACCTGGAAACCGATTCCGCTTGGTCGCGCGAAGACATCGCGCGCTTTATGCGCCCTCTGCCCTGCCAGAAATGCGAAGGCAATCGCTTGAGAAAAGAAGCCATCTCTGTAAAAGTTGCAGATTTGAATATTGTCGAAATCACCTCGTTCTCCATTGGCAAAGCCTACAAATTTTTCAAGGACCTTAAACTTTCGAAACAGGAAAATAATATTGCCCGAAGAATTGTAAAGGAAATAAAAGAACGCCTGGGTTTTTTGACCAATGTAGGTTTGGAATATCTATCACTTGACCGAACATCCGCCACTTTATCAGGGGGAGAAAGCCAGCGGATAAGGTTGGCAACACAGATTGGTTCCAGCCTGATGGGTGTGCTCTATGTCCTCGATGAACCGAGTATTGGACTTCACCAACGCGACAACGACCGACTCTTGGAAACTTTGTTCCGCTTACGCGATTTAGGAAATACGGTAATCGTCGTAGAGCATGACGAAGCCACCATACGAGCAGCAGATCATGTTGTGGACCTGGGCCCCGGCGCAGGAGTTCATGGGGGCGAAATAAGTTTTTCAGGAACGCCGAAGGGGTTGCTCAAGTCTAAAGATTCCCTTACGGGTCAATACCTCTCAGGTAAAAAAGAAATTGCGGTTCCAAGCCAAAGAAGAAAAGGCAATGGAATGTTTCTTGAGGTTCTGGGCGCAAAAGAAAACAACTTGAAAACAGTAGATGTGAAATTTCCTTTAGGTTGTTTGGTTTGCGTCACGGGAGTTTCGGGTTCGGGGAAAAGCACGCTGACTCTGGACATCCTATATAAAGCTCTGGCTCAACATTTCTACAGATCGGTGGATAAACCTGGGACATTTGATAAAATTCAAGGCATACATTATCTCGACAAGGTAATCGATATTGACCAGTCCCCTATCGGTCGCACCCCACGATCGAACCCCGCCACTTACACCGGTGTATTCACTCTCATTAGAGAATTATTCAGTCAGGTTCCCGAAGCCCGTGCAAGAGGATACAAACCGGGGCGCTTCAGTTTCAATGTCAAAGGTGGACGCTGCGAGGCTTGTCAGGGCGATGGAGTCATAAAAATTGAAATGCATTTTTTACCTGACGTATTCGTGACCTGCGAAGTCTGTCAAGGAAAACGGTTCAATAGAGAAACATTGGAGATTTTATATAAAGGAAAAAATGTCGCCGATATCCTCAACATGACTGCCGAAGAAGGAAATGATTTTTTCACAAATATCCCGGGCATCAAAAATAAATTGCAAACGATTAAGGATGTGGGATTGGATTATATCCGCCTCGGCCAACAGGCAACCACCCTTTCAGGAGGTGAAGCGCAACGTGTAAAATTGTCAAAGGAGTTGAGTAAACGCAGCACCGGACGAACCTTGTATATCTTGGATGAACCGACCACTGGATTGCATTTTGCCGACATTGAACATTTACTAAAAGTTCTGCAAAAACTGGTGGACAGCGGGAATACCGTAATCATCATCGAACATAATATGGATGTGATAAAAACCGCAGATCATATCATCGACCTCGGCCCTGAAGGGGGTGATGGCGGCGGCAAAATACTTGCCGAAGGCCCTCCTGAAAAAATCGCCAAATCAAAACCTTCCTATACCGGAAAATATTTAAAAGACTACCTCAAACCTGCCCCTCAAAAATAATGATAGCGGGAAGGAAAAATTAATTTTTATCAACAAAAAGATTTACTAAAAATTCTCCTGAATTTCAAAGTCGTCCTGCGCAAGCAACCAGTTGCCATCGTTCTCGAGAACCCACTTTTCTAAAGTAATGATTCCCCGCCCTACATTCATAGTCCAATTGGCGAACAACAGTACAGTCGATGCATCGATCACTTCCAACTTCACATCATTATATTTAAGATCACCCGCTCCCGATGCCATAAAGGGTCGCCAGAAAGCATCGATTTCATCCGTTCCCTTAAAGGTGCCCAAAGGTTTTGCATTGATCACCGCATCACTTTGATAAGCGGCTATACAGAAATCGGCATTGCCTTTATTAAAGCTTTCAATCCAATTCTGACTGACCTTTAAGACCGACTGTTTTAGCTCTTCATCATTCGCCATTCATCCATTCCTTTTAAGGTTTTATATAGAGATAACCTTGTTCCTGAAGATCCGCAATACGTTTGACGGCTACTGGATGTTTGGTGGGTATAAAACCCGGCGCCAAAGAATCCAGAGGTTTATTAAACAGTTTCATTGAGACCTGACACATCTCGGGCTGAACGCCTTTGTCGATAATCATCGCGAGTTTTTTCTTAAGAACAGGGTCCACTATTTCTTTATCGAACAGTTTCAAAGCGGGACCATGCACTACTACTTTGATATCAATTTTATCCGCCCCCCCTTCAGCTTCCATATGCTTATTGATCAAAGCCATGGCATATTTGGCAACCCCCACATCGGAACCATCAATATGATACAGAACTTTTATTCGGCCATTTTCATCACGGTGTCCGCTACCTGCCTCCGCATTAGGAATTACCGAAACCAGACAAAATAAGGCTGCAAATACCAGGGAGCTTATCGTTTTATATTTCACAGAAGAACCTCCATTAGGAATATTTAGATTCCTAACAGTGTATCACTTCAAGAAAAGGGAAAACGGATTTAACGGAGGGGGGTTAATTATTTTCTGAGTTTTCTAGGCGGGCAATAGCGCGGAAAAGTTTTTTCTGCGCTTCAAGGAAGTCTTCTTCAGAAATCCCAGGTTTGTTCAGCAATTCTTCAGCCTTGGCGTGTGCGCGCTCTGCTCGTTCACGATCAATATCGCTGAGGAATTCCCCAGTTTCTGCGAGAACAGTCACCCGGTTTTCCGTAACTTCCAAATAACCTCCACTCACCACAATAACCACCGTTTCACCGTCCTTCTCGTAAGACAATTGCCCCGACCGAAGGTTGGTTAGAATGGGTGCATGGTCGAAAAGAATACCCAGGTCGCCTTCTGTACCAGGAGCATTGACCTGATCTACCTCTTCGGTGACCAACTGCTTTTCGGGGGTGACTACGCTTAAGTTCAGTTTCATGCTGATTTTTTATCCAGTTCTTTTTGTTTAGCGTGGACTTCATCGAGAGTTCCAACCATATAAAAAGCCTGCTCGGAGATATCATCTCCTTTACCCTCGAGGATTGCTTTGAAACCTTCTATCGTGTCTTGAACTTTCACATATTTCCCTGGTGACCCGGTAAACACTTCTGCAACGAAAAAGGGTTGCGATAGAAATTTTTGAATTTTTCGAGCACGAGAAACCGCCTGCTTATCTTCTTCCGACAATTCATCCATACCCAGGATAGCAATGATATCCTGCAAATCTTTATATCTTTGGAGAACCTGCTGTACTCCGCGAGCCGTATTATAATGATCCTCCCCGATAACTTCAGGGTCAAGAATTCTTGAAGTTGAATCCAGAGGATCCACTGCCGGGTAAATTCCCAACTCAGAAATACGACGGTTCAATACGGTGGTCGCATCGAGATGCGAGAACGTAGTCGCAGGTGCCGGGTCAGTCAAGTCATCCGCAGGCACATAAATAGCCTGAACAGAAGTGATCGATCCTTTTTTTGTTGAAGTGATGCGCTCCTGCAAGTTACCCATTTCAGTCGCCAGTGTTGGCTGGTAACCAACCGCTGAAGGAATTCGACCTAGAAGTGCGGATACTTCAGAACCTGCCTGTGAAAATCGGAAAACATTATCAATGAACAGAAGAACATCTTTTCCGCCTTCATCACGGAAATACTCCGCACAGGTGAGACCGGTCAATCCTACTCGCATTCGAGCACCCGGAGGTTCTGTCATCTGTCCGTAAATCAGGGCAGTTTTATCAATTACGTTGGAGTCTACCATTTCATGGTAGAGATCATTACCTTCACGGGTTCTTTCCCCTACCCCAGCGAAAACGGAATAACCACCATGCTCGGCCCCAATATTACGAATCAGTTCCATGATCAGAACAGTCTTACCAACACCCGCACCGCCGAACAAACCTGTTTTTCCACCCTTAAGGTAAGGTTCGAGCATATCAATAACCTTGATACCTGTTTCGAGCATTTCCATCTTGGTATCCTGTTCATCAAATGCCGGCGCATCACGATGAATGCTCCATCTAGCTTTGGATTCAACGGGAGGTTTCTTGTCTACAGGATCACCCACAACATTTAAAATTCGACCTAGCACCTCTTCACCTACAGGAACAGTAATAGGCGCACCCGTATCGAGGACTTCCATCCCTCGAACCAATCCATCGGTGGTATGCATGGCAACACTCCGCACCGCATTATCTCCCAAGTGTAAAGCCACTTCGCAAACGAGGGTTTCAGTTTCTCCGCCTTCACCGGTTCGCTCAATGTTGATGGCGTTATATAGAGCCGGTAGCACGCCGTCTTCGAAGCTCACATCTACAACGGGCCCCATAACCTGGATGATCTTTCCCTTATTCATTCATTCCCCTCCACTAATTTCAGTATCTTTCACGCCATCAACCTTTCAGGGCTTCAGCGCCATTTACGATTTCTATTAATTCTTTTGTGATATAAGCCTGTCGGGCTTGATTATAAGTTAATGTCAAGGCGCCTATCATTTCACCGGCATTGCGTGTAGCGCTATCCATTGCCGTCATTCTGGCCCCATGCTCACTGGCGCTTGATTCCAGAAACGCACGATAGACTTCAACTGTCATATAACGTTTTAATAATTGATCGAGAATAGATTCTTCATCCGGCTCATAAATATAATCCACAGCAAAGGAATCTTCTTTATGCTCCAACTTCTCCGGCACCACCGGCAATAGTTGTTCAACTACAACTTCTTGTGCCATCACAGATTTAAACTCATTATAAATCATGAAAACCTTGTCGACTTTTTTCTCTGAAAACAAGGCCGCCAAATTTTCACCAATCGTCTGCGCCTTCAGGTAGTTAAAATCTTTCGTCCAGCCAATGTGGTCTTCAATGATATTCACAGGGCGATTGCGGAAAATATCATTTCCCTTTTTCCCAGCAACGATCAACGAGTTTTCATTTTGTGGATTCTCTTTCAGGTATTGTGCTGTTTTGCGAATGATGCTTCCGTTGAACCCTCCACATAAACCTTTGTCGGCAGTAATGATGAGGAACAAATGCCTGTTTCCATCCCGCTCATCCAACAAGGGATGCAGGTCGTTATTACACCGTGCGGCCAAATGGTTGAGAACATCCATCAGCTTGATCGCATAGGGCCGTGCCTCAAGAATGGCGTGTTGCGCCTTCCTAAGTTTAGAAGCTGCAACCAGCTTCATGGCCTTAGTGATCTGCTGCGTATTTTTAACGCTGCGAATGCGTCTTTTAATATCTTTTAAGTTAGGCATCGATTAATTTTGGAATAATCCTTTAAATTCTTCAATAGCAGCTTTCACTTGGCTTTCGCTGTCATCATCCAGTTTTTTAGCTTCTGCAATTTTACTCATCAACGCCTGATGTTTGTCTTCCATAAAGTTGATCAAGCCGCTTTCAAATTTTTGGATATTGGCAACTGGAATATCATCCACCAGGCCTTTTACACCCGCAAAAATAGAAACGATTTGTTGGACAACACTCAAAGGTTTGTACTGCCCCTGTTTTAGAAGTTCGACAAGACGTTCTCCGCGATGCAACTGCGCCTGCGTAGCAGCATCAAGATCACTGCCGAACTGGGCAAAAGCCGCCATTTCGCGGTACTGCGCCAAGTCCAATCGCAACTGACCTGCCACCTGTTTCATTCCCTTAATCTGTGCCGACCCACCAACACGAGAAACAGAAAGCCCAACGTTGATCGCAGGACGAACACCAGAATAAAACAGATCAGTTTCAAGAAATATCTGTCCATCTGTAATAGAAATTACGTTTGTAGGAATGTAAGCAGAAACGTCACCCGCCTGAGTTTCGATGATCGGCAATGCTGTCATCGAGCCTGCACCCAACTCATCACTGACTTTTGCAGATCGTTCCAGCAAGCGTGAATGCAAGAAGAAAACGTCACCTGGATAAGCCTCACGTCCCGGAGGTCTTCTTAGAAGAAGTGATAGCTGTCGATATGCTGCCGCTTGTTTACTGAGATCATCATAAACGATGAGGCAGTGCTGACCATTGTCGCGAAAGTATTCGCCCATTGCGCATCCTGCATAAGGAGCAATGAACTGCATTGGCGCAGGGTCACTGGCTGAAGCAGAAACGACGATGGTATATTTCATCGCATCATGCTCTTCGAGAGTTTTTACAACTCGCGCAACAGTAGACCGTTTTTGCCCGACCGCAACATAGATACAGAACATGTTCTGACCTTTTTGATTGATAATTGCATCAATCGCAACTGCTGTCTTACCCGTTTGTCTATCGCCAATAATGAGTTCCCGCTGGCCACGACCAACCGGAATCATTCCATCAATCGCCTTAATGCCTGTCTGCATGGGTTCGTGAACAGACTTTCGGTCAATTACGCCGGGAGCAACCCTTTCAATCGGACCAAATTTATCTGTCTTAATGGGGCCTTTGCCGTCAATCGGATGTCCAAGGCCGTCAACAACACGACCGACCATTTCAGGTCCAATAGGAACTTCCATGATGCGACCGGTGCGTTTGACCTCATCACCTTCTTTAATATTGTCATCGCGTCCGAGAAGCACCGCTCCCACATTATCTTCTTCGAGGTTTAGCACCATCCCAGAAAGTCCACCAGGGAATTCTAAAAGTTCACCGGCCATAGCATTTCCAAGGCCATATATACGCGCGATTCCATCACCTACCGAAATCACACGACCGGTTTCCTTGAGCTCGATCCCTTCTTCAAATCCTTCGATTTGTTTTTGAATCAGGGAGCTGATTTCATCGGCTCGTAAGTTCACTTAGGCTACCTCCTCTTTCTCTATTGTTCGTTTCAATATCTCCAAGCGGTTGCGAATGGTATCATCCGCCACCTGATCTCCGATGCGCAACATTACTCCGCCTATCAGCGACTCATCCACTTCGATATCGATCAATATGGTTTTTCCTAAAATTTTATTCAAAGCAACTTTCAAGCGGTCGATATTCGCATCCGACAAAGAATGAGCCGAAGTAACATGAACCCTAGTCTGGTTCAACCTGCGGTCTACGACCCGCTCGAAATATTCAATAATTTTATCGAGAAAAATTATTTTCCCGCGCTCGTTGAGCATAACCAGCAGCTTGCTGACCTTGTCTACAACCTGTAAACGGCTACAAAGCTCCTTAACAACATTTTTTTTCTTTTCAGTAGAAATAGAAGGATGCTCAAAAAAACTTAGCAACTGTTTTTCCGTTTTCATGGCTTCGCCAAAAGTTTCCAGGCTCTGCAACGCATTCCCCAACTGGGAATCATCTTCAATGTTTCCAGAAAGAGCTTCTGCGTACCTTTTTCCTACCTGATTTTCCAACATCGCAATATTTTTCTTTAATTAATTAAGAGATGTTAATTACGCTGACTTTTTTCCAGCTCTTGAATCACCTGTTCAATTGATTCATCCACCAATCGCTTTTTATCCGCATCATCCAAAGCCTTCTTGAGAAACTTTTCAGTCGAAGCAATGGTCAATGCAGCGGTGTAAGACCGAATCTCTTGCAAAAGCTTGCTACGAGAGCTTTGAATTTCCTGTTCAGCTTCGCGCTGCACCTGTTTGACCTTGGCTTCAGTCTCTTGAACTGTTTTTTCCTGAAGTTTTTTGGCTTCATCTAGCGCTAATTGGACGATGGTTTCGGCCTTACCGTGCGCGGCTTTTAGCTTTTCGTCCAAATCCGCTTTGATTTTTTCTACATCCTGCTTGAGCTTTTCCGATTCTTCAATATCACCACGGATTTTTTTCTCTCGTTCATCCAAGGCATCCAGAATAGGAGGAAAGGCAAACTTCTTCAGCAAGAAGAACAAGATTCCAAAAGAAATCACTGACCAAAAAATCAAGGAACCAAAAACAGATACTTGTTCAAATTGAGGCATAATCAATCCTTAAAATAAAATTCATCCAACACACCCACTTCCGTGGGAAGGAATTGTGAAACAACCCATTAAAGTCGAAAACACAATTGCTGACCAACATAACTACCAGGCTTGGTCAAGCAGTTGGTCGCTACGGCATAATGATGAAAGCAATAACCAGAGCGTAGAGAGCAATAGCTTCTACCAATGCAAAACCAATCCAGCAATATTTTGCGACTCTTGCTTCAGCATTAGGCTGACGTCCAACCGTTTCGATGGTTTTCGCAAAAATATATGCGATACCCAATGCAGCACCAAAAAAACCGGCAGCGCATAAACCCATTCCAATTAATGCAGCAGCTTCTGAACCCATTCTCTCCTCCTTAACAAAATAAAATTAATGTAACTTGATCACATCGCCAATGTATACACAGGTCAGCGTTGTAAAAATATATGCTTGAATGAAAGCGATAGCGATTTCTAATCCATTAATGATAACCGTGAAACCAAACGGCAGCCAACCCAACCATAAAGGCCCCGTCATCGCCAAACCGAACAGCACCGCAAGAACAGTATGCCCTGCAGTCATATTGGCAAACAATCGAACGGCAAGGGATATTGGCCGTGCCAACATACTGATGATTTCAATTGGGATCATAATCGGGATCAACACTTTTGGGATTCCAGGTGGAACCAGGATCCCAAAAAAATGCATACCATGTTTTGAAAACCCAATTATCAGAGTCATAATAAAAATTCCAGTAGCAAACACACCGGTCACAACCAACTGACTCGTAATCGTATAAGAACCTGGCAACAAACCTATCAAGTTGCAGGCAAGAATAAATAAAAATAGACTAGCTATAAAAGGAACGTACTTCCTACCCTCTTCTTCACCGATGAATTCGTAAACCAAATTACGTATAAACTCGACGGCTATTTCGAGGACACTTTGCAACCTACCGGGGATAAGAGACAACCCGCGTTTGGTTGGCAGCAAAAACATGCTACCAATAATAGCCAAACCCACCCACATGGCAACGACTGCATTGTTAATAGAGAGGTCTAATCCACCGATGTGGATTGGTACGACAGTGTGGACTTCAAAGTGGTGTAAAGGACTTTCCATAATTTACTGATAATTCCTAATCGTTGTTTTTGTCTTCGTCTTCAATAGTCAAGGTCATCGCAACGCGATAAACCGCTAAACAACCCGCTGCAGAGCCAAGCACAACACCTACCACCAGGCCCCAAGGCTTTGTGCCGAAAAAACTATCCAGCGCATACCCTAGTAAACCGCCGATGATCGTTGCTACCGTCAGTTCAGTTCCCAATCTGAACGCAATCTGCATACCTTGACGGAAGCCGCTGTTTTCACTCATTTATTTGTTACTTGGGGGGGTTACCCAGAAAACCGGGCCTATCATACCTCAACGTTTCGATGTTGTCCAAAAAAAATAATTTCGGATAATTTCCAGCCGTAAATCACTGAAACATTCCCTAATACCGCCGCCCTTCAGCGAGCATAAAGCCTGAAAAGTCAAAGTCTTTGGGAGTTAGAACAATTATCCCTTAATAATATGAGTTCTTTTTATGGGATCGGCCACATCTACCCGGCCGGTTTTAATAGAATTAAAAATATGATTAAACACTTTTCCCGGGGTTATCTTTTTACCTTTTTTGCTTTCCAAAAAGTAAGAGTGCCCCTTCAATCGATCGTATTTAGTATTCACGTCGTCACAATCGATTGAGTAAACATTCCGCGGTACGAGCTCAAGGTTTTCCGGGCCTGAATGCCCCAGACGTCTTGAAGCCACTTTATTTTTGAGGTTGGATACTTTACTGGCTCTCAACGCGATGTCATCGCTGGCGTAATACACTGAAACATTTCTTGAAGCCTGACAAATAAACTTGCCCGACTCCTCCCGCTCTAAAGATTCATTAATAATATCCGCAGCAACCATAAATGTATTTCTGAAAATCAGTGGAACTTTCCAGTTCCGATCGTATTTAGCCCAATTGGAAAGTGTCTCCCGTAAAACCCTGTTCCCCATCGAATGGGCCAACACATTTATTCTTTTCATACAAGGAGGATCTTCTGGGTTTTGGTCTCTCCACGACATAAATTTTTCCAGCACACGCGCAAATGCGAAAGAACTGGCATCCGCTGCCTTTTGATCATCCCAATAATCCTTAATCACACCAAGGTCATTGTCACAAGGCCATATAAGAGGAATAACTTTTACAAAACTCTTGCCAAACATTTTTTGCAGAGTTTCTGCTCTTGGAAAAATATCATCTTCCGGGAGATTTGAAAAACCATGTATGTAAAACAGCAACTGCTCGGGCTTACACTCCCTCAACTCATCCAGAAAGGCTTTACTTCCAATCTCCTGATAATCCTCTTTTCCAGATCTTACGCAAAAATAAACCGAATGCCCTGCCTGACTGTCATCAAGGTCAAAACTGATATTTCGAGTTTTCTTTATTTTTGCTTTAGGGGGCTCATTAATTGAGCGGTTGGTTATGAAAAGCATTATTTGCTTTCTCCACACTCGTTCCAATCAACCAAATTGAAGTACATTTTGGCGTTTTAATTTTCTAACCAGACCTCTCATCTTCAACCAGAATAAGGCCCGCTTTTAATAGAAATGCGTATTTCAGAGCTAAAAGCTAATTTAGTAAGGAAGGGTTCCAAATTTTTCTTCGTATTTATCAAGTGGCAACATATCAATTGCATCCCAGGGGCAACCCTCTAAGAAGGTGTCCATGGGCCCTTTACTAATACATTTTTTACAACCAATGCATAAAAGAGGATCTACATTTACTCGATTGAATGCTGGAGCATCCGGGTTTTCTTCCTCGAACATGCATAGATCTACCGGGCATTCAGTAATGCATATGGGCGACCCGCCACAACCCGTGCAAGCATCATTGATAACAGCAAGTATCTTTGGTTTTCTTTTACGCTGAACGTTTCTTTTGGCCTTTTCTTTTGTCGCCATGAAATGCTTCCTAAATATTAATTATTGAACACCGCCAATTCTAACAAAATTGGCGCTAATTATAACCTTATTCCAAAAGGATTTTCAATTATTGAAACGAACTCCGTTACGATTTAATTAGAAATTTCCCAGCACCTTTTGACCACTCTCCCCTTGGAGCGAAATAAGGTGGCTCTGGCTTGTTTTACAAGTAGGCCTGTATTAAGATAGAAGCAAGTTGCGATAAGTGCAATCCATTTAATGGGTTGCGGGCTTCTCCATTCCCTTCCCAGGCTTGACTTGAGAAATTTCCAACTTCTTTACTCTCTTGAATTTTAGTTTTTTATCAAAAATTCAAGGAAATACTACTGAATATCATGGCTTTCGATAAAATTTTTGGGCAAGAAAAACCCAAGCAAATCATAAAAAATGCACTCCAAAACAGCAGCGTTGCGCACGCCTACTTGTTTTATGGTCAAGAAAGCATTGGCAAAAGGAAAATAGCAATTGAATTGGCAAAAGCCCTTAACTGCACTTCCACTATTGAAGGAGATGCTTGTGACAAGTGCTCTTCTTGCCGAAAAATTACAAATAGAACTCACCCCGATTTCTTTTTTATAGAACCGGTCAAAAGCACTCCCACCGCACGCGAAGCGGCGATCAAAATTGAAGCGATTCGCGAATTACAAAGAAAGCTTTCTTTTCATCCTTATGAAGGAAAAGTAAAAGTCGCGGTGATTGATGATGCTGACCTCATGAATATACAAGCAGCCAACTCATTTTTAAAGACATTGGAGGAACCCCCCTCAGCGACCGTAATGATCTTGATTTCTTCACATCCGTTTAAATTATTACCTACATTAATATCACGTTGCCAAACGATTCAGTTTCAGGCTCTTTCTCATGAAAATATAAAAAAGATACTAGAAGAAACTAGGGTTGAGGAAGGAATAGAAGAAAACACCCTGGACTTCCGCACTCTTCGATCACGCGGCAGTGTTAGCAAAGCCATGACAGACGACATGGAAGATGTTGCAAACATTCGCAAAGAAATAGTGGATCTTTTAGAAACAATATCTTTTGACCGAATGGATATAGTATTCTCGCATGCTAAATCCTGGGCAAAGCAGAACGATCAATGGGAAATGATCTTTAATGAACTTATGGAATTAGTACGCGACCTTGCGTTCTTTAGAACAGGATGCACTGAATCTCAAATTTACAATCGTGATATAGCAACCCGATTAAAACCATTAGCGTCAAAAAGAAGTTTAAAATCCTGGATTGAAATGTTTAACGCTGTGCATGCCACTAAAATGGCTTTGTCTGGAAACGCGAACGCACAGCTTTTCTTTGAAAACATGCTTATAGATTTTTGTGAAGCCGCGTAAATGATATGAACACAACAGCCGAAAAAAATAAAGATCTCGAAACTAGCACCACCCCGCCAAAGTTTCTAATTGGCATACGTATTCACAACCAAATTAAATCGCAACTCTACGACCCCAAAGGTTTGAATCTGAGAGTGGGGATGTCGGTTATGGTGAATACCAATCAGGGACTCAAGATGGGACTGGTCGCATCCAATAAAATAATAAACTTTCACAAAAACAAAAAAGAAAGCTTTTACAAAGTCCTTCGAGTTGCAAACGAAAATGATTACCAGGCTGAAGACAGACGGCAAAAAACCGAACATAAAGCCAAGGCCATATGTGCAGGGAAAATAGCTGAACTAAAACTTCCTATGAATTTAAGCCGAGTGGTTCACCAACCCCACATGAATAAAACCATTTTCTTTTTTACCGCAGAAGGAAGGGTTGATTTTCGCCAACTCATTCGAGATCTCGCATCCAGCCTTCGACACCGAATAGAAATGAAACAGGTCGGAGTAAGAGATGAGGCAAAGGTTGTGGGGGGCTTTGGAATTTGCGGCGAAACATTATGCTGTTCTTCCTGGCTTCCAGAATTTACTCCTGTCACAATAAAAATGGCAAAAACTCAAGGCTTGGCTTTAAATCCAAGCAAAATATCCGGGGTATGCGGCAGATTGATGTGCTGCCTCCAATACGAACATGACAATTACAAAGAAATGGCCAAAGGTTTGCCAAGAGCCAATAGCCATGTTGAAACCCCTGACGGGCCCGGCAAAGTTTTAAAAAATGAAATTCTCGAGCAAAAAGTCATTGTTCGACTCGATGACGAAAGCATTGTGACCTACCATAAAGACGAACTGAAAATTAAACCGCCTCAAACTTCTAAATCCTGAAAATCTAAACATGACCGAAAAAAAATTTTATATCACCACCCCTATTTATTATGTAAACGATGTCCCTCATATTGGACACGCTTATACAACCATTGCCGCCGATGTTGCTGCTCGTTTCAAAAGACTTGAAGGGTATCAAGTATTCTTCCTTACGGGAACCGATGAACACGGACAAAAAGTCCAAGAAGCCGCGCAAAAGCTTAATGTAACTCCACAGCAACATGTCGATAAACTCCACCAACGTTTTAAAGAGTTGTGGGTGAAGTTCGATATTTCTAACAGCGACTTTATCCGCACCACTGAAGAGCGTCATAAAAGTCTGGTATGCGATATTCTGCAAGCCCTTTTCGATAAAGATGAAATTTATCGCGACAGCTATGAAGGCTGGTACTGCACACCTTGCGAGAGATTTTGGACTGAAAAAGATTTACAAGAAGGCAATTGCCCCGAGTGCCGGCGCAAAGTAGAAAAAATAAAAGAACATAATTATTTTTTTAGAATGGGGAAATATCAGGAGTGGCTCCTTGAAAAAATAAAAAGCGATCCGCATTTCATCCTCCCCATATCAAGAAGGAATGAGGTTTTGGGCTTCCTCGAAAATCCCCTGGAAGACCTCTGCATCTCCAGACCAAAATCTCGGCTCCCCTGGGGGATTCCATTACCGTTTGACGAAGACTACGTCACTTATGTGTGGTTCGATGCGTTGATCAACTATATTTCAATCCACGGTTCCATTGATGAGATACGAGCCAGTGGTTACTGGCCCGCAGACCATAATATGGTCGGAAAAGACATTCTCACCACGCACGCAGTTTACTGGTCAACAATGTTGAAGGCTATTGGACTGGAACCCCCTAAAAATATTTTTGCTCACGGATGGTGGACGGTGAACGGACAAAAAATGTCCAAATCTCTTCACAATGTTGTAGAGCCTAACCAACTTGCAGATAAATTCGGTGTCGATGTTGTTCGCTATTTCCTACTCAGAGAAGTTCCCTTCGGTTCCGATGGCGATTTTTCGCACAAGGCTTTGATTGGCAGGCTCAACAGTGATCTTGCAAATAATCTGGGGAACCTGCTCAATCGCACTGTGAATATGATGAAAAAATATTTCGACGGAACCCTACCTGAGCCGGCAACAACAGGCGAGGAAGACACCGCATTGCAAAACACAGCGCGTGAAGTGATCGACGAAGTTCGCAAACTTTATGACGAACTCGCTTTCAATAAAATCCTTCAGAAAATCTGGGAATTGGTAGACACCACTAATCAATACATAGATAAAACCGGGCCGTGGAATCTTGCTAAAACAGACGAAGGCAAAGAACGCTTGAAAACTGTAATGTATAACGCCGCAGAATCCTTACGCGTTTTAGGCGTCCTCCTCTTTCCTTTCATGCCAAAAAGTTGCGAAGCGTTGATGCTGCAACTGGGAGTGGAAAAAACCATTGAAGACCAGGGAATGGATTCGCTCAATAACTGGGGAGGCCTGCCCTCAGGCACAAAAACACAAAAAGCCAAGCAACTATTCCCAAGAATAGAGGATAAACAAGCAGTGAAAATTCTTTCAGAGCTTGAGGCGCAGAAAGAGGACAAGAAAGAGGATCCCAACCAGATCACCATAGAAGACTTCATGAAAGTCGATCTGCGAACCGGTAAAATCCTGGAAGCGGAAAAAGTAAAAAAATCCAAAAAATTAATCCAGCTCAAAGTAGATATTGGTACAGAAACCCGACAGATTCTGGCCGGTATCGCGGAAAGTTATGAGCCGGAAAACTTGATCGGGCGCACCGTGATAATTGTCGCTAACCTCAAACCGGCAAAACTGATGGGAATAGAATCGCAAGGAATGGTGCTTGCAGCTAACAACGATGGCACCATCCTGCTGGCGGGTTTCGATGACGAACCTGGGCAAGGAATACAAGTACGATGATCATTGACACTCACGCCCATATCGATGTTGCCGATTACGAAGAAGATCGCGAAGAAGTAATCGACCGTGCACGTGAAGCCGGTGTCCAATATATGTTGAATATTGGTTGCGATATTGAAAGCAGCTACCGATCCATGGAGCTCGCCGAACAATACGATTTTATTTACGCCACCGCAGGCATCCATCCGCATGATGTGAAATCCATCGACAATGACACCTATGCCCATCTGCGACAATTACTGAGTCACCCTAAAGTAGTGGCTCTAGGGGAAATTGGACTCGACTATTTTAAAAACTATTCTCCTCAAGATTTGCAACGAACGCATTTCCGCAATCAGGTTCAACTTGCGCGTGATATGGGGAAACCCATCATCATTCATAGCCGGGACGCTAAAGAGGATATCATTTCCATTCTCGCCGAATTTTATCCCAAAAACCCAACCGCACACTCAGGCATCTTCCATTGTTTTTCGGGCGATCAGGAATTGGCCGATGCCGCATTGGAAATGGGATTCTATATATCCTTTTCCGGCTCGGTTACATTTAAAAAAGCAGAGGAACTCCGCGAAGTAGCAAAAAATGTTCCTGCAGACCGATTATTTGCTGAAACAGACTGCCCCTACCTCACCCCTGCCCCGCATCGCGGCAAGCGTAACGAACCGGCCTACGTTAATTATACTGCGGAAAAACTAGCAGAAATTCGCGGCCTGAAAATAGAAGATGTTGAGCGCACCATGGCTCTGAACTTTTTTGAATTGTTTGGAATTGGCGAACAAGCTAAAACAGGTACCGTCTCTTATAAAATTCGCAACTCCCTTTATCTCAACTTGACACAACGTTGCACCGCTGATTGTGTGTTCTGCACCCGCCTCACCAAACCCATCGTTCAAGGCTATAACCTGAAACTGAACCGTGAACCCACTGCTAAAGAAGTCTGGGAATCGATTGACGATCCAAAGAAATACGACGAAGTTGTTTTTTGCGGATTTGGTGAACCAACTCTAAGACTGGAAGTCATCAAAGAAGTTGCAAAAAAAATTAAAGACGCTGGGGGACGCGTCAGACTCAATACCAACGGCCATGGAAACGTAATAAATAAACGCAATATCTTACCAGAGCTATCAGGTCTTATAGATGAAGTTTCCGTAAGCCTCAATGCCGACTCCTCTGAAGCTTATGATGAAATATGCCAACCCCTGCCCATGTTCCGAAATGGGATTTACGAAAAAATCAAAATTTTTATTGAAGAAGCCAAAAAACATATCCCCAATGTACAAGCCTCTATCGTTACCCACCAACGTGGCGTTGACGAAGAACAATGCGAAGAAATCGCAAACAAAGAATTCGGAGTAAAATACCGAGCACGACGGTACAACATCGTCGGCTAGCCAGCATGACGGGGTCTCTAAAAGCAATCACCTTCGCCTCCAACCGCCAGTTATCGTTCTTCCAGGAGCCTCAATCCTCGCTATAGAGAGGCCATGATGCCGCTACCCAAAGATCCTATACTGCTAAACATTTTTTTCTAAACTTTACCCCACAAAATTCCGCTACAATTCAGGACATCCTAATTTAAACCCATAGGGAATAAAAATGGGACCAAAATATGGAAGCAACTTCCTTTTAGCTTTTGACTACGAGCTACCACCTCTTTCAAAACCAATAAAAAAGATCCTTTTTATTGATTCGTCAAAAGCAGAACAGAGCCGATTAAGTTTAAAAAAAATTATTCAACTGTATCCAGATGCAGAGTTTTTTATATTAAAAAAAGAAGGCGTAGAATTCCCAAATTACGGAAAAAAAATTTTAGAGGAATTCACATACAAAGAAAACAAGTTGCCCAATGATTTTCACTTGTCAGAGAACGGGCAATATATAAAAAATGCAAACATAGATCTGGTATTTTTTTGCGCTAACCATGACATTCGACTCGATGCCCTGGATATCTCCATTTCACTTATTTATGACAACATTTTAAAGTTTGTGAATGAAATAAAGTTATACGACTGGACCTGCATTGTGGACAATGAATTCTGCGTTTATTATCCGCATCAAATAGAAACAGACAGATCCTCCAATTCATGGGAACTAAGAAGTGAAATTATTGAGTTACCCCACACCATGCTTACTGTTGATGAAAAGAAAACCCTTTTCGACTTAGCTGCAAACGGACCTTCGGCGGGTGAAATCGTAAATATTGGAATCTATCTGGGAGGCTCAAGCATTATTCTCGCAAAAGCTTCGAAATCAAAAAACAGGGAAAAGGTACACTCTTTTGATATTAGCATTCGAGAACCTTCACAAGAATGTCAAGGGCAGAGTAAATTCGTACCAGTGTGGCGGAGTAAAAGTGTACCACTCGGGTTAAAAAATATAGGTTATTAGATCATGATCTTTGTAGCA
>Ga0233439_10000554_pt1 | contig 55067 bp, 49 predicted proteins | sample SI_123_September_6_FD_182713 | JGI IMG/M metagenome (GOLD analysis project Ga0233439, IMG submission 182713) | Seawater microbial communities from Saanich Inlet, British Columbia, Canada - SI_123_September2016_100_MG | ecosystem: Environmental > Aquatic > Marine > Inlet | place: Canada: British... | reverse complement strand
TTTACCTTTTTTCAGTACTTTCTTCATGACATGGCCTCCTTAGGTTGGTTTGGGCTTTTATCGCTAAAAACCATTCAAACTTACGTGAGGTCATGTTCTAATTTCAACTAACTTTGGGGCAAACCCGAAAATACCATGAACATGGTCTACGAAATTTTAATTGAATCAGGGCTGATATTTGCGTTTCTGTTGGTTGTCGGCGCATTTTTATATAGCGCCATGATATTGTTCAAACCGCAACAGGCCTTGAAACTCAATGCTAAATTCAATTCCTGGTTTTCTACAGATAAAGTAGATAGCACTTTAGACAAACATGTCGACACCAATGAATGGGTGCTCAAAAACCGCTGGTGGATAGGAAGCATGTTCCTTGTGGGTGCGGGGCTAACGCTAAAGTTTTTGTTAAAAGATTTTGACCCTGACCAATTTATCTCTCTGGTCATTCAACCATCAACAGCATCGGCTCAAACTTTCAGCGAAATTATTATCGATTTTATCTATTGGTTCCTTGTTGTAACTTCGGCAGCCGGAGTACTGGCTTGCTTTTTTTTCCTGGTAAACCCCGCAGCATTCCAACGCTTCAGCACCAAGCTGGATACACATTATTCGACGGAAACTATTAAACAGGAAGCGGATACGGTTTATACCGCTGTGGATGATTGGGTGTTGAAAAATCATGTTTTTGTTGGCCTGGTATTATTTGTCGGTTCCGTCTATCTGATGGTTTTGCTCAGCGCAATATTGCTTTGAAGCTTTGAAAGTTATCGATTCGTATAAAATCTTTGAGTAGGGCAATACTCCAATTGGGTAACCACTTACCCAAAAATATAAATATAAATTTATATTTTTGGAACCAGCCAATAGCCAAAAATTATTATGTAGCTTGTCTCTTCTGATAATCCTTGATTTTTCACAGATTATTTACCTGTAATAATTATATATAAAATAAATGGTTCCATTTTTTTAAAAGGCAGCAACTTTGCATATATAATAGTAGCTGTTTGTATAACGCTTGACTTTTCAATTATTTAGCTATAATTTATTAGAAGCTGATTGAAATAAAAGGAGATACAAGAATGATAAATCGTTTGAAAGATGCAAAAGGTTTTACCCTTATTGAGTTGGTCATGGTTATCGTAATTTTGGGAATTTTGGCAGCAGTGGCGGTTCCTAAATTTATAAACCTTCAGGGAAGTGCTGCAACCTCTGTCGCCCATGGAATAACCGGGGCTGTTCAAGGGGCCATCACTATGGCACATGCAAAAAGATTAATTTCTAAGGCATACACCCGAACATATACTATATCGACCATTCTGAACGACAGTATTGACACCAGTGGAATTGATGCATTGGTTCCTGGGGGGGGTACTTTTACTGCCCTAATAAATGGTGAAACTTACCAATGGACTTTTAGTGGAAACGATGGGACAGATTCTTCAGGAATTGACATAGCCACAATTGAAGAAAATACGACTACAGGTGGTTTTAAACCACCAGCCTAGAAAACGGTTTGGAATTTGACCCTCGTAGCATTGCTTTAATTTGAGTCTATCTTTAAAGTAAAGCTTCATTTTCAAAACCTAAGAAATGTTGTTATAAGGCGCAGGGCGGAAGAAGAAATTCTGCCCTGCGTTTTTCTGTTAAAAGGCACGTCTCGCCACTACCTTCTTTTGTTAATATTTTATTTATCGAGGTAAATTATTGCCGTTGCAATTAGACGTATTTGGCCCGTTGTTTTTTTCACGCTTTTAACGGCTTGTTATTTTGGCGATATAAGAGGTTCCATTTTTGTGGAACGAGATCTTATATATTTTTTTATCCCCCCAAGAGAATTCTGGGTCGAAGAAGTAAAAAATTTCATATTCCCTTTATGGAATCCCTATTATTTTAACGGGCACCCTCTTTTCGCAACCCTGCAACCGGGGGTCCTTTACCCTTTTAGTTTTTTATTCCTCATCCTTCCTTTCGACTGGGCTTTCAATTTAAATATTGAGCTCCACTTCATACTGTCCGGTTTATTCACTTATTACCTGGCCAGGGGAATAAAAGCCAGCCAGGGGGCCTCAATCATTTCCGGAATGGCCTTCATGCTATCGGGCTATTTAATTTCAGTACACAATCTTCTAAGCACTTTGCTCTCTGTAACCTGGGTTCCGCTTTTTTTTCTGGTCTATTTTTCAGCCCTCAAAAAAAATAGTTTAGGTCTCGCACTTATATCCGGCCTGGTAGGAACCTTCATGTTCCTCGGTGGAGGGGTAGAAGTGAGTTACCTGACTTTTGGAATAACCTTCGTTATAACCTTGTTGCCGGAATTAATTTTAGAAAAAGAAATGCTCCCGGACATAAAGCGAAGGTTGTTTTTGTATTTAGTTTTTTGTCTTACCTTTTTTGGTTTATCTGCGGTTCAGCTAATTCCATTCATGGAACTCTCTCAACTTTCTATTCGATCAGAGGGTCTAACCTATAAGCAAGCCGGTACATGGTCCATGCATCCCTTCGACTTGGTTGAATTCTTTATTCCAGATCAATATGGTATGGCCACAGATCCCCAAAAATACTGGAAATATGAAAACTGGCTGAAAACTATTTATATGGGGGCAGCGTCGTTTATTCTGGCAGTATTTTATGTAAGGTTCGGGGGGCAGAGAGCGAAAGGATTATTACTTTTGTTTTTTATATCCGTGGGTTTTGCCTTGGGGAGCAATACTTTGTTTCACCATTTCCTATTTGACTATCTTCCTTTCTTTAATAAGCTTCGCTACCCCGTTAAGTTCATATTTTTGGCTATTTTGATTTTGTCTTTGGCAGCAGGGCTGGGTTACGACTATTTTAAAAAACAATTGGAAGGAAATGACTCACAAAATCAAAAGAAAATGAACTCAATCTTAACCCTGGGTTTCTTATTTATGATCGCATTCGGGGTTCTAAGTTTATTTAATGATCCAATAGTAACTTATTTAAAAGGAAAAGGCTGGGATTATCCCGAATACAATCATACGGCATTAAATTTATTAAACATCAAACGATTATTTGCCTTCACAAGCTTATTTTGCTTGAGTTTATTTTTGTACTCAAAGCCAGTATTTAAAAAACCCTTTATGTTGGTGCTAATTGTAAGTATTTTTGGTTTGGATTTATTTTATGCAAACTGGAATTTTTACGGAAAAATGAATTACAAAAAATATCAAGAATTAGGCGAAAACCCGAAGTTCATCAAATCTGATCCAGAATTTTTTAGAATTTATGTAGACTTTAAAACAAGAAAAAGAGAAGTAAAGGAAAAGAGCGGCTTGAAGGGTATTGATCTTAGAAAAGAAAAATTTCTTCAAAGTCATATAGGAAAACAGCAAATTATGAACGCGGATGGAGTAGGGGTGACGGAACAAAAACGATTTCAGAATATGATAAATGTAGTAAAGATTGCGCCAAATAAAGACAGCACCCAATTATTAAATTTGATGAATGTTAAATATGTAATATCAATGAAGCACATTGCCTCACCGGACTATGAGTTGGTGCATTCTTATATTCCAATTCCCAAAGACCCAGAAGAAAGAAAGAAGTTTGAAAACTCCACCCATGTAAAGATATACGAAAACAAAAAAGTGATTCCCCGAGCATTTTTGGTCCCAAACTGCAGGGTCATAACCTCGGATAAGCAATATAACGACGTTTTACAAAGCAAAATATTTGACCCTACAAGAGTTGTATTGTTGGATGTTGAACCAAAAGGGTTTCCATGTGGTGAAGAGAAAAATTTAGAGATTTTGAATCCGGTAACAATAGACTCTTATAAAAGCAATTCGGTTGAGCTTTCTGTCGATTCTTCAAAGCGCCAATTATTATTTATGAGTGAAAGTTTTTATCCAGGATGGAAGGTTTATGTGAATGGGGAAGAAAAAGAGATTTTACGTGCTAATTATTTATTTCGTGCCATAGTTGTTGAGCCTGGAAAACATTCGGTGCGATTTGAATACGATCCATTTTCATTCAAGCTGGGTTTGGCAATCACTATTTTAACAATACTATTATGTGGAATATATTTTATAAGAAGAAGTTTAAGGCGAGTTGCTCCAGTTGAAAAATTTAGTCTTGCCAATAAGTGATATGACGCGCTTGTTTTTATTTTTTTACTTATTGGTAATTATTTTTATCGGTTGCAATAATATTTACCTGGAGATTGATTTATTCCAAATAAATATTTTAATTACTTTTCTCTCCTTTTTATTTTTATGCATAACATTTGTTTTCAAAAAAGAAAGACCAAGCTTGAATTATGGCCTGGGCAGTTTGTCCATTACTTTGATGTTGTTTTTATTTTACTCTGCAACAAGCTTTTACAATTCTTCAAATGCCGATGTTAGTTACTTCCCGGCAATAAAAATACTAAGTGCATTATTTCTTGCCTTGGCCTTGCTGGATTTTATTAAAAATATTGATGTAATAAAAAAATTACTATTACTAATATTTATTTTTGCAGGGATTCATGCCTCGATAGGAATTTTACAACAATTCATTCCTTCCTTGCTTCATCAGCCTGACAAATTCAGTTCGGCATCCACTTCTTTATTTCATAACCCAAACTTTTATTCCGGGTACTTGGTCATTCATATTCCTATTGGATTCTATTTTATGACCCAGGCTCGAAATAATTATTTGAAAGCCCTTTTTACTGCAATTTGGTTAACAATTTGGGTGGCCCTGGGTTTTTCAACCTCCCCGGGGGGGCAGTTGGTTGCCGGCATTCAAATGTTTGCGTTGATTGTCTATTTTTTAAAGAATAAAGAATCTTCAAATTTAAAATTTCTAGGTTGGAGTTTGGTCTTTTCCTTGGGTGTATATGTTGGATTGGTCAACATTCTTGACTACATTAACCAGACTAGCTCTGAAACGGTGGCAAGTACATTGGTGCGGCGCCCCTTGGTGTGGGGCCACATTGAGAATCGCCTAATGTATTGGTCGGGTGCATGGTCTATATTCAAAGACAATTGGATTCTGGGAAGTGGGCTTTGGACTTTTTATGAATTGTATCCGCAGACAGGATTTAAATATACACCCCCTCATGCGCATAGTATGTATGTGCAAACTGCTGCTGAAACCGGCTTGATAGGCTTCGGGTTGTTAATGGTATGCCTTGCTACTTTATATTCCAACATAGTTCGTATATTTAAAAAAGCCAGTGCTCAGGTGGTGGATATAACCTTTTATGTTGGACTTTCTATTTCGGGTTTTCTGATCCACAACTTGATTGAATATAATTGGTTGGTTTCAAGCTATATTTATTTATTTATATTATTGGTAATTATTATAGAAGTGCTGAGCAGAGAAATTAAGGAAGCTAAAACATTAAGATTCTTCCCGGAAGCAAAGGGAATTTATTCAAAATCAGTTATTCTATTAATGGTGTTGGGAATGGTAACGGTTATTCAGTTTTATCATTACAACAGATTAGTTTCCCCCAGGAATTTATTTGGAAGCACATATGAAGATATGACTCTAAAAACAAATCAGGCCAGCAAGTTGTGTGGTCGCTGTGGAGATTCTCGCTTTTTAATGGGAGTGGCTAATTGGGACATATTCAACCAGTCCCAGGAAAAATTTTTTCTGGACCAAGCGGAGAGGGAATTTATGACAGCGCTAGAAAAAAGCCCAAACAATTTAAAATCCCTGATGTTTTTGGGTGATATAAAGAGTTTACAAGGTGATTTAGTTTCAGCGAGAAAATACTATGAAAGAGCAATGGTAGATTCCCGCTATAAAGAAAATGCATCCTTGAAATTAAAAGCCATTGAAAAATAATTTCCCCTCCTCTCTAAAACTATTTGGATATAGTTTTTTAATCCTTTTTTTTGAGCTGGCATTAATTCGTTTCATTCCCTCTAACGTAAGGATTACAGCATATTTCATCAACCTTGTTCTAATAGCTGCATTCTTGGGAATGGGAATCGGCTTAATATTAGTAAAAAGACAGTTGAATTTGACAAGGTTGTTTCCCCCCTTTCTATTGCTGCTAATAGGTTCTTGTTCTTATTTTAGCAATATTTTGGTGAGTGGTTTGACTCAGGAGGAAAGCTTCTTTGCTACTTATTTTGACCTCTCCCCAAATAGCAAGGAAATGGGGATGGTTCCGGTAGTAAGCATTATTTTTATCCTATCAGCCTTGCCATTTATAGCCTTGGGAAATGCGATGGGTAGGGAGTTTAAACATTTTTCTTCTCTTTACGCATATGGCCTAAACACAGCTGGAAGTCTTGCAGGTCTTATGGCTTTTTCAATATTGAGCTTTTATTCTATCCCGCCTTTAGTTTGGTTTGGCCTTGGTAGTATTATTTTTATTTTTTTATCCAGTAAAGAGAAAAGTAACATTCTCTCTTTTGCAATTCTAGGATTGACCCTTTTCCTTGTGCAAAGCCTTTATCATAAAGATAGTGAAATCTGGTCGCCCTATTACAAAATAAATTATTTCCAAAACCAAAATATTACCTCAATAAATGTCAATGGTTCTCTCCATCAATATATTCTGAATTTCGACCCTCCTGACAAAAAATTTAAGGAAAATTCCGATCTGATAAAAGGAGATTACCTCCTTCCTTATAAATTTGCTAAGAGGTGGGAAAATGTGTTGATTCTGGGGGCGGGGTCCGGAAATGATGTCCATATGGTTCTTGAACAGGGAGCAAATCATATAGATGCTGTGGAAATTGACCGGTCTATTTGGAAGCTCGGAAAGGATAAAAGTTATCAAAAGCCTTATGACGACCCTCGGGTTAGAGTTCATATTGACGATGCACGTGCGTTTCTAAAGAAAACTCAAAAGAAATATGATGTCATAATATTGGGGACATTGGACAGCCAAACCCTGTTATCGGGTATGTCATCCATCCGCCTTGATAACTACATTTATACTTTGGAAGCCTTTCAATCAATAAAGGAGCATTTAAATCCAGAAGGTGTGGTGATTTTGTACCATATGTCTGCGGAAGAAATAATTCCCTTGAAGCTGGCTAGAATAATGAAAACTGTTTTTGGAAAAGCTCCTTTGATTCATTTTGAAAAAGAATCAAGACTTTTCAATTTTACAATGGTAGCTGGGGCAACGGGTCTCAAAATAGATGATTTTGATCTTATATTTACAGCTTTGCAAGATGAGGATAATTCCTTGCCGGAGTTTGGTATGGTTCCGACGGATGACTGGCCTTACCTGTATCTAAATGAACCTGGTATTCCTGATCATTATCTAAAAGCAGGCGGGATTATATTTTTACTTTCTCTTGTATCAATTTTTTTTACAACCGGAGCAAAAAACTTAAAAAGCACTGATTGGACATTATTCTTATTAGGTGCAAGTTTTTTATTGCTGGAGACTAAAAGTGTTACAGAAATGTCTTTGTTATTTGGTTCGACATGGCAGGTAAACATTTTAGTATTCGGAGCAATCTTAGGGATTATTTTTTTGGCAAATCTGTTTGTTATTTTTAAAGGTCCTTTTGATAAAAATAATTTATTTTTCGTATTGTTCTTTTTTATTTGCGTCAGCTACATAATTCCAATTCATTCCCTTTTGATTTTGCCTTTATTCATCCAATGGGTAATAGGAGCCTTAGTAACGGCAGTACCATTATTTTTTGCCGGATTATTGTTTTCGCAGATTTTTAAAAGTCGCCAAGAACCAACTATTTCTTTAGGTTATAACCTGATGGGCGCTATTTGTGGGGGATTATTGGAATATAGTTCTATGGCATTGGGGACCAAAAATCTTTATCTACTAGCCTTAATTTTGTATATTTTAGCTTTTTTGGTTCATGGACGCGAAAAATTATTAAAATAACTATGCTGATTAAATCAATTTTATTTATTCTTGTCTTTGGGAATTTAACTATTTCAGCGCAGGGACATTCGCAGGAATTGGACCGCCGTGAATTCCAACCTTCTTCTCTAGTGAGTCGGGAAACGGCGGAAAAGCAACTGAATCGAATTTATCAGCTTGCAGGCAAGCTTCGCACTTTTCATTGTGGCTGTGTGTTTGACAAAATTAAACAAGTGTCTCCCCACATTTGCGAAAGAGGAAATAAAATACCTGCAACAAATACAAAATCCAAAACACTTGAATGGGTACCTATGATGCCTGCCCATATATTCGGAAGCTCTCTCAAATGCTGGAATAAAAATTTGTGTACGCGTTCGGGTGGCGAAAAGGTGCAGGGGCAACAATGTTGCTCGGAGGTTTCTCCGAAATATAAAAAAATGGAATCGGACATGCACAACATTTTCCCTGCTATTAACAGGCCCTCTTTCATTGAAGAAGCTTATGACAAAAGATTTGGCGGCATGTGGGAATATGAATTTTGCCCTGGTAAAAGTCCTGCTTTGAATACTAGAGGCGATATTTCGCGTGCCTATTTATATATGTCTTTTCAATACAAAATTTCATTAGCTGAAAAAAGCGAGGATTTGTTAAGGGAGTGGCATTTTAATGATCCACCGGATGAGTGGGAAGTAAAACGCAATGATAGAATTGAGTCCATTCAGGGGAACCGCAATCCTTTCATTGACTACCCTGAGTGGGTAGAGCGTGTCGCAGACTTTTAATCCCACGCCTTTAAAAATAACGTTTCATAAGGATACCCTGCCCACTTACGGCAGCACCGTTTATTTACTGCGCTATTTTTACTTTTAGGTTCTAAATTCCCTCGGGTAGTTGGGTGTCTTCATCTGTATAGGCAAGTTCAATTTGTGACGGTTTGATGCCTGTGTCTTTTAAATTGGCTCCGTGAAGATAGGCGCCATCCAGCCGGGTTTTTTCCAGATTGGCCCCTTGTAAATTTGCCCACATCAGATCTGTTTCTTCAAAATTAGCATTTACCAATATTGCCCCTTTTAGCTGTGCCTCTTGAAGGTTTGCACCTCGAAGATCCGCATCGGTAAAGTCTGCAAATTGCAAATTGGCTGCCTGCAGGTTTGCTTCTACGAGAGTGCATTGTTTAAAATTCCCTTCCCGCAAATCTTCTTCGCTGAGGTCCGCAAAAATTCCTTCTTTACCCTTGGACGTAAACCATTCCTTATGACTACAGAGAATTTGTGGTAACAGGGAAATAAGGCTGAGTTTTTTCATAATATTTTTATTAGGTCTTCAGAATATTATTAAAATTTCTGATTCAGTTGGCGACCCTTTTTAGAAGTTTTTGTTAAAGGTTTTAGGAAATGCATAATTTATGAAAAACGATAAGGGAAAAATATATAATGATAAGCTTATACTAATATAATTTCTTTTTAGTTTTTTTCAAGAGACTTGGGTTGGTAAATGAAAAATAGAGGCATAGTTTTTAAGCTGGTATCGTGTATTCTCGTTACCTCGATAATATTTTTTCTTATTGTCAGCAACCATAACGCCAAAAAAATCCGTTCCATTTTCCAGGGTAACCTGAGAGTTTCTGCAGAAAACTTATCTTATTCCACGCTAAATAAAATCGAGTCAATTATCAAGGCTGTTGAGAAAATTCCGCAGCAAATGGCTTTATCTCTCAATGACTCCAATTATTCAAAAGAAGATTTGTTATTGCTCCTCCGAAAGACGGTTGAAAGCAACCCTGAATTATATGGCTCAGCCATAGCGTTTGAGCCTTATATGTTTGATGCAGAGGCTCTCTATTTCGCTCCTTATTTCTACAAAGATAAAAATGATATCAAATCCACCTATATTGGAAGCGAGTCGTACAAATATTTTTCATGGGACTGGTACAAAATCCCCAAAGAAAAAAACAAACCCATGTGGAGCGAACCTTATTTTGATGAGGGGGCTGGGAATATCGTAATGGCTACATATTCGGTACCTTTTTATAGGAGTGATAAGGAAGGTAGAAAACTTATGGGTATTGTGACCGCAGATATTTCTCTAAAGTGGTTACAGGAAATGGTTTCTTCTATAAAGATTGCTGAAACAGGTTATGCGTTCCTAATATCTAAAAAAGGAACCTTAATCACCCACCCGAAGCAAAATTTGATTTTAAACCATACTATTTTCAGTCTGGCCAATGAGTTCAACCGACCAGATCTCTATAAATTAGGAGAGGAAATGGTGAAAGGCGAAACGAATTTTGTTTCCATAAAACATCTTTTTACCGGTGAAGATGCTTGGTTATTTTATGCTCCTCTGCCCTCCAACGGTTGGTCTCTTGGTGTTGTCTTTCCAAAAAGCGAATTGCTTGCTGGCATCACTCGGCTGCAAATAGATTTACGAATGTTTGCAGCCGCAGGTATGATTTTGTTGATAGTGGTAATTATTTTTATCGCGCGTTCCATAACAAAGCCGATCCGAAAACTTTCTATCGCAGCTGAAGAAATGGCAAAAGGAAATATGGATGTAATAATTCCTGATATAAAATCAAATGATGAAGTGGGCAAACTGGCTCGTTCATTTGACTATATGGAGCGTTCCTTAAAATTACATATTCAGCAAATTGAATATATATCCAAGTTGCCCGGGGAAAATCCCAACCCTGTATTTCGGGTGGGAAAAAATGGTCAGGTTTTGTATGCCAATTTGGCTGCTACAAAAAATCTAAAAGACTGGGGTCTTAAGGTTGGGGGAACGCTTCCTGCGGATTTTGGGGATTTGGCTAAAGATTCAATGCTAAGTGGGGGAAATAAAATCCTGGAGATTAAGCATAACGGGAGAGTATTTAATTTTGAGCTGATGCCTGTAGCAGAATCTGGATACATAAATATTTATGGAAAAGATATTACGGAAAAAAAGTTGGCTGAAGAAAAATTAGAAAAAATAACCGCCGAAAAAAATCACATGGAAAATGAAGTTAAGATGGCCACATTGGTTCAAGAAGGTTTTTTGCCCGAAGCACCTCCCGTAATTAAGGGTTACCAGTTTGCGGCTAAAACTCTTCCGGCCAAATTTGTAGGAGGAGATTTTTTTGATTTTATTTCACTGAACGAAAATTCTCTTGGAATGGTATTGGGAGATGTTTCGGGAAAGGGAGTATCGGCGGCTCTCTATATGGCAAAATTAATGAGCGATTTTAGATATGTTTCGTTTATCCATTCTGATCCAGGCGATGTTATATCTCAGATAAATTATATCTTGGCAAATCGCGCTCGAAAGGGAATGTTTGCGACTGCTGTATTTTTAATTTTGGATATACAAAATAAGAAACTTAATTTATGCAATGCAGGACATCATTCGTTGATTATTCTCAGAAACAAAAATCAATTTCATGAAGTTGGAAAGGCCGGAGGTATCCCCTTGGGGATAAATAAAGATGCGCCTTATACAAAAGAGGAGGTTGTTCTGCAATCAGGCGATATTGTTGTGTTGTACTCAGATGGTGCCCTTGAACCGGTTAATAAGCAAAATGAGCAATATGGAATGGATAGGTTGCAGGCCACCTTGTTACAATCTATAAATGATGCGCCCAAAAATATATTAGAGAACCTTGAAAGTTCTATAAAAACCTTTACTGAAAATGCAACACCCTTTGATGATATGACTTTTTTAATATTCAAAGTAGAATAATATTCCCTTTTGCGATAAATAAGGCTAGCCGCTAAATCATTATAAAAATTAATTTATTCAGCATTTAAGTATTGGTTTTCCTGATTTTCTTTACGCAAGTTTGCATTTGTAATAAGTTTTAGTTTTAATATGCGGCAAAGCTACGGTGAAAAGAAAAAAGTGTTTTACAGTTGTTGTAGATTAAGTTACATTGACTTTGATCATAAAGTAAATTTTCATTCATATGTTTAAATATTGTTTTAGTTCGGGGAATGGATTGAAAATTTCAATTAAAGATGAACAAATGCCTTCAAGAAAACAAATTCCCAATTTGGGTTCCGTTTTCTCCGTGAAAGAGAAAAATATTTTTTCACGCCTAGTGCTTCCCTTCTTGTTATTATACTTTCTCATTCAGGTTCCTTTGCTCCATGCTGGAGCCGATATTAGCGGGGAAGGAAAATGCCCACAACCCAGAAAAACTAAATCGGCTCCAAAGAAATTTTTCGCAGCAAAGAACCCAATTAAGTCCACACCAGAATCTCTCGAAGAGGGCGAGGCTCTATATCATTTTGATGTTCCGGTAATGCAATGCGAAAAATGCCATGGGAAAAATGGCAACGGATTTGGAATGATGGCTTGGTCGTTGCGTCCCAAACCCAGAAATTTTTTGTGTAAAAAAGCAATGTCCAAGGTCTCAGATGGCCAAATGTATTGGATTATAAAAAATGGTTCCAAACGCACAGGTTGTTTGCCGAATAGAAGTCTATCCGATGATCAGATTTGGAAGTTGGTTCTATATGTCCGAGAACTTTCCAAATAAATTCATTCATTGCCTTCAGAGATTTTAGAATTTCAATTATTTTTCTTTTGTTAAAAATTTAAGGGAGCCGTTCATGTCCACGGACCAGGAAACCAGTTTTCAAAGGGCCCACGATTTCAAATTAGGGTTTTGGAGGATACCTACAAAACTTTATTTTTTGACCTACTTTTTAATTTCCAGCATGGTGATGATAGTTCTATATACGGTATCTACCCTGGACAAAAATCATAAAGATGATGCCAATTTAATTTACCTCGCCGGGAAACAAAGAATGTTAACCCAGCAGTTATCCAAAAATTTAATGGAACTGCAATTGGGCGACAATAATAAAATTTCGGAAATCAACCAGGTGAAAATGGAATTTTCCAAAGTTTTAGATGGACTTGAGGGTGGAGATAGAGATCTGGAGTTAGATGCCAGGGAAACTGAAGATGTATTGAACACGTTTAATGAAATTCAGGAGATTTGGGTACCTTTTATATTTAATGTTGAGCTTTTAATTCAAACCTGGCCTGAAATAAATCTCAATCTTGATCATATTGTAAATAATAGCGAAAAAATTATTACAAATGTTAATTCTATATTAATTGAGCTGGGGAAAACTACAGATACCTCAACCATGCTTACAGCAGGTACTTTAAGAGGCCTTTCTGAAGGGATAACAAAAAACATTCTTCTTTATTCACGGTATAGAGATGATAAGTATTTGCTTTCCGGATTAAATAAAATTGAAAGATCTGATCGAATTTTGAAGGGTTTGTTGGATGGCGATAAAGAGCTGAACTTGAAAAAGATAAAATTAGAAGCATCAAGAATAAAAATTCAGGAAATCAAAAAAGAATTTTCTTCTCACAATGAAAAAGTAAAAGCAGTATTTGATAAGCTTCCAGCTGTCTTAACGGCGGCAAATTACATTGCAGAAAACAATATTCCCTTATTAAACGCAATGAACAAGGCTGTAAAGGAGCTTGCAAACCAGTCGCATCAAAAAGTTGTAGATATGATAAACAACGAATACAAATTTCTGGCTATACTTTTCATTTTGGGAACGGGATTGAGCTCATGGATTATCCGAGCTATAACCATACCGTTAAAGGAGGTTTCTGAAAAGCTGGATGCTGTTTCAAAAGGAATAATTCTTCAAGATCAAATTGAAGTCGGTAGTAGAAATGAAGTGGGAAGGATTCGAAATAGTTTTAATCGATTGATCGATAGCCTCACGCACCTAATAAAACTACTGGATAAGTTTACTGGAGGCGATTTTGCAAATGCATCACAACTTAGAAGGGGTGATATTGAGAAAGCTATTTTTCGATTAGTAGCTGCCCGGAATTTATAGAACCTTGATTTAGTACTTCACTTTTGGCCGTGATTATCTAAATGATGATAAGCGGCCCCCGCGCCCTGTGGAATCCGAATATCATCCACCATATCTTTAATTTTATCTGGCGTTGGCGCCGTAACCCGCATCACCAGCCATGCGACAAGAAAATTAAATAGCATTCCTAAAGTTCCAATTCCTTCAGGCGAAATTCCCAGCCACCAGTTTTCCGCAGAATTCAAAGATGGATCGATAAATTTAAAATAAATGATATAGCTTGCAGTGAAAGTAAGCCCGGTGATCATTCCAGCGATAGCACCTTCCTTGTTCATACGTTTTGAGAAAATTCCCATTAGAATTACAGGAAAAAAAGAAGAAGCCGCAAGCCCAAATGCAAAAGCCACTACTTGAGCTACGAATCCCGGCGGGTGGATACCGAAGTAACCAGCAATAAGGATAGCGACTGCTGCCGAAAGACGGGCAAAAAATAATTCTTGTTTGTCGGTGATGCTTTTAAAAATTATTTTCTTTAAAAGATCGTGAGAGATAGATGTGGAAATAACAAGTAGCAACCCGGCCGCAGTCGAAAGTGCTGCTGCAAGCCCACCCGCTGCAACCAAAGCGATGACCCAATCTGGCAAATTTGCTATTTCCGGATTTGCCAAAACCATAATGTCACGGTCAATATAGAGTTCATTAGAGTTAGGTGTAGGGCGGTTTGAAATTTTCCGTTCGCCTTCAGCACCTTTTGTATCTACAAAATCAGGTTTTCCTGAAAAAGCTTTTCCAGAAGAGTATTGGATTTTCCCATCCTGATTTTTATCGACCCAGGCGATCAGGTTGGTCCCTTCCCAGTTCTTAAACCAAGACGGCGTAGTTTTATACTCTGCGTTATTTACCGTGTTTATCAAATTCACTCGGGCAAACGAAGCCAATGCGGGAGCCGTTGTGTAGAGTATGGCAATGAAAACCAAAGCATAACCCGCAGAAATGCGCGCGTCACGAACTTTAGGAACCGTGAAGAACCTGACAATTACATGAGGCAGCCCTGCCGTTCCCACCATAAGAGCGGCGGTAATAAAAAACATATCTATAGTAGATTTTTTCCCATCGGTATAAGCACCAAATCCCAACTCTTGAGATAGTTGGTCTAGCTTATCTAAAAGATACATATTGGAACCATCGGTGAGAGTGCTTCCAAACCCCAATTGCGGAACCGGGTTCCCCGTCATCAAAATAGAAATGTATATTGCAGGCACCAGAAAGGCAAAAATTAAAACACAATACTGCGCCACTTGCGTATAGGTGATTCCCTTCATGCCCCCCAAAACCGCGTAAAAAAATACAATGCCCATTCCTATGAACACGCCGGTGGTAATTTCCACTTCCAGAAAACGGGAAAAAACAATACCCACACCGCGCATTTGACCCGCTACATAGGTGAAAGAAACGAATAAGACGCAGATCACCGCAACCAATCGGGCAAAGTCAGAATAATAGCGATCGCCAACAAAATCTGGGACGGTATATTTTCCAAATTTGCGAAGGTAAGGCGCAAGTAGCAAGGCGAGTAATACATAACCCCCTGTCCAGCCCATCAAATAGACCGCACCGTCGCGTCCGACGAAAGATATGATTCCCGCCATAGAAATGAAAGATGCAGCCGACATCCAATCGGCGGCTGTTGCCATGCCATTGGCAAGAGGGGGCACGCCACCCCCGGCGACATAAAAATCATCCGTGGTTCCGGCACGCGACCAAATAGCGATCCCTATATAAATTGAAAAAGTAACACCCACAAAAATATAGGTTAGAGTCTGAACATCCATAATTATTTTTCAGACTCCGGCTTAGAATAGTAGGTGTCGTCAGGGGTATATTCGTCGCGGTCTTCATCAACACCATATTTATGGTCGAGTTTGTTCATCTTATAAACGTAGATGAAAATAAGAATGACGAAACAATATATAGAACCCTGTTGCGCCATCCAGAAACCCAGTTTGAATCCAAAAAACCGGACGTTATCAAGAACATCGACAAACAAAATTGCCATGCCAAAAGAAACCAAAAACCAAATGGCCAGAAGAGAAAGCACCAGACGGATGTTTTCCTTCCAATAGGCTTTTGCCTGCGCGCTGTGCGAATCGCTCATAACTAAACTTTAAGTTAATTGGCTAATAGCCCTAGAGCCTAGCAAAAGGAGAAGTGATTATCTACCACCTTTAAAATTTCAAAAATCAAGAATGTTTGGATGCGACCAGGAGGGAGTTTTTTTTAGGACAGAGAAAACCTCAATTTAGGTTTTAGCATTACAACTCTTTTCTGTTACGTCGTTCTTGTATCCCCATAACCCCTGCTGCCAGAGGGAATAAGCTAACAAAATACCACATTAAAATAGTGGCCCAATACTCACCCGTGTCGGCAACAGAATCATAAATTTCGTGGCAGGTGCGGTTTCGGCCAGAGAAACATTCCACACTTCCCGTAAGCAAAGACCAGACAAGTAGCGCAAACATCATTACCGCCAACACCATAAAAATGAAGATGGTTTTTTTATAGTAAATATTAAAACCATCCAACCCGCGGTTGTTATCGCTGCCCTCGCCCAGCCGGATAAAAAGTGCCGCAACACGGGGAGCAATACCGAAAGTCAGCCAACATAAAACACCCAGCATAAGAAACCTGAAATAGGGATCCAGAAATACAGGGAATTCCATAAAATAAATAATTCTGGCAAATAAGATCGAAAGAAAAAGAAACCCCACAATAATGAGTTTTAAATTATCGTCACTATTGTATGGGGGGGTGGTGCCGGGGGGAGAGGGTCGAATATCGTTTGCGACCTCTTTTTTTCGTTCCTGCACATCTTTGTAGCGGGCAAAGATAATCCCACAATGAGTGCAGGCGTCAGAAACAGGCTGCTCAAAACTGCATTTAGGGCATTTCATCATAAATGTTTAATCTGAATAAACAGGAATTCCCCGGCGGGCAAAAGCCGATACTGGCTTAATTTAACATAACTCACTAAAAAAGAGATGCATGAGCGGGCGTGCATTCTATTCACTTCGATACAAATAAACCTTGACTTTGATAATCATTATCATTATTATGGGAAAAAGTAAGAGCTTTGGTTACCAGGAAACCTTAAAAATAGGGAGAAACAAATGATAGAACTTAAATATAACGAGTCCAGCCAATTACGGGTCCGTTTAGCCATCCTCGAATCTCAGCTAACAATGGCAAACAATAAATTTGAACAACTTAAAAAAACAAACAAAGACAAAAATTCAGGCACCAAACCATTTGAAGTTATGTAAGAAGGTTTTTTCAGTAAGACGCCCCTCCTTATATTAATTTGTTAGGTGGAAAATGCGTCTTGAAGTTTAAGCAACGCCAAATTAACAAACCCTCATAACCCTTTCCCTGTGACCGGGACTCCGCGTGCCCGTGCCCGTGTGCGTGGTAACCAACCTTAACTCTCGTGCCCCAAAGGGGTAATACCAACCTGGGCAATTACTTTCCCCAAATGACTGGCATCTACCCCAATAAATGGAAACAGTTTGTATATAGGCTGAAACAATTTTATCCAGATATCATTTCTAAAACCGTTGTCAGGATTAATGAATCCGGGACGAAAAATATATTTTCGGGTCAGGGTAGATTCTATTAATAGTCTTTCTGCCCTTCCCTTGGCTTTGGCAAACAAAAAAGGTGAACGCTCTTTTTGGTCTGCCCCCTGCGCACCAAACAGACAAAACGTGATGTCATTTTTCAGTTCTTTTATTAGGGCGGCTTGATAATCTACAGTGATCTTCCAAAAATTTTCTTTCGACACTTTGTTTTGATAGACACCCAGGCAATAGTAAACCACATCCATTTTTTCCAGCTCATTTTTTAGAACCGAGAAATCGAGAAAGTTTTCATGTTCAATTTCTTTAAGCTTTGAATGAGTTTTTCCGGTGGACCTTCTGCCTATAATCAACACATGGGTGATTTGATCAGAGCCCAAACAATAGTTGAGGACTTCAGACCCAACCATTCCCGTTGCACCCAATATAAGAACATTCATTTTTTGCGGGCTTGTAGCACTTTTGGTATTGGAGTTTTAATTTTAAGGGTTTCCATTGTGGGTATAATTGGCTTGAACTTGCGGCCATTGTAGGTGAGATCCATTGATCCTAATGCTGAGATTTAGCCGTAAGCGGATTGAAGTTTTGAAAATGACCTGTAGTTAAAATGAGCTTATCGTCTTCATTTTAAGATCATAAATTTAGGGCCATAGCACGTGATTAAATTGTTCCCAAGCAGCATTGGCATATTCTTTGTCAATTTGACTTGCGTGCGCGATCAAACCCTGAACATGATTGCGCAATCCATAGATGCTTTTGAAACCTTTTTTATTCGCGTGCTGAACAGGGCCGATATTGGGATGATTTATGAAATAAAGGTGCTGACGAATATTGTCCCGAAACTTCTTCGTTAACCGTGGTTCAGCACCGTCTACCAACAAACCAAGAACAACTTTTCTCGAGCCGGGAGAGGAAATTTTTGTCTTCGTTAAATTAGGTTTAAAACCGTATTTTAACAATTCAGCATATATTTTGGGGATCACTGTTTGCGATTTATTACGATTGAATTCCACTGATGTGGTGGAAAATGTTAGATCATCTGCATATCGTGTGTAAGCCAGATCAAAATCATTAGCAACTTGTCTGATACTGGCATCAAACGCGGTCATAGATAGGTTGGCTAGCATCGGACTGGTTGGCGCACCCTGAGGTAGATGCCCGAGTTGTTCCTTTTGATAGGAACTTATCTTTTCGAAACGGTAAGAGCGTGCGCTCCATCGCCTTGACCACCGCGCGTAGGAAGGTTGCCCTAGTCGAGTGCAAAGTCTTGCTAGTTCGAACGCAATAAGCGGTTGGTATCCAATTCGACTAAAAACGTGGTAAACACTCTGTTCGCTGATAGACTCGAAGAAGTTCACGATGTCCAGTTTTATGAGCCATTTGCTGGCGCAATGGTTAGCTGCTGCCTCAGCAATATTATTGCCTTTTCCAAATGCAACACTTGCTGCATGCGGAGGAACAAGTTGGAGGATATTGGTGTTGATCCATCGGTGGACGGCCATCAGTCTAGGGTCAGGAACGCAAATTATTCGATAGCGCTGTTTCTTTTCGTTTGGATTTTGACGTTTGCGAATCCGAAAACGACGATAAGGCTCGGACTCCACGCGCTCAACACACCTTCTCAAGAAACTGTAGTTGACACCAGTTAACTGGGAGAGATGTTTCAGGGTGAAGATAGGGGGTGCGCCGGGGGTACGTTCCAGTAACATTTTACCTGTTTCCGCCGCATTCTTGACAATTGTTTCGTCACAACCAGCTGTACTACCAGAGTCCACATAAGATCGAGAGCGCCAAGGAGTCATTTACTTTGACCGCGGTTTATGCGGAAAATAGGCAAGGCACTAGGGAAGACTTCGCACCAACTAGTGGCTTGGCTATATTTTGCAACAGAAGACTGCTTAAACGTAGGCAGGTGGAATCCACCGCCCGAAGCTTTTCCCCCTCGCGGGAGAAAGCCGTACTGTATTATGTAATACAGCATTAGCTAAATTTCTCCATTGGCGCTCTCAAACTGTTTGGAAAGTAAAACCTTTCATTAGACACATATCTTGTTGTCACCGCTTTCGTCTGATTTCGCAAAAATTTTAGTTCGCGATAGGCATCAGGCGTCAGTTTATTATTTTGGTCAATCCAGCCGTCCTTGTATGCACGTTCTAAAACTTTGATCGTTTCAGCTAGGCCAAGCCCGCTTCGGGCTGAAGCTGCTTCAGCTGTCCGAGGACGCTTCTTCAATGCAGCTAAGATCAGGATTGATAGACCATTTTTCGGGTGCAGACCAGAGCGATGTACTAATTCACTGATTTTGTTTTCTCGTAAAATCTCCAGTCTTTTTGCTAGTTCAGTTTTTTTGTTTTCGAAATCAATAAGCTTCACAGTGCTTGTTACCCTGGACGGAAAAAGTGGTTGCCAATTACGGCTACTTTTAAAAAGCATTCGCGGGCCATTGTTTGGCATACCATGAGCGAAAGCAATAAGGGCACCTATTTCACCATAGCCCAAACGAGGAATAGTCATTTCTGAATCCCGAGGTCCATATCGTTCGCACAGGGATAAAAATTCGTCTGTTCCATAGGGAGAGAGAATTGAAAGTGTAGGGCAAGCTTTGACCTGCCTAATAGTCGGGCAGCACTGATGGTTTTCAACCTTTTCAATGCCTTGCGGAGTAGCTGCATAGCAAACTACCTCAAATCGTAGAAATTTTCCTGACCACCAGCTCTTTGTGGTTGCAAGCCGCCAAGCTGCGTCTAGATAAATGCTCGATTGATTACCCGTTCCAATAAAATCAGTGACAAGCACAAACCTCCTGATTCTCTTCTTTCGAATAATATTAGGACCGGGATGATCAAAAAAAAACTGTTTGCGCTGCCTATTTATTTGCGTAATGAGATTTGCAACGATCCCCTCGCTCCCGGTCTCATGCCGACCATAATGTTGAGATTGAACCGGAGAAGGTCCTGCTCCATATGCTCTTTTAACTTTGGTATTAGATTCTTTAAACAAACGGTTCGCGACTCCCAACCGAGTTCTAATCTTTCTTTCCGCGTAGAGTGCTACCAAATTTTCTGGGTTATCCTCGAGGCTTAGAATAAGCTTACTGAGTTCATCCTGGAATGTGTCTGCTGAAACATACAAGATGTTTTGCAGAAGACGACGAGCTATCAATTCGTCGTTGCCATCAAATTGCCCAAGCCAGGCAACAACACTATCGTCTGTTAAATTTAGTCGCATTCAACATCCTTTGATATATGAAGTCCGCTAATATTTAATTTGCAGGTGTCAGCATTTAGAAGGGCTTTCTATGCTTGCGGGGATAATTTTCCTGAACCATTAAATAAGAAATGATATGTTTTAAGCTGTTAAGAGTTCAGGCATTTCATTCCAAGTTTTTCCCTCTAGAGTTCGCCCAGCTTTTTTCTTATTAGTTCCACCCCATTGTTTAAAGAAAAAAGGTGTGTTGGCTTTTAGGCATTGTTTTCGAATATCTGTCACCCAGTGAGGTTTCATGGGTCTTGCCCCAGGTCCTGATTCGCCCCCTACAATTACCCAGTCCATGCCTTTAAGATTTATCTTTGCTAAAGGTCCTAACAAAGGTTCTAAAGAAAGGAATTTTATTTTAGCTCTTGTTTTTCGGAGATGTTTAATTCGATATAAATAATCTGAACTTTCAATGCTTACCCCCATCCAGATATTAGGTGACCAGGTTAGTTCCTTATTAATTTGTTCTAACCTTTCAGCTCTCTTTGTCAAGACTTGGAACTGGTGTTGAGTTGCGCGGTTCATGACATCAAAAACACGTTGGATGAACTCAAGAGGTACATCCTCGTGAAATAAATCGCTCATGGAATTAACAAATACGATTTGAGGCTTTTTCCATTTTAATGGAATTTCTAATGCATGAAGATGGAGAGTGGTTTCAAAACCGTTGCGGTAATTTGGTGACCCCATAGCCTGAAGTCGTTGGGCCATTCTTTCTGCATAGCAGAATTTACAACCAGGGCTGATTTTTGTGCATCCTGTTACTGGATTCCAAGTTGATTCGGTCCATTCAATTGTAGATTTTGCCGCCATGATTTAATTTTGGAAATCCTATAAATTTTCTTACAAGTTCTCTCAATTAATTGTATTTTCGCAAAAAAAAGCCCAAATTACCATTGATTTTATTGATTAAAGTGCTACTTTTAAACCTGTATCTTTGGAGTTCCTAAAAAAATATCCTTTTAGGCAATAGAGTCGATTTTAAAGGGATGAGGTTTAGTGTGTGAAAATATAAATGGTAGAGAATTGGACGGGAAATCATGGAATGACCTACCTCAAATAGGGAAAAAGCATTTATGCCAACACAACACTATGAATGGGGACAAGATGGGTCAATCCCTGAAATTGGTGAGCATAGCTTAGCCAAACATAGAATTATTCAAGAATATGTAAGTCGTTATATTAAGATTTTGTCGGCAAATCCGAGGCAGACATATCTAAATTTAACAATTGTAGATGGGTTCTGTGGAGGGGGTTTATATAGCTATAAAAATGAAATTGTTCAAGGGTCACCATTAATTCTTTTAAGGGCTGTAAAGGCGACTGAAGCTGAAATTTCAATTTTAAGAAGAAATGATTTTAAAATTAACGCCGATTTTTTCTTTATTGATGAGGCGCCACACCATTGTCAATTACTTAGAAGAGAAATTGAGCAGAGCGAATTTAAAAGTGAACTTGATAGAACAATAAATATTTATCCTAAGCAATTTGAAGAGGTCGCTCCGCGGATTATTAATTTTATTAAAGATAAGGGCAAAGCACATCGTTCGTTATTTTTTTTAGACCAATATGGATGGAGCGACATATCGTTAAAAACGATAAGAAATATAATTAATGGGCTTAGTTATCCCGAAGTGTTGTTGACTTTTGCAGTTGATGCTTTAATAAATTATCTTAATGAGGATCAAGCAGGTTCTCGAGCACTTCTTTCATTAGAACTAAATAGGAGTGATGTGAAAGATTTGTTAAAACATAAGGATCAGGCAGGCTGGCGATTTCTAATTCAAAACGATTTATACCGACATATAAAAAACTCCACAGCAGCTGATCATTACACGCCCTTTTTTATTAAATCCCCTAAAAGTGGTCGCTCTTATTGGCTCTTGCATTTGTCAAAACATGTCCGCGCTAGAGATGAAATGACAGTTCTTCATTGGGATAAAAAAAATCATTTCGTTCATCATGGGAAATCAGGGTTTAATGCTTTGGGGTTTGATCCGTCAAAAGATATATCAGGACAATTTAGTCTTTTCGACTTTAATGAAATTGACCATTGTCATTCAAGAGATGCAACAATACTTCAGATACCCGAGATTATAAGGGACGATGAAAATTGGAATAGCAAAGGGGTGAACTTAGAAGAAATATTTTCTAAGCTTTCTAACAATTCCCCAGTAACAAAAAATATTGCAGGAGAAGCTATTGTTTTGCTTCGAGAAGAAGGTGAAATTGAAATCACCACAAAAGATGGGAAGGCAAGACCTCGAGCGCAAAATTTAGAGTGGGATGATAGGGTTGTATTGGCTAGGCAGAGGAAATTATGGGGCCCTACTTAGAAGGAAGTATTTATAGTTTCAAAAAAGTATAGGGATCTACACCTTCCACCCTTTCGGGCATTGTTTTATTTGCGACTCTCGTTAGAGAGTGCCGAAGAGAAGACTCGAACTTCCACACCCTTTCGGGCACATGAACCTGAATCATGCGCGTCTACCAATTCCGCCACTTCGGCATTTTCAATCAATATCTAACAAATTGAAGTCTCGTATTATAAAGGGGCTTTAATATTTTTCAAGTTCATTTGTAAACCTGTACTCTGGTAATAATCAATCCAACCCTCCTCCAACTCCTCCCTATGAATGGAGGAGAGATAAAAAATTCAAGCTCATAAATGAGTCGTCCGCAAACTACCGATCCCCCTCACCTTAGTCCTCTTACCCCTAACCGGGGCACGTGTGAAATCCTCAACCTCAGACTTCATGCCCAGAATGGGTAAATACTCCGGTGAAATATAACGCCCACCAGGGGAGAGGATTATTAAATATCCCCCCTGATAAGGGGGGTCAGGGGGGTTGCCCCTTATGCCTGAATGCAGGGCGACGGCTCAGCATGACAAACACTAACCCCCTCAATCCCCCTTGTCAGGGGGAGGTATTCAAAACTTCTATCCAGAAGCTTGAAGGTAATTGTTTCGCAATAAAAAGAATTGGCTCATTGGCCCTACGCCGAGTAGTGGGGGTCTACTTACCCGCCGGGCGTGGTTCGGTTTCTAGTGGGGAATGTTCGGCGCTCTCTAATTCGGATTCGGCTTCTTCTTCGGCTTTCATCAGCGATTTGACGGACATGTGGTCGCTGAGAATGAAATAGAACCCGCCAACGAACACGACAATGAAGGATGCGGCCCACACCACCATGCCTAAACTGACGGCGGTTATTTCTGCTTCGCCCATTATTTCGTGCAGCGCTATAAGCACGCCAGCATTGTACGACCCCAAAAATGCCGGGGTGGGTAACGCGGTGATGAAAATGCAAACCATGACGGTCACTATTAAAATTGAGCTGAGTGATTTGGTTTGCAGGTCGAACGCATAATAAAAGGGATAGTAAGTCGCAACGATTAAGGCCCATGTCAAAATTGAGTACAGTATGGTTTTCGTCAATGCGCTTTTATCTTTAACGATCTGGCAGCCCAGTGCAAACTCGCCGACCATGAACAATATTTTTTCTTTCCATTTATCGGGCAGAGGTCGAATGAGCCAGGTTATCCACATTTTGACTTTTTCTTCCTGCCACGCCAGCAGGAACATGAATATCAACAACGCGCAGACGACGACGGCGCAAAAGCGACCGAACCCTAGTGCTATGGTTTGCACTGAAAGGCCTGAAAAGGTCAGGTTAGGGTCAAACACTTCTGCATTAAACACGAAGACCCAAACGAACAAACTCATCAGACAAACGAGGTCAAACAGGCGTTCGACGATGATGGTTGAAAACGCCCCTGAAAAGGTGATGTTATTTTTTTTACCGATCAGATAAGCCCGCAAAAACTCCCCGGCTCGCGCTGGCAGTATGTTGCCCATGAACCCGATCATCAATGGCGAATAAATTTCTTTTACCGGAATTTCCTTAAACGGTCGTAATAATATTTGCCAGCGATAGGCTCGGGTCACATAACTGAGGATGATGAATAGCAGTCCCGGCAGGGTGTATATCAGCTCTGCATTTTTTAGTGACTCTGCCAGTTCATCAAACGAAATGTTTCGCAGGGTGTAGTAAAGCGCGCCGAAAGCGATCGCCAGGCCTATTATTGATTGTCGGGCTTTTTTCAATTTGTTTCCTTAAGTATATTTTTGGCTTTTTCGATGTCCTTTTCAATCTGAACGACCAAATCTTCTTTTGACTTGAACTCTATTTCGCTGCGAATGCGGGAAATGAACTCAATTTCGACCTCATTGCCGTAAATTACCTGATTAAAGTCGAAAATATGCACTTCTACGCTCAATCTGTCGCGATTGAAGGTGGGGTTAAACCCGATATTTGCCACCGCATCGTAAGACTGTTTCTGGTAGATCATGTGCACGGCATAGACCCCGTTTCCGGGAATCTGCACTTTGCTGGTGTCGATATTGGCGGTGGGGAACCCGATAGCCTGTCCCGTTTTATATCCGGCAACGACAGGCCCAACAATAGAGTAATGACGGCCTAGAAATTTTCGCGCCGATTCCATATTTCCCGATTCAATAACTTCGCGCACATGCGAGCTGCTGACGGTCAACCCATCGAGTTGGAACGGTTCCACCACATGAACGAGGAAGCCGAATTCTTCCCCCATTTTTTTCAGGTAGGGGATGGTTCCCTCACGGCCCCGGCCAAAGGCGTAGTCGAACCCTACCACCATTTCCTTGACGCCAATTTTTTCGCTAAGAATATTTTTTGAAAAGTCCCGTGGCCGCTGGTCAGCAAACTGACGTGTGAAGTCGGCGCAAATGACTTGGTCGATATTGCATGTTTCTATGAGTTCCATTTTTTTATGGAAATGCGTTAGCAGTGGAGGAACTTTTTCGGGCGCAATGATTTTTAAGGGATGCGGCTCGAACGTAAACGCTATCGAGGTACCGCCTTTTTCTCGGGCAATTTCGGCCGCTTTCCTGAAAAGAATCTGGTGGCCCACATGCACCCCATCAAAATTGCCCAGAGTCACCACTGGGTAGGGAAAAGGGCCGGTAATATTTTTGGTTCCACGTACTATTTTCATATACTTCCTCTCAGTCTACCTTAATAGACTGATTTTTCAAGACCTTCGGCCAAGGAACTGCAAAATAATTACCCCTGAGCAGATGAAAATGGACTCCAATTCTGTTAAAGTAGTTCTACCGGAAATAAAACCGATCCCGCTACATGGGGATGAAGTACCATACCAAAAAGTTTATTTTAGGGGCATAACTTAGCCCAGAGAGTAAAACCCATTTGTGGGACTTAAGGAGCACTTGAATGTTTGATATCGGATTTTTTGAACTGATGATAATTATGGGAATCGCCGTGGTGGTGATTGGCCCGCAAAACCTGCCTAAACTTGCAAAAGCGATAGGAAAAGGCTGGGGAGAGTTCCAGAAAACTTTCAGCGGATTGAAACAGGAAGTTATGGATGAAGCCGAAGGCCTCAAACAATCTGTTAATATGGATGGCCTGGAACAAGATATTAGTTCAGCCACAAAAGTAGATGTCGACGTCAACCTCTCTGAAATGGATCTCGATATCTCCGGCGATATCAAAAAAGACTAACAGGGCAAGCCCTGTGGCTAAAAGGTCTATTCTCTTTTGGCGAAACATTATCATCAAGCTTCTAGATTTAGTTTTTAATTTCCCCGCACGAGATAAATATCTTGTTAATATGCCCTCAAATTTTAGCCTGCTACTAGGGCTCTGACCTTTACGCCCTACGCGGAGTAGTATGGTAAGTTCGGTTTCATTTCATCCTTTCATTTCGCATTTTCCCCCTGCTTTGTTTGTTGCGGGGTTGGCATTACTTTTTCTAGCCAAAAAGAGAGACGACCCTAAACTGGGTTCTGCCGCGAGTTTTAATTTAAGTTTGGGATTAATGGCTTCGGTGGTCGCCAGTTTTTCGGGAATGATGTCTGTCGATATCCACCTTCTCTCAACGGTTGATATAGAAGGGCATCAGGGCTACTCCTTTTTGTTCACTGTCATTTATGGTTTTGCTGTCGGCTATTCTTACACCAACTCTTATTCCAGAACCGCAGTGGGATTTTATACGGTCGGGTTAGTCACCATGTGCATTTGCCTTTTTACGGGATACCTGTTGGTCTACTAGGCGCCCCTTACAGGGGAGGAAGGGGGGTATAACCAAACTAGAGAAAAAGGCGTTTCTGGTTCTGTCTTAAATTTACGGGTGTGACCTATGGGCTCCACGCCGAGTGGGGAACGTCGAATCGGTGGACGAGTTCGCCGCCGTAATAACCGGTATTAAGCACACCAAAGAGACCCGCAGCAAGAACCAGAAAATATACCACACGGCCGAATTTGTTTGGGATGTAGCGGGAAACCACCATTGCGACAATGAACGCTCCGGCAGTGAGAAAAGCAAAACTCAGGTGATTGGCAAGGTAGTCTTTAAATTTTTCTGTGTTGTTCAGACTCAACATTCCCAAAAAACCTACCAGCAAAACAGGGAAGATGCACCAGAACCCCAAACGTGTATTGAAGCGGCCTGCGGTTTCAACAACTTCATCTTTCTTCAAGCTGCCATAAATTTCAAACACCACTCCGCTGGTCAATAACGCAACGGGAAAGTGAACGATTAAAGGATGCAGTTTCGCAAAAAATGTCATTTAGATTTTGCAGACTTTTTGCCACCTTTTCGGCGTTGATCAAGTTCTGCCAACATTATGCCTGCCGCGACCGAAACGTTTAAGGATTGTAACTCTCCCGTCCCTGGAATTGAAACGAGTGTGTCGCAGCGCCGTTTGACCCTGTCAGAAATTCCTTCTTGTTCATTTCCTAAAACGAGAACCGCAGGAAATTTAATTTTTGCCGAGCTTAAAGATTCTTTCGCATTTGGATCGGCGCCAATCACCCACCACCCTTGTTCCCGGCAATCCCTAAGGGAAGAAGACAAGTCGCTACTGTTATAAACCGGGACCGACTCCCAACCTCCTTCAGCCATTCTTGCAGCCGAAGAGGTAATGCCCGTCACCATTCCAGAACCCGGAACGACCAAACCTTTGATTGCAAAATAAGCGCAACTTCTTAGAATTGCGCCTTGATTGTGAGGGTTGTCAATTCCATCAAGCGCGACTATCAATCCGTTTTCAGGAATGCTGCTGCGAATCAGTTTATGCACCGAGTCACAGGGGCGAGGGCGAACCACCATGACTATTCCCTCATGATGAGTTCCTGATGCCACTTTATTTAATGACTCCTGATCCAATTGACGAAACGGAAGTTTCTTTTCAGCGCACCAGGCTTTAGCTTCTTTTAACTGCGAAGCACGGGTTCGACTGAAAAAAAGCCGCAACAAGCTTTCAGGACGCTTTTTAAAAGCAGCCATGCAGGCGTTCCAACCATAAAGAGTAAACTCTTCCTGCTTTTTGTGTTTCGCTCGATCCCGATCGGAATGAGTTTTTTTAAATGTTTTGGGTTCTCTTTCTTTCACTAATTGCCGCCAATTCTGTAGGAGGTAAGAGGAATAAAAAAACTAATTTTAGAAGCAAGATTGTAATAGTTCGTTATGAAACGTACTGACCCATTTCCCGCGGCGGGTCGCCGCTAGCCGTGACCGCCCATCATAAACTCTTCGTTGTCATTGAATCGGAGAGGTTGCTCGTTTTGGAAAAATTCTTCCACCCTTTCCATCACTTCTGCGGTGGAAACGCACTCAAACATATTCTTTCGGAATTTTGCGGCCCCCGAGTTTCCGAACGCAAGCCAGGCTGAGAATTTTCGCAAGAGGATGAGTGAAAAACGCGCGTCGTAATATTCATCCAAACTTTCTCTATAATAACGAATAATGTTCAAGCAAGAATTATCGTTGTTCACACCAATGCATTCATTAAAAATTCCAGGGTTTCGCAAAGCCCCTCGACCTATCATAACCGCGTCGACGTTTGATTCTTGCAACCTTTTCTTTGCCTGGTCGGCGCTACGAATGTCTCCATTACCAATGATAGGCAGCTTGGCTCGCTCTTTTACTTGAGCCATTAGATCCCAATTGGCTTTTCCATCATAACCTTGTGCGCGGGTGCGCCCGTGAATCGCCACCCATTCGCATCCAGAATTGTAGGCGGCTTTGACGCATTCGTGAATCGTAAGCTCTTCTTCATTCCAGCCGGTACGCATTTTTACTGTGAGCGGAAGTCGAATCCCTTTTTTAATAATGGAAAGATATTTTTCCAAATGGGCAGGGTCCCTTAGCAGAGCTGCACCACAACCTTTCTTTACAACTTTTTTAACAGGACACCCCAGGTTGATATCAATAAAATCGGCACCTGTGGATTCTACAAGTTCAGACGCGCGCACAATATCTTCCGCAGATTCCCCGAACAACTGAATACCCGTAATAGACTTACAACCTTCATGCACCCGCATCATTTTTTTGGTTTTTTCAGAGTTGTAGAAAAGCCCTTTTGCAGAAACCAATTCTGATATTAAAACCCCGGCATTCATTTCATCCATTAGTTTTCGGAAACAAACATCGGTGATGCCTGCCATAGGAGCCAACCAAAAAGAATTTCGAGCTCTGGCAAAGAGGCCCTTGGTCTCTTGAGCTGGATTCTCATAAACAGGAGTTGCTAAAGAGTTCATTTGTTTTTTGCTGCTTTTAATAAGGGTTCAAAATGGGACGGGGGTTCCACGCGGAATTCCATAGTCCGATCCAAGAGCTGAAATTCGAGGCCCCAGGCATGCAAACCATATTGATAGTTGTCTTTACTTCCTTGTCCATAAACCTGATCGTTATAAATGGGCAGGCCATAACTTGAAAGATGAACTCGAATTTGATTTGTTCTTCCTGAAAGAGGAACAACTTTTAAGAGCGAATATCCATTTTTTGAAGCCAGCCATTGAACATTTGTTTTAGCTGATTTTGCATTTTTTATCTGGTCTCCGACACCCCTATGCGATCCGTTTAAAACACCAATGGGCGCATCAATGCAAAAATTTTCTTCCTTTGGTTCACCTTCCACTAAAGCAAGATATTCCTTTTTTATTCGATGGCTCTTAAACTCTTCCATAAGAATGCCAGCTGCCTGTCGAGTTTTTGCAAATACGATCACCCCTGTTGTCGTTGCATCTAATCGTTGCACGGGTCGAGGAACTTCTTCTGGGTATGACTTTTTCAAAACTTCTGTCATGCTGTTTTGAAAATAACGTCCACTGGGGTGAACAGGAATCGGGGCGGGCTTATTGAAAACCCTTATATGAGTATCCTGATAGACAACCTTCAACTGACGATTCGCAGGAGGTTCCTGACGCACACCGGCGTGGGTAATAATGCAATCGCCTTCTTGCAAAATGTAACCTGTTTGGGCCTTCACACCATTAACCGAAATATTTCCATTTTGTATTTGAGCGATCCATTCTTGCAGAGACTGATACGAAAAACGCGTAGCAAAGTATTCTTCTATAGGAAGCCCGCAATACTGCGGAGAAGGTGAAGATTTATATATTTGTTGGCTAGCCGGAGGTTGATACAAAGAGTCCAGCGTCATGCTGGTGGCTAGTTCCATTGTGGGTTTACGGGAGCTTGAGTGAGATATTCGTAATCCTTTCCGAGAGACCGCACTACATTTGCCCAGATACCGTCTTCATTGTCCTGGAAAATAAATTCGCCACAAGCTTCAGAAGTCAGCCAGCTAAGTTGTGTCATTTCTCCAGCCAGTTGCCCTCCCCCCCAACCGGAGTAACCCAAATAAAATCGTATATTTTTTTCCGGATTCTTCAATCGCGTCATTATATTTTCGAGCAATTCCCAACTCATCCCCAGATAGACGCCATCGCAAATAGTTTCAAGTTCTGGCATGGGTTCTTCCGACCGGCACAAATAAAAGACTTGTGAGGGAGAGACGGGTCCACCGACATAAATTTTTCCTGAGGGGAATCCTGACATCCCCATTTCAGCAAAGACCTCTTCCGAGTTTATAGGGGCGGAACGATTTATCACTAACCCAAAAGAGCCTTCCTCATCGTGATTACATAAGAGAACCACCGTGCGAGAGAAGTTTGGGTCTGGCAATACCGGGTTGGCAATCAGGAAATATCCTTTGCCATATTTTTGATTGGACGGCTCTGGCATGTTTGAAATTATAAGTTTAAGGATTGAAGTTTTTTAAAATTACTTCCTACTTTGGCTTCTTCTTTCCCTTCGGTGGAAGCAAAATTATTATCCAGAGCAATACTTACGAGCTCAGGAAACTTTTTTGAAACAGCCAATGCAAGAATTCCCTCATCGCCAATTTCGTTCTGAGCCAGATCCAAGTCTTCAATTTTATCTAGCTCATTGTCCTTTGCCATTATAATGGCACCTTCATTTTTAATACAGTTTCGGTACAAGTTGAGGGACTTTACCTTCTTAAAAATTTTGGATCGAATAAGATGACGAATCCCTTCTGGGCCAATATCATTACCGCCTAATTCTATCCAATTGACCTTGGAAAACAGATCAGATTCTGCCAACATCTTGACCCCATCGTCCCCTATTCGGTTTCCTCCCAGATTAAGTCGACGCACTTTCGCCACACGTTCATCGCGAGTAATGATGGTCATTCCATTTGGGCCAACGCAATAACCTTTCAGGTTCAACTCTTTACCGTCTTCACTTAAGGTTTCTTCAACAACTTTTTCCATGGTTTCCCGCAATTTGTCGCCTGACAAACTACAGGGCTCTGCGGGTTTATAAATCTCAAAATGGGTGATAGATGGCATTGGGCTCCCTTATATTTTTGGAATAGCGTTAACCCTTAAAAAATATGAAATTAACACGCTAAACGCTATAGAAATTGATTAAAAAAAACCAACAAAAAGAACTAATTCGATAACAAACAGGCTATTATAAGGTTGACAGAAAATCAATTATATTTTAGATTCCCAAGTTTCGCTCAATGCTTGGGCGAATCTGCCGTTTTGCTGGATGGACGACTGACATGACCGGCAATATTCTATTAATTTGTAAATTGTTTTAGCTAAAGGGGCAATTGTATGGAACTGGATTTTGATAAAATGGGAGGCTTGGTTCCCGCAATAATTCAAGACGCGGAAACGGGAAAAGTATTAATGCTCGCCTATATGAACACCATTGCCTGGGAGAAAACCCTGGAAACCGGAAAAGCATGGTTCTACAGCCGATCTCGGGACAAACAATGGATGAAAGGGGAGGAAAGCGGCAACGTTCAAATCGTTAAAGAAGTATTTGTCGATTGTGATGACGATACCGTTCTATTGAAGGTTGAACAGGTAGGTAAAGCCGCGTGTCATAAAGGTTATACCAGTTGCTTCTTTAGAAAAATTGATGGAGACGTTAAAATTATCGAAGAAAAGGTCTTCGATCCTGAAAAAGTTTATAAAAAATAACAATTTTTAATCCAATTAAGAAGAAAGAAGTTAACCCATGAGCGGCAATGTATTAAAACTAGGAATTCCCAAAGGCAGTCTGGAAGAAGCTACAGTTAAACTTTTTGCTCGGGCAGGATACAACATTAGGATCCAAAGTAGGTCCTACTTCCCCAGCATTGATGATGTCGAAATTGAGTGCATGTTAATACGCGCACAGGAAATTGCCCGTTATGTGGCAGACGGGGTTCTCGATGCAGGGCTTACCGGCAAAGACTGGATTATGGAAAACCGCGCAGATGTAGAAGAAATTGCCCCACTGGTTTATTCAAAAGTTTCTGCAAGGCCTGTTCGCTGGGTCCTTGCCGTACCCAACGATTCCTCTATTCAATCAGCAAAAGACCTACAGGGAAAGCGCATTGCAACGGAAGTGGTGAATCTCACAACAGATTGGCTGAAAGGGCATGGAGTTACGGCCAATGTAGAATTCTCCTGGGGTGCTACAGAAGTAAAGGCGCCTAAGTTGGTCGATGCCATTGTTGAAGTTACAGAAACCGGGTCTTCCCTCAAAGCGAACAATTTGAGAATTGTCGACACATTGATGGAATCTACGACGCGCTTCATAATGAATAAAGCTGCAAGCCAGGATTCATGGAAACGCGATAAAGTAGACCGCCTGGTATTGATGCTGCAAGGAGCCATGGCTGCTAACGGCAAGGTAGGTTTGATGCTCAATGCGCCGAAAAACAAGCTGGACGAGATCGTCAAAATTTTTCCTCCGGGTAAAAAGCCAACGGTCTCTCAATTGAGTGACTCAGAGTGGGTTGCCATTAATGTGATTCTCGAAGAAAAACTGGTGCGGGATATCGTTCCGGAACTTAAAAAAGCCGGCGCAGAAGACATTGTGGAATACCCATTAAACAAAATCATCCACTAACCACTAGCCGTGGAGGCAAAGGGTCGATACCCGTCAAGCTTTCTGATATTGTTTAGCTTTTAACTATAATTGATCCCCCCACACTGTGGGCGGCGTACCGCAGTGGGTAATAGGTCGTAGCGGTTTTGATCGGACTATTGTAATAGTGCTTCTAGACACAGCTTGTCTAACTATCTCCTATTGGGCAGAAAACTCCCTTTATGCAAGAAAATACAGAATCGGAAAAACCGGAAGACTCAGAGATTCCTGAAGATGAAAAAGTAGCTTCTAATAATGAGGAAGAAGCTTCTGAAAATACTCCTTCCGATTCGACCGAAGACGATCCGCAATTTGAAGAGCACGATGGTGAAGTTCTTCCTCCGGAAAAGAAAAAGGGCAGCGGCTGTGGATTTTTTATTTTCATCCTTTTGCTTTTAACTGGGGGAAGTGGTTACCTTTACTACACCAATCAGGTTCCACAGCAAATCAGGGAATGGGTTGAGCCGATTATAAAACCACTAGAACAACAGTTCGCCAAATGGGTACCTGGTCCTCGCCCTTCTGAAAAACGGCTCTCTCAACCAAAAGAAAAATACATTGCTCCTGAAATAAAAATTCCTGTTCTAGAAAAAAAACCTGTTAAGGAAACAATTCCATCACCTTCTAATGAAGAGCCTGAACATGTCAGCGGTTCGGAAACGGCGCCAGTAATGGAGGTGATAGCTTCCGATTATCCCGCTAAAATATCTGGTAGCGTTACATTAGTAGAACCGGAAGGGGTGCAGGAAGCGAAAACCATAATTGAAGAGCCTGAAGAATTGGAAGAAGAACCCGTCGAAGAGGTGGAACCCACCCCTGTTGTTCCAAGTTCGCCCCCAGTTTCTTCTGTTGTAGAAGAGCCTATTCACAGACCCGTTGAAGAACCTGCGCTGCAAATAGAGGGCGAGAGGAATGAAGCGGTTCAGGCTTATCTCGATTTTTTTGAAGCGACGTTGGCAAAAGTGGGTGAGCTGATTAAAACAGGTTTCAATAAAGGAAAAGATTTTTTAATGAAATCTTTTAGTTAGAAGAAATCAATACCGCTGCCCATAAATTTATTGGGTTTCACCTAAAATTTCTCTGATCTGAGTTATTATTGTCATCGGATCAATGGGTTTCTCAATATAACCATTACACCCGGCAGCCAGTAACCGCGCCCTATCGCCGATCATTGCGCACGATGTTACAGCAATTACCGGAACATCTTTTCCTTCTTCCGTCGCGCGCAATTTTTGCAATACTTCGTCACCGTTTATGTCCGGCATTAAAATATCAAGAAGGATAAAATCAGGTCGTTTAGCAATAGCCATTTCCAGCCCTTCCATTCCTGTCATTGCAGTAAAAATCTGATATCCAGCATTTCCCAATAAAGCGGTGATGATTTCCATATTATCAGCGTTATCTTCAATAACCAGCACTGTTGTCATATCACTTTCTCAATTATATGGGTGTCGATTTTCAAGTCTTTCGGAATTTGAATATAGAAGGTACTGCCCTTATTAATCTGACTTTCTACAGCAACGGACCCCTTTAATATTCCAGTTACAATGGTACGAGTTAAATAAAGTCCTAAACCCGAACCCTCAGATTCCTCGTTTCGAAAGGCTTGAAGGCGATCAAACGCCTGGAACAGGTTTGGAATACCCGCTTCGGGAATACCCTTTCCTGTGTCTTGAACACCAATTTTCAAATTATTATTCTCTTCTCGCACAATAATGGTAATGGTCCCCTGATCAGTAAAATTGATAGCGTTGCTTAAGTAATTTAAAAGGCATTGGAACAGGCGTTTGTAATCCGTATTTATTTCCGGCCAGGCCGTTGCATCAACTTCAATGGAAAGTTGTTTTTTATTTGCCTGAGGTTTAATTATTTCGATCGCTTCGTCGACGAGTTGCTTTAAACAAAAGCGTTGCGGATTTACATCAAGGTGTCCTGATTCAATTTTTGAAATATCGATGACATCATTGATTAAACCCAGGAGATGCTTTCCCGCGGAGGTTACCCGATTTAGATAGTTGTTCTGCTTCTCATTAACTTTACCAGGGATTTCCTGGAGCATAACGCCCGCAAAACCAATGATAGCGTTTAAGGGTGTGCGCAACTCATGTGACATGTTAGCGATGAACAGGCTCTTAAGTTTATCCAGACCCTGTAGTTTTAAATTGGCTTTTGAAAGCTCCTGGTTTTTTTGTTCAAGCAGCGATCTTGCCCTGAACAACTCTAACTGGGAGGAAACCCGAGCAATCACCTCTTCACGTTGAACCGGTTTCGTGATGAAATCCACCCCTCCGCATTCAAACCCCTTTACCCTGTCCTCTGTATCCTGCAATGCACTGATGAAAATGACAGGGATATTTTCAGTGCGTTCATCCTGTTTCAGTCTTTTGCATACATCAAAACCGTTTATAACAGGCATCTTCACGTCCAGCAGAATCAAGTCGGGTGGATTAGCAAATGCAGATTTAATTGCAAGTTGCGCATCTGGAGTGGGTCGTACTTTATAACCCTCAGCAACCAAAAGGTCACTAAACAACCTGAGGTTGTCCGGAGTATCATCGACCACCATGATTTCACCTTTATTACTCATGAATATTGTTATTTCCAGGGTTAGGATGCGGTGGCTTTTTGGCGTTTAACAAATCGATAATTTGGTTAAACTGGAATTCCTGAATCAAAGAGTTTAAACCTTCAGCAATTTTAGGATGGTTGCTTCGGATAATTTTATTCACTTGTTGAACTTCCGCAATATCCAGATTTTGTGCGGCGACCTCTAACATCTGTCGAAGATCAGCCGGTAACTCTGCCAACATCTCTCCAGTAAGGGGTTCTGCTGAAAAAACGGGCGCAACTTTCTCGTTTTCTTCATAGGTAAAACCTACTCCAAGATGCTTGGCCATGGCTTCAAATATTTCTTGAGTCCTAAAAGGTTTATGTAAAACCTGGTCACAGCCCGCTTGTAAAATATCCTTATTCTGTTCTTTGAAAGCACTGGCAGTTAGGGCAACAATTTTTATTTTATCCCCGTTTGGCAAAGTTCTTATTTTTTTCGTTACTTCATAACCATTCATCCCTGGCATACGCATGTCCATCCAGATGAAATGAGGTTCCCACTCTTTGAAGATTGCAATGGCTTCTTGGCCATTATCTGCCACCCGAACTTCAAAGCCCACCTCATTGAGCAGACTGCTCAGCAACAACAGGTTCTCAGCATTATCATCGACAACGAGGATGCGCCAGTCCGTTTGACCCGGGTCCAGGCCTTTTACCACGGGACCCTTTACTTCAAGGGCTCTGTTCTCGGATGCGGTTGCCAGGGTCACCGGAATAGCCACCCTGAATAACGATCCCACTCCAGTTTGACTTTGTACGGTTATTTCACCTCCCATAAGTTCAACAAACGTTTTACTGATTGTTAAACCCAGCCCGCTACCCTTGGAACCTGCCTGCTCCAGCTGTATAAAGGGATTAAAAATGGCTTCCAGGTTCTCAGGTAGAATTCCTGGCCCACTGTCCTGTACCTCCAGTTGCAGAACACTTTGTTCGTCCTTGTCTAGAAAACGGGCTCGCAAAGAAACCTCACCTTCATCTGTGAACTTCACTGCGTTACCCAATAAGTTGATGAGAACCTGCCTCAACTTGCCGACATCTGCCATGACGTATTGGGGTAATTCTGGATCAAATTCCAGATTAAAACCCAGCTTTTCCCTTTCGGCGCGTAATTCAAACATCTGGCTTATGGTTTTCAACATTTGCGGCAGATCAAACGCTTCTTGCTTCAATTCTATCCGGCCCGCCTCAATCTGGGAAAGGTCCAGCACATCATTGATCATGGTCAATAAATGTTCGCCGCTATGATTGATTATTGTGAGTTTTTCTTTTTGGTCAGGAGTGTTCGTGGGTTCTTTTTCCAACATCTCGGAAAATCCGAGTATGGCATTTAGTGGAGTGCGAAGCTCGTGGGACATGTTTGCCAAAAATACACTTTTGGCTTTATTTGCGGTTTCCGCTTGTTCTTTAGCCAATGTAACACGCCTATTGGATTTATGCATGGATCCACCCATGACTGATATCAGAACACCATTAAACGAAAAAACGAGTGCTCCGAGCCAGTCCCCCGGGTCATCGATAAAGGGTTGCCCCGTAGGGGACCAGATTAAAACAATCAAGACCGATAAAACAGTCGATAACATCCCCGTGGCAAATCCACCAAGAAGAGAGGAAGCCATAACAGCCGGATAAAAAGTAACCCAGGCCAACCGTAATTCCAGACCCCCCAACGGCCACACTCTCAAACCCATCGCTATAAGGACAACAAAAACTGCAACTCCAAAGCGAGTTAAAGGGTGCTTATTTATCTTTTCTATATCCACTCTTCAAGTGTTCATGACACTCCTGGTTTTTACAATAATCTCTTCAATTCAAAGTAGATTAAATTTCTTTGCCGTGGTGAAAAGCTGACAAAAACCAAAAGTGATTTATTTCAAAGAATACCAGTATATAAAAGGTTAAATGGTCTCTTCGTCAAACGCAAATTTAAAGGGGGGTTTTTTTTCAATGAGCCCGGCGGACTGGCAAAGAGATTGAAAATAGCTCAACCCGTCTAATTCTTCGGCTCCCAGATTGTAGCGAATTTTATTTTTTAGATAATCAATCAACAAAGGTTCGGGAAAACCTGTTTTACGGGCCTGAGCCCGGGCAATGGTGGTTATTTTCATCAATCCTTCCTGCTTGGCCACACGAAAGATTTCCACAATTCGCTCTTCAATTTCAATCCCTTCTCTAGCGACAATCACAGCGTGTACAAAAGTTTTTCCTGTTCTTTGAAACCATTCTTCGCTGAGATCGTATATTGTCGTTCCTTCTTTTTTAAATCCTAAAGCAGGGTCACCGATAATGAGTGCGGCATCATGCTCTTGCAACATTTTTTCAGGATTCGGGTCACAGTCTACCCATTTCAAATCTGGTGATAGTTCATCTTTAAACATCAACTTCAATAAAGCCACAGAAGTGCGTGACCGATTATCAATAGCTAAAGATTCAATGGTTGGCAGGGGATATTTGGAAACGAGAAGCACAGTGCCGACTTGATTTCTAGATGCAATGGATATTCCCGGAAATAAACGCAAGCTATCTGCCTGTTTCAAATATTCTATTGCAGGAATCATAGCAAAATCCAAATTCCCTAGATTGAGTTGTTCAGCAAGGCGGGCAGGAGTAGCCGTATGGATATCCAGCTTTATCCACTCACCCATTTCCAGCAAGGTAGCCAATATGGGTTGGGCATTGATGAAATCGTGAATACCAAATTTTAACAATTACAATCTCCTGAAAAACAAAAAGGGATGGGGGAATCCCCCCATCCCTTTAAAAGAAAACTAAGACTACTAGAGAAAAAACGGTGCCATAACCAGCGAAACAATAGACATCAATTTGATGAGAATGTTCATTGCAGGGCCAGAGGTGTCTTTAAGAGGATCACCTACCGTATCTCCCACTACTGTTGCGTGATGAGCGTCGGAACCTTTACCACCCAGGTTCCCTGCTTCCACATATTTTTTTGCATTATCCCAGGCTCCACCACCGTTCGACATGAACAGCGCCAGAAGAACGCCGACCAGGGTTGCACCCATCAGCATTCCACCCAGTGCTTCGGCACCCAGCATCCAACCTACAACGATAGGCGTTAAAAAAGCCACCACGCCTGGTGCAATCATTTCTCTCAACGCCGCCTGTGTACTGATGTCGATACAACGTGCGCTATCGGGTTTGCCTGTACCTTCCATCAATCCCGGAATTTCGCGGAACTGTCGGCGAATCTCTTCAACCATGGTCATCGCTGCATTACCCACCGAAGTCATGGTCAGTGCTGCAACATAAAATGGAACCACACCACCGAGGAACATACCAATGACCACATTGGTTTTTGTGATATCAATGGAATCGATATGCGCCGCCTGAGTGAACGCTGCAAATAAGGCCAGGGCAGTCAAAGCTGCTGAACCAATCGCAAACCCTTTTCCGATAGCTGCTGTGGTGTTACCCACTTGATCCAGTCCATCGGTAATTTTTCGGGTTTCTTCTCCCAGTCCAGCCATTTCTGAAATTCCACCTGCGTTGTCAGCGATCGGACCGTATGCATCAACCGACATGGTAATGCCTACGGTTGCCAACATACCCACTGCAGAAAGTGCAACACCATATAGCCCTGCAGATTCGGCACTGACAAAAATGGTCAATGCAATAATCATGATAGGAACAACACAACTTTCCATGGCCACTGCAAGGCCGGTGATCATTACCGTCGCAACACCCGTATTGCTTGACTCTGCAATACGGACAACCGGCTTACTGGCTGTGTAATATTCCGTGATCAAACCGATACCGATGCCAGCCAGACAACCGAACAAGAGCGCGATAAAGACGCCTGAAGGGAGAGTCATAACTTTGATAAGAAAAAATGCCACGAATAACATGGAGCCTGCACTGATAAAGGTGCAGTTTCTAAGTGCCGCTGAAGGGTCCATGTTGCCTAATGATGTCATAGCACGAATACCAATGACCGAGGCAATCAAACCCACCATGGCTATCATAATAGGCAGAGCCATGTATTCGAACCGCAAGGTAGTCATGCTGGCACCAATAACGATGGCCGCGATCATGGAACCACAATAAGATTCAAAAATATCCGCACCCAGCCCTGCCGTGTCGCCTACGCAGTCGCCTACGTTATCGGCGATTACACCAGGGTTACGTGGATCGTCTTCGGGTATACCCGCTTCCACTTTACCTACCAGATCAGAACCTACGTCCGCTGTTTTGGTGTAGATACCGCCGCCCACACGAGCGAACAACGCAATAGAACTCGCTCCCATAGCGAACCCACTGATAACAGTAAAAGAATCTCCACGACCGAACAGAAGGAATAGTCCCCCGACACCAATAAGACCCAAGCTTGCCACACAAAGTCCCATTACTGCTCCGCCATTGAATGCGATCAGAAGTGCTTTGGATTGTCCGCCGTCAACTGCGGCTTGAGAGGTACGAACACCGGATGTTGTCGCTGCATTCATTCCGAAAAAACCGGCCAGCATGGAACACCCAGCTCCGACAGCATAAGAAATCGCTGTCCAGAATCCGATCCACAATCCATTTTGCATGGAAATCAGGACGAGCAGGAGCAGAAAAATTCCTGCAATAAAGTAGCCGAGGATTTTGTATTCTCTTGAAAGAAAGACCATGGCGCCTTCATGGATAGCATCAGCGATTTCTGTCATTTTTTCATTTCCGGCGGGTGCGTCATCGACCCCTTCAAAAAGTTTCCAGGCAATGATGAGGCCGAAGAAACCAAAAACAACAGCTAAATACACATAATTTTGCGACACATCCAAAGCAGCCATCGCCAAGTATGCCACCATGGCAAAGCCGATGAAGGCCATTTCTCCTTTGTGTTCCGTTAACATTCTTAATACTCCTCCGTAGGGTTGTTTCGTTTATTGATTTCTTTGAGCGTTGCTTCTATCGTTAGCACCGCTTGATTCATAACTTCATTTAATTGTCCCGATTCTTCTTCTGGAAAAGGAGACAGAACATAATCGACTATATCTTCTCTATCTTCAGGGCGGTCGACCCCAATACGCACCCGACAAAACTCACGGGTTCGTAAAGTTTGTATGGTCGATCTTATTCCCAATTGGCCGCCATCGCCTCCCTTAAACTTGGTTTTTATTTTCCCAAGTGGAAGATCAATGTCATCATGGATAACCAGAATTTGTTCAGGGGAAAGATTAAAAGCGGAAAGAAGAGCTTTGACTGCTTTTCCGCTTTCGTTCATGTAGGTCATCGGTTTCGCGAGGATAACCGGAAGTCCTTCTATTTCCCCTTTTCCGTAAAGGGAACGATACTTATGTTGACCCAGCTTGATCTTGTACTTATCAGCCAGGTTATCTAAAACAAGAAAACCCGCATTATGCCGTGTCAGCTCATAACGCGACCCGGGATTGCCCAAGCCTAAAATCAAAAACACAATTAATTTTTACCGTCCTCTTTCTTCCCGGCATCCTCTGCGGGAGCCGCAGCAGCTTCGCCTTCAGCTCCTTCTGCGCCTTCTTCACCTTCAGCTTTTTCTTCTTTGACTTTTTCAAGGTGAACATTCACCACTACATCATGAGAATCATTCACAATTGTTACTGATCCGTCCACATTCAAATCTGAAACGTGAATCATCTGGTTCAGTTCAACCCCACTCATGTCCACTTCCAATTTTTCAGGAATATCTTTCGGCAGACTTTCAATTTCCAAAGCGCGGATAATGTGATTTACATGTCCCCCCTGTTTTTCTCCAGGAGAAATGCCAATCAGAATAACTGGGATTTTTGCTTTGATCTTTTTGGTCACATCAATTTCAAGAAAATCTATATGCACCCAGCCAGGTTTGAGAGGGTGGGTTTGGAATTCTTGTAACACCACGTTTCTGTTTTCAGCCGAATCACCATCGACCTTCAGTTCGATCAACACGTTGCGTCCCTTGTCGTCAATCAATTTTTTTAATTCTTTTGGGTTGACGGACAAACTGACGTTGTCATTGAGACCATAGACGACGGCCGGGATGCATTCATCCGACCGCAATTTCCGTGCTGCTGATTTACCATTTGCTACTCTTAATTTTCCTGTTAAAGCTGACATTCTAAACTCCAATCAATGTAAAAAAATATTCTGAGAGAGAACCCCTCTTTTTTAGTCCTTGGTAGAATCGAACAAGGAACTAACTGAGGTTTCCTGATGAATTCTTAAAATTGCTTCACCTAAAAGGGAGGCAACAGATAACACTTTTATCTTAGGATTATTCTTCAGCTCATCATTCAGGGGAATAGTATTGGTTGTAACCACCGATTTAATCGGTGAGTTCGCAATACGCTCTCCTGCCGGACCTGATAAAACAGGATGGGAACAACAAGCATGCACCTCTTTAGCCCCCGCCCCTAGAAGCGCATCGGTCGCTTCCATCAGCGTTCCCGCTGTATCGATCATGTCGTCTACAATAAAAGCTATTTTTCCTTTTACATCACCAATGATATTCATCGCCTTGGCTTCATTAGGAATATCCCGGCGCTTGTCAATGATTGCCAGAGAGCTATTCAACCGCTTGGCATAGGCGCGAGCCCTTTCCACACCACCGGCATCCGGCGAAATAACAATCATGTTTTCCAGGTTCTGGTCTTTGATATAGTTGATCAGAACATTAATCGCGAACAGATGATCCACAGGAACATTAAAAAAGCCCTGAATTTGTCCGGCATGCAAATCGACAGTTAAAACCCGGTCTGCTCCTGCTGTGACAACTAAATCGGCAACCAGCTTGGATGTGATAGGAACCCGAGGTTCGTTTTTTCTATCCTGGCGAGCATATCCATAATAGGGAATCACGGCTGTGATTCTTTTTGCTGAAGCGCGACGCAGAGCATCGATCATAATCAGCAACTCCATCAAATTGGTATTGCCTGGAAAACAAGTCGACTGGACAACGAAAACATCGCCGCCACGAACATTTTCCTCGATCCGCACATAGATTTCTTTATCAGAGAAATCACGAATTACGGTTTTCCCAGGCGGCACATCCATGTACTGGCAAATTTCTTCAGTTAGTTTTTGGTTCGCTCGACCGGAAAAAACCAGTACACGCCCGTTATCGCTGGAAAACATTCTTCTATCCTTAAAAAAAATTGGCTGGGGCGGGAGGATTCGAACCTCCGAATGCAGGCATCAAAAACCTGTGTCTTAACCGCTTGACGACGCCCCAAGGCGGTAACCTTTTTAATAAATTAACTTCGTCACCCAATACTTCCCCCCAATGTTGTCGCTTCCGAAAAGGAGAACAAGAGGGGTCTATGTGGGTTAAAGACGAAAAGGCCCCTTACAATGACAAAATCATTGTTAAAAAGCCGATATCATTTCTTTAGGAAAAAATTCAGAAAAGCGAGTGATGCTTTTAGCCAGAAACACTCTATACTTTTTTCCCGTAAATCTGGCTAGCGCTTTTTTCGCAATTTCGGGATTATCAAAAATTCCAAAGACAGTTGAGCCGCTTCCCGACAAGAGCGCACCTGCCGCCCCTGAATTCAGCAACTCATTCTTTATCTCCAAAACCTCTGGATACCTTTTAAATACAACGGGTTCCAAGTCGTTGTAAAGGGCTGCCCCCAACTGGGCAAACTCCGAGCGCATAAGAAAATTAGTCAAAATGCTAATATTATTTTCGGCCTTTGTCAACTTCAATTTTAGATTGCCATAGACCCAGGGAGTGGCGATGGGAAATCCAGGATAAATCATTAAAATATAAAAGTTAATGGGGTTTTCAATCGGTTGCAGGATTTCACCCTTACCGGTTCCAATTGCGCAGGGAGACATGAGAAAAAATGGCACATCAGAGCCCAATTCAGATGCCATTGAAATTAATTCTTTTCTTGGTATTTTTAAATTCCATAAATGATTCAGAGCCAGCAGAACCCCGGCAGCATTTCCACTACCTCCACCTAACCCCGCTCCTGAAGGAATATTCTTTTTCAGTTTAATTTTTACTCCGCCACATTTACCAGGAAAACGATTTTGCAGAAGTCTGGCTGCTTTGACGACTAAATTGGTTTTATCATTTGGAATACCCGGAGTATCACAAAACAACTCTACTTTTTCCTGAGCTTCCTCTAACTCAATATCATCAAACCAAGCCACCATTTGAAACAAGGTTTCTAATTCGTGGAACCCGTCTTTTCTTTTCTTATTAATTTGAAGCCCTAAATTAATTTTTGCGGGAGTTTTAAATTGTAATCTCTTAGAGGGAGGCATTTTTATTTTGAAATTGTTGTTGGCGTTAGCTTAAAGGTATCTGGAGAAATTTTGTCGTTCAAGGTTGGGTCCTTATACTTGATTCTTAGTAATTCCTGCCTTGCGGGAAATTCCAGTGTGATCAAATGTGGCCAATCTATCGAACCGATTTTTTTGTACTCCTGCCATTCCACAAAATACCGTTTTTGACCTTCTTCAAATCGAGTCATTTCTATCGGCAATAAAGTGGTTGAGTCGATATGGAGGAGAACCTCTCCACTGCGCTTTGTATCTTTCGCCTTAAGAATATATTTAGTTCTATCTGAATCTAATCTGGAACTTTCTACCTGGAGAAATTCAAAGTTCGGGATATGCCCAACAAATATCCTTAAATGTTCATTAAAGTCTATTTGCGTTCCAAGCATTTTGCGCAACATGCGTTTTACATCAGAGCCCGAATAGATCTTGTTCTTTGCAGGATCTAAAAATTGCATCCTCCCGAAAGCGCGGATAAAAACCCCCATCGCCTGGCCAAATAACCCGTATGTATCGACACGAATGGAACCATTGCCTTTTATTATCAGAGTCTGGCGGAAAGATTGTTTAAATTCTTTGCCTATAAAAGTGGTACGCGCAAAGGATTTAACGCTATAAATCTGATCGGCACGAGCTTGCAGTCGATTAAATATATAACCGGAAGTGATGGTTTCTTTAGAAAAATGCGGAGGTGCTTTTTCAACTGAGCTTTGGCAACCCACCAGAAAAAAGAAAACAAAAATAAAAACCACCTCATACCCAAAAGGATAAGGGGCTTTTTTGATTACCCCTGTAAGGGATTTAGTAATTTTGTTGGATAAGTTTTTTTGCTTTTTCAATTTTTTCTTGGAGGACTTGCGGGTTAGGCATTTCTCCGCCTAGCTCATTTTTTTGATGGAGTGTTAAAGAGCGGCTGTTTTTCCATGCCCCTGTTGCTTCATCATAATTTTTCAGAGAAAACAAGATATCTCCAAGATGGTCATAGAGAACAGGGTCGGGATCGGTATAGATCAAGGCTTTTTGGATTTGCGCAAGAGCCTTTTTAGATTCACCTTTTTTAAAATAAATCCATCCCAAGCTGTCCAAAAAATATCCGTTGCGAGGTTGAATTGTGAGAGCTTTTTTCAGATGCTCCAAAGCTCTATCAAGGTCACGACCTTCAAGGGCATATATATATCCCAAAAAGTTATGGGCATTGGAATGCAGAGGGTTGATTTCGATGGCTTGCCGCATATTTTCAATCGCACCTTTAAAATCCCCCGTCTTTTCCATCAAAGCGCCCAACTCAAAATAATAAGAATCCTTTTTCGGATTAAGGGCTAATGCCTTCGTCATACTCTCTACGGCTTTATCATTTTCCTTGCGAGACATATAAGCCAGAGCTAAAGAATGATAAATTTGGTCATTTTCAGGTTGTACTTCTACCGCGCTTTTCAAAAGCCTAATAGTTTCATCTGTTTTGTCGTCCAAGTGATATAGGCGAGCGGTATAACGAAGGATATCCATTGATTCCGGCTCAAGTTTCCTGAGTATTTCAAATTGCTCTATAGCCTTATCCAGTCGTCCCTGATTTTCATATATCCGTGCCATGAGAACATGTGGGTCTTTATAATCACTGGCTGCTAAAACAAGTTGAAACTCATCCAATGCCCTTAAAAAAAGGTTCTCCTCAAAATAAATAGCAGCAATTCTCATGTGGACGTTGGGTTGTTTTTCCAATTCGGCGGGTATCCCTATATGACCCGCAATTTCATTTTTGTATGCCAACTCAGAAAGGTTTTGAATTTTTGCCAATCTTTCTTCAATGAAAGGATTTTTCTGTTTGAGTTTTAATAGCAGATTGTACTCTTTAAGAGCTTCTTCACTTTTTCCTAACCGCTCATAAACCCAAGCAAGGTATTTTCGCGCTTGCAATAAATTAGGTTTCAAAATTACTGCCATTTGAAATCTTTTTTCAGCTTCTTTAATCTCATTATTTTGTAACAGGGCGCGGCCTAAATAAAATTGGCCCAATGGATTGTTGTGCTCCATCTTGGCAGCCTGCAAATACATGTCTTTTGCCTGGCCCCATTTGCCTTGGCTTTCCAAGACGGTTCCCTTTAAAAAAATGGAGCGGGAGTTTTTGGGGGAGATCTGAATCACCCTTTCGTAATGATAAATTGCGGAATCGGCTTTTCCCTGGCTGGCCAAAATATCGGCCATATCCATATGGATTCCTTTGTTTTTTGGAAACCGCTTTAAAGCTTTTTGACCTGCTTCAACTGCCTCATCCAATTTTCCTGTCCGCAGGTTTAGGCGTACCCACTTTTCAAAAAACTTTTCAGTGTCCGGGTCATATTTTACAATCTCTTTATAATGTGAAGCCGCTTCTTCAAACTGATAATTCTTTTCGGACTCTAATGACATAAGATAATGAAAATAAGCTCGAGGATCTTTACTTTCCAGGGGCTTGGATTGCAGCTTTTTCTGCTCATACATTTTCGCGGCATAAGAGGCAGAAAGATCCAGGTTTTTTGGTAGCGTCTCCGTTTGAGAACCCGTGGTTGTACAATTGGAAAGAGATAAGCATAAAACTCCAGACACAAGAGTCTTTACCATTGATAACCCGCTCATTCCTCTTAATTTCGATGAAAAGGGATTATCCATTGAAGTATTCCTCGATAGTTGTTTCTTCTTTATTATTTTAGTATTCAAAAATATTTTTAAACCTACGTTTTTAATTTAATTTTTTCTACCAGGTGTTTTCCTGCCCTGCTGTTTAATTCTTGAATTATCTTATTTTTTAAACTTTCAATTACTGGCAACCATTCCGTTCCCTGAACACGGACATGTAACGTACTCTGAGTTATCTTATCAATGGTAGATACATTTGCGATCTCTTTTCCAACCACCAGGTTCCATTGGTAAATCGCCCATTCTTTCTGATCATCCTGTAAATTTTTTGGAAGCGAATCCAATAAAACAGTGCTTAGATCAGACCAGTTTTTATTCAAATCCTGTTTTCTTATCATACCTAATAAAAACCATAAAGTTAATCCCCGTAGTTTCCCTGGCATTCCCCGTCCAGAGGCAGAAAAGGGGAAAAGGCTTTTTGTTCGTATGCCTGGCTATATTCTGCCAGATGGGGAATAGACCTGTCACATCCCACGCTAGTGGGTTAATTGGTTTGATCCCAATTTTTATTTTAGCTATGTTAATGCTCAAATTAAAGAATTAACTTTCAGGCTCTCCATTCCCAAAGGCAAGCCTGCATATTTTATGGCAGAGCTTGAAAAATCCATAAAGGCTTTTATCGGCGGCGCACCGCAATTCGACGAATTAACTTCTCTTACATTTAAAGCCCTTTAACCAGTGAACTGCCACTACCCACGCTAGTGGGTTGTCTCTCACGCACCTTGCAGGAGGTTTAATTAGCAAACGGCGTTTTATGTCGAGAATAGCCTTTGTTCACCCAAATAAGCTATTGCGATCTGCCTCCCACCCTAGTGGGTTGTCTCCCGCGCTAGTGGGTGATATGATTGAAATAACGGGGTTTCAGGGTATACTGTTGGCTTCAACCATTAATATTCAATAACCGTATGTCGCAACCCATAAAGCTTTCCATACCGAGTCACCCAAAATATTTGGGTTTGATACGCAAAGTTCTTCAGGAGCTTCTGGACTACCATGAAGTTCCTGACGAAACTGCAAGACGTCTCATTCTTTGTGTGGACGAAGCCTGTTCAAACGTCATAAAGCATGGTTACGGGGGTCCCTGCGAGGAACCTATTGAAGCTACTTTTTTCTTCGATGGGGATGACTTCAAAGTCCAGATAAGAGATTACGGCAAGCAATGTGACAGCAGCCAAATCAAGCCGCGCTGTCTCGACCAGATAAAACCGGGTGGATTGGGTACGCATTTCATTAACGAGATCATGGATGAGGTGAGCTATTGCACCGAAAGGGCAAAAGGCACCTTGTTGACAATGGTTAAAAAATTAAAGAACGAGTTAACATCGGTTCAGGAGAAGAACAAAGAATGAGCATTGAGTTGAAATTAGAACATCCAGCGGAAAATACAGTCACCGTATTAGTCAATGGCGACATCGATATGGGTTCATCGACAAAAGTCCGCGATATTCTAGCTCCTTTGTTCCAGGAAAATAATAAAGCCATTATTGTGGATTTATCAGGGGTCTCCTATATCGATAGCTCAGGCATTGCCACGCTGGTCGAAGGTCTGCAATGGAGCCACAGCAGTCAGAACAAATTTCGACTGGTCTCTCTAACTCCTGGAGTTAAAGATGTCTTTGAGATTGCACGCCTGTTAACCGTCTTCGAAGTTTTCGACACAAAAGAGCAAGCCTTAGTGGAGTAGCCTCCACACGCAGTAGGTCAAAACGTTATTGAGCGAACGATAACCGTTGCGCTTCTGGATATTGCGTAATATTTTTCCAAAGCATTCATACCCCCGTGATAATTTACCCTCGTGCCCGGCACGGGTAGAAGGGGTCACGCCCAGTGGAAATTATGGTCAGATCATTTTTTGGATTCATAGGTAGAAGGGGTTTCGGTCTTGTAGACACTTCTACGGATTTCTTCAGGGAAATAAGTGGTCTGTATTACCTGACCCGAGCCACCCTATATTGCACCTTCATAGAACCGCTAAGAGGCAAACCCATTAAATGGCGTCCCGTATGGACGCAAATGGAAGAGGTCGGCGTTAAGTCTACCACCATTGTTTTTCTGGTTTCATTTTTGATCGGTGTCATCCTTGCTTTTCAATCCGCGCACCAATTGAGCCGACTGGGGGCTTTGGAATTTGTCGGTGCCTTGGTGGGTGTTGCCATACTCAGGGAACTGGGACCTTTGATGACCGCTTTGGTTATGGCGGGTCGTGTGGGAGCTGCGTTCACCGCCGAGATGGGAACCATGAAAGTTTCCGATGAAGTGCTGGCTTTGGAAACCATGGCGCTGAATCCGGTCAAGTTTTTGATCACTCCCCGGTTTCTAGCACTTTTGATCATGTTGCCTTGCCTGACTATCATGGCAGACATCATGGGGATTTTGGGAGGCTTCCTCATTGGTACGACCACTCTGGGTATCGACCCGGTGGTTTATGTCAACAATTCCCTCGATGCAATGGTCGTGAAAGACGTTGTAACCGGGTTGGTAAAAAGTGTTGTGTTTGCAGTCATCATTGTAATGGTGGGCAGCTACATGGCTTTTATTATTGAAGGCGGAGCCGAGAAAGTAGGGCAAAATACACGTACTGCCGTTGTGGTTTCGATGATACTCGTAATCATTGCGGATTTAGTTTTTACATCTTTATTTTTCTTTGTATTCTGATGATAGAAATCAAAAACCTCAGGAAATCTTTTGGTGAAGGCGACAAACAAATTGTCGTGCTCGATGACTTCAATTCCAAAATGGAAAAGGGCCAGATCACTTCCATCATCGGCGGTAGCGGTAGTGGAAAAAGTACGGTACTGAAACACCTCATCGGAGCTTATACCCCGGATTCTGGAGAAATCTGGATCGATGGCGAAGAAGTAAGCCTTCTAAAGGGAGAAGCGGCCAGCAGTGTCCGAAAAAAATTTGGCATCATGTTTCAGAGCGGTGCTTTATTCAACTCGTTAACGGTTGAAGATAATGTCGCGCTTCCAATGCGGGAACATACGGAGCTAAACGAAAGCACCATTCTTATCATGGTAAAAATGAAACTGGAGATGGTTGGGTTAAGAGGGGCAGAACACCTCAAACCCGCACAACTGTCTGGGGGAATGGTCAAGCGCATTGCCCTGGCGCGGGCAATCGCACTGGACCCCAAAATCGTTTTCTATGATGAGCCTTCTGCCGGACTCGACCCCATCTCCATCGGCGTTATTGACAAGCTAATCATCGACCTCAGCCGCAAAATGGGAATCACTTCGGTTGTGGTCACTCACGAAATTCCCAGTGCTATGAGAATTTCTGATAAAATTATTATGTTGTTCAAGGGAAAGATCATTGCTTCGGGCTCCCCGGACGAAATCAGAAATAGTGATGACCCAAGAGTGCAACAGTTTATTGAGGGAAGTCCGGATGGACCCATCCCGTTCAGTAAAAGCCAAACGGATTATGGAGAAGAACTCAAAGAAATGAGTCAAATATAATGGAATACCGTTCATCAGAAGTTAAAGCCGGATTATTTATTTTCATCAGCATGGTTGGGCTGGTTGCCATGATTTTCATGATGGGAAATATTCAGGACTATTTCAAACCTCGTAAAATATTAAAAGTTGTTTTTAATTTTACAGGGGGAATGGAAGTAGGGGCACCAGTTCGTTATGCAGGCCTTGATATTGGGTCTGTAAAAGATATTGAATTGCTCGGATCAAAAGAAGATAAAGGCATGGATCGAGTAACGGTGATTGCTGAGATCAATCCTGCCATAGTTATCAAAAAAAATTCCGTCGCCATGATCAAAACCGCTGGTCTAATGGGCGGCCTTTATATTGATATTCGGCCCGGCACCAAGGGGTCCCCTGAATTAGCGGCAAACGAAGAGCTGATGGGGCAAGACTCTTTTGAAATTGCAAAAATTGGCGACATGGCGACTGAAGTGATTTTGGAAATCCGCCGATTTACAAAACTTACCGAAGGCCTGGTAGCAGATATTAGCACCACTCTGGATGGCGTTCGTAAATCGGTTTCCCACATGGATGCCATCGTCATGGAAAATCGGCCTGCCATCAAAGCAAATATGGATAACGCCTTGAAGGTATCGGGAAAACTTTCTAACTTTCTGGATAAAAATAGCGGCAAACTGGGCTCGACCTTCGAGCACGTGGCTTCTGTTTCAGAAAAAGCCGACAAACTATTAACAGACAAAGATACAGAGCTTCGGGAAATCATCAGCCAAATGCATAACATGTCGCGCGAAATGGAAATTTTAATGGCAGATACGCGGCCGGGTGTAACCAGTTTGATCAATAGCATGGAATCGAACGCTCAAGAAATCACCGTAGATATAGACCGCACTGCAACCAGCGTTGCACAAACTCTTGATCAGGGAAACTCCATTATGGTTGAGAATCGCCGGAGCCTGCTGGAACTTCTTAAAAATATGAACGAAACTTCCCGTAACCTGAAATCGTTAACCGAAGATTTAAAACGAAATCCTTGGAAACTGGTCCGCAAGTCTGATGATGTTCCCCCGACATCGGCTGAAGTTTCCGTCTCAGGAAAACCGGACACCCGCATGAAGCGACTGGACAAGGTGTCCGGTAACTAACCCTCCACTGAAAATAAATAACTATTCAATAGTTACGGTTATCGTGCCTACATTCGATACAGCCCCACTGGAATCACGAATCGTATAAGTAAACGTATCAATTCCATTGTGCTTGTAGGTAACCGTTCCATCAGGGTTCACGGTTACCGTGCCTTGTTTGGGGCCATCGACGATCGTGATATTGCTGGGTCCAGGATCATCTTGGTCATTTGCGACAACATCGATGGTGACGCTGGTTCCACCTTGTACATTGCTGGTACCATCAGTTGCAACAGGAGCAATAGGTGTAGCCCTCCCCTCGGCACCCGCGGCAAAGTTTGATGAGACTTCATCCGGGGTGAGGGCTGCATTATAGAGGGCGACCAAGTGAAGCTCACCTTCCCAATGTCGAGCTCCTGCTCCACCAATTTCATTGGCGAGGGCAAAAGTATGTCCGGAAGTAAACCAGTTAGAAAAGTCACCGGGTACGTTCGACGAAGACACTTGGTTGCCATCAAGATAAAATGTTCTGTCTCCATTGGCTGCCTTTGTTACAACAATATGGGTTAGATTTGTTGTGGTTGTAGAATTTGGGGTGCTCAAATAAGGGCTGCCATTAGAGCTTGATCCAGATTGACGAAGGCGCAGTTGATAGTCATCGCCATCCTGCCCAAGAGTAAAGTTCCGATTACTACCATCTTTAGAGAACGTCACAAGTCGAGCCGGTCCCGTTTGTGAAGCGTTGGAGGGTTTGACCCAGGCTTCAATGGTCATTTCATTGGTGGCCTTAAATGCATCGACAAACTCAATAGGGGTAGATGCCGGTTGAAGAATCGTTTCAGAGTCAATAGACAATGCCTCGGGTAGCCACGTAGTGGTGGCGGACTGATTCTCAATGTCTAAATTCATCACAGGGCTGACGCCGGATTGATCAAGAACTGTCGAGCCTGTTCCTTCATTAAAATCATACAGTGCCACTAAGCCCGTGGTAATGCGAGATGACGCGGGATCAACGGCAGAGGTGACGGCCACGGTTGTCAGTGCGCTATCGACATCTCCATCATTGTCAGTCACCGTCAGTTGAACCACAAATGTCCCAGAATTTTGGAACGTATGGTTGACCTGTACTCCGCTGGCATTACTGCCATCGCCAAAGTCCCAGTCATAGGAGACGATCGTTCCATCCGTGTCTATAGAGCTTGCTCCACTGAAGTTGATGCTAAAAGGGGCATTGCCAGAAAGATTGTTAGGAGAAAAACTCGCGATCGGCAAGCTATTAGGTATGGGCGTGTTGCCAATAGGAAATACTAATCCCAGAATGCCGAGAGCTGTTGCTCTTGCTCTGGCGGAGTTACAGCTTGATTCACCATCCTGTTCGATACAGGGGGCTATCGCACTCGCCACAGCCACACTATATTTGGCGAAACATTGTTGATTGGTCAACCCTGATTCGGGGCAACCCTTGAGCCGACCATTAAAACTCGGTTCTGGCGGAATAAGGAAATCCGGAGCCTGTTCTTCAAAAAACACTTCGAAGTTATTTCCGGGAATCGCGTTAAAATCGTAAAGATAGGTACGACTCGATCGATTTACGAGATTGGTAAACCTGCTAAGAGAGTATCGCATTCTGATTGCAGTCGGCTGACTGGGTTGACCTCTCACTCCCTGTATATTGAGTGGCTCCGTTTTAACATTCCGAATAATCGTTTCCATGGAATCAATATTCGGGAGCCCCACTCGAATATTTTCGTAGTTTTTTAAAAAACTGTTTTCAAGAAGCGTAATATTGGGTTCATCGGTACCATCTTCAGGTCTTAAAGGCATCCGAATCCCAACATTAAAACCTTGCATGTCGATATTTCGGAAAATGGTTTTCCCATTTTCGTAGGAACTGTTTGCAAAATGAAACCCACTATTAAATCGGAGGCTACCTCCTTCATTTTGTGCACTGATCGATGGATTATTTCTCAGGATAAAATCATCAAGGGTATTTCCATTTTCATGAAAAAACTCAGCCCCGGCATGGTTCACATGCCAAATGCGATAACCCTCAAACAGACTCACCTCTTTATTCAATCCTACGTTACAACATCCCTTGGACCAGGTGGCCCATAGGCCCTGCCCTGTTGCGCCATAGGCCTCGTTTCGTGCGGATTCCAAAACAGGAAGTGCTGTTTGAATGGTGGAATCTGTTTCCATGTTTGCACCACGGAAATTAGGAATGGGTTGATCCTGAGAGAGGTAATAGCCGTTGTAGTTGTAGGCAAAGTCTGGAGCATTGGCGACCACGTTATCACGAAGGAAATTATTCATTCCGCTAAACCAGAATCCGTCTCGCGTTGTGCCAAATAGTTTGCGGCCCGAAAATACACCCCCGCGTTTTGGGCTTTCCAGAACTTGTTCTTGATCCCCAGCTTTGGTGTGGACTACAAAATTTCTTTCAAAAACGTTAAAGCTTTCGTTTCCATCTTCTGTGGTGATTGCTGAGCCCTGTCCATCATAAGCGATATTGTCTTTGACTAATCCATAATGACTATCATGAACGGCCAGTCCCCACTTAAGCATTCCCTCGATAACGTTGCCCACCAGTGTGAACTGATTGCCGGTATTGGTTTCATTCACTGGGCCCATGACATGGTGCAGATGAATGGAGTATCGACCGATTTGATTCGAACCAATGGAGGCTACATTCCCAGATCCGTCAATGCTCGTGTTGTTCAACGAGCCTATGGTTGTTCTTCCTAGGTTTTCTAATCCCGCATAACGGATATCGACTGCAGCCCTTTCCATCAATAGTATGTGGCCTCGCGTTACGCAGTTTGAGGCATCCAAAACATTTTGAGGCCCCGAACAATAGGACGACTTTGAGGTTTCTGAAAGACGGACGGATCGGATGATGACATTCCGGGACAGGTTTCCGACATGAGGAAGCATGCCTAGCTCGATGGGCCCTACATTGCCATTTGCATCACGTGGTCCAAGATGATCGAACACGAGTGGTGAATTCAAGGTCACAGTCGAACCAGTGATAGCCTGAATGGTGGGTTCCTCAGCTTGCGAAATATATTTTTTGTTTTTACGGAAAGGAATTTGTCGTGTATCGGGAATAATCAGCCGATCACCAGGCAACCAACCTAATGGAGATTGTTCCAATTCAAGTGTGGTCTGTCCGGCAAGGGGTTCGCTCGCGAAACGGATAAATGTTCGGTCCATTGGAGCTCCTTTTACCTGGACCGTTCCAAATCCGTGGATGCCATTGCCATACTGTCTGGGGTCTCGACCATTAACGTCAAGCGGTATATCTTGAATGACCACCTCAGCCTGATTATTGATAGGGTTCTGGTCAGACCCAATGGTCAATGTTCCGTTCGGAAGTATTTGGAGATTGGACACATGCAACAGTGTGTCCTGATCGGGTGCCCAACTTAGCTCCCCTTGGGCACCGATTTCGATACAGTCGATTCCTTCACTACTATTAGCATCGTAGGTCACTTGAATATTTTGAGGAATGGAGACGCGAGCTCCTGAGCTGGGAACCTGATTAGTAGACCAAATACTCTGGTCAGACCAGAGTCCGTTTGATTGAGCAACCACTGTCGGCGAATTACAAAACCGGGGGATGCTATCGAACGGAGTGATGATTTCTGTTTCTGTCACCGTGGGCTGGTCACCTGCTGATGCCTGGCCAAAGGATTTACTGACAAATATAAAAAAAATAAAGTTGATCAATAAAAAATTTATTAAATTTTTTTTAAAAAAAGAGCGGTAATTAGTCTTCATAGAAAGTTTTTATCTCCAAATATTTTCATGGCTGTATAGAGTTACTTGTAAAATACTTTTTCCATATTTTGAATCCCGTCGAGTTTCCTCTGTCAAATCACTACAACTATTTCATTCGTTCCCGAATTTATAGAGTAGGGATTTGAAGATCCCGAACTACCATTCACCTTACCTTTTACATATACCTTGGACCCCTGCGGGAAGGTGAGTGAGGTTCCCGGACTTTGCGCCCCTGACATTCGGTAAACGAACAACTCCGCATCTGATACCGAATTTCCGTTCTGGTCCTTCGCGGTTATCAATACCGTTTGAAACTGTGTCGTGATTTCTTCTGTCCCCGCCGTTACCGGATGACGCACCGAACGCCCGCTATACC
>Ga0233439_10000553_pt1 | contig 55165 bp, 67 predicted proteins | sample SI_123_September_6_FD_182713 | JGI IMG/M metagenome (GOLD analysis project Ga0233439, IMG submission 182713) | Seawater microbial communities from Saanich Inlet, British Columbia, Canada - SI_123_September2016_100_MG | ecosystem: Environmental > Aquatic > Marine > Inlet | place: Canada: British... | reverse complement strand
ACAATCCTTTAGGTGTTGCTTCTTGTCTTCGCAGGTACGAGCGTTGTGCCCGTTTTTACCGCAGAAGCCGCAGGAGCGACCACGAGCATTCTTTTTGACTTGTGCCAACTTGCGCTCTTCATACTCTAGCCAATGCCATTTCTCGAGGTAGTTGATTTTCTCGGTGACGGGTTCTCCGTCCTTGTAAAGGTCTTCATCAATGGCAGCGTTAATCCTTTCGACCAACTCATGGCTGGTGGCGTACAGACTCTTCTTGATACCATATTTCTTAGCCGCAGCCTCGATCTTGGCGTGGCTGGCTATGATCCGAGGACAACCTCGCCGATTGTGACCCCAGTTACCGCATTCTTGACATTGGTTCTGTCCCATATCTATTCTCCCTACATATGCATAATACCACGGATATGGGGTAGGTCAAGTTTTATTTTGGCTCTTCTCCAGCCGCTGCTACTTCTGCTAGTTTCTCCTCAACCTCTGCCACCCTAAGCTTGAGTTGCTCCATTTCAGCATACAGCCCAGTTAGCGTTTCGGTTATAATAGCAAAGTTAGCGTTGGTCCAAACAGGCATATTAGTCTATCCTCTTCAAATATTTTCTTGCTAGCAGGAAGCTGCAGTCGTATGATTGTCCGTGTATAAGCAAAGTGTACCCCAGGGGTTGCAAGAGTTTATTTTTCCGGACTGCGGTAACAAGGGCCGGCTCGTGAGCAAAAGAAATCCTGGTCCTGTCGGTTCCTTGATGTGCCCACTCTTCCCGGAACTCTCGCAGCTTGCAGGGATCAGAGTTAGCAAAGCTAAACAGCGTATAGCCCTTGTCGGTCATCCGAACGTTGACAAGGTCACCAGCGTTAAGTGCTGTCACAGTCCTGTCGCAAATGTCCATTGATCAGGTTTGCAAAGCTATAGAGTTGCGCTGCCATCTCGGAAGCAAGATCCGAAGTATCATGAAGAATCTCAGGGTTCAGAGCTTGATCGGTTGCCAGCTTCATGCCGGCGTCGACGGAGTCCTCAACGAATAGGCGCATTGAATGCGACAAGTCCGAATAAAGCCTAGGCATTTCTAGGCTGTCCTTGGTTGTCTGAGAAATATCATTCTCGTAGATCATTCTGTAGTTTGTTGTAGTAGTCATGAGTAAGGCGTCCTTCTTTGTTCTTGATTTATTATACACTAGGTTGTTGGATAGGTTAAGGGTGTGGCTCTATTTCGTTAGGATAAACCCACCAGGCTTCCATGCCGAGAAACTCCACATAGTAGTCCTGCCCGAGCTTTGGCTTTTTGCCAACCCTGATGATTAGTCCGGGCGTGCCGGCGCGTACAGTATTGTTGCTATTATTCTCTCCGGCAGCCGGGTGCCGGGCAGCCTGCGCAGAGTATATATCTCGTGAAGCCCTGATCAGTTTGCCGGGCAGGAAGCATGCGGATTCTTTAACGTTGTTTGTTGGCATCGCTATAGCCCTTCTTGGTGAGGAGTTCGTGTAGTCTTTGCGGCGATAGATCGGTATATGCGTACACATCGTCAACTACGCCTATGATTCTCAGTGCATATGCGATCCACTCAGAGCAATACCAGCGCCCGAGTCGCTTGATGTGGAACGGGGTGAATTGAGAGAGGAGCATACCGATCCAGTCGTACTGGTCGCTCTTGGTTGCTTCGAAGAACTTCAGTAGACGGCGGTGTTGTTCTGTCGTTATCTCTATTTCAATAAGGTCCCACATGCCAGCATCGGTGAAGTCGTTAGCGTATGTAAGCCGGACGCCGTCTAGATCCATCGGGGATATGCTAAGTGATTCATTGTTTGGAAGAACCAACTCTGCATGAGAATAAGCAGACCTTGTCCACCACTTGACGACCTTGTGATATATTGTTGTTTCCTCTTTACAAAAAGCAATCCGGATTTTCACTGCGCCTGTCGGCCTTCCAATTCTAGTATGTTGGTGGTAAACTGTACAGAGTAACTATACAGCGAGAAAAAAATCTAGCGAAAGTTCACCATTCTTTTGGGATTGCTGAGGGGGGTCTTTGGTTCTAGCTGCCCGAAAAACCGTTCTTGGGCGCGGCGTGTTCATCTATTCTTTGTTCCGTAACCACTTTGGATCTGCAACTCTTGCACGACCCTTTTTTAGCTTAAGGAGTTTTGCTACAGGCGGGATATTCATCCACTCTAAATCATAGGCAGCGTCATAGTCACCGGTTTGGCGGGGCTCGCACCCAAGCTTGACAAGTTTCTTGTGCAGATAAGTTAGCTGCCTTTGGGTCTCTCTCTCCACATAAACTCCGATGGATCCGTCCTTGAAGTTGCAATAGAACTGGTCCTCTTTGTACATGCCAATCGCAGCAGCGATGGGCAAGCCGTCGCTACCTTCCCGGAGACGCAGCCTGTTATTCTTACAAAAAGTCTTAAAGGTTTTGATGTGTTTGGTGATAGCTTCGTCGGACAATGGCATATGCGTTTCCTTTTCTTATGATATGCTAGATTTTTTGTTTCTTCTGTTTTGTTCGCGAACCAGCCAAGCCAAGGAGCGGTTGTTCCTGATTAGCTCCTTCTCTAGGATGGGGTCGCCGTCGGTGATTGGGGCATAGTAGTTCTTCCATAGATCTGCGTCCGGCTTGCTGACTGGACTTAAGCAAGCATCGGCGAGCGCAACCAGAATATCTTTATAAGATAATCTATGGCGGGCACAACGTAGAAGAAGTTCCCTTTTCTTTCTTGAGGTCTCGGTCATTCTATCTCCGGGTAAACATGTCAGCGATATCCGCTGCCCATGCGTTTGGTTTTACGGTGCACGAGAAACCCATCCCCGTTACCATCCCTATTATAGCACTGTGTACTCTATTACTTAAGGCTTCGGGTTGAGGATTTACGTCTGCGTGAACCGTTGGGGGTTCATTGGTCAAGCCTTGAACCAGGATAGCGGTCCGTAGGGATACCACCGTCTCGTGGATCAACCGCTCTGACATGCTGTTGAAATTGTCAATCTTATACCTCCGGTATGCAACAAGAGCACCATGACCAAACTCACGAAAGCAAATCGCTGTCGTCATGATTGTATGGCTCTTGTACTCCTTGCTGTCCGTCCCGACATGAAAGCTATATTTATCTTCTTGCTGGCGTAATAGAATAACCTCCTCGATGCTGTCTATCCTTTTACCGCCAAGAGACACCCAGCCGGTGCCCAAGGAGCCAGCCGCACTATCCCCGTCTTGCACTAAGATTATCCTTCATCATGCCCGCAGCCACAATGAGTAGAAAAGCTAGTCCAACTGATGGTACAAGGATGAACGTGATGGCATGCCTCATTCTCTCCCCCCGTGTATTTTGCTAGCAACATAATCAAACACTAAAATCGCTGCGTGAATCGGAGCAGTAACTACAGTGGCCAGAAGGTCTAGTAATATCATGAGCTATGAATAGGGTAGACGGCGTTGGCCGCCGTGACGGTGGTCAGAGATAATGACGCGCTCGAGCTTAGTCGCTAGCTCTTGCGCTTCCTCCTCTGGTGTTGCGCCGGGCTGCATATCATCCCGAAGTAATTCTAGTGCCGGCTGAGTACAGACAATGGTAAACATCAAGGCACCCGTAAGAGTAGACACCCGGACATCACCAACTTCAATAATCTTCTTCATTTCCCCTCCGGAGACGTTGTAAAATATCTGCTGTTCGCCAGCAAAAGTATAGAAAAGCAAAAATGTATCCAAAGGTAAACCCGGTTACGGCGTCATGATAGAAATCAAACGCAGCACAGGCAACTAAGAATATCAACCAAAAGTAATAATAACTAATAAAAACTAATTGTTTTTTAGTGAGAGTCCGCATTCTTCCTCCAGTCGTATCATCGCATCTTCCGAATCAGCCGTCATAGTACTTAGCATATAAACATCTTCCTTGGTCAGTCTGACATATTCCTCAGTTTCGTTCAACTCATTATCCGATAGGTCTTCTGTCAAAAAGTCTAGCTGATTTGACAAAGCCATCACGGCATGAGAATAAGCCACAGCGTTAACGATAATAAACTCTAAGTCAGGCTGTTCTACCAGAGAGCATAGATATTCCAGATCATCGGACACTAGCTCTGCTGCACGGACTAGAGTATCAACTTTCATACCATATGTCTGAGCACTACTCAAAATCTATATCAACGGCGACCTTGATGTTCATTATCGGAAGGCGCAGGTGGTTAGCCATGCCGTGCTTCTTTGCTTCTTCTGGTCCCATGAACCAGTCAGCATGCTTTTTTTGAAACACCTTCTTCTTGAAGTAGTCGTCTTTCTTGCCGCAGTTTCGTGCCATCATCGTATATATCTTTTCATCTAAGCGCTCGGCTTCCGCGACGTCAGCTTTAAGCTCTTCAATCTTTCCGTGTCCGCCACTGCTAACATCGTGAATCATGATGGTGGCATCAGGGTCGGCGAAGCGTAGTCCCTCGGCACCAAAAGTCATAAGCACCGCACCGCAGGACATTGCCTTTCCCTCTACGATCGTAGCGACGGGCAGATCTGCTGATCTTATCGCTGAGATCATTGACATTAACGAGTAGACCTGTCCGCCATAAGAATCAATTACGACCGGGATAATCTTTTGCCCCGTGCTATGGGCTCGAGCCATTTCGTTATGAAACTTTTTAGCAGAATCTTCTGTGAACTTATTAACCCGTATGATTATGGGGGCATTTCGTAACTCAACGTCCTTTAAGAGCGGTGATATTTCAGTTTTCCAGATCATTGTTATCCTTTCAGGATTTGTTTTCCGGTTGACAGATACTCTCTAAGATCTGTAAACCCTCCTATAAACTTCTCTTGTCCGGAGGTGATCTCCACGACCAAGGGAACTGTATCCCAGCGGTATGTGCTCTTTATTTCCGCTAGCAATTCTGGCTGGCTATCTAGTGAATAGCACTCAAATTCTTTCTGCTTCTCTGCCAAAAGGCTAATCGCCATCTGACAAAACGGGCATCCATTCTTTGTATATACTCTAAACTTCATTTATTATTTCCATCTGTAAGGCTAATACCTTGTTATAAGTAGTACCACCAAACCGGACACGGTAAAATTCTCTTCCGAAGATAGACTTTGGAGATTCGGGACATGTACCCAGCACAATCCCGTATGGGAACTCTTGGAGTCCAGGGTTCTCACGGTCATAGGAAGGCGGTTTGCCAATCGGATAAAAATATCCTAGCCTTGGTGCGACCAGCATGCCAGGGCGGAAAGGGTCCAGTGACCTAATCTCCTCAAAGAACTGTTCGCGATCGGGTTGAGCAAAGCTCTTCTGGTCGCGAAACATCATTGCAAGGGCTGGAGCGTAAGAAAACACAGTAGAAAACATAGCCAGCTTTATTTCACGGTTCCGAAGCAATTTATCATTGTTCACCGAAAGCCGTGCCGGCAAGCACAGGACCCCATCCTCTAAAACAGTCAGCCTTCTCTTTCTCTTGCCCGTTGTGAATGAGATCTTCCTCATCCCAGTTTCTGCGTCTACACCTTCAAAGCGTAGCTTCTTTGCCCACAGGAATCTGCCATCGCGAAGAGAGCTTGGGCTGGGCAACGACTGCTTCGCCTTTTCAGTGAAGATAAGCCGAATAGCGTGGCGGTCATCGCCGGTAGCGTAGTTGTATCTACGATCCATGAACCTCTCGTAGCGAGGGTTCTTCTGGTCCGTATCCGCCAACAGCCTATTGCTGCCATGGCAGGCAGCCAACTCAGCCCAAGTTGGGATTTTCATTACTTGCCTTGTAGCCTTCGGCTTAAGCTATCAAACGATTCTAGGATAATCGTCTCCGATGCCCCAAAAGTATTCCCGTCTAGCACAATCTTGCTGAACTTTGATCCTTCAGGGAGACCTTGCTCCGCTCTTGATAACATGCCGTCCGGCAAGTCATAAGAACGTGCGGACACCACGTAGTCTCTGTTCACTAGGATTGGTCGCGATAGGACCCGTTTCTGAAACGAAGTGGACCTTGACCCATCGGGTTGTTCTATGGTTATGCTTACGTTTTCTTCATATATTTCTACTGCCTTTAACATGCGCTGCTTACCTCCTCGGTATCTAAAACCCTCACCAGCCACGAATCGCCTTTGAGGTGTATTTTATGATAAATGTTCTCGTTATTATAATAGGGCTCAATGATAAGTGCCATCGATGGCTCATCAAGTGCTAACCAGCGGAAGTCCCGTGATCCAACCGCTGGGTCAGGGCCGGCGCTAGAAAGAAGAGTGACCCCGGATGGAACATAAACCAAGTCACCCTTTTTCATGCTCATCACTGATATCAGTCCCTTCCTTGGGGACATCTTCCTTCGTGGAATCTGCCTGTGAGAGGAAGGCGTCAAAACGTTTCATATTCTGAACCGTCTCTCTCGCTTGCGAGATAGTAGAGACTAAATTTCCCGCTGCGTTGTCCGCTGGCTGAGTTGGCGGTGGGAGTGTTGCCTCATAGCGGCTTCGCTCAAACCCTGCCAGCATCTCACGATATTGCTCTAGCTGGTTTGTTGTTTCGCGAAGTCCACTGAGTATCCCTGGCAAATCTTCCAATATAGTCTCGGGCTGAGATGCCTCGAGGGATTCGTGTACATCTCTGATTTGATCCGATTCCTCCAACACTAGTGCCCACATGGTTTTGACAACCCTATCAAGGTTCATATCAAAGTTGATTGTTGCTCGCATATTACGATTTCCTCCTTCTAAGATTATCTCTTACTTCGGTGATTTTGTTAAGAGTTTTTCTTTGGCTTCTTTTTTGCGTGAGATGGGCTTGAGTGCTCGGTCCTCTAGTTTGATCGTCTCGCCATTTACAAGCACGGTTGAGGCACCGAAAATGCCGGTGCGGTGGTTTTCCAGGACTAGGGCAACCTGGTTGCCGATCCTAAGCTGTAAACGGGCTGACCCGAGCAGAGACTGGTTGCTTCGAACCTTGCAGAGAGACCCAGCCGGGAATTTAGAAGGAGTAGTAGCAGTTGCTATAGCCCTGGCTGCATACTTGTTTTTAGTCAGGGCATCAAACTGCCGCTGAGTTGGGACAAAACTCTCGTCGGTGGCAATGTTGACAGCTAAGTCACGGAAGTACTGAGTCGTGATATAGTATTTGGCTGCAATGATCGCTGTGCTGCGGTGAGTCTTCCGGTACTCAACCTCCCATTCTGCACGGGAGGCAATCTCTCCCTCAGAATAGCGCTGCTCAAGACGAACAAGACACTCAACCTGTTTTTCAGTCAAGGTTCCCCGTTTGTCATATTGGTCCGATAGGGATTGGGCAAACTTTGCGTCGCCAGGCTTGAGTGCTTTTTCCAGCAAAGCTGCGAAGCGTTGCTCTCCGTCGGGTAGCTCAAGGCGGGCACCCGAGTTCGCTGGTGAAAATAGGGAAGGGCTTCGGGACCAGCGTTGCTGATAGGACATGTTTATCTTCTCTCCATCTATAAGTATATTAGCACGTTTTCTGAGATAGTCAAGCTTATTTAATATACTTGTGAACTGAGTGTTTTACTCTCCCCAATTATCCCACAGGTGCTGGTTGCGGTTCTGGTTCTTTCGGACTATCTCACACTTCTTCCAACGTAAGCGGTAATATAAGCACGCTGGTAAAAAAATGAGAGATGCTAGTAGGATATACATCTCAATGGTGTATCAGGATGTCAGCAACCTGCTTAACCCAAATCCCGCCGGCGGCGAGGGCTACAAACCAGATCACCTTAGAAATTCCTAGCTTCCAACTGCTCAAATCAACAACCGATGCCTTCAACTCGTCTAGGTCTGCTAAGTCTTTCTCTGCTTGCCGCTTCCACAGTGCTAACTCCTTGTGCTCGTCTATCATTGGCTTTGTTTCCAATATATATTCTAGCCTGCGGGCAGACTCAAGTTCCAGTTCCTTTACTCTGCTGAATAAACCTGAGTCGGGCTCGTATACACTCTTTTTTACGTTCCTTACCCCTATCAGTATTTCTGCCTGGATCTCTTTGACGTGGGCAACTTCTAATAATAACTTATCAAATCCGCCGTTCATTGACTTGGCGGCGGCTATCTTGCTCTCCATGCTTTCAACTTTGGAGAGAAGCCTGTGTAGTATCTCGTCGGTGCCCATTCTTTATATACCTCAAATAATAAAAAAGGTCAGTACACTAAAAAAATATACTGACCCCATTGTTATTGAAACCGTCTGCAGCTATTAGTCGTTTGACTTGTGTTTTTATTCACCACCCTTTCTTAGCACAGCACAATTAGTGGTGAGTAATGTGCCAGCAGCGCTGGCAGCATTTCTCAACGCACATTTCACAGTTTTTGCTGGATCAATGACACCCGACTGGATTAGATCCTCAAAGCTTTCTGTCCGTACATTGAACCCAACGTTGGGCTCATGATTGTCATACATTAGTGAGTTCACAATAATATCAGAAGAAAGTTCAGCGTTCTTAAGTATTTGGGTGATGGGGGACATACAAGATTCAAGCAATGCCTGTACTCCGGACCTCTGATCCTGGCTTTCAGGCTGGATATCAATATCTTTTATAGCCTTTAGGAGAGCAGTGCCGCCGCCGGGCACAACGCCATCCTCTTGTGCTGAGCGTACTGCCTCAAGGGCATCTTCAACTCTATGCTTTTTCTCTGTTACTTCAATTTCTGTTGCGCCGCCGACACGAATAACAGAAATAGCAGAGGAAAGCCTAGTGATCCGCTCTTGTGCTCGTTCGGCTTCGCGAAGACTTTCGGTCTCTTCCACCTCTTTCTTAAGCTTCTCTATCTTCTGGTCTAGAGCCTCGTAGTCAGTGTCGCCGTCAGCAATAGTTGTACGAGTTTTACTGATCTCTATTCTCCGGGCAGACCCAAGGTCAGATAGCTTCACGTCTTTGATTCTAGTGCCTGCATCCTTGCTTATAAATGTAGCGCCAGTCGTAAGCGCAAGGTCTTCTAGGATGTTTCTTCTCGCTTCGCCGTAGTCGGATGCTTTGACTGCTGCGATCTTCATGTTGTTGCGCATTCGGTTGATAATCAAGGCAGCCAATAGCTGTCCTTCAATCTCCTCCGCTACGATAACAAACGGGCGGCCATCGCGAGCAACAACTTCTAATATAGGCAATAGTTCATCAACGTTGTCAAGCGCAGCATCTGTCACTAAAATCAGAGCATCATGATATTCTACAACTTCACGGCGAGCATCCGTGATAAACTGTGGAGAGACATATCCACCCGAGAACTGAAAGCCTTCCACGACATCCATAGATGTTTGCAAAGATCGGCTCTCTTCTATGGTGATTGCCCCATCTTTGCCGGCAGCAGCGACGGCCATTGCTATGAGTGTTCCGATGGCAACGTCGCCGTTGGCAGATACTGTGGCAACGTGCCGAATATCTTCCTCGCTTGATACCGGCTGTGATATCTCTGATATCTTCTCGCAGACAGCCTCTACTGCCAGGTCTATGCCTCGCTTGACCTCAACAGAGGAGGCTCCAGCGGCGATATGCTTGTTGGCAGTCTTCATGATAGAGCGAGCAAGTACTGTGCTCGTCGTAGTGCCATCACCGCTTGACCGCTCAGTTTCCAGGGCAGCTTGGCGTAGTACCTCAACCGCTGCCTGTTCATAATCATCCTCAAGCTCAACAATCCTGGCGACTGTGACGCCGTCCTTGGTGATTACTGGGGGTGAGCCTCTTTTATAAAGAATCACATTTTGTCCCCTAGGTCCGAGCGTTGAGGCTACAGCGTCTGCTAGCTTGTCAGCGCCAGCGATTAGTTTTTGTCTGATATCTTCCGCAAATAAGATGCCGTCGTTTTTCATGCTTTTCTCTCTTCTTTATAGGAACTGTGGTCCATAGGCTGTACTATAACAGTCTACAGAATATTTCAGGGATTGTATAGGATAAAAGTTTTACTTTTATGCTGCACCCGGTTCTTCGCCTTTGGAAGAAATATCCTTCTTCACCTCGCTGGCGACGATGTTGGCATCCTTTATGGCTTCATTGCCTGCGGAGATAGCGTCGTCTCGCTTGCCATAAGAAAAATATTTATTAATGTTATCCGACAAACTGGCGGTTGCCTCAAATAAGCTTGTCAAGTCGGCAGAAAGCTTATCCATATAGGACTCAGCTACCTTTACTATCCTTTCCGGGGATACTGGGAGGGACCCCAAAGGAACATAGTGAGCCTCTTTCGCGATGCTCGCGAGGTGCGGGACGGATATTGCCCATTGTACCCCGCCGTCCGACGTCTTTGACTCTTCCAGGGGGCGGCGCTTGTCGTTGACTGCATACCTCTTCGTCTCGGTCGCTTGTTCAGGCGTGGCGCTGGGTTCTTCTTCGTTCTCTAGTTCTTCTGGTTCGGCGGCAAGGGCCGCTTTGGCGGCGAGGTCTTTCTCTCGGACCCTCTTTGAGTAGCCGGAGGTCATCTGGAGTAGCCGATATCTTTCTTCCCAGGGTTCTGCATTTGCCAGCATCTTCAGGGAGGTTGAAAAATCAAGATCCTCACCTGTCTCGGCGGATTGGAGCGTGAAGATTCTCTTCAGAACTGGTACAGTTCTTGTCCCAACCAAAACGTCTACAAGGTTCTCTCTCGTGAAGGCAAACTGCTCTAGCACTATCTCGTCTCCCATCTTGCGCGTGACAATGTACACCATCACCCCGAACTGATCGAGTCCATCAACAAGGTTTGTATAGCTTCCCTCTATATTCGTGCTCTTCGACAATAGCTTCAAACTAACCGGGACGTCCGTTGTGCCTTCCCATTCAGAAAAGGCAATGAAGTCTTCAATCGGTAAATTGCCCTTCGCTGTTCTCTCTGTTGCCTGTTTGCCGCCGAAAAGAGCGGCCAAGAAGCCCTCAAACACAAAGCCGGCAGCAGACGCAGAGAAACTATTTATCACGGCGCTCAAAGACTCAAGTAGAATCAGTGTTCCGATTATCCTCTGAGGAGAAGATATCTTCCCTGATGGGTTCTCAATAGATGCCTTGAGGAAGTCTAGCTTGCCCTTTATTGAGCCACCACCGGCGACCGTAGAAAATATCTTCTGGACTTGTTGGCGGTCCATTGATTTGGGGTCTCCCCATGCCTCGGTTGGGGTAAATTTTGGCAAGGATAGGACAAACCTCCTAGCTTTGTCTGCGTTGGATGCCATAGACGGTGCGTTGTCTCCGGCTTCAGTTATAGCGATCGCCCTGGACAAATGAGCGTTTTCGGTTATCATATCAATGTAGTCGTTTAGGTTACTGACTGCCTCTCCGATAGATATCTTTACTTCTGGTCCTTCGTTCTGTCTTTTCTCTATTTCCTGCGCTAGCGCTGGGGAATGGTGATGGAGTGCCTCTAAGACATCTGGGCAGCCACACGAAGAGACGGCAGACTGAACATACCCTTCTACGTCGTCGGCGCATGAGCCGTCTAAGAATAGATTCTGGGAAAATATCTCTTGTTGATGGTCGGTTAGACTATCCCACTGTGAATACTTCATCCCGTTTAGTTGTAGTCGGCGGTCAAGTTCCTGTGTCTTGCTAGCAAACTCGTTGTGGACAGACGGGCTGCTCCCGATCAACGCAATGTCCTGTTCTGATATGTTGTACATAGGTTACTTAAACGTCCTTGAGTTCCTGTTGGATTATCTGGCGGATTACTTCAATTGACTCTTTATTCAAATTCTTGCTCTTCTTATCGCCTGTTCGGTTACCCGGTAGGCGAATAGTTTGATGAGGAGTTTTACTCTTGCCCCGAAGATCACCGAGGACCAGATGTTTTTCGTCATCGTCAGAGTCATCCTCGGGTGAGTGCTCTTCGTGGTCAGAGCATCCCTCGGTCTTAGGCTCGGTTTCTTCTTGGTCGCGAGCAACCGAGTCGTACTCCTCTTTAATGATTTCTGCCAGTCTGGCCTTCGTAATTTTATACTGTGACATGAACGTATTCTCCTTTGCTAGATATTATTATAAAACAAATACTATCTTTTGTAAATAGTCAGTCTTTGAGGTGTTTCCTCAAATCTTTCTCTGTTATTAGGGTATAGGTAAAGCTGTTGCCGTAGATAGCGGACGATTCTTTACATAAATCTATGAATCCTATGTACTCATCAACTGCCTGGAACACTTGGCAACCAGCACTCCACTTGCTAACTAAATAAGACTTGCTGTAGGGGTTACTTCGATGGATATTGATTCCAAAGTATCCCTCGCTGACCTGTGCGTGGGCATAAGGATAATCTATTACACTATCTTTATTATTGTCTCGCCAAACTTTAACTGGCTTTCTTTGTACAAGGGCGTTGTATTTTCCCTGGTGCTTCCCCAGCTTCCAAGCGCCGGGGTATTGCCCTGGGACCAAGACAGCCGTTCCTTTAGGGTTGATCGGATTCTCTAGCCAGTGTTTCCCTGGGTCGGTGGTGATAGCATACTGGGACTTAACCGCTAGTTCTTCTTCTCTGTATAAAACAAGCAGATAGTCGTCGAAGGTGTTTGTGCCTTCGTTGTCTCTTCTCACCCCAACTAGATTTAAGTTCAGTTTTCGGTCAGGGGTGTCAAAGAACTTGTACCCCTTCGCTTCAAAGACCGACTTGATATTCGAAAAGGTTAGTAACTCTTCAAGAGTCTGTGGACTCTTCGTCACCGGTTGGTTCGGCAACTTCTTCTGGGGGGCTGGAGCTTTTCTTAGGAATAGCTTTGCGAGTAGATTCAATAAGTGATTCAACAAGTTCTTGTACCTCTTTATCTGGTTCTCTCAAGTGATAAAGCATTTTACCTTCATCTTCCGAAAATGTTAAGTCAGCGATGTCGGCCTGATAGTGCGCTAGCATGGTTAGATAGGTAGCTACATCGAAATCAGGATCGGAATGAATCTGGTCCCTTATCCACTTTAGAGCCCGAGCGGCAAAGAAAGCTTTCTCGGCGTGGACCATGTTGTCTTCGCCGTCCTCAATGAAGCCCTCTTCCTCTAGTACCCTAAGGACATCAAACGGCATTTCTTCTGCTTTCTGAATCTCCACGCATTTTTCGGATAGTATCTGCGGATTTCTTGCTGCCACGGAAGCCGGAGGCTCCACCGGGCTCTAGGGAGGTGACACCTCGGCGTTCTAGTTCGCCCTCAACCCATTCTTTCCCAAGCGGGTTCTCGACAGGGGAATCAATAAATCCCTCAACGTCTGCCTTGATCTCTTCGGGGAGTGGTCCGTATACATTATTCTCTACGAGTGCAAAGTTCTTGCCGAACAACTGTTGGTAATATTCTTTGTTGACTTGACATGCTTCCCACATTGCATTCAGACCTTCGGGACCATCTTCTGGAAGAGTGCGGTCACGTTTGAGGTTTCGCTGCTGGGCGACCTCTAGGGTGGTGTCTACAAAAATCATGTAGGTATCATACCCTAGCGCTTCGGCTTTCTCTTTTTGTCTTGCAATCTTTTGCCGGCTTTTGCCCGTGCCGTCAACAAGCATCCCAAGACGCTCTGCCTCGTAGGGTGCCTGCAACTTTTTGAGGCGGTCCTTCCCTACTGTGCGGATACTTGCTGGGTTATAGGGTTGCTCTGGGTCGGGGGCTCCAGCTATCTGGGCGTCATACCGTGCTGGGTTGTCCTTGGATATCTTGGCAAGGTCGCCAGTATCAATGCCCGCATCCGCTAGCGCCTTCTCAAAGAGTCGGTCGGAGTTGACATACTTCATTCCGCCCGGCAGAAAGCTGGCATTCGCAAAAATGCTTTTGTCGCCAGGTCCTTTGCGGAGCCCGAAGATAACTTCGGCGTGTTGACCTAGAAGAGTGTCGGCAGCAAATGACTTACCACTTCCCGGTCCGCCAGCCATAAAAATACATTTGAGTATTTGAGGGTCGAACACCCCTTCGTCAAGGACCTCTGGTTGTTCCAGAAGCCATTGGAGTTTTTCTCCCTGATATGAAGAAACGACCTCCGTAACAAAGTCACGAAGGTCGCCTTCTGAAGAATTCCTCACTGAGGGGCCTGTTTACTTGCGGCGGTGGAGAAGTCGGGCGACTACTCTTTTCAACACTGCTTCGGTCAAGTCCTCGTCGTCAAGAACGTCAAGGTTGAGTTCTTCGGTCGTGGTATCGTCGTCTTCGGTCCGGTTGCCCGGCAACTCGTCAGACATCTCAAGCTCGGCATCGTCGTCCATCGCTAACTCATCAGCGGGAGCGCCGGCATCGTCTAGCTCGGAGCCAAGGTCGTCAGCGCCGGCGTCGCTGTCAACGACAATGTCAACTCCGGTCTCGGTTGAGATGGCGTCAACAACAGCAGCGACGATGCGCTCAACTGCAGCTTCTTCGCCAGCGGCCGGCTCTTCGTCGGCAACTTCAGCGCCGAGTTCGGCGGCTGGATATTCCATCGCCTCTTCATCTTCGGCGGGTAGCCCGTCTTCATCTTCCATCTCATCCAGGGAGTCTAGGAAGTTTTCAGTCAATGCTGGCATTGCCGCCAACTTGCCCCAGCGACGAATAACACTTTCACTAACGAGGGTTTTCTTCTTTGTCATTACAATTATCTCCTTAAGTTGTCTGATCAGACATTCATCTTTAAATAGGCAGTAAATATGGAAAACACCCTATTCCTCCTCAAAATCTTCAAACACTCCAAGATCCTCCAATTTTTTGAACGCGCTGTGCTCAATTTGACTGATCCTCGGGAAGCTTACTCCCATCCTGTCTGCCACTTCGCGAAGGCTTAATCCGGCTGACTCTTTCCTTGCGCAAACAACCGAACAGTTCAAGTCTTCCTGGAAGTTCATCCAGTTGCGGCAGGAGGTTTTATCACACTCAACACGCCACTTTTCATGGACTTCATAACATGACGGGGTGTCTGTGCCATAGCGCACTTCATTTTCGGTTAGTTCTTTACTATTATCTTCCGCCTGCTTTTTACTATCTTTGCGATAAAACATACTATTTGCTCCGAGCGTCTAGGGTATTGAGGATGTGGGTATTGCTTTCAGTGGTGCCGGCAGAGGTTTGTCTTGCCCAGGTCACCTTGGTGCGCAGTTCTGAGAGGTTGCGTGCGCCGGTATAGGAGAACCCGCTCTTGACCCCTCCTGCCAAGTTGTCTAGGATAGTCATGATTGATCCTTTGTATGGGATGTATGATGCAACACCCTCTGGGGCTGAGGATTTGTTTCTCCAGTTAAGCTGCGCATCTTTTGATGCCATGCCTCGGTATTCTTTGACCCGGCTGCCGTCCGGAAGAGTCAGGGTCTGACCTGGGCTTTGAGTGGTGCCGGCCAAAAGAGAGCCGCACATAACAAAATCAGCGCCGGCGGCCAATGCCTTCACAATGTCACCAGAGGTTTTGATCCCGCCGTCAGCAATAATCTTTACGTCGCGATCAGTTTGCGCACAGTCAAAGATTGTTTGTAGACCAGGCAGTCCGTGACCCGTGACGATTCTTGTGCTGCAGATTGATCCGCCGCCAATATTGCAGCGGACTGAGTCAGCGCCCCAGTCAGCAAGGTCGTTGATTCCCTCAAGCGTGCAAACGTTGCCTGCCATGATGTGGATGTCACTCCCAAGCGCTTTGCGCAGAGAAGTTAACGCTCGCTTCATCATAATGTGGTGTCCGTGGGCAACATCAATACAAAGAACTTTCACGCCGGCATTCGCCATGGCGGTGGCTCGTTCAAGATAATCTCCGGAGACTCCGATGGCACAGCCAAACAGAGCCTTGCCGGAAGACTCATGATGGATGGCGTTGACCATGTATAACTGTTCCTTGATCGTGTTATAGCGATGGAGGATCGCCAGCCCACCAGCAGCATGCATTGCCAGAGCCATTTCTACTCCGGAGACTGTATCCATCGGGGAGGCGATGATGGGCAGGCTAAACTTAAGTTGCTCACTAAGCTCGGTAGATAGTTCTACCTCTTGCCGACTCTGGATGTCGCTGTACTGTGGTACCAATAGCATGTCGTCGTATGTGACTGCTTTTCTAAACTTCATCGGTATTCTTCTTTCCGCCAATTTGTTTGGCAAGTTCTTGACAACTAGGACAGAAAAGCCTGACTAGCTGTTCTTTTGTTCTCACGGTGACTTGCCATGCCATGTGGGCATCTCGGGTCTTTGGGAACGGACAGTCGCAAGAAGAGCAAGACTTCGGCAGCCTCTCAAACATGCTAAGTTGTCCGGCTACCCGTTCTTGTTCTTGGCGAGAGTCCTCTTTTCGCTTCTTCTGCTTTTGGGCGCGTTTGAGGCTCTTTTTCTGCTTCTTGTCCATGTAACCTTCCCGAGTATCAGACCAGAATTCTGGCGTACTCATCTTTCCTTAGCTTCATATTACCAGGCTTTCCTCTTATGTCAAGTTATTATTAGCGGGAACCGAAAATAGAAAACAAGTCCCAAAACCTAGAGACCAAGGAGCGAGGATTTTTCGGAGCCAGTTGATTTTTGGTAACTTCATTACTACGCTGAAAGTATTCCTGATCTTGATATTCCTCTGTCAGGTTCTCCCGGAGAACCCATTGTCGTAAGGCGTTCCATTCCAGTAAATCCTCGGCGGTTCGAAGTGGTTGAGTTTCAAGAATCGCAAGTCTGTGCAAGGCAATCGCCATCGGGTTTTTCTCCACCATCATACTACCACCTTTGTGGCAGAAGTCAAGGAAAACTTACCGATTTAGATTAAGATAAAAGTTTCCTTTGCTAGCTCCGCCGACATAGTATGTAGGTTCTCGCGAGGGGCTTCCGCCCGGCTCTTACCGGTCTCCAGTAGAGCCTAGGGCACCGTCGCCTCGGTCGGTTGGCTCATTATTATAAATAGAGTCAGATTCTACAAGGGAAATAGATTCAGCAATTTTCACGAAGACACCTTGTGCAATCTTGTCTCCCGGTTCAATGAGCCGGGAGACAAGCCCAACGTTGTGAAGGTTGACAAATATCTCACCACTATAACCAGTGTCAACAACACACGCACCAGTAATAAGATTATTCTTGCTGGCAATACCGGATTTGTTTTTGATCTCCAGCATATATCCCTCTGGGACTTCCATCTTAATCCCCGTTGGAATCACTGCCGAGCATCCTAAATCAATTCTGATCTGGTCGTCGCCACAATAGAAGAAGTCCATTCCGGCATCCGTTGGGTATGCCCGCTTTGGCGTCTTGGCATTCTCGTGGACCTTTGTATATTTAACTAACATCTCATTTTCTGATTTGTTGTAACCAGGGCAAACCTCTCTGAGGTTGCATCCACAGTTATAACATTCTGTTTCATTCTTTAAAAGCGATTTACCGTCGATGGTCATGTTCGTAGAGTCCTTGTTTGTTTCTAAGAGGATTAGATTATCCTCATGTATATAGCGTAAGTTATCACCTAATAGAACTAAGTAGATCGCAGGGGCACCTGGGCAGGTTCCGACGATAAAGCCCTCTGCTCCAGCGATTGGTCCGAAGCCCTCTATGATTTTACATTTGGGTATCTCTGGCTTTAGATACTAGCTCGCTGGAGCTTTGTATCTTCCCTCCTCCTAGGTTCCACAGAAGATCAATCCCCAGATCAGTACAAGTCTGAACTTCCGGAGTGTTATTCCCTCTCCTGTCTCCCCCGTTCGCGAAAATGTCTGGACGTAAGCGGTATAGAGCCTCGCAAACAGTACCGTCAGAGTCGTCAACCTGTTCAACAGATATAACGCCTCGGATAGCTAACAGGATTTCCGCACGCTCTTCCCAGGGCATGAACACATAGCCCTTCTTTCTCATAAGCCACTCATCGCTGTTGGCGACGACGATCACATCTCCGTGTTCCGCTGCCTCCAATATCAACCTGACATGCCCCTTGTGAATCGGATCCATGCCGCCTGAAACTAATACTGTCTTATTCATTATGTCAATCTCCTAAAGCTTTTTTGAATGCTTCGTGTGCTGAAGCCCCACTTCTCGTTGTATTCTAGATTCGCCACGTATACTTTGTTTAGCGAGATCTTGTCATCGGATCTCACACCCCAGCACCTGATGTTTGCGTCAAAAGAGTTACTGTCGGTTGTTGTAATGACCCAATATTCTTTTCCGTTCTTTGTCTTCTTCACCTTTACGTCACGAGGTATAAACCAGACCAGCTTTAAGTCTGGGTCATGCTCGCTGATAGGAGGACAGCCACGGGACATTAGGTTGTCCTGAATCTCTTGGGGCATAATCTCGTGGATAGGAAAGATGCCGGTGAGAGATGCGAAGTGTTCCAGCTTCTCTTCATCGGTGAAGTCTCCCTCGGGAGCGTAGAGCGTGATGTTGTCCTCAAGGTTCTTCTCCTTGCGAGGGCGGTCAACTGCTACGGCTGACCAGAAGTGTCGGAGCCCCGTGAACCTATCATCCATCAACTCATCAAGGGCTTTGCTCCTGACTAAAACATCCAGAGCCTTCTTGTTGAGCTTGGAATAGGTGATCTTCTTATGGAACAGGAACTCCTCGATCGTATTGAAGGGTCGGTTATTAATGATCTGGTCAAGAGCACTGTCGCCCAGTCCTTTGATGCCGGTGAGCGGCTGGATCAAAGTGTTTCCGTCCTCACCGATTTCCCAGACTCGTCCTGATTTATTAATGCTCGGTGGCTCAATCTCAAACCCAAAGGACTTGGCTGTGTTGATAGCACCGGCCTTCTTATCCTCTGGCTCCTTGTCCAAGAACGCAGCCATCCACTCAACTGGATAATAATAACTTAGCCAGGCGCACTGGAAGGATACCGCACCGTAGGATACAGCGTGGCTCTGGTTGAAGCCGTAGCCTGAGAAGAACTCCATGTTCGCCCACTGCTTGTCGGCGATGGCTTTTGAGAGCCCGTGCTCGGCACAGCCTGCTACGAACTTCTTATAAATCTTGTCTCTTACTTTATCTTTTCCTGTTCCCTTTTTTGTTAGGACTTTGCGCAGGAGGTTGCCCTCGTCTAGCGTGATGTCCTTGCCGAGTTTGTGGGCGAGCATAGCCAACTGCTCCTGGAAGACGAGGAGACCATGAGTTTCTCCGAGGACTTCTTTGATGATTGGATGGTCGTAGTGTACTTGGCTAGGGTTGTCCTTGTTTGCGACATACAGGCTGTGAGCCTTGGCGCTAAGTGGACCAGGGCGGAAGATAGCCGTGACCGCAGCAAAGTCTAGAAGAGAGGTTGGCTCTGCTTCTTGGCAGAACCGTTGGGCTCCGCCGTTGGTCATCTGGAAGATGCCAGCCCACTTGCCTTTGTGGAAAACCTCTCGCCATACTTCTTGGTTATCAAAATCCAGCGTGTCAGGGTGGAGGTGGAGATTATAATATTCCCTGACGTCTTCGAAACTCGGCTCTTCGTTGTGGTCGTAGCCACCGCTGTGCCGCTTGAGGATATGTCGGATGGCTCCCGAAATCATACGGAGAGTTGATAGTCCAAGCAAGTCAAACTTGATGAAGCCCAGCGGTTCTAGGTGGCGAACATTCTGACCCTCACTCCACGGGGTCTGGATGACTCCGCCAGAGTTGATGAGCGGCATGTGCCGATCAAGGTTTTCTGCTACAACCACGCCACCAGCGTGTCGTGATATGCTCCGCATATTGCCGAACAGATTATCAACGTGAGTCTCAATATGAGGATACTTTTTGAAGAATTCCTGAAGAGTTTCACTGTATTCCTTTACCTCCGTAAATGTTGGGGTGTAGACGCCGGCTGTCTGCCCGTGCGCTTTCTTGGCCAAGGGTGTGGCTTCGCTCATCATCACGCCAGTAACCTTGTTGACTTCCATAAACGGAACGTCATAGAACTTGCCTATGTCTTTGATAAGAGAACGAAGTTGGAGCGTGTTGAAGTTGCTGATGGGAACGACCGTTGTCTTGCCCCAGTCCTCAGCAAGCTGTGTCTTAAGTTCCATAGGGTACTCAACATCAAAGTCAATATCTGGATAGCCTTTGCCGTCCTTGGTCAGGAACCTCTCGAACTGTAACCCGTACTTGATAGGATCAATCTGGGTAATGTCTAAGACGTAGGAGAGGAGTGAGCCTGCTGCTGAACCTCGTCCAAGTCCCACGAGCATTTCCTCTTGGGCTTTGTCGCTAATGGCTTTCATCGTCAGGAAGTACTGGGCGAACCCTCGGTCCTTGATGATGCCTAGCTCATATTTAAGACGGTCCACATACTCGGGGTCTGTGATCTTCTTTTCTTTCATGCCCGCTAAAGCGTCTTGGGTCAGGGCTTGGATGGCTGTCTTGCCTTCCGGAATCACGAACTCCGGGAGGCGGATATCGTCAGCGGGGAGGAAGTCTTCGCACCGATCAAAAGCGATGTGATGAGTGCGCTCAATGCTATCACGGATAGCAGTGTCGTCATACTCAATCCGGTGTTTAGCAGAGTATCGTTTGTAACTCTCCCACATCTGGTCACCGTTTTTGGGATAGAGTTCGTAGCCAACCTCATCTACTGATTCAGGTAGACCGTTGTCACCTTCGGCGTATGCTGGAATCTTACCGCCCCAGCCGATACGCTTATACATCTCTCGGTCTTTCCAAAGTTCTGGTCGCGGGTAGTGGCTGTCGGCTGTGCTGATAATCTCCACTCCCATTTCCATACAGGCTTGGATAATATAATTGTTGCCGAGATGCTGGTCAGGGATATCATTCCACTGGACTTCACCGTAGAACCTATCGCCGAAGATTTCTTTAAACTGGGCGATCGTATCTCGCATAGCGGAGAGCACATGATCCGGGCTCTTATCTTTGTTCCGCCAAAAGTCCTCGAAGAGGGGTCCGGACATGCAGGCGCTACTGATGATGAGCCCCTCGTTGTATTTGTCCAGCATCTCAAAATCCATACGAGGATAACGATAAAAGTTTTCGGGCTGATAACTATCCGATATTAACTGGAAAAGATTATTGAGGCCTACTTGGTTCTGTGCGACCATCACAAGGTGGTGGCGCTTGTTGAGAGGGTTGAACTTCTTTTGGCGGTCCTCATCCTCAATGACCATTCCATACTCTTCTTTTTTCTGCTTCTTGGAGTTAGCCTTGTGCTCCTCGTACATCGTGCGCCATTTACGATGGGACTTGATGAAGTAGGATTCGCATCCGTAGATGGCTTTGAACTCTTTGCCGGCTGCCTTCATTTGTTTCAAGTGTTCCACCTGATATGGCAAGCCGTTCATGTGTCCATGATCGGTGAGAGCGTGGGCGTTCATCCCGTTTTCAAAGGCGAAGTCCATATGTTCACCGGGCATTCCTAGCCCGTCAAACGGTGAGAGTCCAGAGTGTGCGTGGAGCCCTACAAAAGGGATAGAAGATTCAATACGTTTGGTCACGAAAGAGACCTTTCTGTCTTGGTGTGATATCATTATAGCAGATATTTAGGTATAGTCAAGAAAAAAATGAGTAGGGTATCCCGAACCCTGCTCGCCACCCAACCTAATGGGGAACTCCGATTATCTATAGATAGTGGCTAGCCTACTCTTCGGCATCAGCTTCATCTCCAGTAACAGGGGCAGGCATACCAAAAAACTGCTGCTCACCATCTTCAAAGGTAATGATAGTGCCGTTCTTTGGGTGTGGCTGGATATGTACCTTGACAAAATCGGAGAAGGAGTCAAAAATAGCAATGCTGCCGCGAGGTCGTGGCCAGAGCCAATGAACTACTGCCTGTCCTGTTGCCAATTCAATCCCCTCAATTACAATACCGTCTCCGCTGATGCCCGTTTCATCCGATCTCCGGCAAACCGTAAAGGTTCGGATGCCTTGCGGTGCCAGATGGGCAGGAGGCTTTGGCTTAAGCGCCTCAGAAGTTGTGCTGCCCTCTTCGGGAACAGGCTCTTTGATCTCGTCTATCATCTTATTCTCCGCAATCTAGCCCCAATTGAAGCCGTTGCCAAAATGTCCCCACTCAGCGGTTTGCTTATAGCGGGGGCTCTTAAGTTCTAACAAGTCTATGATCCCAGTAGGGGAAAGGTCATACCCCTGCACTTCTTCAGCGTTGCCATCAATAATGACTGTTGCCTGAACTGGTGCCGGGTGTCCGATGGCATATGCCAAATATACATATACCTCTTGGGCGTTACGTTTGTTCAAATAATCCACAGCTACCCTACGTGCCATATATGCTGCGGAACGGTCTACCTTGCTCGGATCCTTGCCGCTAAATGCGCCACCACCGATTGGAACGCGAGGGCCGTAGTTGTCTACGACAAGCTTCCTGCCAGTTAATCCGGTATCGGCATCAAATCCGCCGATAGACCAATCTCCGGCGGGGTTGGCATGGATGGCAAGGTCCGCTGCATAAGCATCTTCTCCAAGTTCAGTAAGCCATTCCCCGATCATTCCCCGGAGTTCCGCGGCAGGGGCGTTCTGAAAGCTCGCCACCACAGCACAGATCTCTCCACGATCAAGGGTCACCTGGGTCTTCCCGTCAAAGGGGAATCTTTTGTGCAGCCGCTTGCAAAGATCGCGAGCAAGGAACAACTCTTGAGGAATTAGAGAGTCGTTCTCTGCGCAGGCATAGCCGACCATGATTCCTTGATCGCCTGCACCGCCGGTATCTACACCTTGAGCGATGAAGTTACTCTGCTTTACGACATGTACATCAACCTCGTCAACGTCGTCATAGACCGAGCGAACAATCGCAGCGATATCTACTTCGGCATTTGTGGAGATTTCTCCCATAATCGCAATGCGGCGATGACCGCCCATAGTCTCAACTGCTACTCTGGAGTTTGCATCCTGCTCTAGGCAGGCGTCCAGAATCGCGTCAGATATCCTATCGCAAATCTTGTCTGGGTGGTGTGGGGTGATACATTCTGCTGTACGAATAAACATTATTTTATTTCTTTCCGCCTTCAATATTGGCACGTTCTTCTTCTGGTACTCGTGCCGCAGTAAACGGCACGAACAAGGAAACTACATCAAATCCTAAACTATAATAAATGCCTTCATAACTTTCACTGATATCTTCTAGCATTGTATTCCATTCCATCCCTTTTCTTAAGCCATAAGTTTCGTGCCGGTGCTTTTCCCGGTATCCCTGTGGATCGTTACGAAAGTCGTAGATACTATTTGCAGATATCTTTGCCACATATAGCTTGCGTCCGGTTGCGACAAAGCGTTCTCTCTGCTTTGGGTCTACGTACCAAAAAGTTCTAGGAACAGTGCTGATCGCATACTCGTTTCTAGAAAAAGAGCTTCTCTTAGCACGGTCTGAAAAATACTTTGGGTCCACTACTATGCTATCGCTGTCTGCTGCGGCGTAGTGGTATAGGTCCATTGTGTCAGCCTTGACATAATCTGACTTCTGTCCCTCGGCGAGGAAGCCCTTGAAACCCTGAAGTAGTGTTTTCATTTTACGCAAACTAAGTGGTTCTCCCCGATAAATACATACTTGTCTGATCCTAGAGTAACTTCTTCTTTGCCGAAACTATGAAATATCACAGTCTTGTCGGTCATATCCTCAACACAGTCCGAAGCACAAGAGATAACACGAGCAACTAAAAACTCCTGGAGCTTCTCTTCAGTCTGAATAAAGAACGCTCCCTGTTGAGGCTCATTATCAATTACTTCTATAAGTAGTCTACGATTTAGTGGTCTCATTGTAATTCGCTCCAAGCTGCCTGAAGCTTGGCAAAGTCTGCTCGCGAGGTATGGGACCATTCACGAAGCTTACAGTGCCGGCAGTAACACTCAATAGCTATCTGGTCGGCTGCGATGGCCTTCGTTTGCCCGGACGGCATCCACGCATGTAGTATCTTGTTCTGTTTCGCCTCCCGGTCGCAGAATCCTTCGCTTAGTGCCTTGGGCATAATAAAGTTTAAAGTAGCCATACTGTTTTCCTTTCTTGTTCCTGTATTTTACCTTATGCATGCGATTTTGTTAAGGATGTTATACCACTTCGCAGGCACCGCCAGCGCAGGCAAGTTCACCCTTGAGGTCTGTGTTGTCGTCTTCCTCAACCACCTTCGTCATGTCAATATCAACAAGGCTTTTCATCATCGCCTCATACTTTTCTTTTGAGCATTCTTCAAATGGTGCCTGCTGATAGCTGCCGCCCGATTGGGGCAATACAGCAAGACCATTATAGTGCTTACGATTATCCCACATCCATTCGCCGGCATCCACCCACTCGTTATCGTGTAGCGAAACTGTTGCCGAGACGTTGTGACCGTTCTGACCGGAGCGGTGGCCATGGCGGACCCACTCCATTGAAATCTTCTTAATACGGCGTAGCAGTTGGAACGCAGATTCATCCCGCAAGATCGCGCCGGCAGGTGCCTTTTGCGGTACGGAAATAACGGCGGTGTCGTGCGGCCGGAAGTACTCGTCTTCTACTAATTCTGGGTGGTGGACCGCAAGATGCCAATAGATTGGTTCATTCTTCCCAACACGGATACGGCGGATATAATACTCTGCGTGCCATGCATGAATCCCAGAAGATGTCCCCAGGACTAGAGAAGTTGTTCCAGCAGGTTTAACACAGGTGGTACGAGCAGCCTTGTTAATGCCAAGAACCTGGGCGACGCGAGCGTTCTCCTCCTTGACAACGTTGGCTGCAGCAGCCAAGTCAATACCCTCTTCCAACACCCTGCCAGAGGCGATGCCCGTCATGGAAACGCCGATCAGCGCCTCCTTCTCTGTGGTGCGTTGCCAAATTGGGCGAAGGTAATGAAAGTCAGTATAGCCAGCCTGAAGTGTCCCGATAAATGATGCAGAGCGAACACGACCTTCTAGATCTTCCTGGTCCTGAATGTCACTGACGTTCACTTCCACTAAATTGCAGAACTGGAATGGGCGCAGTCCGATCTCACAGCACGGGTTGGTACCATAGTCCTTATCGTTTGATAAATAGATCCCTGGTTCTCCAGCGTTGGACGCCTCAACACGCTTCCATAATCCTAGAAAGAATTCTTTTGTGACTCTGTGCCGCAAAAGTACAGCAGAATTGTTAGCACGGCCACGTTGTGGGTTCTTCTCCCACCAATTCCCAGACTTGCATGCAATCATTTCGTTGTCATCCGCCGAGAAAAGTGAGATGAGGGCTGCTCGGCGGATGCCGCCTGCAAGCACTGCATCAGCAACATAGCAAACGATATCGTGTACTTCAATTGGGGTAAGGCGTTCACCGTCTGACTTTTCGTTCAGAACACCCTCAACCTTAACGAGACATTCACGAAGAGGTTGAGGTCCCGGTGCCTTTCCGCCAGAAGTTACTAGACGTGCGCCTTTGGGTCGGATGTCACTGAAGTCAAAGCGCAGGCGATCACCGCCGAAGAAGTAGCTACGGACAAGATACTTAACTGCATCTGCCCAGCCCTCAATACTATCATTTACAAGATATCGCCTGGTGCGGCTAGTGCTTGGTTTCCGAATCTCTGGCAGTTCGTCAACGTGATGTTTCTGTACAGAATAGCCGACACCTGTGCCGCCTAAAAGCAAAAACATAATCTCACCGAAAGACCGCCAGTCATCAACTGGTGTGTAGGCACAATTAAAAATGCGGTTTGGGCTGATCTCAATTGGCTTGCCGGCAAATTGCATTGATCGCATTGACGGCAAGACCTTCCTCTCCCTCACATAAGAATAATTCTCCGTGATCTCCTCTTTGAAATTGGGGTACTTCTTGATGTGCATCGCCATATTCCGGGCGACTAGTTCATCCCAAGTCTCTCGGCGGCTTTTCTCCGGAAGGTAACGGGAGTACTTCATATACACCGTTACATCTGATAGTATTTCAGTGGAAAGATTGGGATCGCTCATTGTGCTATTTTCTCCTGTTCTGTCGTGGTCTTTTTGAGGGTTTTAAGAGTTTTCTTAAGTTCTCTAAAGTTCAGTTGTTTTTTTTTATTCTCTTCTTCTGGCGTGGTGTCGTCTTGCTTCTGCCTACGCTCTGCTTTATACTTCTTATATTGCTTGCGCAAGTGAGCGTCCTGCTCTTGTTTTGTTTTCATCACAACGGCATCGATCGTTGAGTGCTCATCCGGAGGGAGGACCTTGAGATGGACCTTTGCTGTATCCATCTCCATCGGGTAAACGATGCCGTCAATGCCATTACGGTTCTTCGCCACAAACATCCTGCCACGATTTTGGGTCTTGTCTTCAATCGTTCGCGAGATTGAACAGATGAAATCTGCCACAAAGCACTTGTTGAAAGACTCACTGATGGACTCCATCGTAATGACCTCGGCACTCAGTCCGCTGCGATTTGTTTGGCTAGCGGTCCATACGGGAATATCCCAAACCTGTCCGATAGCCCGAAGCTCTTCGTAGGTGTTTCCGAGTGAGTGGCGAAGCTCTTGAGTCTTGAATCCAGATTCAGTTGGGCGCAGAAGGTCGGCGTAATCTACAATAATCATGTCTGGGTTAACGCCTTTCTGTTTGAGCTTTTCAAGGTGAGCCGAGATGGTCCGAGTGGAGGCTGACTTTGAGGGATACTCTTTGATAACTAGTGTGCCAGGGATATGTTTCACAACCTCTACAATAGAATCTTTCATGTGCATTAGTTTTCCTAGGTCAATTCCGGTGATACAGGAATCGTAACGCTGACCTACTACGGTGTCCGCAAGCTCTAGGGTATAGTGAACAACTGTCTTCCCCTTGACAACCGCCATGGCACCAAGATGAACGAGCGCCATACTTTTCCCTGCACCAGTTGGAGCGATGACCACGCCGAGTTCCCGCTTGCCCAGACCTCCCTTGGTAATATTATCAATCTCTTCCCAGTGGGTAGAGATGGGGCTGCGCATCGTCAACTCAAAGCGATCAAGAACGTCCTTATGATAATCGTGCCCGCAGTTATTATCTGCTCCCAAGTTCATCGCCTCGTTGATAACTTTTTGTATTTCCTCAAAGCTTTGTGACTGGAGCAGGTCAACAGATTTCAAGATTGCTTCTTTTAGCTTCTGCTTCTTACAAAAATCAATTGACTTTTCTTTAATATACTCTTGGTCATCGTCGTCAATGGCATTACTCTTGATACGGGCAAGGAAGTCAACGACCTGCTTGATGACGCTGTTAGAATAGTCTTCCGTTTGTGTTCGGATGACAGATACCATGGCATCATAGGTCGGGTGGGGGTAATCCTGCTTATGCTGGAAAAGCAAGTCAACAAATACCTGTAAATACTTAAGCTCCAGATAACTCGTATCCAGGACCTCTTCCATCTGATTTGCAAAGTTGCGATCAAACAGAATTATCTTTACTAGTTTTTCTTGAAAGGATTTTCCGAACTTGCTGAAGGTTTCATATTGCGGACCGGTCATGTTTTCTTCCTAGTTGCGATGCTCTTACTATAACCCAAATAAATAAATCTGTGAAGCCTCGTGTTCACTTTTTTATATGGCCTTGGAGCAGCAGCAGCAACTCATTTATATTGAGTGTGGCAATACCGTCGCTAAGGAGCATTGTCCTAATATTTGTGCGATTGAGTATGAGCCCGTCATTCTCTATCGCGTACTTCAGTTTGTGTATACCTTGCGACGATATTGTGCTTATATATAGCTGCATGATTTCATAATTTAGAGCAATAACTTCTTCACTTTCAAGAACTTTTTGAAATACCTTGACTTTATTTTTATTATCTTTTGCATGCTGCAAAACATCGCTCAGTGCATAGTCTCTGTCCTCTGAAAGGAAAGAAAACCTTTTTGCAACTGTCTTCAGCCCCATACCTCTCACCCCATCAAGGTTGTCGGACTTGTCCCCAACGATGGCACGAGCAAGCGCAAAATTGCGTGGGTGAATATCATAGTCTTCAAGAACTTTATGCTTATTTAGTATCTCTTCGTTCTTGCCGGGTCTAATAAGCACGGTCTTATCATCACAAAGTTGTAAAAAATCCTTATCAGAGGATATAATAACCTTCTGCCAACTTGAGTACTCGTGGCAATGGCACAACCAGGCGATGATATCATCGGCCTCAACATTCTCCAACATAAGTTGAAAAACCGGCAAGTTTTCTAAATACTCTGTAAGCCGGAGCATTTGTTCGTACTTGTTATCTGTCTCTTCTTCCGTAGAAGCGAACTCATATTCCCGATTAAGTTTCGGAGGCTTTCTGCCGGCTTTGTAGTTTTTGTTTTTATCTTTGCGAGACTGGGATCCCCCTGGTCCTTCCCAGGCGATCGCTACACGGTCGGGGTTGGTCCGGCGAATCTCCTTCTGAAGTGATCTCATAAAGCCAACGAGACCGCCGATTGGTTTCCCGTTAGAATCCAGTTGAGGACTCATAACATAATTTCGGATAAACATATTAGCGCCGTCTATAATCAGCAAGCGCTTTAGCTTAGTTGGGGTCATCCTGTTCTCCTGTAAACTCTAGTGTACCTGTCCCGTAGTCAGTCGTAAAGACCGCTCGTTTGAGGCCGTATTTATTAATTTGTCCCTGGCACATTTTGCAAGGACATGACATTCCGGGTAAGCCCGTTCTGCTTTTGCGTGCAACATAGATTATGGCACCACGAAGGATATCTTTGTTTTTTACCCGAGAAATGGCATCCATCTCCGCATGGATAGACCGGCAATAGAGTTCGCCGTTAGTGTTTAGACTTACTGAGTCTGGATGAGTCTTGTTACGGTTCCGACCCACAGACAGCACCCTGCCGCCTTTTACGATTACGGCAGAGTGCCTATACTGCATGGCGTTACTATATTCTTCACCATCAATGCGCCGCAGCGCTAAACGTAGATATTTGTTTATCTTCCGGCTCGGGTCGCTCTCCATAATCCGGACATCCCTATTGCTTCTTCCCTATTCTACACTCTTCTTCTAGAATGTCAAGAACTCTTTTCCGAAAAGGTTTATCTTCCAAGAGCATCTCAAATTCTTTGCTTTGGAATTTCTTTTCTTCGCCCTTGACTTCAATAGTGTACCAAGATCCGGAACGTAAGCAGGCAGGGGTGCCGGCAATGGCTTGCAACCAAGAGGATTCATCGCGAATCCCAACCCGGTCATTCGCCAAATCAAACAAGATATCAAACTCGCAGGTTCTTGGGGATGGTCCAAATCTAGACTTGATTGTCTTGGCAGATGTCCTAAACCCGATGACTTGCTTCTTCTCGTTTCGGATCTCGCCGTTGGCTTTTCCCTTATGCTGGGTCATCCAAATGCGAGTAGAGGCGTGGTAGGGGAGTGCTTTGCCGCCAGGCTCAACACGATTATCCCCGAACATAACCCCGATGTTGGTCTTGAGTTGGTTCGTGAAGACCAGAGCAATCTGTGCTTTGCCGAGGGTCTCAGTTACTTTTCTCATTCCCTTTGCAAGAGCTTTCGCCGTCAAGCCGATTCGGCTGTTAGGATCATAATCGCCCTCAACTTCTGCCCGGACAGGAGTGCCGGCAACGCTATCCCAAGCGATGCAGACAAGGCGGTCCGGAGCTTTCTCCCGGATGAGGCAGATTAGTCGCTCAATTGTCTCAAACACTTCCTCAATCGTTCCCGGCTGAACGTACATGAAGTTATTCTTCGTGTCCAGCCCAAGCTGCTCCATGAAGTCCGGGCTTGCGGCGTTTTCAGTATCAATATATACCGCAAGCCCTCCCATCTTCTGAGTGTTCGCCAATATTTGAGTAACGACGAGGCTTTTACCGCTCGCCGACTCACCGGCGATGGTTGTCAGCTTCCCTACCGGGATTCCACCATTTCGTCTGTTAGAAACGATGTAATCTAGAAGTGTTGATCCGGTTGATATCCAGGTCTTCACATCCGTCGGATTATCTCCGTGAAGATCGTAAGCTATATTTTCTTTGGCTGCCTTGTTTAATTCGCTGCGCAAATCGCTTACAAGACTGCTTGTAGCTTTCTTAGTCATTCTGTCTCCATAAGGAGAGGCACCTGTAACCCCGTGCCTCCCTGCGGGTTAGGCGGCCAACTACGCCAGTAGATCATCAAACGCTGTCTCAATATCCGACACGGTTTCGAGGCTGTTGGTGCCTCCCTTATTGCCGGTATTGCCATCAGTGCTAGCATACCGAGTAGTCTCTTCGCCGGATTCGGTATCAGACTCCCCTAAAGTATCATTCAATACCTTTTCGCATGCCTCATAAGTTGCTACCTCAAAAAGCTCATCGGCAGTCTTGATGCTCGCGAGCATAGTGGTAACCTCGGCATCAGTTTCCGCTAGCTTACTGGTGCGGCGCATTGGGCGTACATCAGTAGTTGGGAACTGTTGACCGGACTTCTTTCCGTAGTCAATACGGATATCTGTTCCGGCGTCAACATCAGTGACATCCCCATATTCTGGGTCCAGGACTACATCGAGTAGTGCCTGATAGGTGGTGCGTGAGAAGCCCCACCAGCGAACGCCCTTATTTTCTTCGCCGCGAACGACGATCGGAGCGAAGACACGCATCTTGGGCCAAAAGCGCTTGGCAGCTTCCTTCGATGCCTCGGTGCCTTCATTCCAGAGGCGGGTACCCCATTCTGCGATTGGGTCAGGTTGACCGCTAGTACGAGGACTCAAAACAGTAGTCTTGCCCTCGGCTCCCATGCCGTAGTGATAGTATGCCTCAAAGAATGGATCTCCACTCGGTGGACACACTAAACGAATTTGATGAGTTCCCTCATCCGGTTTCCAATAGTCCTCGGAACTACTAGAGCCCTTGTTGGTTAAAGCAGCGTGCTTCTCCCGCATCTTGGTAAGATCAATACCCATTTATTTCTCCTTTACTGGTTAGTTGACCATGTATCTATTATAGCACAAGCTAGCTTGGTTTATAGTAAATAATTAATCTTTTTTCGTTCCAGCAAGATTAAGAGGAGCTTAGGGGTGCTCTACGTCCTAAAGGGAGAACTACTCTTCTTTTTTGTCTTCAGCGACGGGCGCTGGGTCTTCGGTGGCGGGCACCGGTTCTTCGGGCTCTATCTTAAAGACCTTCGTTACCTCTACCGGGCAAACATTAAGTTTCCCGGAGGTTGCTAGCAGGATACAATTGGCATACTTTTCCCAATCTAGCTTTAGGTGCTTCCCCGTCTGTCCCTCGTGGTCTTGGGCGACAGCAAGGTTTAGTGCATTGATCGTATAAAGAGTTGCTGTCTGCTTTTTACGATGGACTCGCATAGTAAACAAGCGTGGGTTATACGCCTGCCCTCTTTCAACGGCAGCGTTATAAGTTAGTATCTTATTTTCTGGGTTCTCTTTGTCCTGCAACAAAAATATCAGATTGTTCGTCAGGTCCATGGTATCGGCGATGGCCTGTACCTCTACCATGACGGCGTCTTCCGTGGCAGAAGCCAGAAAGGAGGCTAGGAGGACGCCGCGTCGGGGGTTGTGGTTATTCATCAAGACTCACTTACCTCTATATAAAAGAATACACATAAAAGTGCTCTCCTTATATAGTTACAGAATGTAGTAACTTCACTGTGCTTCTTGGACGTCCTTTGTGCCGGCGGTGCACAATACCATTATATTTTCAAAAGTTGTGGAGTGCACTGAAAAGCCCGTGTTGATCCCCTCTTTTGAAAACCTCCTTGCCTGATCCTTAATCTCTCTCATGAGGCTCGCATTTTTTGAGAGTTCGCCTTCTGGGATCCCATAATAAAAGTGAGCGTCCTGCCAATCACTCAATGGAAATAAATAGTTTATGTCCGCTGAGGGTTCCAGGGAGGCAACCCCGTAAGTCGCGATTCTGGAGATGTTGGCCTTCTCTGCTCGGCTTTCAAAAACAGACTCCGTATTCTTAAAATAGTTAACCATCGCTACGATATATGCGATGAAGTGGTTTGTGCTTTTCTCATATTCACTTATCGGAACGTCACCGACTAAATTCTCAACCGCTGGGCGTCCAAGTAATAAAACCTCGGCGATAACTCCGCTGCGGGCATATTCCTGTAGAATCCCAAAGACTATCTTGTCATCTCGCTTTTGAATATCCGACATAATTTGCCGGTCAGGTGCCACATATAGGACGGTTACTTTAGAATCTTTTATTTGTTCCAAGACCCTTAGGGCGATTCCATTAATTGGATCGCCGCCGGATAAGATTACTAGAACACCGTCCTTTTTCTTAATGCTCCGCAAATATATTGCGATCTCATCAGAGTTGGCAGTGCTCTCATAGTCTTCTATGCTTGCCTGGAGTGGTACTTCAAGGTCGGCTTTGCCAGGGTTTGCCGGTCCAATTTGGTATATCCTGTATTCTGGGTATGTCGTAAACTCCTCTGCGACCATACACCCAAACTTTCCAATTCCCACGACTTTATCCATCTATTTTATATCCCGTAGTTGGCCCAGATTTAGACCTTCGCTAGTATTTATCTTGAAAGTGCCAAAATTAGTTGAAGACATGAGCTTATTAATCTCTGGCAAGTACTTTTCATCCTCGTTTGAGAAGTCCAGCACGACTGCGTCATGGATGAGGCAGGCTATTTGTGTCTTTGTCTGCCGGCTGTCTAGGAAATGCTTTATCTTGAGCGCCTGCAAAATAGTTAATTCTGCCGCCGTTGCCTGGACGACATAGTTCAAGGCGTGATGAGCATCTGGGCACAAAATTCTTCTCCGGTATTCTGTGACTACTTGTTTGCCGTCCCAGCACTTGTCCAGAATAGCTTCTTTGTCGTAGACTTTCTCTAGCTCTGGCGTGTACTTCTGTATTTCTTTTGTTTTTGCCCCGTAAAGCCATGCAAAAAATGCGGTCTTTGCCTGAGATCGGGTAGTACCGGTGGGGAATACAGAGTCCATATGATATTGGTGGATATCATAATCTGGCTGTGTCTTGCCGAGTATTCCAAGCACGACTCTTGCCTCTGCGCCATTAAAGTCTAGTTCAATAAACTTATCGTTATCGGGCAAGACAACTCTTCTGTATTCCTTTTTCATCGTAAGTATCGGAAACGAGCTTGGCACGGTTGTGAGCCTGCCGGTCTTAGTGCCGAACTGATTATAACGGATGTACGGTGCCGCCGCCGCCAAAGCTGCAGTAGCCGGCACATCGTTTGCTTGTCTTATCACCTCTAGTTCACGACGGTCAATGTGTAGCCGGCGGTTTGAGATGGATTCTAAAAGCTGGCAAGTCTTGAGGAGGAAACGGTATCTCTGTGGTTTCTCGTAGTTGCTTAGAACATGAGATGTTATCTGATTTTTCACTTCACACATGTCTGCCAAGAACCTCTCCGGGACAACATCGTAAATGCAATTGCCGGTCATATCTACCCGTGACAATGCGCAGGCTCGGGAGAATGCTTTGAGCTTAGAAGAGACTCGTGCCCAATCATCGCGGAGATACTCTGGGGCACACTCTGATATTGTTTGGTTTTGCACGTATAAGTTGGCATACTCTACGCCGTCAGTGTCCTTCATATGTTCTGTATATTTCCAGGATCCGGTTAGGTCGGTGGGGAAATCCCCAGCATCAAACATGATCTTGCCGTCGGCATACATGCCAACGCATTCAGATTTATCGTCTAAGGTTTGGAATAACAACAGGAGTCGCCTTTCTCGTCAGTCTTTTCTCAGTATACCACCAACAGTGTCAAACGTCAAGTTACCCGTGTTGACTGGTCCTAAAGCTTCTGACTGCATGTGGCTCAAGGCGGCATAGTACTTTTGGTCGGAGGAGCCTGGAAGTGCGTCGTACATGTTATATGCGTCTCTGATATCTTTTTCCTTTTGCTGCCTTGTTTTGTCCGATAGTCTTTCAAGCAAGCGCAAAACATAGAATGTCCGAAGGTGCCATTTGTCACGGTAAGCGCCAAGGACATTATCAAACACCTCTGTGCTTGTGACAGTCCTTGTCGTTACCTCGTTCCTTCTCTCAACACATCCGTCAGTATTGTGGCGGTACTGGACAAGGTGTGGATTGTCTAGAACATACCGATTGTACATGTCTACTAGATAAAGCTTAAGGAGATCAATGTCGTTTCTCCAAGTCTCCAAGAAGGCGGTATTGAAGAGAATATCAAAAACCCCCATATTAGAACGAGATGCAAGAACACCAGAATATCCTGGATATCCGGTGGCGTGGCGAATAGTTGACAGCAATCCTGGTATTGTGGAAAAGCCGTATGGCTCTGGCTGGGCATTTATTTCGTTCAATGTTGGTTTGCGGCATACCCCCACTCCGTTACGAAAGTCAATCAAGGGAGAGAACATATAAACGCCGACCATATATTCCTGCATTGCTGCGGAAGAAATATCAGCAACAAATCGCCAAGGTGCATTTTTGTCCAGAGAGAAGCCATAGTGAGAGGCAAGGTTTGTGATTAGGTTGAAGTTCTTGTCTGATAGGAAATCGCGAACCTTTGCATAATCATCTCCGTGATCCGCGGAATCTATTTCTATGACTAAACCCGTGTTCATCACAGAGCAAAGAACACTCTCCAAGTAGCCAGACATAGTTACTGGTCCGCCAGTGCTGATTATTTCCTGGCAAAAATCCATGAACACATCAAGAAACCCCTTTAGGTTCTTGAGTCTCTTTCGGTTCTCGTAATCTCCGAGAAATGATTCTGCAAAAACTGGATAGATAGTCTCTGTCATATACTCGTGATATTCTTCTGTTGGAGATTGCCACCCCTTTTTTGCTTGCAAGTCTGCATATGCGCCGTCAGAGTATAGAACCCCGCGAGCGGTAAGTTCCCGGACCTTCTCCACAAAGTCTCTCCAGGCGTCGGCGACGAAGTTGACTGCAAAAATTGGCTCGCTGCCGGCATATCTTAGGGGCTTAAGGTTAGACTCTAGGGCCTGTACCGAGTTGCCGCTTGTAGATATCCTCCCGTAATAGCGGTCTTGTCTCCAGAAATCAAAAGATTTTGTGGTCTCGAAAAGAGGGTATACAAGAAACTCATATCTCAGCCGCTGCTGAAAAAGCACTTCTGAGCCGAGGTCGTTGGCCCCAAAAGATTTTTGATTCTCCGCGAGTGGTGTTCTACCTTGTGCCATTTTGTTTTTTACTCCGGACTATTTAGGTCCTCGCTCCCACATACATGATATTTTTGTCTCGTATTTACCAGATTCTATAAAGTTCTCAGATTTATATACCCGGTAATATCCTCCGAGACCAAGCTTCTGAGCCACAACAGAGCCGAAGCCTAGGTCGGCATTGATATACACCATTTGTCCATTCTGAAATAGATTATTGCCCACCATGGTCAACTCCGCATCTTGCGGGATTACCAGTGCGCCCTCCAGGTTGGCGTTGGCTAAATTCATTGCCCGAAGATAGGGAACACGCTTCTCGGAGAAGCTAAATGACTTTACCAGACCTCTATCCGCCCCCAACACCAGATGATATATGCCTCGTTTTTCGTCCTCCGACTGTCTTCCCCTGAGGCGTGTAGATATCTGGTCGCAAGTAATTATAAAATATTGGTTGGTCTTTACATTCGGTCCGGAGGATGCCATCGCCATTTTAGTCCCTATGTCGTCTTCGTTATAAACCCCGCCGCCAACAAAGTTTGCGGAAGTCTGCAAGATTGACACATCAAACAACATTTTTACATTTGTTCCTGGTCCGTACATGTTATTTATCAAGGGCGTTACAAGCTCATTGATGAGAAGTGTCGTAAACCGTCTAAACGATATTTTTGCTATGCCGGGTGATACTATATTTTCCCGGAACCACTCTCCGAAGGTTTCTATAGAAATTGGGATATCAGCTAGGGAAAGTGACGTCTGCGGGGTCAAGATACCGAATTCCCTAGGGTCAAATGATCCTATGATCATGCCGATATCTTTCCTGTCTCTGGCTGCCAATAGTGCTGCGTCAAGAATGTCCCCAAGCCTAATAAAGTAGGCAGTTATCTCTCCGGCATTCTCAACTTGCATATCGCTAGCGCTGAAGGCTGCGACTGGGTCAACGAACGCCGTGCCATGTAGCTCAAACCCACCCTTGTTCTTTTTCGCAGAGTCAGACGCCGACCTTACCTTGGCAGCAGTCTTGGGTGCGGCGGATGATTGTTTTTTACCAGTCTGATCAAACTCTGATCCTATCGCAGTCTTGCGAATAGTAGAATAATATATCTTTTTATTAGCCATTATCCGGGTAAGGAAGGATGAGTATTTCACCTTCTGCAAAAGATTATCCATGTTCTCTCTGACTAGCTGTGCCGACTTGAGGCGTTTCCTTATCCTTGCGATTATCGCAGGAATCTCTTTTTTCTTTTTGGCGGTATCCGCTGTCCCAAGTTTTGCTAGCCATATATCATGTTCTAATCTAAGGGTTTCTATCTCATACTCAACGCCGGCGATCGTCAGCGGGACAGTGTAGGTTCCTATGCGCCCCAGGATGCCCCGATTAAAGTCCGTGTTAAACCTCTTAGATAAGTTCTTCCCTATTTTAAACCTGGTTGTTCTAGCAATATATCCTCTCGGCAGAAGTCTTCGTCCGTCACCCAAATACAGGTCACCGATCGCAACTGGAACATCAATTGGAGTAGTCCTGAGATTTTTCTCTACCACACTCATGCCCAAGACATCTGTCTTGCCCTCATCCGCCAAGAAGTTGCCAATGCTGCCGGCGAACTGCATGTTTAACATGACCTGCCCCTCTTGCATAAAATTAACGTCAAACTTAATAAGATTTAGCTTTATTGTCTTCTGGGTCTTCCTGACAGAATCTATAAAATCTTTTGTCATTCTTCCTGTTTTGCGCTGCGGCACGCTCCAGCCGACCACGGCTTTCAACTCCCGGTATGATTTCGAGCTTTTAGGGGCTGGCGTCTTTTTACTCCATGCTGCTTCATTCAACTTCTTCATGTTGAACTTCCGGCGAACAACTTGATCTTCGGCTTTAATAATGTCGATGAGGTCTTCGTCGGCGGCTGGGACTTCGCCAAAGCCGGCAACAGCGCGACGAGGGCGGTCGCCCGTTAGGAACAGAAACTGATGATACTTTGAATTCGCAAGATCGGCAACAGAAGAAAAATAAAGCGCCACCTTTGCAGTGAGTATGTTTTCGCCAAAGTGACGGTTTTCGTATACCCATTCAAAACTCCTAATGCCCGCATTGGTACCGTCAGTGCTCCGATCGCTCAATACTGACGCATCGTTGTTACTTCTTGCCTTGGCAAGTTCCACGACCTTTTTCCCATGGATATGGTCGCTAAAGAAAACTTCCTCATCCCTTTCTTTCCCAGCGCCGGTTCGGGTAGAGTAAAAGAATCTAATCAACGGGGCGAGCGAGCCTAGCTGGTCCGTGGTCGCGTGTACAAATGCGCCAACATCGGTCGGAGATGCAGTTCTTGACATTAGCCCTTCGGGGCGGCCGGTGTAAGAGCTAGCGTTCTTAAGTTTTGTTTTTCCTTTGGTTATCCCGCTTCGCTCAGCAATTGATACCATGTTCATGAATAAGACATTCTGCGTGTCTATGAGCTTAAACGCAGCGATGTCTTCTTCGGACATGTCCATTCTTTTGGGCATTTTAGCGGCCACCGCCTTGGCGGCGGCGGCTCTTCTGCTTCGCCCGGTCGTCCGATCAAGGGTCCTCGGTTCGGCGTCAGCGCCAGGCTCTGACCAAGCATTCTCATTAAAGTGGGAGCCTGCCGCGAGGTTCTTTTTCCACCTATCCGTTACTTTCTCAAGTCCGGCTCTAAAAGATTTATAGTCTTTATCAGAGAACACCCTAAAGGTCTCTTGACGGCCACCGCCGACGCTTATTCTAACCATATCAAACCTCTTTACAGAGGCATCATAAGTTGCGGTGAACAGCGTTGAAAATTTGCCGTCAGGCTTGATGACCTTATTCCCGGTCCAAGTACCATCAACACCAGCGCCACCGTCCCGAGGGCGTTTGCGCCAGCCAGCAGTTTCTGGGACGCTAGCGCCGCCGATATCTCGTTCGGCGTCGCCTCCGCCTTGCGATATCCTCATGCCGCTAACAGTACTCACGGTAGTGAACTGGGCAAGCCATTCCGCGAGGGAGTGGTGGGTGGGGATTGTGCCGTTATTGGTCGCGAGGAGGAAGAACTTGGGCCAATTGGCAATATTGAGTATCAATGCCCCGTTGTTATCGCGAGTGTAGTCTGTACCCTCCAGGGTGACGGTCGCACTCATCCTCTATCCCTCGAAGTATTCTAGCAAGCGCTGGACCGGCTGTGGAATATACACCGTGTCTCCTACCTTGAAGTGGGCGGCGGTGGGTTTCTTGTTAAACCAGGCTATGATCCACCATAGTTCAGGTGAGCCATATGCGTCGTTAGCTAGGTTATAAAGTTTATCAGTAGCTCCCCAGGTCTTTGTTCCCACGGTCAGGGAAGCAATCTCTTCGTTTGACGGATATCCTATCTTTGCTGTCTTAAATTGAATTATCTTTTTTAGGTCCCTTTGGCTTAGGAACTCCTTCTGGTAGCCCTCGTCTTCGTTGACAAATGTCTCTCTGCCAGAATATCTTGAATATGCCATTTATATTATCCTTTCTATTACTCGTTGGTACCCATTATCGTGGTCATGTTCGCGTAGGCGGGGCTATTGGGGTCAAAGTTTTCTCTGTTTCTGGCTTGGCTGTTCGTGATCTGTTCCGCGAGACCTGGACCGGTAGCAAGATTCTCGCTGGAGGCATAGGGAAATCCCCGCTGTCCACCACGGAACACATATACTTCGCCCTGCTTGCTCCAGCCCATGCTATGCTCATGAAGTACTGTGAGTTCCACATTGAGCCGGATAGTCTTTGGCAGGTATTCCATTCCACCGGTGCCGGGGGTGGTGAACATCCCTGCCTCTAGCATTGGATCTACGGTTATGCCGTTAACATATCCTAAAAGTGGACCGCCGGTGGCGGCATCCTGGACTAGGCTGCCGAACTTCACCCTCCACAGAGGACCCATATTCATTATCGCTCCTTCATTTTTTCCACCCTGGTTGTCGTACAGCGGATAGAGGAACGATACAATCCCGTTAATCTTGGCCATGTTGGCTCTTGCTTCGTCCTCGCTAGCAGCCGGCACTATCCACGCCAAAGACAATGCTCGGCGGGTATGGGCATACGTTGCGATTGGGTCCATTCTGCCATAAACCTGCTCCCCGATCCATTCTGAGTTGTATGCATCTGAAAATCCGTCTAGAAATGCCGGAAACTCTACAATGTATTCCGTAGGAACATGTTCAATATATAAGACCAGTCCGGCATTGGTAAGGTTTGTCACCCCAACTTCGGTTTGTTGTATCCTGCCGGCGAAAGCGTCGCCCCTTTGCGGAGTTCTATAACTTTTCGCAGGCTTTGTCATCGGGCCGTCTTTGACCTTATATGCCTGCATTGTTCTTCTCTTGACTGGTTTTCTGCTATCGCTAGTCACTTAAATATTTCCTCGTTATACCGACGTCAGTCCGTATCTCTGATTAATAAACCCGTTATTGCCGGTGATCGCTTCTCCAAGCTCTCTATCATTAAGCATTAGCTTAATTGTTTGAGGTGCTTGTTGTGCCTGACTTTTGCTGTTCTCTGCCATGACTGCACCAAGGCGCTTTGCCAAAGTCTCTGCCAACTCCTCATTATCCTTTTTGCGGTCGCGAGGGCTCGTTGTCAGGCTGGTTCCGCCGGCTACAACGTCGTCGGGACGGAATTCCCGTACCTTGCCACCTGTGGAGATAAAATCATTCATTCTTGGGCGGGTAGTGGGCGCAGGAGACATCTGATTTATCCCGCTCCATAGACCATAAAGTCCGCCGGCTACCGCACCAATGGCTGTTCCGATTCCTGGCAATATCATGGATCCCAGCATAGCTCCAGTACCAGCGCCGCCGAGAGCAGATCCTCCGACCTTTATATAGGAACCAGCGTCGCCACCGATTGCGTCGCCGGCCATGCCCAAGCCCATGCCTGCCATAGCTGCGATGCCGCCCTTCATCCCACCGCTCATGCGCGATGCGCCGGGGATCGCGCCACCAACCTTTTGTGCCTTATACGCCGCCGACATTGCGCTACTGGACATGCCTTTGCCCTTGTTGGCAGTCCGGAATGCATTCCAGCCCATCCCTCCGGCACGGCCGCCGGGGGAAATAGTGCTAGATACTGCTGCCAGTTGTGCGGCTGATGCTGAGGCTCTGCTAAAAGCGCCGGCAAGGGTTGTTACTGCGCTGACTGCTCTCATTATGCTAGTATATATATGCACTCCCAATAGCACAAACGCTGGACCAGCGAGTGGCAGCCACTTCATAAGCGCAGCGCCAATACCGGCAGCCTTTTCAATGCTCTTACCCAAGCTCTCCGCAATACCTCTGAGCCATCCCAGGAACTTGGTTATGAGCGGCTCGAGCTTGATAAAGGTCTGTTCCCAGGCTCCCTTAAACTTATCAACAGCAGTCGTCATGGCGTCCGCACGTTCCTTCATTGTTTTTTGTTCCGCTTGATATTTGGATAAGTCGGTTGAACTTCCAAACAGCTTTTCGGCAACGTTAACATCAACCTTCATAATGTCGGCGACTGCTCGGCGCTGCCAGCGGTTCATGCTTTTGAAGTTCAACCCGCGAAGTTTGAATTCTTCGCGCATCATCGTGATTCGGTCGGCGTCGTTGGCCTTCATCATCTTGATTGAGTTTAGCTGCGTTCCTAGTTGAGCGTTCAGATTACCGGCAACGCTAGCAGCACCCTCAAATGTCTCAAACTGCTCGGTTATATCAAATGCCTGCTTGGTCGTAATCCCAAGACGGCGAGCCTCTTTTGTCAATTTACCAAATTGTCTTGCGCCGTCGCGACCAAACTTGGAAAGAGTTGGACCCATCTCAACAAAGTCAGAAACAATCTGTGAAGTCGGCATACCGACCGATTGAGCTAGTTGATCAAAGTTCTTAACCGCTGCGTCTGCGCCGAGCGCACTGAGTCCCATGCCGCGAGTTAGAACATCTAGTGCCCTGCCGCTATTTTCAGCCGAGACCCCCATCTTACTAAGCGTGATGGATGTATCAAGCACCGTCCTTCTTGCGTTTGTACCAAGAGTAGCGAAGAGCGTAAACTGTTGGTTAACACCGCCGAGGACGCCTTGTGCCTCCTCCATGGACATCCCGAAGCGAAAACCAGCCTTGGCTGCTTGGTTAAGGTCTCCGGTAAACTTGCTAGTAAAACCAGTAGTCTGGGCAAGCTTTGCTCTGGCAGAGTCTAGACTGTTCGCAAAGCCTACAAGCTCTTTTACTATTCCGCCAATAGAAGTCGGAAAGTTGAGCCCCGTGAATGTGGCAACGGCGTCGTTCATGCCGCTTAGTGCCTTTTTAGCGCCCTCGCCTGCCTTCTTTAGTTCTTCGGTTCTTTTCGCTGCGTCGGCAAGGGCGATTTCCTGAAGTTCTAAAAGCTTTGTGTTCTCTTCAATGGACTTTGCACGGTCTCTCATGGAGGTGACGTGCTCTTTATGGGTCGCGAGAAGGCTCTGTTCTTGAATGAGAGTTTCTTTTAGTGCCTCCTTGAGCGCTGCTGTGGACTCAGCGCCATCAAGCTGGGCTTTTGTGTAGCGCTGTTGCGCTCGGATGATCCTCTCTAGCGAGGCTTCCTGCGCCTTCTCAAGCTTGATCTTTTCTTTTTGTGCTTCGAACTCTAGCTTCTGCGCTTCAAGCGCTTTCTTTTGCTGTTCGGTCTTATCGTTTCCATCAGCCATCGGGCCTTACCTCAGTTCCGGATTGGCCAGTTTATACCGGCTTCTCGCTCGAACCTCTTTATGGCAACATCAAGCTTTGCTTTCTGCTTGTAGGTCATTGGGTCGTCTAGCCCGTATTTCTTAATGAAGTTCATGTACCGCTTTTCATTGACAAGCGCATCTGTGAATCTTTCAACTTCTATTTTGTTCCCTCGAACTCGCACAGGAATCCGGCGTCCCTTGAACATCTTAGACAGCAGATACGATATCCAGGCTGCAAAAACATGCAGAATATTCTCATTTATCTCGCCTCTTCGGGCTGATCCCAAGTCAAACACCATCTCTTCTAGTTCATTATCGCTTTTCATATAGCTCTCCTGCTAGGCAAAACCTCTGCCTACTAAGTAGTTGTATGGTCGTATTTCTTGTATCTTCAATATTTCTGAAGGAGATTATTTGCTAGCAGCCTTAGTGTTAGCGTCGTTCTCGTCCTTCTTCTGCTTGATGAGCCGGTTTAAGAACCACTTTCGGATCATTACTGGCAGGTTGTAGGCTTCAAAGAAACTCCACCCCCCATAATATTTTAGAGCAAAAAACTCTTCGTAAATGCTTAGTTTATATTCTTCATCTAGGCCAAAAAAAGTCCGCCGTGAGCGGAACCTCCATATCCGCAGAATGGCCACAGGAACCACACTCATAATTTTGTGTCATATCAATGCCCGGAACAACATCGGAATATACCTTCCTCAAGAGTCTTGAATCTCTTGCCGGCATAGCCTGAACAAAGGAAGCAATGATGAAGGGGGAGTTGTCGCCGTTGACAGACACAATGAACGCTCGGAATTGATCCGTAAGGTTTGATTCTTCTAGCTTACGACGGACCTTTCTCTCTGCTTCTCTCGTTATCTTTGCCTCGTCTGCCCCAGTGAGCATCCTGCATTCTACTGTCGCTTTAGTCAGGGGTAGATCAACGGTAAACGTTCCCTCCTCTGAAAAGGTCACGCTGTGCTCTTCTGCCATCGCAGCGAAATCATTGTTTATCCCTTCGGACAGATCAAACTCATAATCCGATGCGGCAGCGCAGGAAGGGCAAGTAACCGTTGTAAGGTATTCTGCGCCATATCCAGTGATTCGGGTAGCTACCAAGAGAGCATTTTTGTCACCAACCAGTAAGCTGTTAACGTTGATAGATCTATCTGCTAGAACACTCTGCAGCAGCCTGTCAATAACTACGCCTTGCTTAATCAGGGCTTTTGAGGTAAGAATATCTTCCTCTTTCGCCGTCATATAATTGATTTCAACGGTGTGCTGCCCATGTAGCGGGTGGCCCGGACCGTAAAAAGCTCCCCCTGATGGCAGGTCCACAAACTCGGTCGGTGTGGTCCAGGAGAATGCTGTTGAGTCTGTGCCTTGTGTATGGGGTGTGGGTGGGCTGGAATCTTCCAGAAAATCCTCAGGAATCCCTGCTCGTCCATTATTTCTATTCATCTTTTATAACCTCCAAAAAAAACTAAGCGTATCCATGTCATATTATCTTTATAACATGGATACGCTTAGTTGTATAAAATATTCACTTTCTTTCGCCCAGATGGGCTCGGTCGGGGCTATGACTTTACTGGTCCGCCAGATGCCTGGAGTCCCTGTTTGAGTTCCGCCCAGTCATAAGCAATTTCTACTGTGATTTCGTTCATTGCATCAGAACTGTAATCAAGGGTGCCGCCGTAATCAACGCTAACAACCCAGGGGTTCTTAAGGAACCACTCTTCTACAGGGCGACCTTCGGCGTCAATCTGACGTAGAACAATGCTCCCGAGTCCCTCTCTTACCGACTTCGCCTTGCTGATGCTTCCGCGGACGTTAGAGTCAGTGGGATATTGGTATCCCGACCGCCTAAGCGCCTCAAGGAAAGTCATTGCTAAGTCTGGATCTACGGGATCTACGAGAGTCACCGTGATGTTGTCCCAGCTAACTCGGCCAGGATACTTGAAAGTGTGGTTAATAAATGAATGCTCTTCAACATTAATATTTGACTTTGGTTTTGTCGCTGTCTTCACTGTCCAAACAGGTATATTACCAATATTTAGGGTAAAACGATACTGTCTCTTTGGATCGGCGTTGACATTAGACCAGAAAAGTTCTGCAGCCATTAGTTATGTTCTCCTCGTTTCATTATATAGTCTACGGAACTGGTTCCTAGTCCTCAAAAGATGCGCCGCTATTTGTAATGACAAAGTCAATAGCGAAGAACTCTGCTGAACGGGTTGGTTTGACAAGAAGCTTTGCATAGACAATGTTCCGGTCAATCAAGTCAGGAGTAGTTGTTGTCTCATCCAGAATCAAGCGGAAATCCTCAATACCAAACTGTGCTCTTACTGTGTCCAGCACCGGAGTTGCTTGTCCAATAAATCTGGTCCAAGTATCTCTTGTGTTGGGTGCGAAGAGTAGTCGTGAGGCGATGAAGGAAATCTCTCGCTTCAAGTACACCATGAGCCTGCGAACGTTGATCCGATCAAGCGCCGAGCGTGTTTGCTGCAAGGTCTTCTGACCGAAGATCACAATGCCCTCGGCTGGGAACTTGGCAATCGGATTGATGTTAGACTCATATAGAAGATCGCGATCATCAGAACTAAGCCTGCGTGATACGTCTAGTACCGGAATCCCGCCAGCGCCCTCACTAAGTCCGCCACGTGCAAATCCAGCAGGAGCATACCACGGTGCAGCGCTTCTGTCAGTCGTAGATAGCGCACCTAAAGCAGCAACCGAAGGTGGTGACCACAAGGTTCTGCCGGTTGTTGTATCCTGTATACGTACCCATGGGGCATAAGTTGCGGCGTAGCTACTATCAATATTTCTATCTTTGAGCGCATTTACTGCCTGCTTTATGGTATACGCATTTCTGCTATCTGCTGCAGCAGCGCTTTCAGTATCCGCATCATATACATTCTCAATATCCAGGATTGCCAGAGCGTCTCCTCTATCTTCCACAATATCTAATAGATGCTGTGTCACCTGGGTGTTTGTTACACCTGGGATTGTTGCGAGATTGAATTGTACCTGATCAGAGTCCGAAATAATGTTGATGGCACGCTTAAGAGAAGCTAGAGCGTAACTTGTCTTCTCTGTGGCAGTTGCCGAGATGGCACTATTTCTGAGTGGGTCACGTTCTGTGACGTCAAAGCCGTCAAAGCCGCCATGCAGCATCGTGGTGAACCGATCATACCCTGCATCAAGGATGTTTCGGTAGGATACTCCATTAGAAGACTGAGACTGAGCAGTCAAGCTCACTCCGGCAGTTCGGAATTGAGCGTTATATACGCCCGAGCCATCAACGACAACATTGTTGTTTGCCGTGTCAAACGTTCCAGACACATTGTCAAGACTGAACGCCCATGCGATTTGCAGTGGGTCAGTGCCGCCGAGAGTGCCACTTGCCAGAGGCAACGCCAAATCGTGCGAAGCCGCAGGATTTGTTGGGTTAAGATTAGCACAACGCACACGGAGCATATCAGGCAACGACTCGTTCAATGCCGTATTCGTGTCACTTCTGTGAGTCCAAGCTCCCCAGTATACGTTTTTAGGATTCTTGGGGCTGCCCCAAACATCTGTTTGACGAAGAGGGATAGAGGCATGAATCGCACTCAACCTGAGTTCTGACGTCAATGCGGTGCCGGACGATATCGCGATGCACTCGCCGTTATCGCCGTAGACCCCAGCCGGATATCCGCCGCAGACAGCAAAGCTTGTTTCGCTGCCACCGTCGGCCATCGTCTGATGGGTGCCATGGCTGGCACTGGCGTAAGTGCCGATGGAACTAAATCCGCCGGAACCACTTGTCCATGACCAATCGCGATACTTAAGGGGACCATAAACACCGAAGGGTAGGTTCGCTGCGTTTGTGGTCGCACGGCTAACGTTCTCGTCCATTATTACACGAATGTACTTAGATGTGTTAGGATATTCGCCATATTCCCGATTTGATTTTGTGGTTGAGTCGTATTTTTCATACTTATCACCAATCTGTGCAGCAATGTAGTTTGGCGATGCTGGGTTTAGGCTTAAGCCATCCCAGCGCTCGACCACTACTGGAGAGTTATCTGTATCATAGATCTTTCTTACTACTACCGAAAATGTACCATATTTCTCATGAGCACCCGCGGGTGCCTTGATCTTGGTAAGAGAGATTTTGATGTCTCTTTGTATTGACTCCCCAGAAGAAAGCGCTTCAAAACGAAACAGTTTCTGCATTTGGGCAGGGTCATAGGAAGAAGCCAGAGTGCTAAGATCTTGCGAGAAATACCAACCTGTGGTTGCTTTCTGGCTAGCTATCCGCATATCGTTCTGCACATCGGCTGTATCGGCCTGGTTGCGCATCGGAAGGATTGTAGCCCAATATGTGTTGCCGAGCTTGTTACCGGCGGTGGAGCCATCAGTCCCAAGAACGCCGACCGAAGTAGATCCGGTGATCGTCAGGGAACGTTCAAAGGTCTCACCGACCCAGAGGCGCTTCTGTCCTGAGGCTGCGGTGATTGTGTTGTTTGTTACTGTTGGGTTTGTATTCAAGACCTTCCGGATAAAGTCCGAGCGATCTGGATCAACACTAACTCTGTACTTCTCTTCTGAAGTGAGAGCGGCGTCCAAGACACTTGAGAGGGTCAAGGTACCGTCGGAGTTTGACTGGAATAATGTGCAAGCGCTGCCAGTAGTGTTTCCGTTGGAGACACCATCCCAGGTTGTGCCGGAAATGAATACACGACCACCAGAATTTTTGAGATACATAACGGCTGCCAAAGAGCCGGTTGTAGCAGGTCCGCCGTCAGCGGCTAAAGAAGCAGAAGGCCAGACATAGAGTCCCCAAGCGCCGCCCTTAGAAGAATCTGTCAAGTCGCCGGAAGTCATGCTTCCAACTTTCCAGCCAGCTTCACCAGCATCTGTCGTCTTTGCAGGATGCTCTTCGCCAAGAAGGCGAACATAGGTCAGAGTTGGGTTATTTCTTAACCACGCCTGAGCAGCATAGCCGCCATAGGTTGGAGCGGTTTTATTACCATCTCTCCAAACGTCGCCGCCTTCGCCACCGGGAAGAGGTTCACCGAATGTTTCTACGAAATCGGAGAATGAAGTAACTGTTACCGGCGTCATGGCTGGCCCCCGTTGGGCACGACCAATCACTAATGGTCCTATATCAGCAGGACCCGCGGGTAATTGGGAGTTGTCTATCTCATCGATAAAGACCCCCGGAGATATGAACTTAAATTTTCTAGAAGGGTTTTCCGACAAAGCCTTGTTCTCCTCTTATAAATCTGCACTATAGAGTATTATATGCGCTGGTTTACACCACTATTAAATAGTAACTCAATATTCCAAACTCCGTTTAAATGCCGTTGGTGCCTTAGGGGCGATATTTGTCCTTCCTTCCTACATTATTGTCTGGTAGGTCGCCTAATATCGTGCGCTCTCTTTGTATTTCTATTTTTGCCGCAGATTGGTATCGTACAACATTTGGCGTTTCTTGGTTTTTGCCTGCGCCGATTATATAGCCAAGTACCATTATCTTGATCCCAGTCTTAAACAGCCTTTCGTCTGTGCCAAGCGCTGCCGAATTGTTATCTAAAGTATACGATGGCTCAATAAATGCTTCATACCTATTTCCACCGTGGCGAATGGAGAAAGTGCTTGGGGTGCTGGTCTTGGTTGAAAACATGGCCAGCACGTCATTCATCTGCTGCTGATATGAGGTTGTTATTAAGACGTTATACTCTACTTCCACGAAGCTTGGCATTGGAATCACCAAGGTTTCATATACTATCTGCTTGTTTTCCCCCGGAAACGTCTTATAGTTACTGGCAGTGCCAGAGTTTGACTTCTTAATCGCAGCGGAGTTTGCAAAGTTTCTTGTCTTCTCTTGGTTGACAACTCTTGCAACCTCTAGGGACCCACCGCGATTATAATAATCTAAGTAGGGTGGGATATATACTCCGTAGCGACCCTTGTTCTCTGGGTTCTGGGTTATGTTCTCCCGCAATATTGAGATTAGTGGATATTCTAACGTTCTTCCGTTTGGGCGTAGCGTAGGATCAGCCTTTATTTGGTAGGCTCTCTCCGGGATTGCATATAACACTGGGATCTTTTTGAAGCCCGTGTTTGTGTCTACGAAGATATTTAGCTCATCGTTAATATACTCGTATACGGCGTAGTCTACATCCTCTAGCCCCGAAGATGCTAGCGAATAAGCTACTTCTTTCTTTTCGTCCAGTTTTGTATCAATTGGCATTGAAGAATCCTCGTCTTGCCTGCTTGGCAATGGCTGTAATCTCTAACGCTGTCTCGTCTGAAGTAAACGAGTTATCCTGTCCGAAAAGATATTTCGGTTCGGAGATATCTACAATCTCAAAATGCATGTCGTCATATGCCACGAAATCACCTAAACGTACAAACAGATTTTGATCCTCCGTAAGCCTTCTCTTGTGGAAGTGTATTGTCAGGTTGTACAGACTGTCAAACCCGTTTTGCTCTTGTACTCTATCTGAGCCGTTGAACTCTATAAGGGCGTATGTCCTTATTGGGGGCAAGAACGTTTTGTTAATTGCTTCGCCATATAGATCATGATAGTTTGTGCGCTCAACATCTATTGGATAATAGATGACCTGTTCACCGACGATCTTTTCAACGAGTTCATCACTAAGCTGCTTAACAAAATTTCGTTCGGCTTTGCCTACGAATAAAGGTGGCGGCGGAGCGGCCGGTTGAGTCCATTTTGCCATTTATTTACCCTACATAAATACCGTGAGGTATCTTCCCGATCGCCTGGTTGACACTTTCTTGTAACTGGGCGTCACCTTCTGCTAGCTTACCGTAGACTAGTTCGTCAAGGACTGCTTTTAATTCGTCCCTCAGCGATGACTGCTCTTCTTTGGCCTCCGAAACAAGCGCTGGACCGTTTAGTGTAATCTCGTTGCCCGGAACAGGGATTGATCCCAATTTTGAGCGGACCTGCCCGAGGGTCTCTTTAGCCAAGGAAAGAGCGAAACGGCGGATCCATTGTTTTCCTATACTATTGATATTGAGATAGGGAACGTTCGGGAAGGGAAGCGTATTCAGATTGTTCACACCATCCGCTCCGAACTTTCTATCAGATGCCTCATCAAATGCATCTTCTGAAACTCGGAACTCTACCCAGAACTTGCTAGGATAGTTGCCGTTCGGGATTGGATAGAGTCTTAGACGGTTGTCGTTGATCCTAAAAGAATAGTGTGAGGCGCGGACCTTCATAGACTCTTCATAGGAGTATGCTTGTAAAACATTTTGCCAAGCCGGTACTAACTGGAAAGTGCTATCATCGGCATACATCCCGTAGGTTGACAAGTTGCCGACAGTGCCAACTGCAGATCCACCGAAGAATCTCCAGGCTGCTCTTGGGGTTTTATAATATACCTTTTGAATTGAGATAGCGCTTTTGCCGACCTTGTTGTAAAATGGAGAACTAGAGTTGTCAGCATCTACAGAAGCGCTGTATATCAGATTCTGTAGATCATAGTCCTGCTGATCCTTCGCTGTGTCAAATGACGCTGAGAATATTCGTTGGGACGCCCCAATGCCTACATGAACTCCAGCGCCGCGACCGATATGGGTTGCATAGCCAAGCTGGAATCTCGGGAACTTCAGGTTTGCCTTCGTTGTGTAAGACCCGGAAAGTTCGCCATCTTGGTCAAAGGATCCCGTAGAGTTCCCCAGCATATCAGACAAGACGTTTTTCGCCTGATGAGTATTGATGAGATAGGAATACTCTAAGCATGCCTCTTCATATGAGTTATATACGTTGTCTGCCGTGATCTCTAGGTCAAGGATATTCCCGCCGAGTTTGTTGTAGGTATATTTTACTTGGTCCACGGCACCGCTGACAAAGGCGCTAGAGCTATAGATACCATATGCTAAAACGGTTACAACATCGGCATGTGTGCCGGTAGATGGAAGTACAAGAGCGCTGACTTGGCTCTCAGGATTTAAGTTAGCGGGCATTTCGGAGAGTTCCTGTTGTTATACATAAAGTTGACCTTTACTAAATAGGCGGCGGGGAGTGGTTTATTCCTTCATCATTCTCTAGAAATTGTATCCGGATCCATAAACCCTCTTTACTGGCGCATTTGTAAGGTAGCGACGTGACATTCTCACGACCACTTCCCTCCCCCAAACGGCGGTTGGTGTAAGTAAGTACTCTGGTGTATCCCTTTTCTCTCTGTCGTTCTAAAACTCGTCTAAACACGTTGCTAAATATATTGTCAACTATGTGTCCTGTATTCTGTTCCTTAAAAAACAAAACCCCGCCAGAAGGCAGGGTTTTGCTGTGCTTATTCGCACACTCTATCACTCAGAGGCTATCAGCCAGTGAGATCGTGCACGATAACTAGCCCGTACATATCCGGACGAGTCATTTGCTTCGCGTAACGGGTCATTACTCCCTTACGAGGCACAAAATCCTCTATCCCGAAGATAGTGGGTGTCACCTGCAGTGGCACATAAGGAGCGTAGACATAGCCACTCTCTAGGAAACTAGAGCCCTTACGACCGACCAGCACTACATTCCGAATGAAGTAGGGGTCTACATGGATTTCCATCTTACGACTCAGCGAGCCAATATTGACGGCACCCCAGCTACCCTTGTCTTCGTCGCCAGAAACGCTAGCCTTGAATCCACTAGTGAACTCAAGAACCGCAGCTACTTCGGGTCCGCAGACTACGAAGTTAGCACCACCCCGGAGGGTCTTACGGTGCAAGCGAGCGCTCAGGTCGTTGATGGTCTCAAGGCAAGTCTCGTACCACTCAGAAACGGTACCCGTGAAATCAGGAGCGCCGTTAGAGACAGTAATCGTCCCACCGTTGTCGCGATTGACAAACTTGCCAGGACGACGAGACCAGTGAAGAGTACCAGCGCTAGCGCCGGCAATCAGATCAGAGAGGATCTCTTGATCAATTTCAAGAGCGATCTGCTCAGACAGGATGCTTGTAAGCTCAACTTCGGCGTCGAGGTTATGATAAGCATTCAGATCCTGGGCAAGCTCGGGGCTCCATTTTGCCTTGAGCTTCTTAGTGACAGCGGTGACAGCTAGGCTGTCCACCTTGATATCAATCTCGGGGATCGATACATTGGCTTCCAAGCCCCAACCACCTTCCGTGGTTGAACCAGCGACAGCACCAAAGGGGTCGCCAGCAGCAACGAAGCTGTCAGCAACCGGGAAACTGACCGAAGAACTATCAGCATTTATTGCTGCAGTCTTGAGGGCAGTCGGCTCAAGAGTTCCGTCTGTATCAATGGCAACCATGAGCAGTTTGCTCGTGCTAGACCCAGAGAACTGGGTAAGAGCAGGCACGAAGAAAGCGCTATCGCTCTGGAGCGGTTGAACGAGTCCATCGCCGTTTGCGCCTTGCATGGCAACAGAGATGAGGTCGCCGGTGCGAGAGCCAGAGGCGCAAGCAAAGCCGCGAGCGGTCAAGGTTGCTAGGTCATAAGACGCGACGTGGTAAGTACTAGTTCCCGAAACCAAGCGAGGATCAGAACGTAGGGCTACGTCAAAACCGCCACCTGGAAGTGACTGTGCGTCACCGTAAGTTCCAGAACCTAAAGTAGCAACATTGCCTGCGGCAACGTAGCTAGCTGTAGGTGAAGAATAGCCATGGTTAAGGTCATAGAAGCCCTTAGAGCCAGAAATGCCATCAAGCTGAACACCACGATCCGTAATGTTCCTGCCTACGACACCACCACCATAAAGGGAGGTGTCTGCTAAGTTACCTAGTCTTGGGTTGGCAGCACCATCGGCACTGAACACGAAATCTAGGAAGAAAATGAGTCCCGAGGGGAGGCTCATTGGTTGCACAGATACAAGATCTTGTGCTAGTAGTCCGCCGAATACGCGACGAACGATTGGGAATGCAACTGAGGCGAAGCCTTCAACGTCACCAGCCGCCATGGTGGTGGACTCTTTGAGTAGTTGAGCAGCCTGGTTCTCTAATAGGCGAGACATAGTTGAACGACCTTGGTCGTCAAGTCCCTCTAAGAGTCCAGTCTTCTCCCACTTTGAGAGAAGGGCGTCGCCCTCGTTGGCAAGAGAGCGTGCTCTGATGCCTTCTGTTAGTGTTTCGATCATAGACATGATATTATAATCTCCTTAAGATTAGTTTTTATTATTAATTCCTGCGAGCTTAGCCCACCGGTTAGTGACCGGAGACTCTTCAGCATTTTCTTGCCTTCTTTGCCCGCTGAGGATGATTGTAGAGCTTCTTGATACGGCCTCAGACAATGATTTCGGAGAGTTCTTAGAAGAAGTACTCGCCATTGTCTTTTGAAGAGTTTCAAAAATCATCTTCGCTTCATCCACGGTTTGCGTCTTATTGATCATATCAGCAATTTTCTTCTTTTGCTGCTCATTCAAGGAGGAATCTCTAAGGACACGATTTGTGTATAACAACCTAGCGTTTGAGAGGTTAATTTCTTCTAACCTTCCCTTGACATGCGCTAAGATCTTTTTAAGGTTCTTGTTTTCTTTTTGGGTAGACTCTAGCTGTGCGTTTAAGCGAGTGCGAGCCTCAATATCTTTCTTATCCATACCGTCGGTGGGGGCTTTGGCGATACGAGGCTCTTCTTTTTTCTCTTCCTCTGCTTCCTCTTCCGCCAGGGCAACGTCTCTTTCGTCTACGTCAACGGTCAGCATCTCTTTAAACACTTTTAGTAAATCGGATTCATTAATGTCAATCTCGTCGTCTTCCTCGTCGGAGTCTGAGCGGTTGGCTGCCGGTGGGTCGAGTTCCTCGCCATGGGGGGCTGGCGAGATCTCAGGAATGCCAACCTCGTCGGCGATTTCAGCGACGTCTAACTCAAATGACTCGTCTTCCACGCCTTCATCTGCTTCAGCAGCAGCTATGATTTGGTCTAAGTCTATTATTACAATTTCATCATCGTCGTCGGCGGGGTCGTGGGCGAAAGGAACATCTCCCATCACAGAAGAAGGCTCTAGCTCTTCCTCTTCTCCGGGCATCATGCCTGCGCCGAGGTCTAGATCAAGCTCTGCTTCATCTTCCAACGGTGCCTCTAAAAGTTTCTCAACAGCGTTTTTTACTTCGCCAGCATACTTTTCAACAACGGTCTCCTCAGCGCTCTTAAGCGCCACCTCGCGGAGTATACGAGCATCTATAATTGCTTGCTCTAGCATAGTAGACATAAATCATCCCCTTTTCGCCGTGTAGTCATGCGAGGTTTCTCAAGATTAAATAGTTATTTACTGAGGCAAACGCCAACATTCTTTATGGGTTAGTCTTATGCGCTAATGCCGGAGCCTGTTAATTCAAACATCTCGCTGACGGCTATTGTTGTAATTTCGGCGTGTAACTCATAAGTTAGTGGCGTACCACAATCATTTGTCAAATATATTTCGTTGCACTTTACGTTCAAGGTTTCTTCGCCATCTGATTTCGCTGCCGACCCGGAAACCGTTATATAATGGTGTGCACCTATTACGGCTGCAGTGCCGCCAGCGTCGCTGGCAAAGTGCACCTTGAGATAGGTGGCGGGACTATGGTTTCTGATTGTTATGGATTTTGTTACTCCCGGAAAGGATACTCTCTCTTCGGTTGTGTCAGCCATATTTATTGTTCCCGTCAGGAACGGGTATCCAGATACTTGATATGAGCCTACCGCACCGATGCCGGGGGAGTTATATCCAAAGTAGTTCGTAGTATCCTTGGGTATTGTGTATCCGGCCATTTATTGTCTCCTGTTCAGAGACCTTTTTAAACGGCGGTCCCTGGGTTTAAGTAGTTCTTCCATCTTCTTATTCGCCTTTTCAATCATTCTTTTTGTTTTCTGTTTTGCTACTCTTTTTTTATCAGAAGGTTTAGTAAAGTGCAGGCGATCCCGGAACTCTTCCAGTAACCCCTCGTTTTTAACCTTCTTGGTGAACCTCCGAACCATTTTATCCGGGTTGCCGGCACACTCTTCAGCAGTAACTGTTATAACACCGCTCATTGGCTTCTCTCTGCCGAAGCGACCTTTGTTGAAATTTCTGTCTCTCATATATCCTACTTTCTGTTTCCGGCAGCGACCTGAGCCCAGGTGGCTGCGCCAGGTATGTTATCTAAACTTACGCCGGGGTCGCCGGAGGCAACTCCAGCAAGAGCGCTGGCGCGTGAAGAGCTATCAGGGATTGGGGTGGTCCCCTCAAAGAGTTCTGGGTTTGAGAATCTATTCTTGGCGTCTTCATATGCGTCACTAGCGATTGCCGACAAGACCTTCTTTCGGGCAAAGTCGGGCTGAGTTGTTTGAACAGGGCTGCGCAAAGACTTATTTTCTTGGAGGGTTTGTACACCTGCCATTCCGAGCGCGACCTCGGAAACGATCCCAGATAGTACTCCTTCCTCAAAGATGACCTCCTTCACGCATTCTTTAATTATATTTTTGAGTTCCGATTTTTTCATTGTTCTCTTTCTTATGAGGTTAGTTGATTTCCCGCAATTATCTGCCATTGTTCACTAGTGGCGTCCCAGACAAAGTGTGCGCCTTGTGTCATGCCGCCAGCATTAGACAATTCGACCCCATAGGTGGAGTTGATTGATCCTTCGACTAACGCAGTGCCGCCGGAGAAGCCGGTCGCCGATGCATTAGACAAGTTCTCGGAAATGGTGTTGTTTCCGGCGGTGCCCGCTGTGTTTTGGGTGAGAGTAACTTCAGTATCGACTCCCCAGTCAAAGCTCCCAATAGTAAACGGCCATCCGTTACCAACACCAGTATCAAAGGCAGCATATAACTGACCAGCGCCATCGGCGGCGGTTGTGCAACCGAATACTCCGGCGGTGATTGCCCTTTCGCCAACCGCTACAACGGTTCCGCAAGCTTCGGCGTCAGAGTAGGTAACGGTATAAGTGTTTGAGTCGGTATCCGTCACGGTGAGTGCCTCACCCGATGCTGGGGTTCCTGTGAATGTTATAGTGGCTGATGCGTTTGAGCCTCCGGTATCGCCCATTATCTTAACGGGTTTATTGGGAGTGTTGGTGATAGCAAGCTGTAGATGTTGTCCGGCAGTGGTTCCGTCTGCCAAGGTAATCTCAAAATAATCTTTTCCCGAACCGAGAGTGACGGAATCTGCGTCTAAAAAGTGTAGGCTGGTGCTGGGTGTCAAGGTGGTGGAGGTGCCCGATCCTAAATCCGTAGCGGTGGGGGCAGTGACGTAATAGTCCCCCTTAATTGTCCCATCCACCTCTAATAGGTGGGATGGGTTCGTAATTCCTATTCCGACGTTGCCTGCCTGCTTGATGGTCATCCTTACATTATCGTTTGTTCCGAATTGAATTGGAGTACTCGTAGTTGTGCCAATCAAGAAGCTACTCCCGAGCGCACCCGTGTAGGCGGTACCTTCAGGGTCCTTGGATGCCGAATTGGGACAGAGGCCCAAGACGGTTCCGGTGCTGCCTCCATCTTGAGTAAATTTGATGTATGATGTATCGTCTTCGTCCACATTATCGGTGTCTGCCTCAAGATATAGCGATGATGGGCCGGTGTTCGCAATGTGTAGGGCGTGGGTTGGGGAACTTGTGCCGATGCCTATTTTATCATTACCAGAATCCACAAAGAGCATGTGTGTATAGTTGTCTGACTCTATCCTGAAGTCGTTGGTGGCGTGCCCATCCTCGTTGAATACAACGCCAGTTGAATCAATTCGCAAGGCTTCGTCATTTGTGCTGCTAACGATAAAATCAACGTCGGCCTCGGCAGGATTGAATGTGGCAGGACCGTTAACAGACAAGGAGCCCGTAATGGCAATGGAGTCGTCT
>Ga0233439_10000551_pt1 | contig 55262 bp, 57 predicted proteins | sample SI_123_September_6_FD_182713 | JGI IMG/M metagenome (GOLD analysis project Ga0233439, IMG submission 182713) | Seawater microbial communities from Saanich Inlet, British Columbia, Canada - SI_123_September2016_100_MG | ecosystem: Environmental > Aquatic > Marine > Inlet | place: Canada: British... | reverse complement strand
AAACTCTAAGAGCTCAGAGACCAATTCCAGGAAACTCTATGCAAATTACTGGTGGTGAACCAATGCTTAGAGAAGATATTGCTGATCTTATCAAAATTATGAAAGAAGAAGGCGTTGACCATATTCAAATGAACACCAATGGTATCAGACACGCAATGGATCCAGAAGCTGCAAGAGAAGTTAGACTTGCTGGATGTAACAACTTGTATCTTTCCTTTGATGGTGTAACTGCAAGAACAAACCCAAAGAACCATTGGGAAATCCCATATGCACTTGATAGTTGTAGAAAAACAGGCACTACAGTAGTATTTGTCCCAACAGTAATCAAATCAATTAACGACCACGAATTAGGTGGAATTATCAGATATGCACAAAAGAACATGGATGTAGTTCATGCAGTAAACTTTCAACCAGTATCATTAACTGGAAGAATGGGAAAACATGAACGTGAAAAATATAGAATCACAGTTCCTGACTGTGTTCAAAGAATTGAAGAGCAAACAAACGGTGAAGTAACTGTTGATGATTGGTTCCCAGTCCCAAGTTGTATGCCATTAACAAATGTAATTGAAGCATTCTCAAGTAAACCAAAATACGAATTATCAATTCACTTTGCTTGTGGTGCAGGAACTTACATCTTTGAGGATGCAGATACAAAGAAGTTTGTTCCATTAACAAAATTCTGTGACATTCAAGGAATGTTGGAATTATTTGAAGATAAAGCAGAAGAAATTCGTTCTGGTAAAAACAAGTACTTTACAATGCTTGAAGTTGTTAGAAAACTCAAAGGCTTTGTTGATACAAAGAAACAACCAGCAGGATTAGATTTGGCAAAGATGTTTGGTAACATCTTAATGAAAAGATCATTTGATTCAGTTGGTTCATGGCACGTCAAAGGACTATTCCTTGGTATGATGCACTTTCAAGACAAATACAACGAAGATCTTGAAAGATTACAAAGATGTGATATTCATTATGTAACTCCAGACCTCAGAATAGTTCCATTCTGCGCATTCAATGTAATTCCAGAATGGTATAGAGATAGAATCCAAAAGAAATATTCTGTTACTGTAGAGGAATGGGAAGAAAAAGAAGGTGTCAAACTAGAAGATTGTCTTTATCGTGGTCTTATGAGACGTGGAGCCGGTGATGAACTTGCTGCTGGCTGTGCAAAGAGTCAGATGTTCCATGATGCTTCTCAAGCAACAATGTAAAAGAAATTCTTTCTTTTCTAATTTTAAAAATTTTCTAAGAATTTATTGATACGTATGAAATTTACTTTGTTCCGTTAACACTGAAACCACTCTCGATTTCATTAAAATGAACAATTTTTAATTTAACATCTTTGAACCATTTCTTAACTTCTTTTTCAGAATGTCTGTATGCAAATTTTGGAAAATACCAATCATAATTTGTTGCTACACTTTGTTCAAATGGTACATCTGGTGACCACCAACACTTTAAGAAGTTCCAATAAAGAAATCTTTGAACATCATATGTTCCAGATTTAATATCAAGTAAAGGTATGTCTTTTGGAATAGTGATTTTCTTTTTAAGTTGAGATAAACTTTTTCCTAATAATGCCATATCTTTTGAAAATTGCATACATTGTTTTTCACTCATTTTAACAGTAGATTCTCTGATAAAATTATCTGCAAATTCTCTCATTGGACCTTTTTTCCTATAAACATAAATTGAAATCAATCCCTTTTTTGCTAAAAGTTTTGTAAGCATTTTGAAAGAAGATTCTGTATTTTTTGTATGATGTAATACCTGATCAGAACAAATAAAATCAAAGAAATTTCTCTTAAATGGTAATTTTCTAATATCTGCTTGTAGGAAATGTATGTTCTTTGTTTTTCCATATTTCTTAAAAGCAAAATCAATACTTTCACTAGCATCAATTGCAAAAACTTGAGCATTTGGATTTGATGAAAATAATTTTGCACTGTTTCCAACTCCTGTTCCAGCATCAAGAATTTTAGATCGTGTTTTCAAAAAATTGTTTAATTTAGGAAGAGTTTTCCATCCGAATCTCTCTAAAAACCATTTTTTTTGTCCATCAACCCATTTTTTATTATGATAAGTTTTATTGAAATGTCTCCATTTTGAAGAAAAAGCATCTTCAGTTTTTATAAAATCTTTTTGTTTATCAGAAACTAGACGAGGTATACCTCTAATAATTGAAAAACGATGTTTTTTAGAACATACCAAAACTCCTTCGATAATTTCATCTTTTTGTTTTTTCTTTATTTTAAGTGAAAAATTTGTATGACACTCAGGACAAATTATTTGTTCAACTAATTCTGATTTCAATAATTACATGATTTTTTAGGTAAATAAAAATTAGTTGTATTTATCCTAGTTTATGATTATTTCAAACAGATAGTTTTGTATCTGGATTCATTTCTTTTGTTACAAAAATTCTATGCCAAATCTCAAGAGCTAATAATCCCAAAAATTTATTGATATATTTAATTTCTAAATCATTTTTTAGATTATTTTCTATCCATGATGAATTAATCCATCCTTCATTAACTATTCTTGAATTATCTAAATATTTTTTACATAATTTGTAACCATGAGATTTCCACAAATTTACTGTATTTACAGAAAATCCTAGTTTATTTTGTGATAATAGATTATTATCAATATAATTTGAAAGTAATTTTCTAAGTGGAAGTTTTCCAATATCATTCACTTGATCATATTTTAGATTTGTTTCTAAATGAGTTGCATATGATATCAAATCTTTTGAAAGTAATGGAACAATGGATTTAATCCTAAAGTGCTCATGCAATTTTGAATTTACTGGACTAAAATTATACAATAATTTCCCATTATAATCTGCCAAGAAAACTTGTTGCATTAAAGACAATGAATTGTCAAAATAAGGAATAAGTATATCGTGAATTCCTTTCCATGAAAATCTGGCCTTTGGTCCAAATAAATTAGGCTGATCTTTTACCCAATCTCTTTCATGACATTGTAGGTATGCTTTAACACGATCAATTGGAGACGAGTCTTCATTTATCAATGATATAATTTTCTTGTATCTGAAAGTATAACCACTAAATAATTCATCTCCGCCATCACCTGAAACTAAATAATCACAATGAGATTTTGCCTTTTTCACTATATGATACCAATGTAGATCCCAAAATGGTTGTTTTGTGATGCTAATAGCTTTTGGTAATTCGACAAGAAAGTTATCTAAATGTATAATATCATGTTCAACACCAAAATGTTCTGCTATCTTTGCAGCCTGTGGAGTTTCATCAATACTATCTGCAAATTGCATTGATATCGCCTTTATTTGTAAATCAGGAAAAGTTTTCCGTAATATTGCAAGATTTAATGTAGAATCTATTCCTGCACTTAATGCTATTGCTATTTTTTTACAATTTTTATCAATATTGTTTTTTAATGTATTTACCATTGATTTTTCAATAATTTCTATCGATAGTTTGTTATTTGTTGATGTAAAGTCAATATCTGTTAATTTTGGAAGTGTTGGATTAATTGATAAATTATATCTTAATGTTAAAATATTTTTAATAGAATCGGGTGATAAAGAAATTGAATTAGATTTTTCCACGACCTAATCCTCTGAAAACTAAACCAGATTTTTTTACAGCGTGAATATCCATTATTCCTCTTGTGTCAATTAATATTGGAGATTTCATTTTTGATGAAAAATATTCAGGTTTAATATTTTTGAATTCATTATGAGCAGTAACTATTATTGTAGCATCGACATTTGAAATAACTTCTTCTAAATCGTTTGCTGTTTTTATCCCATAAACCGTGGTGGCCTTAAAATATGGATCAAATATCTTAACCTCTCCTCCCAATTTCTGTAGTTCTGAAATGATTATTTCTGCTGGTGATAATTGAATATCTTTAACATTAGGCTTGTACGATATACCTAAAATTAGAATTTTTGATGTTTCAAGTTTTTTGTTTGCCTCATTTAGAGCGTCTTTTAACAAATCTACTACATGATATGGCATTGATTCATTAACTTCTCTGCTTATTCTTACTATTTTCAGTAAATCATTACTAATTCCTTTTGCAGAATTTAGCATTTGATAGGAGTTTACTGGTAAACATGGTCCTCCAACCCCGGCCCCTGGAAAATGAATTTGAAAATTATATTTTTTATCTGCTGCATCTAAAACTATTTGAATATCTATTCCAAGTTTTTCAAAGAGTAACGCTAATTCATTCACAAATGCTATATTTACATCTCTAAATACATTTGTGGTAAGTTTTACTGCATTTGCAGTTTTACAATCTGGCATTTTGATTAGCTCTACTGAAAAAACATGCTTGTAAATTTCTGTAATGATCTCTGAAGTTTTTCCATCAGTAGCTCCTACTAATCTGGGTAGATTTTCAAAATCCTTCATAATTTCACCAGGATTTGCAGTTTCTGGACAAACTCCTAAACCTAAATTTTTCCCAATTTGTAATCTAGACGAATCTCCTTGAATAATTTTTGAAAATTCATTTTCAATAAACCCTGGTTCAATTGTACTTTCGATAATAATTACAGATTCAGGAGAAACTAAATTATGTAGTTTTTTACCCACATCTCTAATTGCTGAATAATCTGGAATGTTATTTTGATCCATAGGTGTTGGTAATGATAGTAATATCACATCTGATTTTGGCACAATTTCTTCAATTTTTGTAGATGCAGAAAATTTCCCATTATTAATTACATTTTGGAAAATTTCACTATAACCAGGCTCATCTTTTAATGGAAAATCTTTATTTTCAATTTTTTGAATCAATTTTTCATTAATATCTACCCCTATTGTGCTGAGTCCAGATTTTGCAAATGATAAAGCTGTAGGTAATCCAATTCTTCCAATTCCAATGACACAGACAGAAATTTTATTTTCTTTTATGTTTTGTTTTATTTCAGCTAAATCCTGTTGAAATATTTTCATTTGATCCATTCTTATCTCTTTTTTCATTATTGCCTTTATTTCAATCTATTAAACTATTCTTATCTATATTACCAAAACTTAAAGATTGAATAATTTCAAATTTATTTGTGAAATTAGGTGTAACTGGAGGTGCAGGATTCATTGGTAGTAATATTGTCAAATTACTTGTAAAACAAAACCATGATGTGACTGTTATTGATAATCTCTATAGAGGAAAATTAGAAAATTTGAAGGAAGTTGAGGAAAAAATAACCTTTTCTAAAACTGATATTTTAGAATATGATAAACTAAAAAACGAAATGAAAAATTTAGATGGTGTTTTTCATGAAGCTGCTTTGACATCAGTACCTGAATCATTTACAAAAACAGATGAATATAACCGAGTTAATATTGTTGGAACAGAAAATGTATTCAAAATTGCAAATGAATTAAATTTCAAAGTAATCTATGCTAGTAGCTCTAGCATTTATGGAAATCCTAAAGGTATACCAATCAATGAAACTTTTGAAAGAAAACCAATTAATCCATATGGTGTTACAAAGCTTGAGGATGAATTATTGGCTGAAAAATATCATAATTTAGGCTCAAAAATTATTGGATTAAGATATTTCAATGTATATGGAAAATGTCAAAACTTGGATTACGCAGGTGTAATTACTAAATTTCTTGACCGATTAAAATTAAATCAAAGCCCAATAATTTTTGGAGATGGAAAACAAGTAAGAGATTTTATTTTTGTTGGTGATGTTGCTCAAGCAAATTTAAAAGCATTTGAAAGTAAAACTGATTTTGGTTTTTTTAATGTTGGAACTGGAATTGGAACTACAATTAATCAATTAGTAAAATTAATGATCAAAATGTATGGGTCTAATAGAGAACCAATTTATGAATCTCTTCCTGATGGTGATGTAGAAGAAAGCCAATCTGATTTATCTTTAATTAAAAATAAAATTTCATGGAGCCCCGAAACAAATCTTGAAAATGGATTAAAAACTATTTTTTAATTTTTTATTAATTTTTGATAAAATTCAATATATTTTGGTAACAATACTTTCCATGTGAAATTTTTCAAAACATAATCATATCCTTGATCTGATAAATTATTAGATAATTCTTTATTTTTTAATAACATGTTAATTTCTTTTAGTAATTCTTTTGGATTATTTGGAGAAATCAAAATTCCATTGATTTTATCTGTAATTATTTCTGGAATTCCTCCAACTTTTGTAGCAATTACAGGGATTTTTAAGAAAAATGCTTCTTTAATTACTTGAGGAATACTTTCCATTCTTGATGGAACCACAAGAATTGATGATTCTTTTAGATGAATCATTGCGTCATTCCAACTAAGATTTGTGCAATAAATTACATTTCCATTAATTTCTGATTCAATTTCTTTTAGAATATCGATACCTTTTTCGTAACTATCTCTTCCTATGTATACAACTTGGTTTTCTTTTTTTGGAACATCTGGAATTGTTTCAAATTTTTCAATTTCTAATGGAGCATACAAACATTCAAAATCTAAATCAAGCTTTTCTTTGTATTGTTTTTGAACTGTTTTTGAATCAGTAGTTAATTTATCTGCCCATTTCAATAATTTTGATTCTGCACTTGTTACAGCTATCGTAGTAGTTTTAGAATGCAGTTTACCTATTTGTTCAGAATATACACCATGAATTGAAAGGATTTTTTTCTTAGATTTGGAATATCGCATAGCAAATGCTGATGGTAAATTAAATGCATGAACAATGTCAAAACTCTCATTTTTAAAAATTGCTTTTAGTGTACTGAAAAATGCAAAACTTGGATTTTTAAGTTTTTTAATTGGAATATGTGTTGGATTCATTAATTTGATTTCTATTCCTTCTTCACCAAGTTTTTTTGCTAATCTTGCTGCATGACCTCCAATTCCACCTTCAAATCTTGGCGAAATAAATAAAATTTTCATTCTTGTTTGTATCTCCACCTCTTTTTGTAAATTAATTTTTCCATAATTTTTGTCAGAAAATTTAATAATTTTAATTTAATAATTGAATTCTTTCTATGTGTGCAGTTGATTTTTCCATAAATTTCTTCAAACATATTATCCCATATCGTTCCAATTATTTTAGGATCAGTTAATTTAGTCACAAATTCCAATTCTTTATCAAGTAACTCTTTTCTGAATTTTTCATCAGTAACTATTCTATCAATTATTTGTGCTAATTCTTTAGGATCTTTTGAATCAGGTAAAAAATTTGCAATACACTCTTCATTATTGATTAAATAAGTTTCATTTTTATCGTTATAATTCAATACTGGTGTTCCACACAAAACAGCTTCTCTTTCAATTCCACCGTGTCGAAATCTCATTTGACCAATTACGGCATCTGCCCAAACATAATAATTTGGAATTTCTTTCCACAGAATCATTGGAATAAATTTTATCTTTTGAGGTTTATTTTTTATATATTGATCTGCTATTTTATTCTCTTCTGGTGTTCTCCTATCAAACCATTCTACCTGAAGTATTTCAAAATCTGATTTAGATAATTCAACTGCTTTCCAAATAACATCCATTCCTTTTTCAAATCCTTGTCTTTGAGGACTCAAAAAAGTAAATTTTTGTTTCTCTTTGTTAATTGGTAAATGTTTTTTAAAAAAGATTTCATTTACTGGAATCATATCCATTCTGTGTACGTTAGGATGATATTTTTTTAATTGATTTACAAATTTTTTACCACCATATGTTACACATGATGTTGCCGAATCAAGGACTTGTTTTAAAAATAAACGTTCAAAAAAGTTTTTTTTATGTATTGGTTCTTTTAAATATGATGTTTGGGCATTTTTAATGAATGGTTGTTCATTAGCACTTCCACCAACAAAGAAAAAAACATAGTTTACATTTGCCAAAAAAGCAACTCTTGCTCCCTCCCATGAAGAAACAAAACATAAATCATATTTTGATTTAATTTCATTAATTTTATTTACTTGTTCTGAAATTAAATGTGATTCAAAAAATTTGACATTATCTGCATAAGTGAATTTTGCTGCACCTATTCTTGGAAAATTTATGATATCAATTTTAGATTTGAAAACAATTTTACTCAACATATAGGCATTATTCGCAGTATCGCCTATAGCCAAAATTTTCAATACCATCTATTTACTATGTTTTATGATATAGTATCTGAATCTATCGTCGAATTTATTTAATTCCCTTTATTTGAGATATTATTGAATAAAAAAAATAATGATGAATTAGAATTATTACACAAACAACTTTGGGCGCTCTACAAGCAATTACGCTCTGACAAACACAAGCAATGGAAAAGAACGCTGCCTTTCTCAGAATTGCTTTTTGATAGATGGGAGAAAGCTAAATTTTTGAAATCTAAAAATGGTTCTAATGTATATGATTCAAGCTATATTTTTGGTGATGTATCTATAGGAAAAAATTCTTGGATTGGTCCAAATACTATACTTGATGGAAGTGGTGGTAAGCTTCGCATTGGTAATTTTTGTAGTATTAGCAGTGGTGTTCAAATCTATACTCATAACTCTGTTAAATGGGCATTAACAGGGGGACAATCTAATTATGAAAAAGGTGATGTAAGAATTAGTGACCAATGCTATATTGGTCCAAACTCAATAATTACAATGGGATGTAAAATTGGGAAGTGCTCTGTAATTGGAGCACATAGTTTAGTTGATACAGATATACCTCCTAATTCAATCGCATTTGGAACTCCTGCAAAAATTGTAGGACATGTAAAAGTAAATGGAAAAAATGTTAAATTCAATTATGATTAATTCATGAATTATAAAGGAATGATAAATTTTTAATCATAGTTTTGCAAATAAAAAAAATAAATGATAGAATAATTGAATGGATAGATCCGTATTCAAAAAATAAATTAAAATTAAAAAATAATTTCCTCATTTCAAAAAATTCGAAATACATTGTCAATAATGATATTCCTAATTTTGCAAATGATATTAAAAATATAAAACAAAAACAGGTGCAAAAATCATTTGAAGAAAAGTGGACAAAAACTAATTTTGCGCATTCTGATAAAGAATTTAATGATCACATAAAACCGATTTATTTAGAAATGATGGGTTTACGTGAAAAAGATCTTAAAATTTTTAATAAAAAATTAGTTTTAGAAATTGGGATTGGAAGTGGCTCATCATCAAGATTATGGGCTCCACAAGCAAAAGAATTTCATGGAATTGATATTTCTGGAGCTATTTTTTCTGTATCAAAGACACTAAGAAATATGAAAAAACAAATCATTCTATCACAAGCAGATCTAAATTATTTACCATACAAAAATGAAAGTTTTGATATTATTGTTAGTAATGGAGTTTTACATCATACCCCAAGTACAAAAATTTCTTTAAAAAATACTTTAAAAAAATTAAAAAAAGATGGATTATATCTTTTTTATATTTATAAAAAAAAATCCCCTGTTAGAGAATTTTGTGATGATCATGTAAGAGACGAAATAAGTAAATCAAATTATTCTGATGCATTAAAAAAAATGAAATCTTTTACAGAATTTGGAAAGTCACTATCAGAACAAAATATTACTATTACAATCCCAAAAAATATTGATCTTTTAGGAATTAAAAAAGGAAAATATGATTTACAGAGATTTATTTACGATAATTTTTTCAAATGTTTTTGGAATGAATCATGGGGATACGAACATTCCAATATGGTCAATTTTGATTGGTATCATCCTAAATTTTGTTGGAGACACACTGAAAATGAAATAAAATCATGGTGTAAAGAATTTAATCTGAAAATTAAGTATCTAAAAGAACTTGAAAGTGGCTATGCATGTCTTTTACAGAAAAAATAGAATATTAAGAGATAATTACTTGAACTTTTACAAATAATATATTGAAATCAAAAATTCATAAAACTAATCTTAGAAATATCTTAACCATTAGATATGATCCTTCAAAATCTTCTCAACAGTTAATATTTTCTAAAAATTTTTTGCCATATGTTAATGATATTGATGGAATTAAAACTGAAAAACTACTTACCAAGTCAATAAAAAATTTTTTTGGTTCTGATAATAAACCAATTGCAATTTCAATTAGTGGAGGAATAGATTCAACATTAGCCTTAGGACTAATAAGAAAATCATTTCCTAATGCTAAGATTATTGCATTATGTGGTATTTTTGAAGATGGTTTTGATGAATCAGTAACTGCTAAAAAAATTGCAAAAAAATTTGATGCTGATTTTTACCCTGTTAAAATGTCTTCAATATTTACTTCCATGCCCGAAATTATTTCAATTACTGGAAAACCGAAGTGGAATACCTATATTCATTTAATAGCAAAAAATGCAAAAAAATTTACAGATAATTTTGTTACTGGTGACGGAGCTGATGAAGTATTTGGGGGATACACATTCAGGTATTCAAAATTTCTAAATTTATTAAAATCGAAGGATACATGGCTTACTAAAACAAAAAATTATCTTGAATGTCATAACCGTGATTGGGTTCCAGATCAGAATCAAATGTTTGGTAAATCAATTAAATTTGATTGGACAGAAATTTATCAATACTTTAAACCATATTTTAAAAATAATTTACAGCCTCTAAATCAATTAATGCTTGCAGATTATAATGGCAAACTTGTTCATGATTTTATCCCTCTTGGAAATACAATTGCAAAACATTATGGATTAAAATCATTTTCTCCATTTCAAAATAATGATGTGATTTCATTTGGTTTAAAATTACCAATTTCTCAGAAATTTGATACAAAATCTAAAAAAGGAAAACTTGTTTTACGAAAAATTTCTAAGCGATTAGGAATTGATCATATTGATGATAAAAGAGGATTTTCTCCTAGTATACTTTTTGATTGGAAAAAAAATGGTAAAAAAATATCTAATTCATACATAATGCAAAAAGATAGTAATATTTTCAAACAGAAATTAATCAATTATGATTGGCTTTTGGAAGCTGTAGATAAAGTAGAAAATGATGGTGATATTCGTTATCTCAACAGAATTATTTCAATTTTAGCCTTAGAAATATGGTATAGGATATTTATCTTAAAAGAAATGAAACCATCAAAAAAACTGACTTAATTTGTTAGAGTTTTAATTATCTAATTTATTGTTTGAGAAATAATTTTACATATTTTTTCTTGATCTTCATTGGTCAAATCTTTATGAAGTGGAAGTGTTAATGCATTATAAAATAATTTTTCAGAATTTCCAAGATTTCCTATTCTTTTAAAATTTTTGTATGCTGGTTCTAAATGTAATGCATAAGTACCAATCTGGCTTTGGATATTTGCATCAGCTAATGCTTTTCTAATTTTGTCTCTATTCCCTTCTTTTTCTACATAACATGTATAGGATTGGAATGTTTGTCTAGTTCCATCTCCAACATAGGCAGGTTTTATTCCATCTAATTTTGTTAGCATTTCTTTGTATATGTTGGCTCTTTCAATTCTTACTTGAATTATTTTTTCAATTTTTTTCATTTGAACTAATCCAATTGCACTAAGAATATTTGATAACTTGTAATTTGTTCCAATAATTTCAAATGAACTACCTTTGGCACCAAAATGTTTGAAAGAATGGCAATATTCAGCCATCTTATCATCGTTAGTAGTAATCATTCCTCCTTCACCCGTTGTAATGACTTTTCTTGGGTGAAAACTAAAACAAGAAAAATCTGCAATATTACCTACAAATTCATTTCCTATTTTTGCTCCTAAACTACAAGCAGAGTCTTCTAGACATTTTAGATTAAGATCTTTTGCCTTTTTGTAAACATCAGATTCTAAAGGAACTCCTGCCCATGAAACAGGAGAAAATACTGTCATTTTATCATTATATCCTTCTTCAAGGATTTCGCTAGTCATATTCATGCTATTGATGTCAACATCTGTAAGAACTGGAATTCCTCCAGCTAAAACTACTGCTTCAGCAGTAGCTGGATAAGTATAATCTGGAACAAGAACTTCTTGACCTTTAATATCGAGACCTTGTAAAACTGCATGTAATCCTGTTGTACATGATGTGACAGCAATTGCGTGTTTTACACCTAGATATGATGCAACTTGTTCTTCAAATTCTTGGGTAGTTTTACCTTCAGTCAGAAACTTTGTATCAAAGACTTTCTTAATCTCATCAATCTCTTCATCTCCAACATCTGGTACTGCTAGAGGTATTGTTTTATTTTCCACTAAATCTACAAAATCCAGTCTCTTTATAAGGCATTTGATAAGGAAGATTTTTTAAAACAATACTTTGATTGAATTTATTGAAAGTTCTGATTTTAGGCTCAGAAGGTTTTGTTGGAAATAATTTGGTTGATGGTCTGTCTAAAAATCATGAAGTTCTTTGTGCTGATTTAGTTTCAGATAGCAAACATGCTAATTATCAACAATTTGATATTAAAAATCAAGAAAGTGTTGATAATCTAATACAAAATGTAGATGTTGTAATAGATCTTGTTGCTCATTCCCTAGTTTCTTCGTTGGATGGTTCAGTTGAAAATGCCAAAGTGAACATCATAGGATTATTACATGTTTTAGAATCTTGTAGAAAAAATAATATTAAAAAAATAATTTTTACATCTGCATCTTCACTTGTTGGTGTACCTGAATCCGAACATGTTTCTGAAACACATCTAACTACTCCTAAAACTGCATACGGAATTACAAAATTAACATCAGAACATTACTTACGCCTTTACAATGAACTATATGATCTAAATTACACTATCTTTAGATTTTTCAATATTTATGGACCATATCAAAAAAATGGATTAATTCCAACTTTGTTTAATCGAATTTCCAAAGATGAACCTTTAACTGTTTTTGGTAAAGGTGATCAAATAAGAGATTATGTTTTCATTGAAGATATAATTCCATTTTTTGAAAATGCAATATCTTCATCTAATTCAAATAATTCAATATTCAATATGGGAACTGGCCAAGGAACTTCTATTAAACAAATAATTAAAATTCTCTCTGATACAATGAATAAAGATCCTACAATTGAATACAAATCTGAACGTCCAGGGGAAATTGGAAATTTTGTAGCAGATTCTTCTTACCTTGAAGAGACATTTGGCTCAAAACCTTCAACAAATGTTGAAACTGGTATCAAAAAAACCATTGAATGGCTTCAAAAAAATGGTAATAATTGATTAGTATGTTAAATTATTATAATTTTATGTCTGAAAATAATATTGAAGAGAAATTACAATGAATATTAAAAATAAAACTATTGCAATTTATGGTCTAGGTAACGTAGGAGGCCCTATAACTGCTGCATGGTTAAAGAAAGGTGCAACTGTTATTGGAGTAGATATTTCAACAAATTTACTTAATTCAATTAAAAAAGGGACCTCACATTCCAAAGAACCATTCATCTCTGATATTTTTACTAAATATTTGAAAAAAAAGAAATTTACTGTCACTGATGATGGAAAAAATGCTTCAAAAAAATCTTCAATAAAAATAATTGCGGTTCCAGTGGCATTAAAAAAGAATTCTATAGATCTTAATGCAATTACAAATGCCTCAAAAAATATTTCTAAAGGATTAAAAAAAGGTGATGCAGTTATAGTTTGCCCTTCTTTACCTCCTGGAACTACTGAAAAATTAATTCGTTCTATTTTAGAAAAAGGCAGTAAATTAAAAGCTGAAAAAGATTTCTACTTAATTTATAATCCTGAAAGAATCTTTGAAGGAAGAGCCCTTCAAGATATAGAAGAAAATTACCCTGCAATAGTTGCAGGGTTGGGAAATAAAAGTTTGGATTATGCTGATAAATTATTAAAAATAATTTCTCAAAAAGGGGTTCTTAAAATGTCTAGTTTAGCAAATGCTGAAGCTGAAAAATTATTTGAGGGTGTTTACCGTGATGTAAATATCGCACTTGCAAATGAACTTTCTGATTTTTGTGAAAAATCAAATGTAAATTTTTGGGAATCTAGAATTGCAGCTAATTCTCAACCTTTTTGCAATTTACATTATCCTGGTACAGGCGTTGGTGGTTTATGCATTCCAGTGTATCCTCAATTCATCTTGCAAGCCTCCAAAAAATTAGGAAAATCCATGAAAATAATTGAACATTCACGTAAAATCAATGATTCTATGCCTAAAAAATGCGTTAATGATGCTATGCAAATGTTACGTCATAAAAAAAGAACAAAAAAAGGTTCAAAGATCGCAGTATTAGGTTTAGGGTTTAGAGGTGATGTTACTGATTCTCGTCTTTCTCCAACATATGATGTAGTTAGAGAATTTTTAAAATCTAAGTTTAAAGTATCTGTTCATGATCCATTTATTTTTCATGATAAATTCCTTCCAAAAACTGTTGAGCTTTCATCTGACCTAAATAACATCATTAAAGACGCTGATTTAATTTTTATTTCAACGGATCATAAAATATATTCAAAACTAACTAGTAAATCTTTTTCACATTCAAAAAAACCATTATTAATTTTTGATGGAAGAAATATTTTACTTTCAAAAAATTTCTCTAAAAATTCTTTAGTTACAATTGGTACGAGAAGCTAATTTTTTATTATTGTTTGTTTCCATTTTTGATAATCAATTTCAAATATTTTTAATTTATAATTAAAATTATCATCGTTTGAATCATATATTTTTGTAAGATACGGATAATCTATTTCATTTAAGAATATATCTTTTAATTTTTTGTTATTATTTTTATCATCAATTACCATGTGAGTTATTTTATTATCTTTAAAATATTCATAACCATCATTTAATGTTTCAAAATCTTCTAAAATAGGTATGCCATAATCAACCAATTGATAAGGTATACCTTGTTCAGTACGAATAACTGGAAAATTTTCTAATTGTAACAATTCATTTATTGGTAAATATTTTGATTCTGGAGTATACAGATTAATTTTATTTGTTTTCTCAAAAACTATTTTAGAAATTTCTAATGCTTCTTTTTCATGTTCAAAATCAGTTTTTTTGTATTCTAAGAATCCTAGAGAAGTAATTAAAACTGCAATAATTATAATTATAATTATTTTCTGATTGATATTTTTCCATTCAAAAAATGTCTTTAATGAAATGGCACCTAATATACAAAATAATGGATAGAGTGTGAACAAAAATCTTGTATCTGAGGCAACACTAAGCCCATAAACTATTGGTATGGATAGAATAAATCCTGTTAAAATTACAAAATTGGAATCAGTTTGACGATTTTTTAAGATCAAAATAAAGCCAATAGGCACAAAAATTACAAAAATTGGGATCAATGACCACCCTAAAAATTTGACATAATTTTCAAAACCTAGTAAAACTAATTGATTTCTATCTTCCACTTCTCTATTTACAGCATTTTGATCTATTGTTTCTGCACTGTATACAAATCTACTAATTATTCCATCGTTACCTGATGTTTCGGTTCTTATTATTAACATGGGAGTTAGGATTAAAAATACAACTGCTAGACATATCCCATATTTTACAAATTCTTTCTTCTGATCTTTGTAGAACCAAAAAATACCAATTGATAAAACCAATAATAAAAAAATCCCTTCTACTCTTACAATGGTAGCTAAAGAAGCTAAAGCAAATGCAATGTAGATTGATTTAAAATCTTTTTTTAAAAAAAACATTATTGATGAAGTTAATAAAATTAAGAATAATGGTTCTGTAATGCCTAGTGTTGAGTTTTGAATAATGCGTGGATCAAAAATAAATAATGAATCTGCAAAAATTGCAAAATAATTTCCTACAAATCTTTTTGTCAAAAAATAAACAGGAATTATTGTTATAGTTGATAAAATTATTGAAATTGTTCTTTGTAATCCCATTAATTCCATAAAATCTGAAGAAGAAAATGTCATGAAAAATATTGACAAAAATGCTGGCCATCCATTATTACTTAAATTTGAATAACCATTTGGAAAATAACCTGATTGACTCATATCAATTGCATACCAAAAGTAAACTAGTCCATCAAGAATTATTGGAAGTTCAAATGAAACAAAGTTAATTCTTACAATAAATCCAACTATTGCTAATATTGCTAAAGAAATAATGATATTTTTTTTACTTGATAAAAAATTACCTTTCTTTTGATGTTTTGATTTTTCTGAAAATGACAATCATAAATTATTCTTGATCGATTTATTTATACTGTTATGTTTTTCAAAAAATTTTGACTGAAATTTTTTAATTTTTAGATATTTCTTTCTAATAGTAGCTTGTCTGCAAAAATACAATATATTGCTGAAGCAGTTGCAGCTAAAAGTAGGGATAAAGCAATTCCATTTACTCCATAAATATTTCCTAAAACAACTATTCCTACAATTTGAACACCTGTCCATAAAACTGATGAAATTAATACCAAACGACTTTTTTCTCTACCAAGAAATTTTGTTTGATATACCATTGCTATTGTACTAGGAATTACTGAAATGCTGACTATTTGTAAAATTTCTTCTGCCTCTACAAATTTTGGAAAAATTGACGTAATTACATATGGTCCTATAGTAAATCCTAATACTGCAACTCCTGTTGCAAATAAAACAAGTATTTTCTTTAATTTTATATTTTCATTCCCTGTGGCGTCATTTGGCATTAAGTATTTGGCTACTGCTATTGGAATCAAATTTAACAAAGATAGAAACTGTAAACCTAAAGAATAATTTCCAAGTAATGCAAATCCAAATAATGGACCGATAATTAATTTATCAAGTGATCCGCTTAATACTCCAGAAAGAGTTTGTAAATAACTATTTGTAATAAACCCCATTCGTTCTTTTACTAATACAAAATCAACTTTATTTTTTCTAAATCCTTTCATAATTCCATATATGTATGGCATAAATGATATTGAAATACCAATTATTATTCCACTTTCTCCAATTATGTAATAAAGCCCAATTCCTAAAATTACCATTAAAATTCGTTGAGTTAAAACATATTTTGCATATTCTTTGTAGAGTTTACGACCTAGGATTTCTGCAATTATTAATCCAAAAATTATGTATCCTAATATCAATAAACTAATTCCTAAATCAAAAAATATTAAAAATACAACTATTGATGAAATCACTCCTGCAGAGAGTGTTATTATGTATAATGCAGGTTGTATTGGGATTTTTTTTGCTGTATAGATAGTTAAAGTATTTGAAGCACCCAATATTGAAATTGTTGAGGCTAATCCTGCAATTGATAACGCATATGTGATATGTCCGTATGTTTCAGGCCCTAACATAGAAGCAACATAAAACCAAAACGCTGCAGATATTCCAGAGGCTGTAATATCTGCTACACTTATTGAAGATACATCTTTAAATTTCTCCCAAATTCTTGCCATGATTCTAAATTTGATTAATTAACTTGATAAAATATCTTGTTAGTATTTCCTTCTTTGTGTAGCTGCAATACTGAACAAAACTACTGACATTAACAATAGTATAATCCCTATCATGATCGTTGCCATAGACACTAAAGTAAATGGAATTGAAAAATATCTTATATCATTAAATGTAATTAATACAAAAATCGCAAAAAATACTCCAATAATGGTAAGAATTATTCCTGGAATTCCTAGATATTTAAGAGGATGATTAATTGCAATGCTTTCTAGTAATGAAATAATTACTTCTGTACTATGACTAATTGGGCTTTTTGTAGATGTAGCATTTCCCGTGTCGTAAATTACTGTCACTTTTTCTTCTACAATTTTCAAATCTTTTTTTGATGCATCAATAAGGATTTCTGAATCTACTCCAAAACCCTCCGTGGTGATATTAATTACATTAATTGCTTTTTTTGAATAAGATCTAAATCCACCTTGTGTGTCTCTAAATGGTAATTCTGATGCTAAATTTGTAAATTTATCTAACATTTTATTTCCTATTTTTCTATATGATGGCATTTCTTCATTATCATCAAATCTATATCCTATCACAATGTCTGCATTGTCATTTTTTATTGGTTTGATGATTTTTGGTATTTCTTCAGGTAAAAATTGTCCGTCTCCATCAATTGTTATCATTATGTCTGCCTCATTTTTTTTTGCATAAGCAAACAAAGTTTTCATTGCATAACCTTTCCCTTGATTTTGTTCATGTTTGAGTACTATTGCACCTGCTTTTGATGAAACATCACTGGTATTATCTTTGGAACCATCATCACATACAATAACTCTGTCAGCGTGCATCAAACATTTTTTGATTACATCAGCAATCACTTTTTCTTCATTATATGCTGGAATACACACAATTTTCAGCATATTCATGGTTGAATCTTATCCATAAAAAATCATTTGTCAATATTGTTAAGTCTAACTCTTCATGTAATAGGACGCTGTAATTTTGAGCCCTTCCTCAATAGAATATTTAGGAGTCCAATTTAACAATTTTTTAACTTTAGTATTATCCATATTTAATTTTGGAATTTCTAAAGCTCTTTTTGGAAAACTATTCCATTGAATTTCACCAGAATAACCTGTTATTTTTTTAATTTTTTCTGCTAATTCTCTAATTGATATTGGCTCACTTGTTGTAATATTAACAGCCTCCCCTAAAATTTCTTTATTTTCTGATTCAGCGGCTAATACATATGCATTTAACAAATCTTCTTCAAATATAAAATCACGAATAGGTTTAGGATCTCCAAGTTTGATTGGTGACTTACCTTGTACCATTTGAAATATTATGCTTTCAATAACAAATTGATGATTAAATTTTCTTCCAAATGAATTAGCATTACGAAATATGATTGCAGGAAATTCATATGCTTGATGTAGATATTTTAAAAAATTCTCTGCAGCAATTTTTGCAACTCCATATGGGCTTGCTGCATGTAATTGAATCGCATCTTCTTTGGTTGGATAGTTTTCTTCAGGCTGAATTCCATATTCTTCAGCTGAACCTGACCAGATGAATCTTTTCAAATTTGGAACTTCTCTTCTGGCTGCTTCTGCCATATTGAATACGCCAATAAAATTTACATCAAAAACTTCTTTCATGTGAGTAAAACTATATGCAACAGAAGTCTGTGCTGCAAGATGAATAATTACATCTGGTTGAAAATCTTTAAGGGCATCACTAACCACAAGGTAGTCTGTTAAATCTCCGTAGTAGTATTGTACACCTTTAATTGCTTCTCCCCTGATCATACTTTCTGTATTTGAAGCCCTATCTCCGGATGCAACATTTCTAGACAAAGTTCCTAATTCATGACCATGATCAGTCAACGTTTCAGCAATTCTTTGACCTAAAAATCCTGTAATTCCAGTGAGAAATATCTTCATAATTCATCACAAAATCTTTCTTTGTATAAGTTTTCTTATACTTGAACACTAAATTTTTAGAATTTTCTTTGCTGATGAAAACGTAAAATCTTGTAAAAGATGTTCAAATTTTGAATATGCGTTTTTTAGATTGTAATAATAATGCCAACCATACCCCTTTATTTTTGGCATTTGAGGATCTATATCTTTAGGATGTATGTACATCATCACTGGATTATTTTTCTTTTGATTACTGTTTATGCCATGTTTGATATAGAAATATGGCAAAAATCTTAAATGAAATCCTCCGGCAATTGGAATATTTCCAATTATTGGAATTTTATGCGTCGCAGCTGGAATTTCTATTAATTTCCCATTTTTATTATCACTAATTGGGTTTTTAGCCGTCGGTTTGTATAATGTCCTTTGTGCATTAGGAATTCCATAAAGTGGTGTTCGTACTGGAAATATGCTCGAATCATAGACAAAAAGTTCCTCTAAAAGATCAAAAACCCAAAATGATTTTTCATTTATAGAAAAAAATGGAGCCCTGAATCCTAAAATCTCTTGTCCTGAAATATCTTTTAAAACTTTTATTGATTTTTTAATATCAGCTGTAACAACCTCCTTTGAATTTTTTCTAAGATCTAAATGAGAATAAGTATGACTTCCTATTTCATGTCCTTGTTCTACAATTTCATGAATTAAATCAGGAAATTTTTCAGCAATATATCCAAGTGTAAAAAATGTCGCTTTGACATTATTTTGATTAAACAATTCAAGTATCTTTCTTGTGTTGTTAACAACTCTTTCTTGATAATTTGGCCATCTTGAAATTGGCAAATCACAATAATAATCCTCTACATCTACTGACATAAAATTAGTTATTTGCATTTCTTATTTTTTTTAAAATCTCTTATTTCTTTTAATCTTTTAAATTACTAACTTTTCTTAAGATTACATGGTAATCGTCAATATCAATGAAGAATTAAAAAGAAAATTAAAAAAGGATAACTATTCTGCATTATTCTTGAATAATTGTTATAATTCAAAATTTTTGTCGATTCATGAAATAAATTCTAGAATTGTTGGTGTTGGATGTGTAGGTGGCTTAATGAATCATTATGCAATTGAATTGAAAGATGAATACTATGGAAGAGGTTTGTGGAGAAATATATTTAAAGAAATACATGCAGAAAGCCAAAATAGAAACTTGTCGTTTCTAACTGGTGTCTATAAAACAACTAATTTAATATCAATTAAAATACAATCTAGTTTAGGTTTTACACCAATTTTTTCTATAGATTATAGCAAATTAGAAGGACGTGAGATTGTAATAATTTTACCATTTAACAGTAAAGGAAAATTAATTAAAAATTTTATGAAAATTTTTGATACAAAAATTGGAAATATTTTGTTTTCTCTATTTTTTGTTCTTTTAAAACCCCTATTGAAAAATATTATTGGATTATCTGCAGAGACAATGCCAAAAATTGATTTAAAATATAGTCTTTATAATTTTGAAAAAGTAAAATCAGTAATGAAAAAATTAATTTGAGTTAAATTTTTTTTATTAGATTTTTTATAGCAAGTATTATAAACAATCTTTTTACATTCTTTTTTATGTCTGATAAACGTGAAATAATTACTGCAATTGTTTCTTCTACTATTGATGAAATAAATTTAGATTTAGTAAATAAAAAAATCTCTAAATCATTAGATTCCGAACTTTATGGTCATAAAGATCTATTAGATTCATTTGAATTAGTTAATTTTATTGTTTTAATTGAAGAGAAAATTGAAGAACAACTATCTATCACTGTATCTTTAACTGATGATAAAGCACTTTCTCAAGATTATAGTCCCTTTGGAACTGTTGGTACACTAATAGACTATGTTACTACATCTGTAAATGAACAATCAGTTGACTGAAAAACAAGTTATCTTAATCACTGGAACTAGGAAAGGATTGGGAAAATATTTTGTAGAACATTTTTCCAAAAAAAATTTTATTGTAGTGGGTTGTAGTAGAAAACCTATTGATTATGAAGTAGAAAATTATTATCATTTTTGTTTAGATGTTTCTGACGAAGAAAAAATTAAACAAATATTTTCATTTATTAGAAAAGAATTTGGTCGATTAGATGTTCTAATTAACAATGCAGGAATTGGTTCAATGAATCATTCTCTTTTAACGCCAATTTCAACTGTTCATAAAATTCTTGATACTAATGTTGTTGCAAATTTCCTCTTAAGTAGAGAATCAGCAAAAATTATGAAAAAAAACAAGTTTGGACGAATCGTTAATCTTGCAAGCTTTGCAGTTCCTTTCAAGTTAGAGGGAGAAGCAATTTATGCTGCATCAAAAGCTGCTATAATTTCTTTGACTGAAACTCTTAGTAAAGAATATGCTGACTATGGAATTACAGTTAATGCTGTTTCACCACCAGCTGTTCCTACAGATCTCATTAAAGGAGTACCAAAAGAAAAAATGGATGCTCTTCTTAAGAGACAAGCTATTCATCGTTATGGTACTCCTGAAGAAGTTTGTGATGTAATAGATTTTTTTATTGACAAAAAAAATAATATGGTTACTGGTCAGATTGTATACATGGGCGGAGTTTGATGTTCATAGATGTTTTTTTAAAAGCATTTGATATAAAAAAAAATAATGAAGCCATCATTTGGAATGATAATATTTACTATTATCAAGATGTTATCAATAAGATAAATTATTTTAAAAATGAACTTAAAAAAAATGATGTTCATCCTGGAACTGTAATTTCAATAGATGGTTCATTTTCACTATCTGTAATTGCATTAATGTTTGCATTAATAGAAAATCAATGTATTATACTTCCTATCTATAAAACAAATTCTTCATTAAAAAATCAATTTAATGAAATTGCAGAAATTGAAATTGAGTGTTTTTTTAAAAATGATAAACTAATTTTTAATTCTAGAAATAAAATTGCAAATAATAATTTAATTAAAATTTTAAGAGAAAAAAAACATCCAGGTTTAATTCTATTTTCATCAGGAAGTTCTGGTAAACCCAAAGCTGCAATTCATGATTTTTTATTATTATTAGACAAGTTCAGCGTAAAACGTCCTACCTATAGAACATTGAATTTTCTTCTTTTTGATCATTGGGGTGGACTAAATACAATGTTCCATGTATTAGCAAATCAAGGAACATTAATTCTCACTGATGATAGAACATCTGAAAATATTTGCAATTTAATTGAAAAATACAATATAGAATTACTTCCAACTTCTCCTACATTTTTAAATTTAATGTTGGTAAGTGAATCTTATAAAAAATATAATCTTAAAAGTCTAAAAATAATTTCTTATGGAACTGAACCAATGCCAAAAACTATTTTAAAAAAATTTACTGAGATTTTTCCAAATGTAAAAATGCAACAAACGTATGGTTTAATTGAAGTTGGAGTTTTACGGACAAAATCTGAAAGTAATGATTCTTTATGGCTAAAATTAGGTGGTGAAGGAATTGAAACTAGAGTTGTAGATGATATTTTACAAATTAAATCAAATTCTATAATGCTGGGATACCTTAATGCACCAAGTCCCTTTACTTCTGATGGTTGGTTTGTTACACAAGATAAAGTCCAAGAAAAAAATGGTTTTTTTAAAATTCTTGGGCGTGAATCTGATATTATTAATGTTGGAGGAGAAAAAGTCTATCCTACAGAAATTGAAGCTGTAATACATCAAATGAATGAAGTTTTAGAAGTTACTGTTTATGGAACACCAAATCCCATTTTAGGAAACATTGTTTGTGCAAAAATCCGTTTAATTGATAATCAAGATTCAAATATTTTTAAAATTAAATTAAAAGAATTTTGTAAGAGTAAATTAAAAAAATTTATGATTCCAATAAAAATCACATTTGATGATAAACAACAATATAATTATAGATTTAAAAAAATCAAAAATCCAAATGATGAATTATAATTACCATAAAACTTTATACTCATTTTAGATCTAGTTTACAATAGGTTATAAAATGAATGTTGGTATTGATGTAGAAGAAATTTCTCGATTTTCAAAAATGGATTATAAAGAACATTCAAACTTTTACAAGAAAATTTTCTTACCTGATGAAATTGAATATTGTTTACAAAAAGCAGATCCTTATCCTCATTTTGCAGTAAGATTCTGTGCAAAAGAAGCGGCAATTAAGGCTTTTACAAATCATAAAATTTCGTTAAAAGATACAGAAGTTATTATGAAAAATCAAAAACCATCACTAAAGGTATTGGGAAAATATGATGCCAAAGTATCCTTATCTCACTCTCCATCTGTTGCTATTGCGATAGTTCTCAATTTAGATTGTTTTTAGGCATGAATTTTCTAAAATTATTCTCTTAAGATTATCTTTGCAATGCCTTCTACTAGGCATTTACTTTCTTGATTATGTATACTATTTTTCATTTTAACCATTTTAACAGAATTTCTTTTTTCAATAATCTCTCCTTGTACAGTAATTTCATCTCCAATAAAACCTGGTGATTTAAAATTTAATGATTGAGAAAAATATAACGCATGTTTTCCTGGTAATTCCATTCCAATAAGTCTTGAAAAAAATGATGACAATAACATGCCATGGCATATCCTCTTTCCAAATTTTGTGGTATTTGCATAATTTTCATCAGTATGTAGTGGATTATGATCTCCAGTAAAATCTGAAAACTTTTCTAACATTGTTTCAGTAATTTTTATATTAAATTCTTTCTTCATTCCTATTTTGATTTGTTCAAAATTTAAATTGGTAATTTTTTCATTCAAAAACTAAACACCTTCTGGTTTCATTAAGATTTTACCAAAGAGATCTTTTCCATTTAACATTCTTGTATGAGCATCTGCAGCTTGTTCAAATGTATATGTTGAATCAATTATTGTTTTTATTTTACCTAAACTAATTAGTTGGAGTACTTTTTCCAATTCAGCACGTGTAGACAATGTGGATCCAAGAATGCTTGTTCCTTTGAAAAATATATGACGAAGATCTATGTTTGCATCATAACCTGTAGTTGCTCCTGTTGTAACTAATGTTGATCCGTATTTCAAAAGTGAAAGTTGTTTGTTAAAATGAGTCTGTCCAATATGATCAAAAGATACATCTATTCCAACATTTCTTTTTGTATCTCTTGAAATTTTATTGGTTATTCTTCTAACTTTAACATGCCAATTTTTATCTCTGTGATCTACAGCATAATCTGCGCCTAATTCTAGACATTTGTCTAATTTTTCCGGACTTGCTGTAGCAATCACTGTACATCCAAATAATTTTGCAATTTGAATACCATAATTCCCTACTCCTGATGACCCTCCCATGATTAAGACAGTTTGTCCTGGATGAATTTTGGCTCTCCCTACTAACATGTGCCAAGCAGTGGGTAATGTCATAGATGCTGAGGCTTGTTCAAAACTTACATTATCTGGAATTTTTACTGCATTTATTTCTGGTATGTGGGTGAATTCTGAAAATCCTCCCCAAAGTGGTCCTGTTTGATATCCCCAAACATATCTACTTTCACAATTATACTCGCGTCCTTCAACGCATTCAACACAAATTCTACATGAAATATTGCAATGTATTGCTACTCTATCTCCTACTTTCAGATGATTTACTGCATCTCCTAACTCTGTCACTTCTCCAACTGCTTCAGAACCTGAGATATGAGGTAATGGTACAGGTACAGGATTTCCTCTCATACCCCAAATGTCATTATAATTCAAAGCTGCAGTATTAATTTTAACAATTACTTCACTAGCTTTAGGTTTTGGTTCATCTACATCTTTTAATTTTAGAATTTTTTTAAAATCATTGTCCTTAGCGTATTCATTATACACCACTGCTTTCATTGTTCAAAATTTGTTTGATTCCCTAATATGTCTTCTAGATGTTTTTCAAACAATTTTTCCGTTTTGTGATGATTTTTTGTTTTATTTGCTCATTCATTTCTGATGAAAAATTATTTAAATTCAGTTTTATATGGATACGAAGAAACCTATATTGATTTGAAAATATTGATTTTATGTGCAACTCTTGATTTAAAAAAACCGTATTCTGCAACGCCTTTTTTGTTACAGTGGTTTAAAGCATTTCATGATGAAGGACATCAACTCTTCATCATACCCTATTCTGGTAAATCTGTAGAAAGTCCTTATTGGACATCATATCCGAATCCAAATTATAGAAAAGGTGAAATTTTAGAAAAAATTCTAAAAATTTCTGGTCGTCAACCAGGTAAGAAAAATTTGCCTTTTATTCCAAATCTAGCACAAATCTTTGCAAAACCTGCTTTTGAAAAACAAATACGTAAAATTCTTGATCAAGAAAAAGATATTTCAGCAATTCTCAATCTTGGGTTACCACTTAATCAACTTAAGGGTCTTGCCAAAGATTTGAAGAATGATTATGGGATTCCTGTAATCTTTTTTGATGATGATCTTCCTACCTCTCTTCCAGAAAATGGTGGTTTTACATTTAATCACTATGAAGATGCAGATTTATCCGAATACGATTTATTTATAATAACATCTGAAGGTTCTAAACAACGATTATTAGAAATGGGAGCCAATTCTGTTGAATTTGTACATATTGGAATAGATCCAAATGAATACAAACCAATTCAAACCAAAAAAGATATTGATATTTTCTTTTTTGGACATAATGGTGATTCTAGAAAAAAGTATGTTGATATGATGATTACAAAACCATCAAATCAATTACCATTTAATTTTTTAATCGGAGGTCGTAATTATACAATGGATTTAGGGAAAGCAAAATATTTTTCCCCAAAATTATCTTTTGATGAATGGCGAGAATATTCATGTAGGGCAAAAATCAACCTTAATGTGGTGCATGAATTACATGCAGAAACTTTTGCCACGTCTACAGCAAGACCCTTTGAGCTTGCTGCAATGGGGTGTTGTGTTGTTTCTTCTCCGTATAAAGGAATAGAAAAATGGTTTGAACCAAAAAAGGAAATATTAATTGCGAACAATCCTGAAGAAGCCATTGAATTATATCAATTATTGATGGATGATGCTGAATTACGGAATAAAATTGGAATTGCAGCACAAAAAAGAGTAAATAAGGAACATACAGCTAGACATCGAATTAAACAAATTGTTCAATTAATTCAAAAATATGGAGGTAGTATAGATGAAAAAACTAACAATCCTAATTCCTAAAATAAAACCACCTGAAGAACCAGATATAATTACAAATCAACTGAAAAATATTTTTTCTGAGTTAAAAGAACAATGTGAAATCAAACTAGTATGGATGATTTTTCAACCAGAGAAATTTGATGAATATGAATATGAAAATTCTGTTGTACTTGATTATCACCAATTTAATAATGCCATAGAATCTATTGAAAAAATTAAACCTGATCTAATCATTACAGAGGTTAGACTAGGAATAAATGGAATAATTTTTACAAAATCTGGAAATCATTGTAAAATACCTGTAGTTACTATTACACCAACTGGTGAATCTGAATTTTTCTCTCAAAATTATTCTGCAAAATCAAATTTTCAATTATTCATGTCTGATAAAGTCCTTGCAGATTCTTCTAAAGATAAAAATCCAAAAAAATTTGGAATGTTTAGATATTCATTACATCGATATTTTTTCTTAATTAATACATTAAAAAAAATAAATTATTCATTATTTGATTTGATCAAATTTTTCATGTTATATCCTAGAATACAAATATTTTCAAAATCATATCCTGCACTTCATAAAATAACAAGTGGAAATCTTAACATTTGTTTCAACAAACATTGGGAATCAAGATTACTTGATGTTAATTTCCCTAAATCCTCCATCTTTCTTTGTGGAGATCCTGCTTTTGATAAACTTCATCAAAGAATTCAACAACAGAAAAATTCAAAAATTATAGATTCCAAAAAAATCAATATCCTTTTTTGCCCCACACCTATGCATGAACATGGTTGGATGAAGAAAAAAGAAGAAGATGAATTAATTGTAAAATTAATTCAAAAAATTTTAGAATTAGAAGATATTAGTATTTCTTTGAAAATTCATCCTTCAAGTTCTTCTTATGAAGAATATGATAATCTCCTAAAATCACACAATCTCGATATTCCTCTATTTCAAAAGGAAAACACTATTGATTTATTACAAAAATCAGATCTCATGATTACATATGGCAGTTCTAATGTCATTCTAGATGCTATTTTATTAAAAAAACCAATCATTTTATTCAAAAATTCCATGATTCCTGATTTATCACGTTTATCTGATAAAGCAGTCATCGTAGAGTGCTCAAAGATTGACGATTTAGATAATCTAATTTCTAAAATCGTCATTAATTCCATTTCTGATGAGTCATTTGAAAATTATATTAAAAAACAAATCGGAAATTTTGATGGCAAAAATTCTCAAAGAATATCTAATATGATATTAAAATTGACTCAAAAAAATTCTTTATGATTATTTCAAAATCCAATAATTTTTCTTATTGACAGCTTTTTTTATCTCATCATCTGTTATTAAAATTTCTTCAAGTTTTTCACCAGGTCTTAACCCAATAATTTTTTGTTTTTTAGAAACTTTATCAGCTAATTCTTTAATTTTATAAGATTTCATTTTTGGAATAAATACTGCACCTTGTTGAATATTTGTTATACATTCCAAAATAAAATCTACAGCTTCCTCTATATGGAAAAAATAACGCTTCATATTTGGATCAGTAATTGAAATTGGTTTTTTTTCTGAAACTTCTTTTTCCCATACTTCAAATACATTTCCTTTTGTTTCCATTACATTTCCAAATCTAACAGATGCAAATTGGGTTGTCTGAATATGTTTACCCGCCCACGTGGTTAATCTTTCACCTATTTCTTTTGTTGTACCATAAAGTGTTGATGTTTCAGCTACCTTGTCAGTACTAATATTCAAAAATCTTTCTGGTTTTGTTTTAATTGCAGTTTTTATCATATTCATAGTTCCATTGATGTTGATATCAATTGTGTCAATTGCATTAAATTCTGTGATTTCAATATTTTTTGCCGCAGCTGCATGTATGATTATATCTGCATCATTAGATGCCATTTCAACTCTATCTTTGTCTAAAATATTACCAAGCAATAATCTGAGTCTTGAATCATTCAATGAACGCTTTAAAGTGAATAATGCATGCTCATTAGAATCTAAAACTCTCACAGCTTTTACAGGATATTGAAGCATTTTCTCAGCAAGTGCAGAACCTACACTTCCAGCACCGCCTGTAATGAGAATTGTCTTATTTTTTAAATCCTTACTAATCCCTTCTTTGATTTTTCTTTTATTGCTCATTCTTGATTTTCTAAATAATCCCTATTGTAAGTACTTTCACTTTTTTAATGATTTAACATTTATTGAATTTTGTGAAAAATCATTTGTATCATATCGATTTAATGTAAATGCATTAATTTTTGAAAGAATTGTATTTCCTGGGTTTACAGTTAAACCTAATTTATAATGATATTTTTTTAAAATATCAATAGTGTCATTATTAAATCCACCATATGGATAACACATAATTTTATTTTTGTTATCCATTAATTCATTATGAAAATCGTTGCTTTTTTTAATTTCTATTGATAATTCATCTTTATTTAATTTGTTTAACCATTCATGAGAATAGGTATGAGAACCAAAAAACATCCCTTCTTCCTTCATTTCTTTGATCTCTTCTTTTGTTATGTAGAGTTTTTCAGAAAATTCCTTCTCATCTTTTGAAATATATTTTTGAAATAAAATATTGATCATCTCTATTCTAAATTTTTTAGGAAGAACAAATTGTAACAACTGTTTAACCGTAGAAGTAATTTCATCATCATATCTATGTAATTTTTTACATTGTTGAATATAATATTCTGGATTTTCAAGACTCATTTGATTTTTAAATTCAACAATATTTTTGATAATTATTTTAAGAATTTTATCCTTATCTTCTTTTGTAGATAAAATATATTGAATTTTGTGTACATCTAATACTTTCTTTTCTTTAATTGGTAATCCTACAGGGAAAAACATTCCTTCAATTTTTAATTTTTTTAAAATTGGAAAAACAAATTTAAAATGATCTTTAAATCCGTCATCAAAAGTAAGAAAAATTGATTTTTCTTTTATCTGGGAATTTAAGTAAATACAATCTAATAATTCATTAGTTGTTCCAAATCTAAAATTTTTTCTAAAAAATTCGATTTGATCTTTAAACCTTTCTAAATTCAATCCTTTAAAATTGGGAAATTTAAAATTATTTTGAGGCCTAACATAATGATACATTACAAATTTACATAAATTATTCATTTTTTGCAGTAATCATCACTGATGATGATAAAGGAATTGCAGTCAACTTAATCTTCTTCTCTTTTTGAAGAAAGTTTGATAATTTTGTATGAAGAATTGGGCTGATATTTTTTCCACCTGTTGAAATTGGGTGAATATGAATAGGATTGATGTCAATTATTTTAAAATTATGTCTCTTTAAAATTTCAATTATTTGTAATGGAGTATATTGTAATCTTTTTGAAACTAAAATTTTTGTCATTTCATTTCCTGTTTTTACATGTTTTTTTAGATTAAGTTTGCATTTGGATTTTTCTTTAGTTGTTTGTAATTCTTTAAATTTTTTTAAATTATTAAAAAAAACACATTCATCTAACAGATGATTAATCTCACCAATTTTTATTTCATTTAATGTATAATCATTAAGTGAAAAGCAATTAAACAATCTATTTCTAATTTGAAAAACTAGAATGCCATTTTTATTGATCATCTTTTTTGATTTTTCAATAAATTTTTCTAACTCTAATTCTGAAATATATTCTACAAACCCATTTGCTGAAATTAAATCAAACTTTTTTTCAGGTTTGAAATCAAAAAAAGAAATTTGTTCAAATTTTTTTGGATTAACTTTATTTTTTTTAGCATTAGCTTTTGCTTTTTTTATCATTGATTGTGAAAAATCAATTCCTATTGAATCAACCCCATTATTTTCCAATTCAATAACAAGATCCCCTGTTCCACAACCTACATCTAATGTCTTAGATTTTTTCTTTAGTTGTTTTTTTACAACATCTAACACATAATCATTTCTTATTTTAATTATATTGAGAAATTTTTTTGAGTGTTTTTTTGAATAGTGATCCCATGTTTTTGCAGTTTTTTCAAAGAATTTTTTTGTATCTCTTTGTTGCTTTTCCACATCTAGACTTTTTAAATACAAAATATAAAGCAATGATAATGAGTAAATCAATGAAATCTATTTTATTAGTAGGGTGTGGAAAAATTGGTATTCGTCATTTACAAGCTATATGTAAAATTTCTCCATTTCCAAGAATTACTGTTGTTGAACCTAATCTAAAAACACAAAAAAAATCTAAAGAATTTTTATTAAAAGATTATAAAAAAAATAACATACAAAAAATTTCTTGGGTAAGTAATATAGAAAAAATCCATGAAAAATTCAACTTAGTAATTATTTCAACACATTCCACAAATAGGATAAAAATTGTCAAATATTTGTTAAAAAAGGGAAATAACCGATTTGTTCTTGAAAAAATTGTATGTCAATCAAAAAAACAATATTTGACTTTACTTTCAGAATTACAAAACTACAGTGCAAAAGCTTGGATTAATACTCCATACAGATACTTTCCAATTTACCAAAAACTAAAAAATTATTTTAAACAAAAACCATTACATATTTCTGTGACCTCAAATAGTAAAGGACTTGCAAGTAACTCAATTCATTTTCTAGATTTGTTTTCATGGTATCTAAATAATTACGATATACATATTTTTGAAGATTTTCTTTCAAACAAATTACTAAAAAATAAAAGAGGAAAAAATTTGGTAGAATTTGAAGGGACATTGATTGCAAAAAATTCTGATTCTGTTTTAAGCATATCATTTTTACCTTCTTCAAACATGCATGTATTTACTCAAATAACCAATCCATCTAATTCTATTCTTATCGATGAAACAGATCAAAAAATAATTAACAGTAATCTTAAAACTCAAAAATTGAAATTTGAATATTTACATGTAAGTCAAACTACAAAAGAGATTGTAAATGATATTTTAAATAACGATTCATGTTTTCTTCCATCTGCAGAAAAACATTATTTAATTCATTGTGAATTATTTAGGGTTTTTAACAATCACATTCAAAAATTAACTAACAAAAAACTTTCTATATGCCCAATAACTTAAAGTAAAATGTCTTATCAATACATTACAAAAATGAATTTAAATCAAATTAAGAAAAAATCTGTTCTTATTATTGGATCTGGATATATGGCACAACAATATTCCAATTCTCTCAATAAAATGGGTATTAATGATGTAGCCATAATTGGCAATTTAAAAAATAAAGTAGAAAAACTTGGCAAAAAATATGATTTTGAAACTCTTAGTGGAGGATTTGAAATAAATTTACCTGATATTGAGAAAAAAGATTTAGTTATTGTAGCTACTCCTATCGAACTTTTGGTTCCTGCAGCAAAATTAGCATTAAAATTTGGACAAAAAAATATTCTTTTAGAAAAACCTGGGAGCTTGTACTCAGAACCTCTTAAATCATTAGAAAATAATTGTAAAGGAAAAAAAGTTTGTTTAGCATATAACCGATTATTCTATCCCAGCTTTCACAAATTACTAGAATTGATTAAAAATGATGGAGGAATTACATCTTGTACTTTTTCTTTTACTGAATGGATACATAAAATTAATCTTGATTCATATCCTAAATCTGTTCTTTCTAGGTGGGGAATCAGTAATTCTCTTCATGTGATTTCTATGGCGATGAGATTAATTGGTATGCCCAAAACCATCAAATGTTTTCAAAAATCTCCTTTATCTTGGCACAAAGCAGGTTCAATCTTTGTCGGGTCTGGAATTTCAAATAAAAATATTCCTTTTTCATATCATTCTGATTGGAATTCTGCTGGACGATGGGGAGTAGATATTATGACTAGAAAAAATTCTTACCGATTAATGCCTTTAGAACAATTATTTAGATGCAAAAAAGGTACAACATCTTGGGAAAATATCCCTCTAAAAAACCCTATTTCTCATTCCAAAGAAGGAATTGCTGAAGAAATATTTTCAATGTTGGATAAAAATTCAAAACTAGATTTGATCACGCTAAAAGAAGGCTATTCATACATAAAATTAGCTGAAAAAATTTTTAATTATTGATAAAAAAATTTATTTTAAAACTAATAACTGTCTTCTATCCAAATTAAATTATTGAAAATTCTTGTAATTGGTTTTGGTTCAATTGCCAAACGTCATATCAAAAATCTACTTAAATTATCTAATATTGAAATATTAGTATGTACAAAACAAATCAACTTTGGAGATTTTAAAAATCAGTGTAAATTTTTTAACAAATTAAATGATGCAATTAAAGAAAATCCTGATGCAGCAATTGTAGCTAATAATACTAGTGAACATGTTAAAACTGCTATAGAACTTTCTAAGAGCAATATTGATTTATTCATAGAAAAACCTCTTTCAAATAATACTCTAGGAATAAAAAAACTTTCAAAATTAATTCATGAAAAAAAATTAATTACTATGATGGGTTGTAATCTTCGTTTTCATGAAAATATTGTTGCAATAAAAAATCTTATTGATAAAAAATCTATAGGAAAAATAATCTCTGTTCAAGCAGAAAGTGGGTCATATTTGCCAGATTGGCATCCAAATGAAAATTATAAAAAAAATTATTCTGCACGAGAAGATTTGGGAGGTGGAGTTGTCTTAACATGTATTCATGAGATTGATTATTTGTACTGGTTTTTTGGAGATGTTCGGAATATTTTTTCAATCACTGGCCAATATGGAAATTTGAATATAACTTCTGAAGATACATCAGCTATAGTGATTCAATTTCAAAATGGTATAGTTGGAGAATTACATCTTGATTATGTACAAAAACCACCAATTAGAAAATGTAAATTAATTGGAACTAAAGGCCAAATATATTGGGATTCTGACTCTAACACTGTCAAATTATTTGATTTTAAGAAAAATAGATGGATTCAAAAATCCAAAATAAAAACATATGATAGAAATATCATGTATAGAAAAGAATTGTTACATTTTATTCAATGTATTGAAAAACGAAAAAAGACTATTAATCCAATTGAAGAAGGGATAAAGACTATGGAAATTGCATTATCTGTAAAAAATTCATCAAAATTAGGCAGGTTGATAAAAATATGAAAAAAAATTCTATCCAAAAAATTTTTGATTTATCTAATAAAACTGTAATATTAACTGGTAGTGCTGGTAGACTAGGTACTCAATTTGCTAATATTTTAAGTGAAGCGGGGGCAAATCTAGTTTTAATTGATATTGATGAAAAAAAGAATAAACAATTAGAAAAATCAATTCAGAAAAAGTTTCACACAAAAACTTTAACCTTTAATGTTGACATTTCAAATAAATCTTCATTACAGAATGTAAAAAAAGATATTCTTAAAAAATTTGGTAAAATTGATATTTTAATTAATAACGCATTTTTCAATCCATCAATAAACCAAACATCTAAAACAATTAATTTTGAAACATTTCCTCTTGACTTGTGGAATAAAGTAATTGGTGTTAATCTTACAGGTGTTTTTCTTTGTTGTCAAGAATTTGGAACAGTTATGGCTAAACAAAAAAGTGGGTCTATAGTAAATATTTCATCAATTTATGGATTGGTTGGAGCAGATCAACGTATTTATGGAAAAAGCAAACTAAATTCTCAAGTCTCTTATTCAGCTACAAAAGGCTCGATAGTAAACATAACGCGTTATTTAGCATCATATTGGCATAGAAAAAATGTTAGAGTTAATACTTTGACATTAGGCGGTGTAGTTGATAAATCATATATGAAAAAATCCTTTATCAAAAATTATTCAGATAAAACAATTTTGGGCAGGATGGCTGAAAAAGATGATTACAATGGCTCTTTATTATTTTTAGCATCAGATGCATCATCATACATGACAGGAGCAAATTTAGTTGTTGATGGTGGATGGACTGCTTGGTAGCTAGTTTATTGGAAGAATTTTATTTTTAACAATCAATTCAGCTATCTTAAATTCAATTTCTGTATCAATCATCAAACCTGTTTCAACCGGAATTTCATACGGTAACGTTTTTGGAAGTATGGCTTCTTTTAATTTCAACAATTTATTTACATTAAAAACAAATAATCCATTTAATTGATAAACAACGGGGGCTTCCTGTCTACCTTTTGGTCTTTTTCCATTTTTCTTACTAAGTTCTAAAAATCCATTTTTACCCATCTCCATCATGTTGAAATAAGGATTCAAATGTTGCCTGTATACTCCTACAACTTCGTTACAATCAGTTTTTTTCAATAAATTAATTGCACCTTTGATGTCCTTATTTCTCATAAATGGAACTGTGCAGTCTCTATTTACAAAAATATCAAAATCATATTCTAATGATTGCAATTCATTTATTCCATGTATCATAACATCTACCATTCCTGCTGTACTTGTAGCTAATTTTTTGGGTCGCATAAATGGCACTTCTGCACCACATTTTTGAGCAACTTTAGCTATCTCTTTATCTTCAGTAGAAACTATGACATGACTAAATATTTTTGAATTTAAAGCAGATTCAATCGTATATGCAATCAATGGTTTCCCTGCCAATAATCTAATGTTCTTTCTTGGTACTCCTTTGGAACCCCCACGAGCTCCAATAAAACAAATGGGTTTCATAATTTTAGAATTAAAAACTAATACATAACAGCTGTGGATTGACTTTGAAAATGAAAATCTTTAATATTGGTACACATAAAATTGGACCAAAATCACCTGTGTTTGTAATAGCTGAAGCAGGCATTAACCACAATGGTTCTTTGTCAATAGCAAAAAAACTTGTTAATCTAGCAAAAAAATCAGGTGCTGATTGTATAAAATTTCAAACTCATATTACTGAACAAGAAATGATTCGCACAAATATGACACCTGGAAAAATTTCAAAAAAAACCCTTTGGAGTATTATAAAAAACTGTGAATTATCTGAAACTGAAGAAATTAAACTAAATCAATACTGTAAAGAAAAAAATATTCTATTTCTATCTACTCCATTTTCAATTCCTGCTATAGATCGTTTAGAAAAATTAAGAATGAAAGCATACAAAATTGGTTCAGGCGAATTAACAAATGAACCATTTTTACGAAGAATTGTCAAAACTGGAAAACCTGTGATTTTATCTACTGGTATGTCTGAAATTCCTGAAATAAAAAAAGCAGTAAAATTATTTCAAAAATATAAAAATCCTTTAGCATTATTACAAACTACATCTGAATATCCAGCTGACTATAACGACATAAATCTAGGAGTCATAGAGAAATTTGAAAAATTATTCAAAATTCCTATAGGCATATCTGATCATTCATTGGGAATCTATACTGCGTTAGGAGCAGTAGCTAAAGGGGCATGCATTGTTGAAAAACATATTACTTTAGATAAAAAAATGCCTGGACCTGATCAAAAAATCTCTCTTGAAGAATATGAATTAACTGAACTTGTTAAAGGATGTAAGGCAGTCAAATTAGCATTAGGTGACACCAAAAAAATTTTTAGAAAAGAAAAACCTATTCTCCAGTTTGCTAGAGAATCTGTAGTATCTATAAAAAATATTGAGAAAGATGAAAAATTTTCTGAAAAAAATATTTCAACAAAGCGTCCTTACACTGGTGAAATTCCTGCCAAAAAATTCTATCAAATTATAGGTAAAAAGGCAAAACATGCAATTCCTAAAAATAAACAATTGTCTTATGGAGATCTTTTTTGAAGCGAAAAATTCTGATTGTCACTGAACGTAGGGCAGACTATTCTAAATTTCGTCCTGTAATCAAAGAAATTGAAAAATCAAAAAAGTTAGATTATTTTTTAATTGTTACTGGAAGTCATTTATTAAAAGAGCATGGTAATACAATTAACGAAATAAAAAATGACAAATTTAAAATCACATCAACATTTGAAATGTACCCAAAAATTAGAAAAGATACTGGGGCAGAAATGGTTGTAAGCTTAGGTACTGCAATGATTAAATTGTCAAAAATAATTGAGAAAATTAATCCAGATATAATATTATCTGGATTTGATATTGGTGCAAATTTTGCAGTAGCAGTAGCAGGTGCTCATATGAATAAAGTTGTTGCACATATGGAAGGTGGAGAAGTTACTGGTACAATTGATGAATCTATTAGACATGCTACAACAAAATTTTCTCATATTCATTTTACTACAAATAAACAAGCTACTATACGATTAATCAAATTAGGAGAAAATCCAAAGCATATCTTCACTGTGGGAAACCCTTCACTTGATAGCATCAAAAATATACCTAAAATTTCAAAAAATGAGTTAGAAAATGAATTTAAAATTGACTTGGATAAACCATTTGTAATAATAATGCAACATACAGTAACCACTGAAACTGAAAAAGGTGAAAAAAATATGCTTCAAACACTTGAAGCAATCTCCGAATTAGAGATTCAGGCAATAGTTATTCATGGGAATGCCGATTTTGGGTCTAAAAAAATCTCTAAAATTATTCAAAAATCAAATATTAGACAATACAAAACATTATCTTTTTCAAAATATGTAAATTTATTAAAATATTCAACTGCATTAGTTGGAAATTCTAGTAGTGGAAAAATGGAAGCTCCATTTCTAAAAATCCCATCTATTAATATTGGAACAAGACAATCTGGAAGACCAAAAACAATTAGTGTAATTGATGTTTCATATGACAAAAATAAAATTAAAAAAGCAATAACAAAAATAATTAAAGATAAAAAATTCCTTCAAAAAATAAAACAACAAAAAAATATTTATGGTAATGGAAACTCTTCTAAAAAAATTGTTAGAACTCTTGAAACTATTGATCTTAACAAAATACCAATACAGAAAAAATTGACATATTGATATGAGTCGAATAATAGTTTTAGGTAGTTCGGGATTTTTAGGAAAATCATTATGTCAGGAATTAACTAAGAGAAAAATTAATGCAAAATTTATGATTCATAAAAAAAGGGAAAATCTTCAAAAAAATGAATTTTTAGGAGATATTTTAGACAAAAAAAGATTGTTGAAAGTTGTTAAAGATGATGATATTATTGTAAATCTTGTAGGGCAATATGATGATAATTTATCTAAATTTTTTGATATAAACATACATGGTGGATTAAATCTAATTGAAATCGCAAAAATCAAAAAAAATATCAAAATCATTTTTGCGTCATCAATTAATGTATATGGTGAAAATTGTAAATCTCCTTCAAAAGAAATTGATATTCCAAATCCGATCACTTCTTATGGTATTGTAAAATTCCTAACAGAACAACTTTATGAAAAATATTCAAAATTTTATAAAATTGATGTGACGATTTTACGATTTTCAAACTTGTATGGAAAACATAAAAAATTTGGAATAGTATCAAAAATTATTAAATCTAATTCTGATAAATCTGTATACCTTACTCATAATGGCAATCAGCAACGAGATTTTTTATATATTGATGATGCAGTAAATGGAATAATTCAAACAATTAAAAAACAGCCTCTAAAATTTGAAATTTTTAATATATCATCACAAAATAAAATTACCCCTAAAAAAATTATTAAATATATTGAATCTTTATCAAAAAAACCTGTTTTTTTTAAATTAAGAAAAGAAAAGCTTGATGAAAAATGTATTTGGGCTGATAACACTAAGGCAAAAACTCTTTTAAATTTTGAACCCTCTGTTGATATTTATCGTGGTTTAAATTTGATCCTAAAAAATAATTTATAAGATTTTATAAAAAAATAAATTATTATTTATGATCTAAAAAGAATTGATATATTCTTGCTACATGCCCTGCAATTATAATTTTAAGAAAACAATCTAAATTCTGCAGAAATTTTTTTTTACCTAAATTTTTCCAACACCATTTTAAAAAACTACTATAAGGTAATATCATACTTAATTTCCCTTCAATTTTAGTAACGTGTTTAATTACCCCATCTGCAGATGCTCCTCCATCATAATACTCACATAAAATTTCATTTATAACATAAATATCACCATATTTTAAAACATTAAGTATTGTTGCAAGATCAAATGCAACAATATTTTCATTTACAAAACTTTTTTTCAAATCAAATGTACGAAAAACTGAGTATAAACTTTGAGCACTATTTGCTTTTAAATATATTCTAATTTTTTTTTCATACTTTCCAAAAGCTGGATGAGTGCCATATTTACTGAAATATTTTCGAACACAATTAATGATTTTATTATATAAACCATTTTCAACATCACGAGATTTTCTTGAATTTCCATACACTTCTACTTTAGAAGTACATCCAACAACATTAGGATTATTTTTTAAAACTATTAGGTGTTTTTCAATAAAATCTTTTTTCCATCTATCATCTACTGCTGCCCAAACAAAAAATTCTGCTGTTGCTTTTGTTAAAACAAAATTAAAATTTTTGATACCACCCATGTTTTTTTCATGGTGATGATATTTTATTCTTGAATCTTTTTTTAAAAACTCTTTACAAATTTTGTCTGTATCATCTGTAGATGCATTATTTGAAATAATTAATTCAAAGTTAGTGAAACTTTGTGAAAGAATAGATTCTAATCTTTTTTTTAAGAACATTTCCCCATCAAAAACTGGAAAACCTATGCTTAATTCTGGATTTTTTCCATTCAAACCTTTCTTAAAACCTATTTTTCCATTCTAATACAATTTTTTTATAATCTATTTTCATTAAATCTTCATTCGGGAATAGCCACCCATTTTTGATCTCTTTTTTTAATAATATTTTTGATTCTAAATTCCCATCTGAAACTAGATCAACAATCAATGAATTTGCTGCTATATTGTGACTATTACTGTCATCTAAAACAATGATATTTTTTGAAGTTTTAACATCCTCACGAATTTTCTCCCAATCCGTTTCTATTGGTGAATTCACATTGAACAAACTGGCATTAATTCCATTATTTTTAAATTCTAAAAATAATTCATTTGCTTGAGGAAATGAAAAATTAAATGAAATAATTGTCAAATCTTTTCCTTTATTATATTGAAAAACTGTTTTTTCATCATTAACAAATAAAATCTGTTCTGGGTCGATGATTTCTTCTTTAACTAATCTTTGACTAATTGTTATTATTCTAAATCCTGGCTTTGTCAATTTTGCTTTTAAAATTTCTTCTGCATCTTTTTTGTTAGTGATACAATATCCTGGAATTCGTGCTATAGAACAGAATTCTGCAAAATTATTAAGACTGGACTGTGGACCCTGATATCCATTATCTACAGTTACTGGAAAGATTGTAAATGATGCCTTATTTTCTAGTTTTAAACTGCGTATGATATTGAAAGTATTTACTAAATGATCTATGCTTAATAATAGAAAATCTAATTGTTTCATAAAAAATATAGATGAAACTCCACTTAACATTAATCCAAACCCTAGTCCACATAATGAATTTTCTGAATTTGTAGAGTTAATGATCATATTCCCTTCTTTAATTTTCAACCCTCTTGTCAATCCACCAATACATGAACCGGCATTGACATTTTGCCCAAACAAGACTATTTTTTCATGTGCTGCTATATTTTCATTAATTTTCTTATTGATAAATTCTAAGTATTTCATATTTGTTCACTATACATTTGAGTACGAATTTCTTCTGAAATTTTAATTATTTCTGATTCATCTAATAATTCTTTTAATGCATACACCGGATCTTGTTCAGAAGTTTTTATTATTGCTGGGCATGTTTTTAATTCTATGGTGGGTGCGGGCCCAGCATGATAATTGATAAATTTCCCTTTAGGATAATCGTCATGTTTCATTATCCAGTCCCCTAAGGTGGTTACATTGAATTCTATACATACAGGTTCATTATTCTTCACAGCATATTCTCTCATTTTCTTTAATTCTTCGATATATTTAATTGGATTATTTCCACTGAGTTTACAATATTTTATTTCATATGCTGAAGTAAATTTTTCAAGATCAATATTACATCTACGTTCATTAATACTAGTTGCCATTGACCATTCGTTATTTTCTATAATAATAAAACATGGGAGCTTTAGAGATTTTGCCATCAATAAACTTTCATGAAAACTTCCTTCTTCCATAGAACCATCTCCTCCTAAAACTATTGCAATTCCTTTAGTATGCTGAATTTTTTGAGCTAACGCAACCCCCATTGCAACTGAAAAATTATTTCCTAAAATACTTGAAGTGTAAATTATCCCTTTTGATGGATTCATTAAGTTCATTGAACCTAATTTCCCTTCTGCAATCCCTTCCTTCTTCAAGTAATACTCGTCTAATATTTTTTTAAAATTTTTACCTCGTGCCAAATTAAAAGCAATATTTCTATGTGATAAAAGAATTTTGTCTTGCTCTTCCATCACTCTGTCTATTGAAACTGCAATGGTTTCATGACCAAATGCTAAGTGTATGGGAATTTTAAATTTGCCTTCTTTGTAAAATTCATTAATCATCATTTGACTAATTCTGATTTTAATTATGTCAAATCCGATTTGTCTGTTTATGTCATCATTCATATCTACAAAGTTTTCAATCCTTCTTCAATATCTATTTCTGCATTCCATCCGAGAATTTTCTTTGCTTTTTTGTTACCTGGATTTCTGACATTGATATTTTTTGGATCTGTTTCAATCACTTTAATTGATTTATTTAGAATTTTCTGACTTTTTTCTATTATATCTCCTAATGTAATAATTTTATCACTAGTCAAATTGATTATGTTGAATCCCTCAAGTCCTATGGCCTTTGATATCCCTTTTGCAATATCTGTAATATGGACAAACCTTCTACCATTTTTTAGCGATCCAACTTGAATTTCGTTTTTAGTTTTAATATTGTTAAAAATTGATTCTACAGCTGATAAACTATTTGGTCTTGGACCATAAATTATACCAAATCTCAAAATTGTTATATTTTTTACTCCTTGCTGACTAATTTGTCTAAGATTAGATTCACTTACAAGTTTTGATAATGCATATTCTGAAGTATGTTTGGAAATATCTATAATTGATTCTTCATTTTTTTCTTCCCCTTCCTTAAATTCATTATATACCCATTCACTTGATGCAAAAATAATCTGTTTAACATTTTTTTTAACAGCAGCCTGTATAACATTTAATGTACCCATTACATTGATATCAAAACACTCAAAACTTTTTCCCTTACAATCTGGATCTCTGGATAAAGCAGCTAAATGAATTAATACATCTGCATTTTCAGGAATCACTTTTTCTATATTTGGATCTCTTATGTCTATCTGATGAAATACATATTCTTCTGATTTAGTACCTATTGCATCTAAGCCAATAATTTTAAAATCATTTTTTAATTGTGATATTAACTCTTTACCAACAAAGCTTTCAGAACCTGTAATTACTATCATATTATTTTCTCTAAAAAATTCTAATTTAAATTAGCTCATCTTCTTAATACTTGAACTAATGTTGTAGTTTCTTTCCTACAAAGAAATAACTATTAGGTTCCATATACCCTGCATCAACACATGTTTTATCATACATAGCTAAAAATTTGCCTATCTTATGTGCAATATCTTCGGGCCCTCTTATACCTCCTAACATTCTATAAATATATGAAATCCCATTAGTATATTCTAATTCAGTTAGGTTTTCTCTTAAAGAATTAAGAATTTCAGGACCTTCTGATGAATTGTCATTTGGAGATTGCCCACCTAATTCGTTTTTATCATGTTGTTCAAAATATTCTAAGTATACCTCATCAATATATTCTTCAAATTGATTTGGTTCTAAAATTTCCTCACCTAATGATTCCTCATACCAATTCCCAGTTAATGATAATAAACCACGCATTAACGCAACCTGGGCTGCATCTTGTTTTCTCCATCTTTCTCGACTGGGCTCTGTACATACAAGTATGCCATCTGGATTCAAATGCTGAATAATTTTTTCAATTACAATTTTTGGCTCACTCATATGATGAATTGCTCCCCGAATCAACACTACATCAAAAAGCCCCTCGAATTTCTCAAACGGTGAAACTTCGAATGCTAAAGATCCAAAACCGTCTTTATATGGATTTGAAGAGGCTGTCTTTTTTGCTATCTCGATTGCTTTTTCAGAAACATCTATTCCTGTAACATGATATCCTGCTCTTGCTGTTTCTAATGACACATATCCCGGACCACATCCTATTTCTAATACTTTAGCACCAGGATGAGAAAATTTATCTATTTTACTAATTAGATAATTAATTTCATTTCCTAAATATAATTTCATAAAATATGGATCCCGAAAAAAACTCTTGTAAAAATAATCACATTTTACTGCTCTTCTTACATCTGGAATAAACCCAGCTTTTATTCTCTCCTCAATTCTTCTATCAAATGCTGATGCTTCAGATTTCAAATTTTTTGATGAATCCATAGTTGAATATCTTACCACAAATTTATCGTGTTTATATTTTAATTTGTTTCATTGTATGTGAGTAAATTCATGATATTTCGTGATTGTGTTTAATTCTTGTCTACATTAAAGCATAAATCAATGCAAAAATAACCATTCGTAAATGTATGTAGGAATTACTCCTGTTAGAATTAGTTTAGCTGGGGGAGGAACTGATATGCCAGAATATTATGAAAAATATGGCGGTAATGTTGTATCATCATCAATTTCATTATTTACATATTTGATGATAAAAACTAGGAAGGATAATTCATTCCAAGCTTTTTCAACAGATTTTGAAATTCATCAATCTAGAACAAGTTATAAAAAACTAAAGGCTAAAGCAGGAACTGAAATAGCTGTTTCTGTAATAAAATATCTTAATTTTAAAAATGGTGCTGATTTTGTGATAGGAAGTGATGTTCAACCCGGTTCCGGTTTAGGAGCTTCTAGTAGTTTAACTGTAAATTTTATGAATACAATAAGTAAATTACAAAAAAAGAAATTTTCAAAAAAACAGATTGCAGAAAAAGCATTTTTTGTAGAACGTAATATGTTGTTACATCCAATAGGTAAACAAGATGATTATATTGCATCACACGGAGGATTAAATTATATTAAATTCTCCAAGAATAATACCACTGTAACACCAATTAAACTAAAAAAATCAAAATCAGATGAACTACAAAATAATTTATTATTATTTTTTATTGGCACAACAAGAAAAAGTTCAACTGTTCTTTCAAAACAATTAAAGAAAACAAAAAATTTGGATTCAATTACTTTAAACTCCCTCCATAAGGTCAATGATTTAGGAAAGGATCTTTTTAAATCTCTTAAAAGATCTGATTTAACAAAAGTTGGAGAAATTTTAGATGAGGGTTGGAGAGAAAAGAAAAATTTTACTAAACAAGTCTCAAATTCTAAAATTGACAAAATTTATGAAAATGCAATCAAAAAAGGTGCAATAGGTGGAAAATTAACTGGTGCAGGAGCTGGTGGTCATATGTTATTTTATTGTGAACCAAAAAAACAAAAATTGGTTAAAAATGAAATGAAGAGATTGGGATTGAAACATATTGATTTTCAATTTTATCGAAATGGTCCCAAAATTCTAAACTTATATGACTTTATAAAATAATAAAAACATGGAAATTGAAAATTCTATCAAAGAAAATCTTAAACAAAATTATTTATGTTTAGAAAATTTAGATAAGAAATCTGATCAAATAAAAGAAATTGTTGAACACCTAATTACTGCACGAAATAATGGAAGAACCATTTTTACTATGGGTAATGGTGGTTCTGGCTCAACTTCTTCTCATTTTGTTTCTGATTTATTAAAAACTGCAATCATAAATGATTCAAATCGATTCAAAGCAATTTCATTAGTTGACAACATTCCTGTAAATTTGGCGTGGTCAAATGATGTTTCTTATGACTCTGTTTTTTCAGAACAACTAAAAAATTTCTTAATGGATGGTGATGTTGTAATTGGTTTTAGTGGAAGTGGTAATTCAAAAAATGTTGTTAATGCATTTGAATATGCAAAAACCAAAGGTTCTGTTTGTATTGCAATTTCTGGAATGACTGGTGGTGAAATTTCAAAACTTGCCGATATCACTTTAGTTGTACCAAGTAATGATATGTTGATAATTGAATCAATGCATATTTTGATTTGTCATTGTATGATCAATGCAATTAGAGAACAAGGAATTCCAAAATTCAATTATGATTCCTAAAAATCGAGCAATTTTTTTAGATCGGGATGGTGTTTTGAATAAAGATAGAAGTGATTATGTGAAAAATATTGGTGAATTGGAAATTTTCCCATATGTTGGTAAATGTATAAGGCAAATTAACAAACAAGGGTTTTTAGTAATTGTTATTACCAATCAATCGGCAATAGGACGTAAATTAATAACCAATAATGATGTTGAAAATATTCATAAATTTATTCAAAAATTTTTAAAAAAATTTGATGCAAAAATTGATGCATTTTATTACTGTCCACATCATCCAATTGATAATTGTGATTGTAGGAAACCAAAGTCTGGTCTTTTAATTAAAGCATCTCATGATTTTTCTATTGATCTTAAAAATAGTTGGATGATTGGTGATCATGATAGAGATATAGAATCTGGATTAAATGCTGGATGTAAATCAATTAAAGTTACTTCTGAAAATACTCTAGAAGATATTATTAATAATATATTAAAATCTTAATATTTTTTACATACATAACACTCATTACAAATAATTTTAAAGACTAATCATGAAAAAAATCTTCATAATTGGTGGTAGTGGATTTGTCAGTACAAATTTAATTAAATATTTACCTAAAGACTGGGAGATTTTTGCTACGTATAATTCTAATATTATAAAAAATGCAAAACTAAAATCTTTTAAAATTGATCTTTTAGATAATCCCGAAGAAATTATTTCTATCATTCAAAATATCAAACCTGATTATATTGTAGATACTGTAGCTTTTCCTAGCGTAGATTTTTGTGAAGAAAATCATTCAATTGCCAACAAATTACATATTGATGCTACAAAAATTATTTCAAAAATTTCTAATAAAACAAATTCAAAATTACTCTTCTTATCAACTGATGCAGTATTTGAAGGAGAATTAAATAAAAAATATCTTGAAACTGATATCGCAAAACCTGTGAATTATTATGGATTTACAAAATTAAAAGCCGAAAAAATTATTTTATCTGCATCAAAAAATAATGTTGTTCTTAGAACAGCTGTAATTTATGGGAATGTTCCTCAATCTAGATTCACTAATTGGATATTATCCTATTTGAGAGAACAAAAACCAGTTGATCCATTTATTGATCAATACAATTCTCCAACATTGGTTGATGATTTATCTCAAGCAATAGTAAAAATTTTTAAAAATGATATTTCTGGACTTTTTCATGCTACCGGACCTACATGTGTAAATAGATATGATTTTGCTTTAATGCTTGCAAAAGAATTTGCATTAGACTCAAATTTAATCAAACCAGTCACTTCATTTGAAAAAAAGCAAAATGCGCCAAGACCTATTTCTACATGCCTTGATTCGTCAAAATTAGAGCGCCAAATTGATTTTAATTTTAGAAATCTAAAATCTGGAATTTCTTTTATTGCATCTTAATTTCAACTATTTTTGATATAAGATATATTTGACATACATCTCTAGTATTTTTATGAATGGAAAAACAATTTTAGTTACTGGAGGAGCAGGATATGTTGGTTCAGAGTTAATCCCTGCTTTGTTAAAAAATGGATATCATGTTAAATGTCTTGATCGATTTTTCTTTGGAGACGATTATCTACTATCACTCAAAAATGAAAATCTTGAACTAATTTATGATGATATTAGATGGTTTGATGGAAAATTACTTGATGATGTAGATGTGGTTTTAGATTTAGCAGCTCTTTCAAATGATCCTGTAGGTGAATTAAATCCTGAAAAAACTTTTGAGATTAATCATCAAGGAAGATCCAGAGTTGCTAAACTTTCTAAAGAGCATAATGTTTCACAATACATCCTTGCTTCAAGTGCTAGTGTATATGGCCAACAAACCTCTATAGCTGATGAAACTGTTGATGTAAATCCATTAACAGCTTACTCCAAAGCAAATAGAAAAGCAGAAATTGATGCATTAAAACTCAATGATGAAAATTTTTCTACAACTGTTTTACGTTTTTCAAGCATTTATGGAATTTCACCAAGAATGAGATTTGATCTTGCTGTAAATAGTATAGTACTAGATTTATTTAATTCTGGAAAAATAATTATTTATGGAAAAGAAAATCGTAGACCATTTCTTCATATTAAAGATGCAATACGTGCATATCTTTTAGTTATACAAAGTTCAACATCTAAAATATCTGGACAAATATTTAATGTAGGATCAGATCAACAAAACTATAGAATTTATGATTTGGCAAAATCCGTAGGTGATTCAATTTCTGATAATTATGAATTTGAAGCAAAAGATACGCCTGATAATCGCTCTTACTTTGCTTCATTTGAAAAAATCTCTAAAATTGTTGGATTTAAATCCGAACATACAGTTGAGGAAGCATCTAGAGAAATTTATGATGCGTTAAAAACTAAAAAAATGATATTTACTGAAAAAATGATTACCGTAAAATGGTATAATCATATTCTTAGTAATTCCAATTTGTTACAAAAATTAAGCATTAATAACAAATTTTTATAATTATTTAATACATTTTAAAAAGCCATCTGGGGCAACAGTGATTAATAGTTTATTTTCAAATTCATGATCAATTTCAAATCTTTTATTTTCTTTAAGAAATTCATGTACCGCGGTTTTTGGATTATCTTTTTTGTTCCAATTACCATTCATTAATTTTTTAGAATATTTATCAGGAATATTTGCAATTATTGTATCAAAAACAATAATGTAACTTCCTTTTTTTACTAATTTTGAATATGCATTTAATTCTGATAATACATGCTCATGAGTGTGATTAGAATCTAGAATGACCAAAATATTTTTTTTATTCTTTGCAATTTTATTGACTTTATTTATAACCGTTTGATCAATTGAAGAACCTTCTATCATTTTGATTCTTTTGTAAAGTGGGTGTTTCAAAATTTTTTCTTTATTTTCTTTTCTTATATCAATATCAATTCCTAGTACACTTCCTTTTCCTATTAGTTGTAACATTGAAGCTGAAAAAATTAATGAGCCTCCTCTTGCAATCCCTGTTTCAATTATTAAATCAGGTTTTATTTTCCAGATGATTTCTTGGAGTCCAACTATATCTTGAGGAAATTGTATGATTGGTATTCCTAACCATCTAAAATGATATGAATATTCATCTAAAGAACTTTCCATCATCCATTTATTTGATAATTTTTTTAATGATTCATTTTTTCCCATTTTTTTTATAAATTTTTTATTTCTTTTCTCAAATTCTTTTTCAATCATTCATATCATCTCTAGCTTTCTAATTCCTTGCTCACTTGTTCTAAATTTGGTAAGGATAAATCTTTTTCAGAAATTATAGACATTGTAATAGGCCACTTTATTCCTAATTTTTTATCATTCCAAATTATTCCTTTTGAAAATTCTGGTTTATACCATTCAGACATTTGATATGATAATTCAGTATTATCTTCCAAAGTTTGAAATCCTAGTGCAAATCCTTCAGGTACATAAAGACAAGTAAATCCTTTAGAGTCTAACTCAATTCCACTCCATTTAAGAAATGTTTCAGAATTTTTTCTAAGATCCACAAACACTTCATACACTTTTCCTTTTACACATCTAACAAACTTTGCTTCTTCATGAGGTTTTTTTTGAAAATGTAATCCTCGTATGGTACCTTTTATTTTATTAAAAGAAATATTACATTGAACTAATTCTGAATTCAATCCACGTTTCTCAAATTCTTTCCTATCCCAAGATCTTGAAAAAAATCCCCGACTATCCTCAATTTTCTCTAATTCTATTTTAAAAACCCCTTCTAATTCTAATTCTTCAAAAATCATTCTAAAATTTTCACCTCAGGTACAAGTACCACAAATTGTCCTTCCCATTCTTTAACAAAATTCATTTGCTCAATTATTTCATCTTTTAAATTCCAAGCAAGAATTACAATATAATCCGGTTTTGTATCTTTAATTTTCTCTGGAGAATAAATTGGAATGTGAGTTCCAGGTAAAAATTTTCCTTGTTTATGAGGACTTATATCTACAACATAGTCAATGCTGTCTTTTGTAATCTCACAGAAATTTAATACTGTATTTCCTTTTGCTGCTGCACCATAACAAACTATTTTCTTTCCTTTTTTTCTTGCATTTATGAAAAATTCTTGAATTTTCTTTTTTACTTTATTCACTTCATCTTGAAATTTTAGATATGTTTCAATTTTTGTAATGCCAAATTCTTCTTCTTTTATCAAGAGATTTTTTACACTATTTTCTATTTTGATTTTTTTATTATCAATTGATTTTAAAAATAATCTTAATGATCCTCCATGAACTGATATTTCTTCAACATCAAAAATTTCTAAATTATTAGATTCAAAAATTTGTTTCAAAGTAAATAATGAAAAATATGAATAATGTTCATGATATACCATGTCAAATTCACATTTTTGAATTACATCTAACAAATAGGCTGAAAATTGAATTATTATTATTCCATCTTCATTAATGATTTTTTTCATCCCTAGAACAAAATCATTTAGATCTGGTACATGAGGTAACACATTGAATGCAATAAGCAAATCTGCTTTAATTCCTGATTCAATGACCTTTTCTGCAGTATCAGAACCAAAAAATTCACTCATGGTTGGAATTCCTTCTTTCTCAGCAATTTTTGCAACATTACTAGCAGGTTCTATACCTAAAACAGGGATTTGGTTATTTGTAAAATTTTTTAAAAGATATCCATCATTACTAGCAATTTCTATTACCTGATTATTTTCAGATAGATTGAATCTTTTAATCATATTTTTAGAAAATATTTTTACATGTTCTAACCACGAAGTTGAATAAGATGAAAAATATGCATAATCATTAAATATATTTTCAGGTTTTTCAAACTCATCTATTTGAACTAAAAAACATTTTTCACATACAAATGTCTTTAAAGGAAATTCCTTTTCAGGTTCATTCATTTTATCTTTTGTCAAGTATGAATTAGATAATGGTGTTTTACCTAAATCAGTAAACACATGTTTCAATAAATTTTTACAATATCTACAATTCATTCCCAGTTTTTCCATTCGGCTTTATTTTTATTCCACAATTTTTCTAGATAATTTTTATCACTAATTGTATCCATAGATTTGTAAAATCCTTCATATTTGAATGCAGCAAGTTGATTTTGGGCTACAATTTTTTCCATAGGTTCTTTTTCCCAGATTGTTGAATCATCTTTTATAAAATCAAAAATTTGTGATTCTAAAACAAAATACCCAGCATTTACCCACTCATCACTTCTTTCAGGCTTTTCTTCAAATCTTTTTACCATATTATTTTCTAATTGTAAAACACCATACTTTTCTGGAGGGTGACAAGCAGTAACCGTTGCAATTTTTCCACTATCTTTATGAAATTTTATCAATTCTGAAATATTTTCACTGTTTAAACTATCGCCATAAGTGAAACAAAATGTTTCATTTTGAATGTATTTTTGAATTCTCTTTAATCTACCTCCTGTCATTGTATTACTTCCTGTATCTATGACATTTATTTCCCAACCAAAATTATTTTTGTTAAAATAATCTTCAATTATATTTCTTAAATATCCTGAACAAATAACAAAATCATTAATTCCATATGTTGAATATCTTTTCATAATGTGCCATAGAATTGGTTTTCCGCCTATCTCAATCATTGGTTTAGGCTTATTGTGAGTTTCTTCTGCAAAGCGTGTACCTAATCCACCTGCTAAAATCACTGCCTTCATAATTTTTTTATTAAAAATTGTCTTTTATATTTTGACAATTATTACATAATTTTTTCTAGTTTACTATTAATACTCTTCATCAACAATTCTATCTTTTACAAATTCAATGGGGAAAATAGGTGAAGGATCAATATTTAATAAAATTGATTTGTATATTGTAGCATAATCTAAAATGTAAATCAAATTCATTATTTTTGTTAGAATGTTTCCTTTTGTACTCGAAATAATTTTACAATCAATGTCTTTCATTTTAAAAAATTCTTCTATAATACTCCACCTTTCTTTTGTTTTAATATAATCATCTTCTCCTTTCAATAATATGGGTTGGATTTTAGATTCTTTTTCCCATGATACTATTCCATTATGAGATGCTTCTACTACATCCTCAATCATTGCATGATTTTTTGAATTTTCTTGCAATGAATTTTTAAACCTAATTGCGGCAGATTGTAACCCGTTTGGATAATAAATTAGTGGTATATCATTAATCCATTCTGCTAAACTTAATGATGGATTTTCTTTAGTTAGATTTTTTGAACAAATCTTCTTTTGTACGTTTTTTAATTCATTAATTGATTCAATTATTGAATCATCTGAAATTGGAATAATTGGTTGTAAAATTTTCAGCATTGAATATAGAAAAGAAGTAAATGATCCTCTGGGAGAATGGAATTTTTCAATTTTTCTAAACTCAATTTTATTATTTTTACAAAATTCTTCCATTTTTCCACCCGACGAAAAAGCTAAAATTCTACATTTTTTTTCATATGCAGATTTTAACACAGCTAAAGTCTCTATTGTATTTCCTGACACACTAGTGGTAATTACAATGGTTTTTTCATTTACTGTATTTGGTAACAAATATCCTTTTACAACTGATACATGAATATCTGTTTTTGATAATATGGCGTTAAACACATCTCCAATTGTCCCTGATCCACCCATGCCAGAAAAAATAATGTGATCGATTTTGGTTTTGTTAATGCATTCATAGTTTTTTTTGTATGACAATTCTGCTATTTTTGGCCAATCATCATAAACTTGATACATTGCATTTTTATCAATTTTTTTAATTTTTGAAATATCTAACAATTAGAGATTTGTTTTAATATTCATATATAATATTTGATTTCAATTCATTTTTAATAAACCTCAATTTTATAGATTTACGTGGATTCAACAATCATTAATTCTACATTACGTACTGTAGAATGGAAAGATAACAAAGTGGTAATGATTGAGCAAACCAAATTACCAAATGAACTGATTTTTGTAGAATATGATGATTTTAATCAAGTTGCAAATGCCATCAAAACTTTGATAGTTAGAGGTGCACCAGCTATTGGTGTTTCTGGAGCATTTGGTTTAGCATTAGCAGTATTGCAAAGTAAAGCAACAACAAAAGAAGAATTACTATCTGATTTGGAAGATGCAAGAAAAATTCTCTTTGCAACCAGACCAACTGCAGTAAATTTGGGATGGGGATTGGAAAAAATTATGAATGTTGCAAAGACTGGAGATTCGGTTGAACAAATTAGAGAACTAGTTATTTCTACTGCCAAAAAAATGGCAGATGAAGATATTGAAATAAACAAAACTATGGGCAAGAACGGTTCAGTCCTTTTTGATGATAATGACACTATCATGACTCATTGTAATGCAGGTGCATTAGCTACTGTGGCATATGGAACTGCATTAGGTGTTATTCGTGCAACTAGAGAAAGTGGAAAAAATGTCAAAGTCATAGCTACTGAAACAAGACCAATTCAGCAAGGTTCACGATTAACTGCATTTGAACTAAAACATGATGGATTTGATGTTAGTCTAGTTCCCGACACTGCTGTAGGCTATTCCATGGCTAATGGACTAGTAAACAAAGTTGTAGTTGGCGCTGATAGAATTGTAAAAACTGGCCATGTCTTTAACAAAATTGGAACATATCAAGTAGCAACAATGGCAAAACAGCATGGAATTCCGTTTTATGTTGCAGCACCGTTATCTACAATTGATTTGAAAACAAAGGCTGAAGATGTAATAATTGAAATGAGAAAAGGTTCTGAGGTTACAGGTATTGGTGACAAAAAAACTGCCCCTGATGGTATTGGCGTGATAAATCCTGCTTTTGATATGACTCCGCCTGAATTAATTTCTGGAATAATTACTGAAAAAGGTGTGGCTAAAGCACCATATGAGGAATCAATTCTAAAATTATTTGAAGCTAATAATTAGAAAGTTTTTATTGTTTTTCAAACTGTCATTTACAATATGAGTACAGTTTCTCCACAAGCAATTGAGGATTCACTAAAACAATGTATGGATCCAGAAGTTCCACTAAACATTGTAGAAATGGGATTAATCTATGGAATTGATGTTACTGAAAATAATGATGTTAATATTAAAATGACGATGACTACACAAGGATGTCCTTTACATGAAACTCTAGTTGAAGATGCAACAAGATTTGCAAAAAAAGTCCCTGGAGTAAATAATGTCAAAATAGATATTGTATGGGAACCTGCATGGTCAATGGATAAAATGACTGAAGAAGGAAAATTGAAAATTAAAAATATGGGTGCTGCTATGAATACACCTGCACCAATTAATTATGAGACTGCATTACCACAAGGAGTTGGAAAACTAGTCCAACAAGATGATGGATCAATGGTATTAGCTAATGAACATGAACAAGGATTTATGGTAAATCAAGCAATTGTTGATTTTTGGAAGTCTTGTAATGGAGAACGTAAAGTTACAGAACTTGTAGAAGTATTTGCTCAACAAACAGGATTACAACGAAAACAAGTTGAAAAAGAAGTCATGCAATTACTACAACAATTACGTGATGGTGGATTAATTGCAATTGCAGGTCAACCAGACACGCCAAATGTTGAATTTAAAAAATAATCTTAAAAAACACTATTTGAATTTGCACCATCAAAGTTTATTGTAACACCTGATAGATATTTTATTTTATTTTGAATTATTGATTTTACAAAATTCCCAATCTCCTCAGGCTCACCTAATCTTTTCATAGGTAATGTCTTTTCAAATTCTTGAACATTTTCTATTAACTCTTGAGTTCTATCTGTATTAATTGGACCAGGTGCAATGTTAACACAACTAATATTATTTTGAGCATATTCTTTGCTTAAGACTTTGAAAATCTCAGCAAATGCCGCACGATATGCTGATGAAATTATTAATTTTGCATTTGGTTCTTTAATTACACTAGAACTAATCAAAAAGATGTATCCACCATCATTAATTTTGATATTTTGTAGAATAGTAACAAATCCTAAAAATAGTTGATTATGATATAATTTCCAATCTTCTTCTGTAATGATATTGAATGGTATTGGAGCCGGACCTCCTGTGTTTAAAACTAGAATGTCTGTCTGAGTATTTTTTTCTAAAAATTCTTTTACACTAATCAAATTTGATGTATCGATGTCCTTTTTTGATGCTGCAAAAACATCAATATCTATTGATTTGAGAGAATCTGAAATTGCTTTTCCTATTCCTCGTGAGCCCCCAAGAACAATTGCTTTAGTCATGTTATTCTCTAAAATCTTGATAATTAAATTTCTTTAATTTCTGTTATAGTTCCTAATACTGAATCCATTTGAACTATTGCTCTTTTCTCATCCCATCCTAGTGCAACATACCAATCTCCTGCATCATCATGATACTTTGTTTCTAGAATTTTGATATCATTAGGTTTTACATCATATTTTTTGGCAATGCCTGAAATTGCTAGTGCAATTGCATCCTTTTCTTTTTCTAGGCGTCTTTTCATTAATCCTATTCCTGGACTCATATTTTTTCTACAATGTTTCATCTAATATAGTTAATTCATAAAATTACTCATAACATTGAATTTTTCTAATTTGCATCTTTACAATATTTCAAATAGTCCAATAATATCGTAGAAACAAAATGAAACTAATTACAAGAATAACAAATTCTACAATTGCAAAATCAAGTACTCTTGTTTCTCTAGTCTCAATTTTAGCAGTTATTGGTCCAATTGTAATTGTTTCAGCAGGATTTTGGGATGCTATATCTCATCTTCAAAAAGAACCAGAATTTTTCTGGAGTCCATCTCACATTGTAGTATACTTTGGAGTATCTATGACCAGTTGTGCTGCAATTATGGGAATCATGTTAATAATTAGGAAATCAGTTCATGGTTCTCTTAAAACTGGAATTAAACTAGTTATTGTAGGTTCTATTTTACAAATCATTTCAGGTTTTGGAGATTCTTTATCTCATGATCTATTTGGAATTGATGGATTAATTTCATGGTCACATCAACCACTTGAATTAGGATTGGTTCTTGCATCATTGGGTGCAGTCTTGATTTTGAAAAATCGAGAACATACAAAACTCAAAATATTTCTTCCTTTCTCAATTGTAGCCTTTTTATTTTTTAGTACTTGGCTGATTTTTAATCTAGTATTATTCTTTGGACATACAATTCAATGTATTCAAATCTATGAGATATTTTCTTCTGGTTGCTCTATTTTATAATTTTTTATTTTCATATATGACATTATCATCATTATTACAGCACCCACAAGAACCATTATTCCTGATGGAAACATTTTCTGAGAATTTGTATTGCCGAATTCTATTTCTACATCAATCTGATTTTTTGCAATATTTGTAATTTTTAATGTGTATTCCCCATCTTCATTAAAATCAAAATATCCAACTGACAATTTTGTTTGTACCATTTGTTCTGCGACCACATTCTCTTTAGTATCTAATATCTGAACAAAAATCTCCTCACCTGCAAATTCAGGCATGTATAATTTGTAATATCCAATATCTATACCAAAAAATCCTGATTTTACTTCAAAAGAGTTTGATTGTTTTAGCAGAATTGAATCATATCTTTTTTCAGTTTCATCAAAAATAAATGCCGTCCAAATCATTCCTACAATTACTAATCCTAATCCTAGTTTGAATGGAGATATCTTC
>Ga0233439_10000543_pt1 | contig 55498 bp, 46 predicted proteins | sample SI_123_September_6_FD_182713 | JGI IMG/M metagenome (GOLD analysis project Ga0233439, IMG submission 182713) | Seawater microbial communities from Saanich Inlet, British Columbia, Canada - SI_123_September2016_100_MG | ecosystem: Environmental > Aquatic > Marine > Inlet | place: Canada: British... | reverse complement strand
TATACTTGCTGTAGGAGATTGGCGTGATAAAGGAACCAGAACACATAAAGATTCTGTTTATATATATCAATATAATGGTTCTACTTGGTCTCAACTCGGTAGTGTTAAAGGCGGTTTCAGTGACACTCTATCACCATCGTCTGTAGCAATTGCTTCCAACGGTCTTACTGTTGCGATTGGGTCTGTTAACAATAATATATATACTGGGTTATTGCGTGTATTTTCTTACACCGACTCCGTGTGGACACTGGTAGGTGAAGACATAGGCGGAAAGGAATACAGAGAACATTTTGGTCGGTCTGTAGCATTGAACGCAGATGGCACTATAGTAGCCGTGGGCGCTTCTTCGCACGGTACTAATCAAACAGGAACACTTCGCGTATATCAGTATGATGGTGAAACGTGGAACCAGATGGGTTCCGATATAGATGGTCCAGCGTATTCCGAATTTGGTTGGTCCTGTTCGTTATCCGCGGATGGAACCATTGTTTCTGTAGGTGGGGCCAGACACGATTCCTACAATGGAATTGTGAGAGTTTACCAGTATTCTAGTTCTGTTTCTAGCACTGATTCTAGCACTGATTCTAGTATTGATTGGACCCAAGTAGGTCAGGATATTGTAGGAAGTACCATCAATGATGGTGGCACGTTTACCCTGGCTGGCGGTGACTATACCCTTTTCCGAGGAACGTACGATTCGAATGCGCTTTGGAACGAGCGTGTTGGGTGGTCGTGTTCATTATCTGCGGATGGAAATATATTAGTTGTAGGAGCTATCAATGGCGATGACGGTGCGGCGTTAGAAACGGGTAGTGCAAAGGTGTATGTTTTGGACCAGAACACTTGGAAACAATTAGGTCAAACATTGTATGGAGATTCGTATAATGAAAGGTTTGCGTGGGCGGTCTCTATTTCATCGAATGGGCGGCACGTTGCTGTAGGAGCACCCAACTTTGAGGAATCGTCCATTGGTGTCGTGAAAATATTCTCGTTGCCGGTCAACACGATTTTCAGTTTGGGAGATTCACAAACACATAAATTGGAACTTACATCTGGTGAATTTACAAGCCTTAAATGGATTACAGAAGGGTCGGTGTATGATATTTCTACGACCAATGTATTTTCAGATTTTTCTCACATCAAGATTACATTTGCCGATGAAATGAGCTTATTTGTGGACGATTCTCTTGTGGGAGCTGTGGATGTTCCGGCGTTTGTAGAGGATATTAGTTTTCAATATAATTATCTGGGGTCTGATTTATCGAACAATAATATTTTTAATGGCACGATGTCGTATTTTACAATATATAAGAACGATTATAATTCGCTGGATGTAAGTGCAACTGCGGTGTTTTATATTTCAGAGGCCGACATACAAAATGTATTTAAAGTGAGGACCACTAATGTTTCCAATATCTCGTTTTCAGACCTTTTGTATTTTATGCACATGGATCAGTGGCCATCCGATTTGATACTGAATCCATTCAACGCACAGATGAACGAACCATTATCTGAAAACGCGGTCCTGTCTTTTTGGAATTCAAATAAAATGACTGTGAAGCACGATTATATTCGGTACTTGTCTGAGAAATTATTCAATAACAAACATTGTGTATCTATGTTCAACAATGAAAAACAACTGGTTGATTCATTAGAGAGTATGGGGGATACTTTTTATCAAAATAATATAAGAAATGTATTTTGGAAATTCTCGACAGACTCGTCACACAATCAAGTTGGATTTATGTATGACTCGGTAACAGGAAAAAATGCCACGACAAATAGAATTACAACGAATGATAATATTTGTAGGCAACTAATGAATACAATTTTACAAAATGCTCATTCGAGGTTAGATAATGTGCAAAATATTATTGACAGTAATGGTGTGTTTCCTTTACCGATACTACAAGGAGATACAATTTCGTTTGAAACATCTTTAAATCCCGCTGAAGACCAGCATTCACTTACTTCTACAAACGAATTTGGAGGACGATCATACAAGATTAAATTGGTGATAACCTGATAACCTGATAACCTCGTAACCTGATAACCTCGTAACCTGATAACCTCATTTAGAAATTTATGGACCGTTTGTGATTATCGATAAAGGTTCTTTTGATTTCCCTCACACAAGATTCGAATTTTTTGGACCCTCCATTTACTTTATTCATATAGACTATATTTAATTCGCTTACATCCTCATTTTGGACGATTACTGCGTGGTGTTGGTTTTTCCACTGAATATATTTTTTCAGAATCCTTTGTGTCAATATCAAGATAAACGATTTGAATTCTTCGTTTTCAAACACTTGCCAACAGTCATCTTCGTATTTGTAGATTACGTTAGGGTTTTCTATCAAACACAACAACGGAAGGTCGGACTTGTTTTTATTCAATATACGCACAATACACGCTTCTCTGTTGTTTTGAAACAAATAATCCAAGTCATCGTCTTCTATTTCCAATTCACGTATCCAGGTGCTGTAGTTATAAATTCCGGTGTATTCTTCCAGGAATTCCTGAATAGTTTTGGGGCTGCTTTTTACTATGTTCCCGGGTTGAACATCGGCTAACTTTTTCTCCAATTCGTCGACTCGCTTTGATAAATCTACGATACATCGCAATAGTGTAGGTTTCTCTATGGAATTTTCATTGATACTTCCGTGTTGCAATATCATATGCTTGTCGCGTTCTCTCTTCGTTTTCAACCGCATAAAGCATAAATTACAGCTATAATATGCGTTTTGTATCATTTATTATATCTATGATTTGTATACCTATATCATCTGTTTTATTGAATCAATTTTTTATAGGATGATGAAAATGAATTATACCAAACAACGCCGAACACAACAACCAACAACAATTAAACCATCTGAATTTAATTATCAGGTAAATCAAGCGTATTTGAGAATGTCTATGGTCGATCGAATAAAGCATAATGGAGAACCTTGTAAAAGTTGCGGGAAATAATTTGTAGATTAAATTTGTAGATTAAATTTGTAGATTTATATTATAGATGAGTAAATATATGGATGATAAGAGAATGTTTTTAGAACCGAGTGTTTCTCAATATGGAAGTCGCATGGTGATGACCAACGTTCATAAACCTACGAAAAAGAAATATTGGAATATCGATACTCAATTCTGTAGCGATTATTCCGCAATCAATCCAACAGAATATGTCATATCCCTGCCAGAGCCCATCAACGACGTCAAATCTATCAAAGTGAAGGATGTCCAAATCCCTATCAGCTTTTACAATATTTCTTCTTCGTTTGGCAATCACATATTTCAAGTCGTGGAAAACGCCAATAAACACAATATCATCCTTCCAGACAATCAATACGATTCCCTTTCTTTAGCAACTGAAGTAAACAATCAATTCAATTTTTTAGGTATCAATATGTCCATTGACCTGTCCAACAATCAACACAAGACTATTTTCACGAATCATTCGACTACCAAATCATACACGTGTCTTTTCGCAGTTACCAATAATGAATCTTGCTCGGGTTCCAACGTGGATTTCGACAAAAATCTTGTAAAGTCCAAACTTGGATGGATACTTGGGTTCCGAAATATTGAGTATGACATCGTTCCCACAGCACAATTGACAAGCGAAAGTGTATATTATCCTTACTTGAAAAACATATTTTTGGTTGTCGACGAGTTTTCAAAGGGAAATCAAAACACATTCATTTCGCCTATGTATGATTCCCTTTTGAACAAAAATATTTTAGCTAAGATTTCTCTCGATTACGAATCGTATCCTTTCGGGTCTGTATTAAACGGTAACGATGGTGGAGGATATCTATTGTCTGACTGTCGGGAATATTCCGGGAAAGTGAATCTACAACGCTTGAAAATCCAACTTGTCAATATTTATGGTCTGCCCGTAAATATGAATGGTGTAGACTTTTCGTTTTCTCTCGAAATCGAGTACGAGTAAGGATTTTGTTGGATATTGTGAAAGAACAAAAAATTGATTCCAATTATTATTGTATACACATTTATACAATAATATACATATTATGGAAAGTGTTTTTCAGTTAAGCGATGAACAGAAATACGCGTTTCAACAGTTCAAAAAGGGACACAATTTATTTATTACGGGACCAGGAGGGACCGGTAAAACACAACTGATTAAATATACCGTTGATTATCTGAAAAGCAACAACTTGAATCATCAAGTCTGTGCTATGACAGGGTGTGCTGCGGTGTTATTGAAATGTGGTGCGGCTACATTACATTCGTGGTCTGGTATAAAATTGGCAAAGGGTGAAACGCAGAAAATCTTGAATGGTATTTTGCGGAATAAAAAAACACTCGAATCTTGGCGTAGTGTTCGCGTGTTGATCATAGATGAAATAAGTATGATGTCCCAGAAGATATTTGAATTGTGTGATTTGATTGGAAGACACGTAAGAAAAATCGACAAACCTTTCGGGGGAATTCAAATGATATTCACGGGAGATTTCTTTCAATTACCACCTGTTGGAGACAAAGATGGCAATCTTAACACTTCGAATTTCTGTTTTCAATCCAAAAACTGGTTCAACACTTTCAAAATGGAAAATCATATTCAATTGAAAACCATTTTCCGACAAAACGACCCGGTCTATATTGATATATTGATGCAAATCCGTCGGGGACAACTCGACCAAAAAAACATAGACATACTCAAACAGTATATTCGACGGCCAATAAAAGACGAAAATGGATATGTCCCTACCAAACTATTTGCGGTAAGGTCTAAAACGGATTTTGTGAACTCGTCGATGTATTCAAAAATAGAACACGAAGAAATCGTGTATAATGGTATCGAGAAAATGGATTGTGCGTTGTGGTTAGATTCACAAAGACCATTCGATGTAGAATCGCGACGGGTGTGCGAAAGACTGACACCCGATGAAAAAACACACTTATTAACTCAATATAAGAACAACGCCAATGTTTCCGAAAATGTGTGTTTGAAAAAAGGGGCGCTGGTTATGTGCACATACAATGTGGATGTTGAACTCGGAATATGTAATGGTTCTCAGGGCGTCATTGTAGATTTTGTTCAATCGAGTAAAAACGATTGTAAGATTCCGGTGGTCGCCTTCAACCACGGGATTCGAAGTGCGATTGATTTCCAGTTTTATCAGTGTGAAGATTTTCCTTGTTTGGCTATTGGGCAAATACCCTTGTGTTTGGCTTGGGCGTTGACCATACATAAGATTCAAGGGGCGACATTGAAAGACGCGGACATTGATTTGGGGAATAGTGTGTTTGAATTTGGACAATCGTATGTGGGATTATCTCGTGTGAAATCGTTGGAAGGACTCTATTTATCGGCATTTGTCCCACATAGAATCAAGGCCAATCCACTTGTGCGAGACTTTTACGATAAAATTCCTCGGGTTGATTACGGGGATATGTTGGAAGTTGAAATAAGTAATACTGGAAATCGCGAACCAAAAAAAGATGAAACGGTGAAGGAAATCAACACAAATGCTCCAACACAAAATATTTTCGAGTCTTTCGCTTGTGATAATCCAGAAGAAGTGAAACGGATATATTTGTGAATGGACCAGTTTTGTGAATGGACTGGTTTGTATTGGTTTAGTGTGAGGTATTTATAGGGAATATTATAAATATATTCATTTGTATATATACAGATTTCAAAATGGTAGCAGCAAGTGTTTTACCCGTCGCCTTTCATAAAGGTAAATTGTATTTTTTATTCGGTAAAGAAAATGAACTCGAAGATAGTGCCAAAGGATTCTCTGATTTTGGAGGAAGCGTGGAATCCGGTGAAACTATCATGGCGACGGCTTTACGAGAAGGTTCCGAAGAGCTGAGTGGGTTTTTAGGCTCCCCTGCAAGTGTTCAAAAGTTGATCAAGAAGAACGGAGGACATTATAAATTGGTTGTCAATGAATATCACATACATATGTTTTCATTGGATTACGACGAGAACTTGCCCAAATACTTTACGAATTTCCATCGCTTTATGTGGTCGAAAATGGACAAGCATATGTTAAACAGTAGCAAGTTGTTTGAGAAACAAGAAATTCGTTGGTTTTGTGAGAGCGACTTGAAGAAATCTATGAAACAGTTTAGACCTTTTTACAGGAAAATGGTACAAGAAATCATAGACAATATGTCTTCTATTCGGTCATTTGTTAAAAAGGGGTCGTCGAGAAGCACAAGTCATCGAAAAACAATGAAGATGAAAGGTGGATGAGGCGCGGTGTCGCTTAAAGCTGAAGACCCATCAACAGCTTTAAGTGGCAACTCTACCGGTCCTACCATAATGTAATTCTTTTGAAGGATTTGATTGATTGATTGATTGATTTTCTTCATATAATTAAATGACTACCGTTGAAAACATATACATAAAAGAAAATGTCATTGAAAACAATATTCCTTTGCGTAATACAGAATACCTTGAAATCAAGAATGATGGGGTGCCTATGTATATACAAGGAAAGGTTAACAATAAGGCTTTTAGGTATATCCGTCCAATATTGAAGAAACAGAAGAAGGGGCAATCTAAAATAAAGAAATCAGTTCGGTTTAAGAAAAAACTCTCCTCTACCCAAAAAGTAGGAATGCCGATGTTCAAACCTCCCAAAAAAAACACAGGGAAGAAAACATCTAAGAAAAGGAGAAAACGTTCATAATCGTCGTCATCTAAAAACGACAAATAGACCTACATCATACACGAACAATTCGTGTTATGTAAAATAATACATATTAATTTATATATATAAAGTAAATTAAGATGTCTTGGAAATCACAAGGCGGAATTTATCCTACAGAAAAATCCAATAATATTAATGTGGATACAGTTGTCGCTAATAACATCATTTTGAAAAATAAATACATTGGAACGTTCGATGTTTCCGGTTCTCTTATTGTTCAAGAAGATTTGGATGTAAAAGGTGAATTAAATATTCAGGGGAATACACTCTTCACCGATATTCACACAAATTCCTTGGCTGTAAATAACGATGCATCATTTCTGGGAACTACATCGTTTATTGGTGACATCACCACTCAGAGCAATTTGAACTCGGTTGACATTAATTTGGAGGGCAATATCGACATCCAGAAAAATATCAACTTTTTGGGGACCAATGAAGCAGGACAACACTTCATTTCTTCTGACCCTTCTGGAATCTTTTTGGACAATATTCTGAATACGCCCCACACTCACACATTACAAATATACGGTGAGAATGAGCAATCCTTTTCTGTTGGATCTCACACTCTAATTAATAAAAATATTTTAGCGAGCAATGCGATGAATTCTAAAATCGAGACTCATATAGATTCATTCGTCACCAGCAGCGACCCTGGATTTCAACGCTCCGACAATACCAAGTTGTCGATTGATTTTACAGGGGGCATGAATTACACCGATTTACCCTCTCAATCCAGTGAAACTTTTGGAAATGCTCATATTTCATATCACGCTTCCGAAAATAATGTTTTTGTGGGCGATTTGGAAATTAGCGCGCCGAATAATATATTTTTATCCAGGTCCACCGTTGTAAGTGATAGAGATGACTCGAACAATGAAAATAAATATTTGAATGAGCCTCTTACAATTTACGATAATTCAAGTAATGTCTATTTTGAAACCATATATGATAACCCATACGCATATACTGGGTCGTCGGCAACCTTTATAGCTAACGACAAACGTTCTACCACCTTTACAAATCATTTAGCTTACTATTTGAAACAAGGATGGGAAGAGCTTACCCCTACGACCGGTCAATTCACATATACACCCATCAAATCTGGTTCCGCATATGGTGGCGGTGTTTATCCCAACGATGTTACGCGCAGTTTTGCCACGATGGGTATTAGAAGGGAAAACGGGGACTATTTGCCCAGTCAAAATGTGGTCCAAGGTAAAGACCCAGTTAAATATTTCACCACTACGGCTATTAACACGTATAAACCTCGAACCGAGGAATACGTTATGGAAGTGAATGGTCCCACACGAATTGATAACGGGGATATCGAACCTGTGGTAGATGCTGATTTGGAAATCGATAAAATAAGCATTTCTGGACCACATAATAATTTGATTGGAATCATCGGGTCATCCGTTGATATTAGTGGCAGTTATTCATACAATAATAATATTGATGGATCATCGACTGGCGGGTATCGTCAAAAAATACTTCTTAGCTCCGACTATGGTTCCACCTGGAAATCGACTTTGTTGTACCCAATTGGCATTCAAGATTCGACCGGGACTTTGAATAAATGTATGCGTGGCCCCACTTTAAATGACTTATTGGTTATCGATAATAGCTTTGCTATTGCGGTTGGATTCGATACCATCATTTATACAAATTCTTTGTATGAAGATGCGTCCAAAAACTGGTTCAATATGACTGATACCACCGTTAACGATATTAATGATTATAAAAACGTGGTTATGGTTCGTGATGTAGACAATGTGCGATTTTATTTTTCGACATCCAACAAAATATGTTATATTGACACTACATTTCCATTCCTTTCGGGTATCGATGTTTCTGTCACAATTAATTTTGTGAACACATCAGTCGTTGATATTTTGTGTTTAACTGTGAACACCAACTTTTTGTTTGCCGGCGGCGATGATTACATTTATAGATATTCTTTGCCCAATCTCAACGACGAAACACTCGTGAAGCAATTGAATGTTGAGGCTAATAATAAATACACACAAATAGTCACACACGGAGAAGATGTATTGATGGCCATCGGTAATGGGGTCATATCTGTTACGAAAAATTGTAGCGTGGAACAGGCAGACCCCATTTGGATCGATACATATTACTTGATGGATTTGAAAAGTATCCACTTACAAGATGCGAATAATGCGATTATTGTTGGAGACGAAGGTCGCATTATCATCACACGGGACGGTGGAGAGACATGGCAAGATATGCCTCTGAATATTGTTAACACGTCAGGGAAAAGCATTCTTTTATTGGACCCTGCATATAATTTGTCTGTGGTTGGTTTGACAGATTCGAATACATTATTGATTTCGAAAGTTATACAAGGTTATGACTCAACCACATATGGTAAATCTATATTGTATAATGTGTTTGCACCGAATTATGTTAATAAAGAAAATAATACTGTGTTGGACTTAAGTGGAAATATGAATACATCCGGATACATTTCTATTAATGATGGAGGCGATATTCGAACTACTATGGACGATTTCAATCTCTTTACACAGCCATTGAACAGTCTTAATATTGGAACTCAATGTGAGTCTATTGTGTTGGGAACGAGTAGTTTTGGAAATACAATCGTACGAAATGATTTGTATGCGACTCATAAACTGAATATCGATGGGGATTTAATACTTCAAAGTAATCTTGGGATTGGGACTGACTCTCCTGAAGAACGCATCGATGTTTCGGGGAATGTTCTCATACACAACAACGTATTTGTTGGACAAGACATTTCCGGAAGTGGGAATCTATATGTTGACGGCAGTTCGCATTTCAATGACATTGCGTATTTTTATGAAAATGTAACAATTGACTCTAACTATTCGTTGATCGCAAATAAAATCAATAGCAATGATATTTCTGGGCAACCTATGAAATTTGGTAGTATCACAAGAAATATTGAGTTAGGGTACGACAACACTTCATACAATAAAACGATTAATATTGGAGCCGTGAATGATCAAGTGTTTATTAATGGTAAATTGTTTGTGCAAACCGAAAATGACCTCAGTGCTAATAATACAAATCCTGTATTTAACCCAGCCCAATTATATTTGAATGCTGATGCGGGTATTGATCAGCATGGTACTTCCGCTGGTGCTGGTATTTATTTTATTGATAATTCCAACAATTTAAACGCCGGTTTTATGAAGATATCTGATGATTTACAGGGGTTTACATTTATGGCTCCCAGTATTGACGCAAACAAACAAAGTTTATCTGACCCTTTGAAAGTTAAATTTTCAACAAATTCGTTTTCCACACACGATTTGTCCAGAACTTTGGTCATCGTTCAACCATCTTCGATTGTGCCACAAGATATTTCCCCGCTCGCAGGAGATTCGGACTTCACTATTACGACGACTCCTATTGATATTTCCTTTCTGGTTTTGAACAGCGAGTCGTCTCTGGTGAATCCTCAAACACTCGGCACTGACCTCATTGTCGAAGGCTCGACTTTATTAACTTCTTTGACGTCTAATCAAACGGACCTCTCTGGCACCACAAATATCACCGGGGAATGCTTGATGACCGGAAATGTTACTGTCGACGGGAAATTATCCGTGTCTGATACAGCGGAATTTAATGGGAATATTGGATTAAATGGCACCGTCGACGTGTCCGGAAATTTGTTTATTGGACAGAATTATTTTTCGCAAGGGAATGTGGTTCTGTATAATGATACCAACCTTTCTACTATTCATTTCGCAAGTGAAACTGACTCCAATTATGCCGCCATCTCGTTTTATAAATCTGTGGTCGGAACCGAATACAACAATTATTTCAATTATTCAGGGAACAACAATTCTACGTTAGTAATTACTTCTCAAACAGATAGTGTTGGAGATGACGCAGATAATATTTTGTTGCGACCATCGGGGTCTATCATTATTGATGCTTGTTCAAACACAATCGATAATATAGGTCAAACTATTATTCAACCCTTTGGAGGGAACGTTGGTATTGGCCAAATTTACCCACAATACCCACTCGATATTCATTCCGATACGAGGTTTTTGAGTAGTGTTCAGTCGTATAATTATGATAATATGACTTTTTCCAAAGATTTTGGAAATGTGTTTTTAGATACAAATGTGTCTGTGGGTTCTGATTCTTGTTGGCAAGACATCGCAATTTCATACGATTCGCAATATATTTATGCCACTTCCTACAACGCATACAGTGAGAGTTCTTTGTATTTGTCTCGCGACAGGGGTGGTAATTGGACTGATATGTCGTTGAATATGGGGAATTCCAACAACTCCATTGTTCAAGCTGTTCCACATTTGGTTTCTAACGATACTTCTTTCAATACTTACGCGGAACTTTTGAATAGTGTTAGTTCTGGTATTCAACCTTTACACACGCAACTTGGTCAATACTTTGTTTCTGGGTCGAGTGAGTTTACTGGGGACACTACATTTCATAATGCGTTTGATAGTGACTTGACAACTTCTTGGAGAAGTAATACAACTGTATATTCCAGTTCGCCTGGTCAATATACGGGGGCCTTTTTCACAACCGTCCAAAATTATCCATATGATGGGGTTTTCACGCACGATGTTTATGGGGAATATTTACAAATACAACTACCATATCATTTTGTTATACAATCTTTCAACTTTTTCATTGATGATAATGTATCCAATACAAATGCTTATCCTGGACATATTTATTTGGTGGGTAGTAATGACGATATTTCGTGGGATTATTTGTTGGATATTTCTGGAGATGTTCCAATCCTTGGCCAAACTGTGGAATCTGGCGCTATTATCAACACAACGTCTTATATATTCTATCGATTCGTTGTGCTGTCCGTCTTGAATGTCGATGGATTACAAGCAGAGGGCGCAGCATTCTCAAAGATTAATATTGCCGGAAGGACGTTGAATTCTGCGGGCACTATTGGAACCGGTATAGCTACTTCCGGAACCGGACAATACGTTTCCGTCATCAATAAAACATTCAACAATAATCAAGGCAATATTTTTGTCAATAATGATTACGGTGTTGGAGATTTCGTAGACACCGAAGTACAAGCTGGGAATGACGGAACCTGGCAATCCATCGCCATTTCTCAGAAAGGACAATATCAGTATGCTGTTATTGGTGCCAGCCACGTAGGAGCTAATATTTTTATTTCCAATGACTACGGGTCTTCGTGGACCGATTCATATATGTCCGTTCAAAATGGATGGCAAAGCATTTCCGTATCTTCCGATGGTAAATATGTCTCGGCTGTGCAGAGCGGGAACTTGGAAAATCCATTTGGAGGCATTTATTATTCACACGACTACGGCCAAACGTGGAATAGCGACGAACAAATATACTCGTATGTTCCATACAATAATGCCTTTGGGAATCAAGGATATAATTCGTTTGACCGGACAATCGCTTTGTCTGTATCTGGTAAGTATCAAGTTGCGGTTGGGCTCGCCACGACAGAAGACCTTAGTGGAAGTGCCAATATTTGGATCAATAATAACTATGGTCAAGGATTATGGACCGATACCGGTTCTCGAGCCCCTTCTACCGATGGTCCTTCGATTTTCACCAGTATTTCTATAAATGGCTCGGGCCAATATCAAATCGCTGGATATCTTTCATACAACACAATCGACAATTCTTACAACGGAAATATTATTACTTCCAACGATTATGGTTCCACTTGGGAAGACCGTATGTATTCTCCCACTGATGATTCATATCAAGGATATTTCAACAAAAGTGTTATTTCGACCAACGGCCAATACATTACATCTATTCCAAAATATGTGGACCCTTCAAACACTTTGAATAATAATATTGTGTCTTACGGTAATATTGTGGCCAGTAGTGTACATTCTTTTGATGATAACATCTCCATTAATTATTTGGGGTCTTCTTATTCGGGTAATGTCGATGGGGTTCACGCATTGAAAATAAATGTTCCAAATGATAATAATAGTTCTCTAATGGTTGGGTATGATTCCGCTTGGAATAGTGTGTATATTAATGCCAGCGATAACGACCAACAAGGGAAAAACATTTGTTTTAATACAAATGATGGTGGACACATTGGAATTGGCACACACAATCCTCGAGTGGCCTTGGATGTTGTCGGTTCTATTAGCTCAACTGATTTGGTTTCCGCGCAAAATTTCAGGACGGAATCTGATTATAGGATCAAACAAAATGTTTCGGATTTGGATATGCAATCGATTGACCATTTAAGACCCGTCGAATATGATTTGAAAAATGGTCGTCACGATATGGGATTCTTGGCACACGAAGTTCAAGATGTTTTCCCGTTTTTGGTTTCTGGAGAAAAAGACGGGCAATCTATACAGTCGATTAATTATAACGGTATTATTCCCGTGCTGGTAAAAGAGATACAGGTTCTCAAACATAGGATTCAGGTTCTCGAATCTCAAAAATAAATACTTGTATAATTATATGAATGTGTGGTCTGGTTTCTTTGTATGGTTCGGTTCCCTTGTATGGTTCGGTTCCCTTGTATCTATCGGTTCCCTTGTATGGTTCGGTTCCCTTGTATCTATCGGTTCCCTTATATCCGCGAGTCATTCTCTGAAAATCATTTCTTTACAACCAGGCGGTTTAAACCCTTGAAGATTTAAAATGGGACATTTTAAATCGTTTAAGGGTCAGATATCGTAACGAATTAAAATCCAGAACGCCGGAGGCGTTCCATTTTAAATCTTCACTGGTATAAACGGGTTTTATATGTATGGTATTTCGAAATTCATCAAACAAAATTATGATTTAGATGACGCAATTTACTACGGGGCCAGCGCTGGAGCTTGGAACGCATTATATTTATCTGAAAACGGGAAAAAGAAAAAGGGTCCATCTCTCGAAAAATATCTCCAAAAAATAGATGTTTCTGGTTTATCAAATTTATTTGACATCGAACATTCTATCAAACAATTCTATTTACAGCATTATTCGAAGGACGATTTCAACTTACACCAATTGAATATATGTGTCAGTCAAATAAAACAGTTTGGAATAGAGAAAAAAATATACAATGGCTTCACAGATTTGGAAGACACGCTGGAGTGCTGTATGGCCAGTTCTCATATACCGATTATTACAAACAACAACTTATTTTTTGAATATAAAAATAAATTATGCGTGGATGGGGGAGTGTTTCCTTTCCCTCACCCCGAAAACGTAGAACCAAACCTTATCATATACCCCCATATGTGGGACAATTTGAATATCAGAAATAAAGTAAATATGCGAACATTCAATATTTCGCAAAATATACTTTGGGGATATCAGGATGCTTGTTTACATCAAGCCGAATTGGACAATGCGTTCAACATTTACAGTTGATTGGATAAGCTATATTTTTCGATAAATAATATGTCTTATTGGGTGCCGACATTGTGTTTAATTTTCTATAGGGACGGTCGTGTGTATTTTCACACACCTTGAACTCCGGACAGTTCTGTAATTTGGATTCTTCCTTTTCTATTTGGAAAATTCGATGCTTACCTGCCGGTAATAATTGGCTGGGTGTCAGGTTTTTATTTTTGATGGTGTTTTCTAAATGGTATTGGGCAAACTGCTTGTATTGCTTCTGGTTAAGCACGTTAGGAAATGTGTTTATGTCCGTTCTCAATACTTGCGAAACCTTTTTACGCTTTATGTAATCACTTTGAGACATTTTTATATATTTCATACAGATTTTATTCCATGCTATTTTATTCCAAACTACTTTTTGCCACTCTATAAATAACATAAGCGAAAAGAGAACCAACCAAAACACCTACCAAGACTTGCTTGATTGTGTGTCTACCAAATTTTATGCGCTGATACAACGTTAATGTTCCTATGAAAAAAAGACTGAAAATCAGTAAACAATCTCTTACATACGACTTCACACACAATAAATACGCGATGGAATAAAAACTGGTTTGCGCGTGCCCAGACGGCATACCATATTCATTCACTCCTTTTAAACTATCATCGTCCAGAAATTCGATTTGTTTCTGTGGACGAGCCTCCTTTATTATGCTTTTCAGGAAAAAATTCAATAAAATATTCAGTATCATTCCCAACACATACATTATCAAGTAAGGACGCTGATCCCACAACAAATACGCTGACGAGGCGAAGAGTATTTTAGGTCCGTAAAATCCGATGTAATCCAAAGGAGTTATTATCATACTTCCTTACTTGACTTATTGACTTGTTGTATTATAATAACATTTTTTTGTTTTGTTAGGTGTGTTGTGTGTTTGTTTATGTGTGTTTGTTTATGTGTGTTTGTTTATGTGTGTTTGTTTGGGGGATCTATGAATCAGTGGACTTGTATAATTGCTCACAAATAAACGAAAACGACCAATCACTGCGATTCAAATCCACCAAATCTCCTCGGTCATTCAATAACTGGATAGTCATCTTCCGAATATTCACCGGACCAAAATACAAACGCTCTTGATTTTGCATCGACCCACCGAATTCAACATATGTCTTACCATTTATTCCAGGCTTTATTGGAATTAATCCAAACAAATCTTTTATATATGGACCTGGAGAGGATGCTTTCACATTCGACTTGTGTGAAAACTCCGCCTGATTTAACGCATACAACTGATTGTTTGTCAAATTGTTTTGGTTTATATTTGTCGTTGTACCATCCACTTCTTCACCTGTTATCGGATCACACCTCCTTGTCGATAACTTGGAATATTCAGGAGTTGGAATTCTTGGGTCATTCCGCGTGACTGTTACCAAACCATCATTCAAATGGTTCTGGTTGTAATCATCTAAACTTATCAGAAAATAACTATACAAATTAGTATTCACCGTTGTGTCACTCGTTAATGATATTGTCGCTTTCTTCACTAAAGCTGGTCCCGATATACCTGTATTTTGTATGCGGACGTTTTTCGTGGTCTCTCTATCATACACATAGGTATATGTATATTCTCCATCCACTGAAGACAAATACTTGTATTCGTCCGTGTTATCATCATAGTTCTGGTTCGACTGTTTCAAATCGTATTCCACGTAATCTCTGAAACCAAATATCCAGCCCAGGGTTGTATCCCACGTGGCATTTTGCACCGATTGGGACCCGGAAAAACACCGCGAAAAACTGATCGCATCGTAAAACACCAACTTGTAATCTTCCGACGTGTAGATTTTATTTATATGAATACGCAACTTCGTGAATTCACGATTGTTATTGGGATTCAAATAAGTACTTATTGATGAACCATATGTCTGAGGGTTCGAATTGAAGGCCAAGTTTATTGCAGCCATTAATGTACTATTTGTATACGTGGTTCCATCTTTATCCGCCGGTATGGTTATTTTTATGTTATTCGCGCCACTCGAACTGTACGCACCTCCAATTTCATCATAATATGGATTTATGTAAAAATAATTGTTCGAACTATCATACAACTCTATCGAATTCGCATTCAATGGACTCACACCTACTATTGTCGAGTACTGCTCCGAATTTCGCACATTTTCCAACAAATTATAACTTGTATCTAATCCGAAGTTAGACCATATATTTGTAGGTTCTGTTATCGCTTGACCATTGTCCGAAAACTCCATCGTGTAATTCAAATGTGTCAAATTATAGGCGATTCGAATGTTCAAAGACACATCCACATACGTTCCTGTTGGGTCCACTTCGTAAGTGAAATATGTTTGACTCAAAGGGGCTTGCACATCCGTATATGTGGTCGATGTTGTCGGTCGTATTAATGTGGTCACACGCGTATGTGTATTGATCGTTTGCTGGATGAAATTCAACATTTCAATGTAATTGAAAAACGTGTTTTGCACCGCTAAATCCAATTCGATTGTTTGCGTGGTATCATTCTTATTTCCTGCGGTGCCATTCGGAAAATAATCCAATATTTTCGACTGGCTTATTGTATACCCCTGCCTGTTTATATTGAAAGAACCGTCAAAGTAAATATTGTCGACTGATAAATCGCGACCCGCTAACGACGTATTCATATTAAAGATTTCTGTCAAACACGATTCTGTCTCGCCAATAAATACTTTGTATGTGCTTTCATCAAAAGTCTTCTTTTGTTTTACATTCATAGTCAAAAACGAATCCAGAACGTCTACTTGAGTCCCTTGCTCAAACAAACTATTGCTTAACAAATCTTGCGTGAATTGTTCCGTCAATTGGGCCAGACTATAATTTCCTTCCGTTATATTTATCACTACATTGTTGTCGGCATTCACATATTCGGGAGGACTGTTACACGTGAATATGATATTTACACTATTGTCTATTATGAAACTCGACAACACCGGAGGGGTCTCGGAAGTACTCTCACACAAATCTATTTCTGGGAATTCAAAATAAAAACACGAGTTGAACCCCTGCAGTTGCGTCCATAAAGTCCCTATGGGCTGCGTTTGAGGAGCATCTCCTATTGGAAACTCCACCATAAACTTGGTGTTGGGCTCATATCGCACATTCTCTCGGTTTACCTTTACTGTCATCTTGAAGTAGGTGTAACCATTATTTTCAATGTCGGGATCCGCTATATCGATGCGTTCTATTTGAGAACCCACACTTAGTATGTCTGAGCGGGCTATTGCGTCATTTACTAAAACAATTATTTGGTCCCTTGTAAAATAACCCGTCTCTATTAAATCGATTTCGTATGTTTGAATCGTGCTTGATATCGTCTTGGTAGAAGGTCCTACATATTGAATTAACTTGAAATAGTTATTACTCGATGTCAATAAAAATAAATTCGTTGATTCCGTATTTATTAATGTTGTTGGCTTATATGTTTGACTCGAACGAATCGAATACGGCTCATACGTGGCATCATTAAATCCGAAATAGGAGGGTATTGTCTGCAAACGAAATTCATTCAGTTCTGTTGTCGTCGTTGAAGCCGCATTTTTAGAAGGTGTCCACGTTGACCACAACACCTCATAATAATTCTCATTATACGTTTTCTGAAGATCCACTGTTAATGTCGTTCGGGCGTTGGCATAATTGTAGTCCAAACGAGTGGTTCCAAAACTTACATCTGTGTATGTGTCAAACACCGTTGTTAGCGAATTGTTTATTGCGACCGTCAACTCTTCCGCGCTGTAATTTCCACTCGGAATACCCACCTTGTAATCGTGATATCGATTGTTGATTCCTTCTGCGTTTCCTTTCAAATAAAAGAAATTACTACCGAAACTCTTGCTGATTGTGTACCAAGTATAGGGGATTTGAATGGAATATAATTTTAAGGAAACCACGTCACGCAAGGGCTCCGATAAATCGAATGTGAAATTTGTGCTGAGACCATAAATCGATTTGTCGCGATATTGACTATCAATACTTATTACACGCTTTATCGTTTGCTTTAACAATGGATTCAGCTGTAATTTATCGGCGGAATATTCGAATGTTTGAACCGAGCTTATCTTTTGGTCTTTTTGGTCTTTTTGGTCTTTTTCGGTTTTTGTTTCTTGGGTTTTTGCGTTTTTTGTTTCTTGGGTTTTTGCGTTTTTTGTTTCTTGGGTTTTTTCGGTTTTTGTTTCTTGGGTTTTTGCGGTTTTTGTTTCTTGGGTTTCGTCGTCCTCATCTTGAAAAAAATGATTGTATATATCGGTGAAAAACTTTACATATATATCTCCTGATTCATTTTGGATGTTGGAATACCTACGAATTAAATGAATCACTTGCGCCTCCAGCTCTCGATCTGTCGGATTCGATATATCTAAAATATTATACAATTCTATATCACTATATTTACTCACATCGAATCTATCTTCATTACGTTTGTCTTCAGACATTTATATATCACTTTATAATATCGCTTTATAATATTACTACAATTATATATTATAAAGCGTGGGGTTCCATTTCTTTGTTGGGTTCTTTCTTGAAAAATCGCCGTTTGAACATCTTTTCTACATATCCACGCAAATCCAGTATATGCTGTGTCCTCCATAATATTTTTAATGGGAACGCCCTTAGTCCTTGACCCCGTTTCATATGCATATGACCTTTGAAACATAGTTCGTCAAACACCTTCATTACTTCTTCTTCTTTTTCCGTCATCTCATCGCGCTTTATGTGATACTTTCCCACGTATACATAGCGGTTGTAGTCTTCAAAACCATCTATCTTATCATTGTATAATCTGTATTTGTTATAATATGGAATATTCTTTATTAACCCTATACCAAATATCTGGTTCGTATCGTTGTTCATCTCTAACACCATTATGTTGGTCCCTTGACTAACACGACGAGTTATCATATAGGGGGCGCCATATAGACAACCTTTCGGAATCTTTGTTGCACGGTATTCAGCGTTTCGATTCTTGGTTTCGTCATTGAACCGAGATGTAAATAAGTGGTTGCGAATTGTTCGATTGAACTGCGCAATACGTCGATTCTCTTCGCGATTATTTGTTGTCATATTGGCTGATGTGTCTGTGCAACTGGTGATGTCTTTTATCAATTTTTTGATGTAAAAAAAAGATTGTCTTTTCTTTGTTTTCTTTGTTTTCTTTGTTTTCTTTGTTTTGTTCTCTTTTCGCTTTCAGAATTTACTCGCCACTATCTTCCAATACCAAGGTAAATCATACACTATATTATATTTCTCCCCACTTCGGAGCTTTTCTTTTATTTGATTGATTTCTTCATTGTTATTCCAATCTAAACTTATGATTATCCGCTTCGAACGAGTATCATTCTTGTGAACTATCTCTATGATATCTTTGATATTTCCCCATTTGAGTTTGGCAAACACACTCTTTATATATTCTAATCTCATATGTTGCTCCACTTTGGGAATACATATATCCAATTTGTCTGTCATTTCGTTAGGTTCGTTGAATTGTTTGTATATACTTATTGGTAATTTGTTTAATCAATTTTTTGTTTTTGTTGTTTTTATTGTTTTTGTTAAATTCCATAATTCGCAAACAGATTTGTATTATCACTACGACTCGCTCTTTGACGACCCACACGCTCTTTGAAACAATACCAATTCTTTTTACTCATTAAAGACATCCATATTTGGTCGTTCGCATAGTTCCAGTGCTCTAATGTTTCATCTAACTTGGGAATAGCCCACTCATACAATTCGATTAATTCATCATATATACTCTCGTTTACCAAATATCCCGACGCAGTAGTCGCGCTATTTACTTTGAGTAAATAATCTTTATCGGTCTCCTCACTCTCTTTTAAATTATATGCCAACATTATCACATCATAATTCACTTCATCTGATGATACTTTGTTCATCAACTTTTGAAAATGTTCTTTAGAGACTACAAACTCGAAATCGTCTTCAAATATTAAGATGTTCTTGTATTTCTGTTTTTTCGCCTCTTTCAATACATTCAAATGAGCATATCCACAACCAACTATTCCACGCGGGTATTCATACTTTATTCCGGGAAACCGTTCATAAGGCACCAGGTCATACTTACTTAATTCGGCCTCTATTGCGTCACGCCTATCTTTACGCTCGTCCAAGTTTATGTAGGCTATTTTGTCGATCATCTCATACATAATTATTATTCAAATTATGTGTTTATATGATTCTTGTGTATGATTCTTGTGTATGATTCTTGTGTATGCGTTTTGTGTTTATATTATCAAAAACTTCTGTTTATCTAATGTAATTACTAAACAATGGAAAACATCATATTCGATCAAAATACAATGAACGACGATGACACTTTAGATACTTCGTGGATAGATTTACAAAACAAAATAGATGACATACACGAACACTATTTTAGAGAACCTATGCAAGAAATTAACCTATTCTGTATCTATGTGAATGACGACTCCAACATTGAGCACGTTATTAGCGAAAAAGAAATGTTGGCGCCACTTTCAAACGGGAAAATGGGAATTACGAAAGACCGGCTTTTACACCTCATACAAACCAAAAAATCAAACTATCGAGAAAGGGATAAGAAATGTAAACTTATCGATATACTTTACTACAACGCTGTTATCGAATCAGTCGATCTGGAAAGAGACTATATGGATGAAAATTGGGAAAGTCCATATTCATCCTTTTTTAAAACACTTCCCATATTCGATGAAATTATTGTGGATGACTCCATTTTCGTGTTTCACGACGTTAACTCGATTTTCTTTATCTTCAAACAATTCGCTACGCATAACTCGTCGCTCAAATCTATTTTGAAACCACCTGATAATAGTAGCGCGAAATCTACCAAAAAAGTGCATATCGACACCACTCGAAATAAAGAATTCTCTACTAAACTTTTTAACAAATCTATGAAACTCAAGAATCGGCGGAAAATGACGCGTAGGAAATAATATTGGCATTTTATCTGGTATCAATATTATTTTATTTGGTTTTATTTGGTTTTATTTGGTTTTATTTGGGCATTTCTGGGTCTTGTGTTGGGTCTTGCATTTGCTGTTGCATTTGTTGTTGCATTTGTTGTTGCATTAGGTCTTCGTCAAAGTTTTCGATTGGGTCTTGTGTTGGGTCTTGCGTTAGGTCTTCGTCAAAGTTTTCGATTGGGTCTTGCGTTGTTAGGTCTTCGATTGGGTCTTGCATTGTTGGGTCTTGCGTTGGGTCTTGCGTTGGGTCTTGTGTTAGGTCTTGCATTGGGTCTTGCGTTGGGTCTCGGTATTGGTCCATTTGTCTGACCCGTTCTCTTTCCACGCTTCCAAACCTTTGGCGAATCTCTTCTTCGATTTCTTTCGACGACCTCATCATATTGGGTCTCGTTATTATGTAGTCACACAGTTGTTGTCGGACTTCTTGGACCAGTTCACTCTCTTTTATGGAAAGATTTTCTATGATTCTCAAAAACAATACTATCAAGGAAAATACATCCCAGGTATATGCGGTCTCTTTTAATGTCGCATTCATTTGGTCCCACGTTTGTCCTGACATTGTATCTTCCACATATGATTTCATCATTTCCATATACTGAGTCATTGTTGCCTCATCCACAATTCTTCTTAACGACGACTCTTCTGCGTATTTCATACATAATGAATCCACTTCTTCCTTTGTTGGCACTTGTTGCCGGGCTTCTGGTTCTAATTCTGTGATGATTGACAACAAATATACCTCCAAAGTCCAATACATTTCCCCGTCGTATTCCACGAAAATCTCTTCGTCTTTTGTATTGTTGTGGTCTTCTTTATCGAACGACATACTAAAATCTGATATGGCCAAGGTTCCGTTGATTTTATCGTAAGTGATCGTGTTCTCGTTGATATCCATATGAACGATGGTGTGTTGTTCCAAGATTGATACCATTTTCAATCCTTGGACAAAAGATTCTAATAACTGGACGAATGTTAACTCGGGGTTTTGTTCTTTTTTCAATTCTTCGAAATATTCTGCTATTGGAATACCTTTGTTTCTACGGGTTATCATTGTGTATTGACCATCCGGTTCTTCCATACAACGACTTATCTCGTCGTTCTCGATTGTACCCAATGTGACGCCTTCTTGTTTGATTATGATTGGAAATAATACGCTGGAGAAAGGTGTATCTGCTAACTTGTTCAATATACGTTGCTCGTTTTCAAATGTTGGAGAATTCATCTTCACTATTGTTTCGAATGATTCTGTGGGAGAATTAGAGGGTTTTATGCGACATCCACGATTGTGCCTATACAAATGTATTTTGTCTTCTATTTCTTCGGGATGTTCAAGTTGTTCTCGGTGTTCTTGTTGTTCTTGTTGTTCTTGGGGTGCTCCTCCTCTTGGTGGTGAATCATTGCCAAGATTCATCGGTGCAATATTAGAGAATCCACGAGAAGCTCCAGGGCTGGAGCCTAGGTATGTTTCACTATTTCCAGTTTTTTGAGGTGTCAATGATTGACGATTATCATCAAAAAGTTTTTCCATGATTCCATCGTAATCGAAATAGGTAGTTTCGAAAATATCATTCGAGTTCACATCTCCGGGGTTTTTGCTGAAGTCCTGAATCCTCGGGTTGAGTGGAAACCTGTTACTAATTTTAAAAGGTGTATATGTGGCCTTTGTTCTTGATGGTGTTAATTGTGTACTAGAGGAATATGGTTGTCGTAGTGTTGGTGGTGGTGTACTAAAGGAACCTGGGGGAAATGTTGAGGTTGCTGATGGTGGTGATGCTGATGCTGATGATGACGATGATGATGCTGCTGATGATGGTGGTGGTGGTGGTGGTGGTTGTTGTTCTATAATATATAACACATCATTTCCAGTTTCATTAATAACATCACTTATTTTTTTATTTACAAAATTTAAGGTGTCAACTAAGTTATATATGTCCGAACTTGAAGAATCACTTTCGTTTAGTTTTGAAACACGAGATAAAATGTAGCTCAATATCTCATATGTTTCTGTCATATTGTAAAGTTTTGTTTCTAAGATTTCAACAAAATTATTATCGGGTTCACCATAATTCATAGCATCAGGGTCATCTTGCAAAATTGTATATTTTTCATTATTGTTAACAAACTCTAAAAAATCTTTTTCTTTACTCGATAACTCTTGATACTCAAAAGATGTATTATTCAAAGTTTCTTCATTAGCTATTTCCTCTCTCATTCGTTCTAGCAATTCAACCATTATTAAATCTGATTTGATGTTTCCATTCAATTTGGTATCAAGTATATATTTTTTTCTAATGTTCTTGTCTCGTTTTATATCACCCAACAAAATGTTGTATATTATTTCAGGAGAAACTGCCTTAGCATTTATTCGTTGTGGTTGGATATATGAACTAGATGGTTTGCCAGAAGGTGGTCTGACTGGGATCATACCACCATTCTGACTTCCGTCAGAACCGGTAACACCGGCAGTACTGGTAACACTATTAATTTCACTTATAACATTAAGAATAGTATTTTTAGGGACTACGGATTGGGGATTGGTTGAGTTCGAGTCGACTACACTTGCATTGCCTACAATTACATTATCTGGACAAATGTCTTCTAGACGTTTTTGAAATTCTCTACAATACGCCGAAATAACTATTGCCATTTTTTTTCTCGTTGCATCTCGTACTGAGAATAATTCCATAACCTTTATTGCAACGCTGTTGAAATAGAGTTTATAAATGCTACATTCTTCTGTAGTGATCATACCGATGTTATCAATACTATGAATAACATCAAATGCACCACACTTATCATCTATTGTTCCACGCGACCCTAAATTATTAAAATATTTTTTGATATCGGTGTGGATGTCGACTTTAATAACATCATCCTGGCTTTGTAGAGGGCCCAATATTGTGTGTGGGGTTGTGCTGTCATCTTCAATTAAGTCGATATATTTCTCCACATTATAAATTGCTTTCGATAAGGTTTTGTTTACATCTCCTACGGTTGGTTCTGGTGCTGCTGTAAACTCAAAAGGTGATGAGCGAAATGAATTTATGTCGTTATGTTCCGCCTTCTCCTCCTCTTCTTTTTCCTCTTCCCCCTCTCCAACGGTTGGTTCTGTTGCTGCTGCTATGATTGGGTCTGGTGCTGCTGTCTCTCCTGCTACTGCTGCTTCTGCTACTGCTGCTGCCTGACTGCTGACTGCTGCTGCTACTGCTGCTGCTTTTGCTGCTGATTCGTTGTTGGTGAGTTCCGCTTCTGCTTTTTGTTTTGTTTCTTCTAATATTGATGCCTCTCTAACGAGATTGATGTAGTTGGTGATTTTTTGTCGATTTTCTGAATCGATCTTTTTCAAGCATTCCAAGCGATTCCTTTCTTTATCTCTTAGTTTTGTACATTCATTTATTTTGTATAATCTATTGAGTATAGAATTGATATCATTATTGAAAGCGGTGATCTTATCACCAAAATCTTCTTCTGATAAGAATGGATTGACCATTTCTTCGGCGAATTCTATAACGAGTCCATCCATAATATTATTCTTTTCCTCTAGATAGTCAGTTAAATTGAAGTCGTGCAGATTTTGTAGAGTCCATTTTTTTGATTTTACAAGACTAGCCTTCTTTATTAGTCCGTCTCTCACCTCGTCCGGAGAATCCTTTTTAAAACTTGTAATTGTATGCGTTGCTCCATGCGTGAAAATCGAACTTACACCCACATTTATCGCAAACGCAAGAGCTATTTGATCAAGGGTCAAAAAATACACTTCGGATATTTCATCGACTTCGCCAAAAATGCCAGTGAGCACCCCTGCGGGTGTGGTCTCTAAGATAACCCACTCCATGTTTTTCACATTCAAACACACCAACACTTGAAGCCAATCTCCCGACCGTTTTTGCTGTATTTTATAGTTGAACATTTTCTGAAAATTCTTAGGGTTACTTCTAGTAAATAAAGCCTCTAAAAAATTTTTAATTGTTGTTATGGTGTTTTCATGTTTTGGGTCGTTAATTATGACTTGGTCGGTGCGATCATCACGAATAATTAATGTACACCCTTCACCCTTCGTGTCAGTCAATAATTTAAATTCATAATTCGAAAACCAACTATTCTCAGGCTCAACTTCATACTTTGGGTTTACTGTCAATGGGTCATTAGCAAGTTCGTGCGGAAATTCTTTCGGCCATTTATATGTTGTATTCTGTGGGTCTTGTGGTTTTATAAATTTTAATAACACACCACCATCGTCTTCTGCCAGTTTTGTCTTAAAATTACCTTTTCCTGTCGCTGGATCATTGCGCATTTCTACGCAATCTATTACATATATTATAAATCGTTCATTTTTCCACAAATTTGTCGTGGTCGTTGCGTTTCCATTAGCATCAACGTATATGTTATTCCCGGTTTTCAATAAGGGCCAAAAACTTAATGCTACAGCATCAGTTAACATCGCAGATTTATGCTTGATACCCAAATTGTTCAACAATTCAACTACCTGTGCTGTCTCCTTGGTTTTCTTAGCTGCATTTTCTGGGAGAGCTGGGATATCTTTGTCAATATATTTTCTTCCCATTTTAAATGATTTGCCACGAAAACTGGTAAAGGTTATCGGGGGTTTTCCTGGGGTTTGTCCTGTGATGTCTAAATCGAATTTAATGGGTGGTTCATTGTCTGCATCTTCAGGTTCGGGAAACTTTGCCGGATGAAATTTGTCTATATGTGTTTTTGAATTGGATTCGGTATTCAATTCAATGTTGGTTAAGGATTTTATTTGTCCTCTTAGACAGTCTATTTCGTTTAATATATTACTACCTGTTTTTTCATATGGTATACCAGCATTAATTGCTGTTCTTTTATTGTTCACATTAATGCCCGGCAAAAAACCCATGCTAAAATCATGCTTAAAATCACCCTGGGATGCATCAGGTAAACCAATATAATTATTTTCTATTTGAGAATTTAATGAATCTGTTGACATTTTATTTATTACTATGTATATATTATTACTACTCTTTTTATAATCTTTTCTGGATAAAAAAATGTGCGAATGCACTTGTTTATTCATCCATCTCATCTATCTATCTGTGAAGTGTGACATTTTCCTTCTTTCTTTTTACTTTCTTACTTTATTACCTTTTTACTTTATTACTTTATTACCTTTTTACTTTTTCATATTCATAATGCGTTCAAGACTCTCCTACACCTTGTTTATTACACCTTGTTTATTACACCTTGTTTATTCCCTGTTTCACATTGTAGAACCTATGGCTAAATGTTTTCTTCAATTTCTCCGAAAACACCTCTCCATTTATCTTTCGATGAAATTCTCGCAATCTCAATATCTCTTTCTTTATATCATCTTGATGATTCATACAATACTCATTATATAACTTTATTGGAACCACATCTACTTCCGTCGTGCTCGACGCTTTTGACTTCTCCTTAATCTTATCCATTATATATTCATCTATCTTTCGCAAAAATGCCTTCGTAAATCCCTTGTATTTCTCCTTTTCCTTCGCACTTGCTGTATTTGTATTTGTATTTGTATTTGTGTTTGTATTTGTTTTTGTATTTGTATTTGTATTTGTGTTTGATTGCGACATCTTCCTCTTATAATAAAACTTGGAAGTTTTATACATTTTATCTTTGATATATTCTTCTTCCCATTTACACCCTTCACCACGTAAGCGAAGAATCTCATTTGATACCTTCAAATGAATTTCTTGCGTACTTATCCAACAATTCCACTCTTCTTTATATTTCTTACGCTCATCGAACTGATGAATGCGCGTGAACTCTTGAATATTTTCCATCATTTCTGGTGTGAAATTATAACGGATGGCCTTGATTCGCAATCTCTTTGGTTGTTGTTGCTGTTGTTGTTGTTGCTGTTGTTGGTGTGACATTGTATTCAGGGTTTTATAGTCTATACTCTTTTCTAAAAAAGTTAATCAATTTTTTAGAAGGTCTTTTTACTTTTTTTAACCTATCACATAAATTCCAGCTAAAACCATAATGATTCCAATCAGTTTTTGGAAAGTCATCTTTTCGGAAAATGCCACAAATCCCAACACTAATAATAACGATGTCTCGAAACCCGCCATAATTGTTCGAATCCCTCCAAGAGAATTCTTTGTGCTTATGCTGTAGATCCAAAACATATTACCGACGACGAAACACACACCCGCGATTGCCGCACACAACAACTTCGGCATCATTCTATTACTCAACAAATCTGTGATGTACATTGGGTCACTTATTTGGAATCCTACAATCGATATACACGCGACTAATCCGAATGTCAACGTAAATAATATCCACGTTGTTCTATAATCACTATCTTTGTCGAATGATTTACGCAAAAAATATTGTCCCGCCACGAAAAATACCGTTCCACATAATACACTGTAGACATGACTCATATCATTTTTCATTTATTCATTTTTCATTTATTCATTTTTCATTTATTATAATCATACATTATAATAAATTTTATCGAATTTCTCCTTCAAGAGGGGTCGAACCTCTGACCTCTCGGTTAACAGCCGAACGCTCTACCAACTGAGCTATGAAGGACCTTGTGCTTTCACACAATATTCATTGTTGGATTTTCTTTAAATTTATTTTGTGGGATTATATTTTTTCTTGGGGGTTGTTCTCTTGGGGGTTGTTCTCTTGTTCCTTCGTTAATGTTCATTCGTTAATGTATATGCTATTTGTATATGGAGAGTCCTTTTTATGATGGGGACGGCGTGGGTTCTGGTTCTGGAATTTACAAATTGTATCTGCAAACAATATTGGACACTCGCGATAAAACATACAAGCATATCGTGCTTCTAAATACCATGCCTAAAGGCCCATTGTCTAAAATGGTCAAACATATGTCTTTACCTCAACTCAGTGCTTTCCAATCCTCGATTTCTCAAACAGAATGTGTTTACGCACTTTCGAAATACCCTATTCACGGTTCCGGTGTTTTAGAATATATGACCTCTGACGATATTCCTGCCATTATGGGCTACTTGGAAAAAAACGATTACAAAATATATCCCACACGGAAAAATGTCAATATATTTGACCCTTCCACGATTCTTTTGTTTTCTTATCAAATAAACATATAAACATATAAATAAGCATCGGTATATACATTATGACTTCTCTCGTTTATACTGCTGTTTTACTGTACTCGGTATATAATGTTTGTATAGACTCTTACGGATTTCTGGGGTCCAGCTTTCTTGTGTCAAGCTTTCTTATGCCAAGCTTTCGCGGACCAAGCTTTCTTATGCCAAGCATTCGCGTTTCAAGGTCAAGGTTCTTAGAAATGCGTGCCAAGAAAAACGCTATCGGAATATCACCAGGCAACGGGAATATTTACTACCCTCGAGGAGAAAATCAAAAACAATATGTCGACCTCTTGGAAAACTCAAACACAACTATTGTTGTTGGAACGGGGCCTGCTGGATGCGGCAAAACTCTATTTGCCTGTAGTGCGGCGATTAACGCATTACGATGTGGGAATGTCGACCGAATTGTTATTACACGACCTATCATTTCTGTCGATGACGAGGAAATGGGCTTTTTACCTGGGTCTCTTGTCCAGAAAATGGACCCGTGGACCCGACCCATTTTCGACGTATTCGGGGAGTTTTACTCCAAAACACAATTACAATCGATGGTGCAAAATGGGGTCATTGAAATTTCGCCGCTTGCCTATATGCGGGGACGAACCTTCAAACGTGCCTTCATTATTGCTGACGAAATGCAGAACTCGTCTCCCAATCAAATGCTTATGATGCTTACGCGAATTGGGGACCGGTCGAAATTGGTCGTTACCGGCGACGAACTTCAAAGCGACCGGTCTGGGATGAATGGACTCGGTGATCTAATTGTCAAACTTCGAGACACCTCACTCTATACAACTTGCGAAACCATACGAATGGTTTGTTTAGGAAATGCCGATGTTCAACGAAACCCTGTTGTCAAACAAATTCTTGATATTTATCAACCGACTACGAAAGTTCCTGCGAAAGTAGAGGCGAAACCTGCTGCGAAAACTGTTGTGAAAACTGTTGTGAAACCTGCTGCGAAAAATGTAGTGAAAAATGTTGTGAAAGCTTTTACGCAAAATGCTGCGAAAGCAGAGGCGAAAAATGTTGTGAATGTTGCGGACAACGACGCCGCACTAATTCCTAAACAACATATACGACCCACTATTTTTGACAATTAGTTGGATGTTTGTTGAATGTTTGTTGGATGTTTGTTGGATGTTTGGTTTTTGTAGTTTTATTAGTATTTTATAGTTTTTACTAATTAAAAAATTGATTCCCTTTTTTGTGTAATTTGTAGAAGCATAAATCCCCCAAATCAATATCCAATTTATCGAAATGTCGTCTTCTACTTACTGTAATACTTGCTTCAAAGCCGGAAAATCGCAAAAGGAATATACCAGCCATAATACAAAAGAAAAAAGAGGACATAACGTGGTAGTTGTCTGCCCTGTCATTCTCCAAACAGAATGCAGAGCTTGTCATAAAATGGGCCACTGGGCAAGTCCCAAGTTTTGCCCGTTGCTAAAACAACGAGAAAGACAAAATAAATATCAAACAAATAAATATCAAACAAATAAATATCAAACAAATAAATATCAAACAAATAATCACTCAGAGCTTAATAACAAACCCTCAAACACTGTGAAAGAGGTGAAAAATACGAGAAATACGAATATGTTTGCGGCTTTGAATGACTCCGACGAGTTAGAGCGTAAAGAAGAGCTTGTCGTGCCAATTGTCAAACAAAAGCCTTTTGTTACACCTATCAAGGGATTCTCTTATGCGTCAATGGCCACCGTATCTACTGATGAGGTGTATACACCCACAATATATAGCAATAGTGACAGTGCGAATCTCCTCGTGAAACCACGAGTCCTCGATCTTACACCAGCACACAAAAGAAACTGGGCTGATGCTTGTGATAGCGATGATGAGGATGAACTCGACTACTCGGCGTTCGATTCCAGAAGTGATGATGGTGACTGGCGAGTGTGTTAGGTTTTCGTAGTTAGGTTTCATAGTTAGGTTTTCGTAGTTAGGTTTTCGTAATACTTTTTTTTACAATTATACCCGTTTTATACCGGTGATGATATATATATTATTTGTATTTCAAACAATATAAATAGTAATAATGATTACTAAATGAATCCTGTCATTCATTTTTACGGGTTTCATTTTTGCTTTTGGTTTTTTGGGGTTTGGATATTGGATATTGGGTTTTTGATATTGGTCTTATGGTCTAGGGGTTATGACTGCGGACTTTGAATCCGCCAGCCTGGGTTCGATTCCCAGTAGGACCTTGTGTATGTTTTAATACATAATTTATATTATATATTAAATTTGTTTAGTTGTTTGTAGTTAAAGTCTTGGTAAACCTCTTGGGAGACCATGTCCGTAAAAAAGCATGTAGATCAAAGCAATTGCTCCAATCAAGATACTTCTCTTCTCAGCAACAGCTGGCGATTGCTTCAATAAGAAGATCATAAGAACGTACAAAAGAACACCTAGAATCAAGGCGTGCAACAAATGGGTTAATCCGCGCTCCATATCTATATATATATCCTTTAGAGATTTTTTATTCCAAACTTTTCAGTATATTCATTTTTGATATAACAACCATACCCAACCCGTCCCATTTCCTCCACTATTTCCGGCGGTTTGGTTAGCACCTCCATTTCCACCATAATTATCATAATCATATACATTAGCATTATTTCCAGTGACACTACTACCTACACCACCTGAGACTGTTGAATTGTTACCTGGGGTACCACTGAATTGTTCTGTGTTGTTTCGACCACCATTACCTCCACTACCACCACCACCACCAGTAGCTGATACAACAGTACTATTAGATAACTTCACGTAAGAGGGATAACCTGCTTCTCCAGTATATCCATTTTGTCCTCCTCTTTTTCTCCCGTTAGGGGTATTAGAGTCGTTTCCCCGAGCACCACCATTACCGCCTCTTCCTATACCATATGATATATTATTGTAACTATTAATTTCGTCCCCCCTACTCCATGCATATCCACCATATCCACCAGGATTACCTGGACCAGCACCATTACGGTTGGAACCATTCCAACCAAGTCCACCACCTCCGCCTCCTCCGCCTCCTCCACCATACACTAAAGCTGACATATGCTTGAATTTTCTTTTTGTAGTAGTTAGGTCTATGTTGCCAGCTCCAGATAGAGAAATTTGATATCCCCTATAGTAAGGGCCTATATCCGTACCGTTATACTTATATCCAAAATCAAAGCATTTAGCTACATTTTTATTGGCACTCCAGCCATTAGGAAAATTTTTAAAATCTTGCCTATTTCCAGCACCGGCACCAGCGATTAAATCGGTTATATCTATGTTGTCTACGAAATACTTATTTTCTTCTGTCATATAATGAATATATAGAATAAATTTATATTTATATAACTGTTGAGAGATATATGGAAAACTACTATGAATTTGATTTGGAGTTGTTAGAATACTTGAAAAGTGAACAATATCATTTCAATAAAGGATATTTATTGAATACTCAATTAGAGACATTCGATACATTGGAAAAATACATATTTGATACAGCTTCATTTCATTTGTCCCGTCCTTCACAAGATATTTCGGGTAATGTCGAAGAATATTTTGTAGAATTTTGGATTAAAGAAACACCTAATTTAAATAATCTTCACGTTGATTGCGACGAGCACTGTCAAAACAATGATATCACACTATATCCATCTATTTCAGTGATCAGCTATTTCAATAATCACTTATATCCTACTTTATTCACAAATGTGGACCACGAAGATTATATGTATAAATCATTCGAAAGAGAAAATAACTTGAAACTTGTTTTCCCAAGAAAAAATACTCAAATATCATTCGATAGTAGTAAATACCACGGAGAAATAAAATTAAACGACATATCTGATTCAGATGATACACAAGAAAGGATTATCATAGCAATGAATATATGGAAAAATAAACCTTCTAATATTGATTTTTATAAATCGAACACCGACATGATTAATAGAAAGTATAATAAACACGAACAATTATTAAATCTGGTTAAAATTAATGAAAAATATACGATAGATGCTGATAAACAATTCTCAGAAACACTTTTTGACGAATTGCTTTTCAAAGAAACTCATTCATTATCTTTATTATTTAAAGAACAAATACAACATTGTTTAATGAATGATATGTATAATATTGTGATTCAAGACAGTTCTATCCATATGAATAATGAATCTTTCTTGCAAGCGGTTTGTATAATGGATGATCTAAAAAATATTGCTTCTGATGATATCAAAGTAAATAATCGATTTCTACAACGGTTTATATATGAGAAATTCTTTTCCACAGAAACTTGTGAATGGATTATTTTTGAAGCAAATGAAACTGGTCACACAAATGGATGGAATTTATTCAGACATCAACACTATCCTACAATCGATATACCTTTGCAAATTATTAATCCAGTATTTAAATTTTGTGCGTTTGCGTTTTTGAATCTATTCAAACAGACATTTAAATCATACTGTATACCGGAAAAATATACACCCAATATTAAAGACATGTTTATAATTAAGTACGATGTAACAACACAAAAATCATTGAACACACACAAGGACGGGACACATCTATCATTTAATATAATGCTTAGTGATATTCATGATTATGAATCCGGTGGTACATATTTTGATGATGGATTGAGTTATTACTTGAATCGCGGTGACGTGTTAGTCCATTCGGGTTATATTAACCATGGTAGTTATAATATTACCAAAGGTGTTCGTTATATTTTGGTCGTTTTTTTTGATATTATTGAGCGATAATTTGTTTTACTTCGTTATTACTGGTATAAATTATAAGATTTAATATATTTAGATAAATGGTTTTATAATCGTATATGGAATACACTTTTATTGATGAAAATATTGGTAAAACAAATGAATATTGTTCATATATTCATATAAATAATACATCATTATCTATTCCGTTATGTAATGAAATTATTAAACGATTTGAAACAGATAAAGATAAGTACGATGGTATTTCAGGAGGATTTCTTGATAAGGATAGGAAACATACCATGGATTTGGTAATACCTGACAATGAAGAATGGATTAAGATCAAAAGAGCTATTCATAAAGAATTAATCACGAACCTCGATTGTTTTTTGGATAATCTGAATGAAAAATTCAAGGATTCCAATTTAAACATTCCGTCTAAGTTAAAGTACAAGTTCTTTAAAGGATTGCGTCAGTCATCTATACCTACATTCATGATTCAGCGATATACTAAAAACATTGGTAAATTTGTTTATCACGATGACTCGCTTATTGAGGTGGAAAATAACCAAACGCGAATTATTACATTTTTATGGTATTTGAATGATATTGACGAAGGTGGTGAAACGGTATTTTCTGATAAATTCGCAATTAAACCCACACGTGGAAAATTGGTATTGTTTCCAGCTAGTTGGTCTTATCCACACTGTGGTAAGGTTCCTTTGTCTGACGATAAATATATTATCACCGGTTGGGTTTATATGCCACTATAATCACCACATATAGAATATTACTGTGGGAGGGTTTCTCCGAGGGTTTCTTCGGATGGTTTCTTCGGATGGTTTCTTCGAGGGTTTCTTCGGAGGGTTTCTCTGGAGGGTTTCTTCGGAGGGTTTCTTCGGATGGTTTCTTCGAGGGCTTTCTTCGAGGGTTTCTTCGAGGGTTTCTCTGGAGGGTTTCTCTGGAGGGTTTCGCTTGAGGGTTTCTCTGGATGGTTTCTCTGGATGGTTTCTCTGGAGGGTTTTTCTGGAGGGTTTCTCTGGCGGGTTTCTCTGGAGGGTTTCTCTGGAGGGTTTGTTCGGAGGGTTTCTTCGGAGGGTTTTCGCTGAATGGTTTCTCTGGAGGGTTTTCGCTGGAGGGTTTCTTCGGCGGGTTTTCTCTGGAGGGTTTTCGCTGGAGGGTTTCTCTGGAGAGGGCGAAGATATGTCCTATGGCACTTTGAATAAATAGATACTATACCCGCCGGGATTTGTTTGCGACCATTCTCCATACTTTTTGGATTATGTTAATATTATAGTAATCGAGAAATGAGTGGGATATTGATTTATGAGTAATGAATTATTATGCCTCTACGCGAACCTTCACACATAGTTCCGTTGTAAGGTTTCACGCAAAGTTCCGTTGTAAGGTCTCACGCAAAGTTCCGTTGTAAGGTCTCACGCAAAGTTCCGTTGTAAGGTCTCACACACAGTTCCGTTGTAAGGTCTCACGCAAAGTTCCGTTGTAAGGTCCCACGCAAAGTTCCGTTGTAATGTTCCACGCAAAGTTCCGTTGTAAGGTCTCACACAAAGTTTCGTTGTAATGTCTTGTGTAAGGTCTCTTATGAGGTCTTGTGTAAGGTCTTGTGTATAATTCTCAGAAAGATAGTAGATGATAGACAAAAATCAATAATTAATGAGTGACAAAAAGCAATTCTTAACACAAAAATAAATATTGTACATCAGGAGAGGTTTGGAGAGAGGTTTCACTGTATCCTCAAACATAATATTTGAAGGTTGTGAGGTCTGGGATAAGGTCCTGTGTAAGGTTCCACGTGAGGTCCTATGTAAGGTTCCACGTAAGGTCTGGGGCGAGGTCCTGTGTGAGGTCCTGTGTAAGGTTCCACGTGAGGTCTGGGGCGAGGTCCTATGTAAGGTCTGGGGCGAGGTCCCCTGTAAGGTCTTGCGTGAGGTCCCCTGTAAGGTCTGGGGCGAGGTCCTGTGTAAGGTCCTGCGTGAGGTCCTGCGTGAGGTCCCGTGTGAGGTCTGGGGCGAGGTTCCTTGTAAGGTCCTGTGTAAGGTTCCGCGTAAGGTCTGGGATAAGGTTCCCTGTAAGGTCCTGTGTGAGGTCCTGTGTGAGGTCCTGTGTAAGGTCCTGTGTGAGGTCCTGTGTAAGGTCTTGCGTGAAGGTCGTATATGATACTATAATATGATATACGCTAATCGAGAAATGAGTGAGATATCGAGAAATGAGTGGGATATATAGAAATGAGTAGGATATATAGAAACAGGTAGCATACATATGATTGAGTGCTTTACATAGATGTGTATGAGTTATTTACGATTAAGGTAGCTTGAAAACCTTTGTGTAATAAGCCCAGAAGAATATTCCCACGAAGCATTTGGAGAATAGATCCAACACATTATATCCCACGTTTCTTGTCACACTATCGAAGAAGTAGAAGACTCCGTAGAGAGCCCATAAGAATACAAACAAGGAATACAACAGGAAATTATCGTTGTTGGAACGTCCCTTGATGTAGTTTTGGTAAATATAGTAGTACATTCCGGCGAAAGCCACGAATCCGAGCCCGTTGGAGGTGGTTCTGTCCATCAATCCGAGTTCTCCTACATAACCGAATCCCAACATCGCATAATTGAGAACCAAAATAACCAAATATTTGGAGAAACTGAAGGCGCCTTCTTTGTTGTTGAATAGGAATGCAAGGACGAGGACGAGCAACATAATTGGCGTAGTTATGGCCCAGTCGACATAACGAGTTTCGTTTATTTTCTTGTAATCGATTGTTGTATCGAGTTCTTGGACGAATTTCCCGTAGAAAAACGCGGCGATCACGGAAATGCACGTCTCTAAATTGAGGATATTTCGGACTTTCTCCTCTTTGGTTCTCAAAGATTCAATAAAAGTGATAGTTCCTGTAGTTATTAAAAACACATAAGTGATGTAGAATGTATTCTTTATGAGGTCTTCTTTGGAAACCGTCATGTCTATTATATATATGTATATATAAAGAAATTTTGGTATATAGTGTATGAGATTTTACGCGATTTTATTAGCTTTGATATCAAACACATATGCTTTATTGAATCATCATTGGTATGTGATCGGGCACAAAACCGAATTTCATCCCAACATTCCGAAGAAAATTACCATCGATAACACACCGATTTCTATTTGGCGGGATAAAAACAATCACTTTGCGGGAGTGAGCGATGTTTGTCCCCACCGCGGTGTGTCTTTGGCGAAAGGTCGCGTGGACCCTCATACAAATTGTATTGTGTGTCCTTACCATACCTTCAAGTACAATAAAAAGGGGCGACTTTCGCAAACCCCCGGGCAAGATAAACTGCGAACCGCGGGCACATTTAATTTGAAAACCGACACACCTTATTATAAGGTTTCTTGTGTGAAGGATTGGGTGTATTTATACAATCGGCCATTGTTTGAGATTTATCCCGCGAACCCTCCAACATCCAGCGATATTTGGTTGGAACCCGAGGCGATGGACCCTTCTTTCAAATGTATTTATTTGGAGCAAACCTTCAATATTGACGCGCGAACTGTGACTGAAAACTCTCTCGATATTTTGCACATTTCCGAGGTGCATACATTCGGCAATAAGGAAAACCCTCTCCCCATATCCTCTCATTCCGAACGGATCAGCGAGAAACATTTGAAAACTACGTATACATACGAAACCTCCAAAACCGCGCTGCCGTATTCTGTGTATGGTATCAAACACCTTACTATTGAGAACGAGTATATATTACCGCACTATACTGTGGCGCGCGTTCATTTCGGCGAGTTTACAAATACCATTGTCACTTCCGCGCTACCCATTTCGAAAAATCAAACAAAATTATTCATCAAGGCATATCGGAATAATTGGGTATACGGTTTACCTCCTATTGATTTTGTGTTTGATCAGTTGTATTTGTATTTGATGAAAAAAACTATATTGGAAGACAAGAACGTGATTGACCATATTTATTTCCAACACCGCGATGGTAATTATATCACCAAATACGACGAACTCATAAAAATGTATCGCGATGACTATTCTACATTCATAGAGTGATTTTTGTGGGGGGATTTAGGATGAGTCGCCACAATAATTTTGTTTGTATATATATATATATATATGCCTCCACGCAAAGGTTCTCGATTAACTGCAAAGCGCAAGCCCAAAGCAGAGCCATCGCCATGGGTTAAACACGTACGACGGTGTATGAAGAAACGTAATCTAACATATCGACAGGCAGTACTTGATACTGAATGTCGTAAAGAATATTATTCCAAGAAATAGTGAAATAAAAAATATATATGTAAACAACACTAACAAACCTAGCTACTATCTAACTAAACAAACAAATCTATCGCTTCAAAAATCACACTCTCGTCCATTATCTTGTGTCTCGCGCAAATCTCTCGCACTTTCTTTTCGCGGAGACGTTCGCTTTTAAGTCTCGACAGTTCATTTTCCAAGTCGGTCAATATCATATCGACATCTTGGTCAGTTGGAGACACTTCCGCGTCAAAATCATTTCGTAAATTCATATTCATATTCAGTTTCAGAGGGTTTATGCTTACTTATTTTGGGGGAAAAAGGGAATCAATTTTTTAATTAGAGAGAATTTTTATATATTACTCGACAATGTTGTTATTATCAACCTGCCAGGTTGTTTGTGTGGACTCATACACAATAATATATGGAATTCACCATTCTCCATATATTATGCTAATCGAGAAATGAGTGGGATATCTATTTATGAGGTTTATAGCAAGGTTTCGCGTGAGGTTTCGCGTGAGGTTTTGTGTCAGGTCTATCGCAAGGTTTCGCGTGAGGTTTTGTGTGAGGTTTTGTGTGAGGTTTCGCGCGAGGTCTCACGCGAGGTTTCACGCGGGAGGTTCTCAAACACTATCTGGGTTCTCGAATCTCTCAAAATATTTTGTGTGTAGGAATTCAAGAATTTTATTTCGGGATTATTATTTTCTATTTTTTCATACAAATTTTATTTTAGAATTTGAGAACCTAATTATGTAGTCGAGAACCTTGGACTATATATTTTTATAGAGTTTATTTGTAGGATCATACACAATAATATGTGGAATTGCGCATATTCCATATATTATGCTAATTGAGTATTGATAGGGGGAATATTCATTTATGAGGTTTATCGCAAGGTTTCACGCGAGGTTTATAGCAAGGTCTCACGTAAGGTTTCACGCGAGGTTTATAGCAAGGTTTCTCGTGGAAGGTTCTCGAATCTCTCAAAATATTTTGTGTGTAGGAATTCAAGAATTTTATTTCGGGATTATTATTTTCTATTTTTTTCACACAAATTTATTTTTAGAATTCGAGAACCTTGAAACATAGTTTTATTTGTAGGATCATACACAATTATATTTTTAACTCTCTTGTTTTGTCAGATAAATTGTAAGGTTTATAGCGAGGTTTATCGCGAGGTTTATAGCAAGGGTTATCGCAAGGTTTATCGCGAGGTTTATAGCAAGGGTTATCGCAAGGTTGAAAAAAAGGTTTATCGCGAGGTTGAAAAAAAGGTTTATAGCAAGGTTTATCGCGGAAGGTTCTCGAATCTCTCAAAATATTTTGTGTGTAGGAATACAATCTTTTTTTTTCAGGGATTTTATTTTTATTTTTTTCATACAAAATTTATTTTAGTATTTGAGAACCTAATTATGTAGTCGAGAACCTTGAACTATATTTTTATAGAATTTTATTTGTAGGATCATACACAATAATATATGGAATTTACCATTATCCATATATTATGCTAATCGAGAAATGAGTGGGATATCTATTTATGAGTTATATACCACGCAAGGTTTTGTCGGAGGTTTCGCGTAAGGTTTATAGCAAGGTTTTGTCGGAGGTTTCACGCGAGGTTTTGTCTAAGGTCTCACGCGACATTTTTCGTGGAGGGTTCTCAAACACTATCTGGGTTCTCAAATATCTCAAATATTTTGTGTGTAGAATATCGCATTATTTTTTCAGGGATTTTATTTTCTACTTTTTTATACAAATTTTATTTTAGTATTCGAGAACCTTCAACTATATTTTTATAGAGTTTATCTGCACGATCATACACAATAATATATATGAAATCTACTATTATCCATATATTATGCTAATCGAGAAATGAGTGGGATATCTATTTATGAGGTATATACCACGCGAGGTTTATAGCGAGGTTTATAGCAAGGTTTATAGCAAGGTTTATAGCAAGGTTTTGTCGGAGGTTTCACGCAAGGTTTCACGCGAGGTCTTTCGCGAATGGTTCTCGAATCTCTCAAAATATTTTGTGTGTAGAATATCGCATTATTTTTTCAGGGATTTTATTTTCTATTTTTTTATACAAATTTTATTTTAATATTCGAGAACCTTCAACTATATTTTTATAGAGTTTATCGGCAGGATCATACACAATAATATATGAAATCTACTATTATCCATATATTATGCTAATCGAGAAATGAGTGGGATATCTATTTATGAGGTATATACCACGTAAGGTTTCACGCGAGGTTTATAGCAAGGTTTCACGCGAGGTTTATAGCAAGGTTTCACGCGAGGTTTATAGCAAGGTTTCACGCGAGGTTTATAGCAAGGTTTATAGCGAGGTTTCACGCGAGGTTTATAGCGAGGTTTCACGCGAGGTTTTGTCGGAGGTTTCACGTAAGGTTTATAGCAAGGTTTATAGCAAGGTCTCACGTAAGGTTTCACGCGAGGTTTATAGCGAGGTTTATAGCGAGGTTTCACGCGAGGTTTATAGCAAGGTTTATAGCGAGGTTTATAGCGAGGTTTCACGCGAGGTTTCACGTAAGGTTTTGTCGGAGGTTTCACGTAAGGTTTCACGCGAGGTTTATAGCGAGGTTTATAGCGAGGTTTCACGCGAGGTTTCACGTAAGGTTTCACGTAAGGTTTCACGCAAGGTTTCACGCGAGGTTTATAGCAAGGTTTATAGCAAGGTTTATAGCAAGGTTTATAGCGAGGTTTCACGTAAGGTTTTGTCGGAGGTTTCACGTAAGGTTTATAGCGAGGTTTATAGCGAGGTTTATAGCGAGGTTTCACGTAAGGTTTTGTCGGAGGTTTCACGTAAGGTTTATAGCGAGGTTTATAGCGAGGTTTATAGCAAGGGATCACGCGAGGTTTATAGCAACACCTAACGCAACACCTAGAGCTAACACACTAACTACTCTAACACAAACGAAACACATTCGTATAATCTACACTTAATTCACACACGAAACCTACACTTAATTCACACACGAAACCTACACCGAAACCTAAAAACAAAACATCACACAACAACAACGCACTTAAATATCTTCTATTTATATTCATACCATTATTACAGTTACAACAATAGCTCATTCTTTTTTATTAAAATAGACTTTGATTCCATCGTGTCTGGTTCTTCCACTGTTTCTTCTACTGGTTCTTCCACTGGTTCTTCCATTGTTTCATTATTATCATATTCATTGATGTCTTCTTCATTTTTCAGGTTCTCCATATTTGGTGTGTCTGATGTGTCTTCTACGCGGTGAATTTCGATATTATTCTTTTTCAAATACTCTTCTTTGTCCAAAATACTATCCATCGTATTTTCGAAATTCTCATACGAAATCAAAAAATTACCACCTTTATTTGAAATACTCATCGATATATTATAAAGGATATTATTGAAACAACTATATTTCTAAATTATTTGTGAGAACATCCATAAAAAATTGATTTAAAAAAACAAATTATACAATATACTATATATCTACTATATTGTATCAATAATGGTAAAGAATACTTCAGGCGGCAGCAAACATAAGTCTTATGCTCGTAAGAGAACAAATGATACACAAAATACCAGAATACGATTATCCACGTGCGATGACGAACAATACGCGTGTGTAACCAAGATGAATGGGAATAACTGTAATTTAACCACTGTCAAAGGTCTCGACCTGCTGGGACATATTCGAGGCAAGATGACGGGAAGAAATCGTAGAAGCTGCAACATATCCAAAGGAACTATCGTTCTTATTGGACTACGCGAATGGGAAAAAATACCGAAAAATTGTGATGTCTTGGAAGTATATGGACCAGCAGAAGTGGAACAGTTGAAAATAATTCCGAAAGTTGAATTCAATAATCTAAGACCAATAATCGATTCCACCAATACGGTTTCCGCGGAATCATCTTCTATGAACAACGATATAGAGTTCACCACAAACGAAGAATTCATTGATAATACTCTTCCCACCGTCCAAGAAGAAACATTCGTCGTCGATGAATCTGGAGAACAAATCGATTTTGATGATATCTAACATTATACCAAATATTTTGGAGTCTTGTATTGTTATTATTGTTGTTTATGCTAATAATTGTAGTCGTACTTTCCTTTTGATATTGTCTTCGCATTCAAATATGAATAATTTGAAATTATATGTATGATATTCATCCAAACTTTGTGTGTTATTCAACTGAAATAACATATTAAGCGCTTCAATAAACACCATATAACAGAACACGTTTTGATACTTATTTTTTTTATCAAACACCACACCACTATATTCATTCTGAAGTATATGAGGTTCCCGTTCAATCTTCTCCAGTATGGTGCAGTTATTTTGTATCTTCCGCGTCTCCTTCATAGTTTCATTTACATACGGTATTTTATACAACCATTTTTGACAAAATGTATCGGCACTTTCTGAAAGTTTTTCCTGCATTCCGAATTCTCTCCTCCCCAAGTGGGTCAAGAATAATATTTGATTCACAATATCCACAATTCTCCTTATCGGGCTGGTAATGTGGCAATAATTTGTCACATCCATTAGTGCGTGCGACAAATTATCATTAAACGATTCATAATTGCTCGATACATTCTTCCAGTTTTTTATTACTCTTGACGAAGTTTCGGAAAATCCTTGCGGGATATCTCTCTCTCCTTTTACAGCCAATGTCTTGTATATACCCACCCTATATTTAGACAAACAATCCCCACATATCATATTCATTTTCATCATCCAATAAGCAACCAAATCATGACTATTCCGGATTGATTCGTCTAATTTGTGGGATACATCAAATAACATTCTATACGATTCATTCGCCAACAGGGATTCTTCCTCATAAACATAATTGGATTTTACAACAATCGATTTATTTCTAAATTCAAAGTTTCGTATCTTTCCAATATCCATATCGACAAAAGCATCCATCGTCATCACACACCGTTCCGCATTTTGGACCAAACTACAATAATTTTGAGAAAGGCTCGATGGAAGCATATGGCGAGGATGGTCGGGAAGATATATGGTGGAGGCTCTATTGGTTACGTGCTCCCATAGTTCCAAGTATTCCAGGACAACCGCAACATTAGCAATATGAACGGATATTTTGTATATTTTGTTGGAAGTTTTCGTTATGGAAAATGCATCATCGAAATCAGTTGTATTCGGTGGATCGATTGTAAAAGCATAATCTGATGAAAAGTCTTGCACATTGTATTTTCGTTTCATACGCCGTGTGTCTATTGTATCGGCCATTTTGGTTGATATTTGTTTGCTGAAGTCTCGCATAGAAACAAATAAATTTTTACAATAGACCTGATATTCATAATAAACACTCGTGGTTCCTACATCTCCCAGCACCTCAGTTAAAATACCGTGGGGGTGCTTCGCACTGATTTCCCATTCCGAGTATTTAAACAACACAAACCTATTTTGGATTGATTTGGAAAACCCGTGTTTTACTTCATATGGTATTAAAAACGCAGGATACTCATTATTATCGGGGATGCATTTATACAACAATCTCTTCTGATTTTTTGTGCGACCATATGTCCTTCCATCCGCGATGACTAATACACCAGCAATATATTTAGCCGTCCTTACAGGAGACTCCAATATGCGCATTTCTCCCTTGGAATCCACAAGAAACACATCTTGCGAAAACAACTTCTTCTCAGTGGGGTCTATGTCTATATCTGCGTGACTTAACACACAATTCGTATTCACACCCCTATATTCATATGTTTGATATTTTTTATCAAAGACTGAAATTCTATACTGTTGATTGGTTTCCATCGTGATTGTTATATTGTATTTATAGAGAGATATTTTTGTTTCAATTTTTCGAGAAACATAATAAACACAATTCAATATAGAATATAACGACCTTCATATGTCCAAATTCGATAAATTAAACAAGTTCAAACAAAAATTCCAAGTCAAAGAAATACGGCTTTCACCATCCGCAAAATATTTGGTAATTGTCGAATCTCCCTCCAAATGTAAAAAAATCGAGTCCTATTTAGGCGTTGAATATGCCTGTATTGCAAGTATCGGACATCTCAGAAAAATAGACGGACTGAAATCTATCGATACTAAAAATAATCACTCCATTACATTTTCTTTGATGAACGATAAAAAAGCCCACATCAAAGAAATGGAAAAAGCATTGAAACTATTTCCAAAAGAAAACGTGTTCTTAGCAACAGACGATGACCGCGAAGGGGAAGCCATCGCGTGGCACATCTGTGAAATCTTCCACTTGGATATAAAAACCACCAAGCGAATTATTTTCCACGAAATCACCCAATCCGCCGTCCTGTACGCCGTTCAAAATCCCACCACGATAAATATGGATTTGGTCACCAGCCAACAAGCCAGACAAGTAGTGGACCTTTATGTGGGATTTAAAATTTCACCAGTTCTATGGAAATACCTCTTTCATAACAAAGAACAATCACTCTCCGCGGGAAGATGTCAAACACCAGCATTAAGACTCGTGTATGATAATCATAAAACTTATCAAAACGCACCCATAGAATTTGTCTACAAAACACGCGCATCCTTTTCCCCCAAAAATATTGTGTTTCAATTATCCAAAGATTTTGCAAAAGAGGAAGAAATGGAACTATTTTTAAAATTATCGTGGGGGTTCGATTATACATTATCTGTTTGTTCACCCAAAGAAAGTGTCAACACACGTCCAAAACCTTTCAATACATCCCGGTTATTACAGACTGCATCTTCTACACTGAATATGTCGCCAAAAGAGACGATGTCATTATGTCAGACCCTCTATCAAGAAGGTTTGATAACATATATGCGAACCGACAGTATGAAATACGCGCGCCCCTTCATAGACAAGGCGACAAAATTCATACAAAAGAAATTCGGGGAAAAATATTTAGGACCGGTCGAACCGATTGAATTGAAGGACAGCAAAGACCCACACGAGGCCATACGAATCATTAACCTGGAACAAAACGAAATTAAAAGTGATAACCGTCGATTGTGTAGTTTGTACGGGTTGATTTGGAAAAATACTATTCAAAGTATTATGTGTGACTATATCAGCATTAATACCGAAGTGAGAATAACTGCCCCGCAAGAATTACATTATAGTCATATCGTGGAAGTTCCAAAAGTTTTAGGATGGAAAAAATTATCGGAAAAAGAGGACATCACACAAGACCAAAATAGTGGGAATGGTTTGCTGCTGTATTTGAACTCATTGGCTTCCAAATGTTTGGAGATGCAAAAAATAGAGTGTAATGTGAGTCTCAAACAGAAACATTTACACTATTGTGAAGCAGGGCTAATAAAACAATTGGAAAAAATGGGGATCGGTCGCCCATCGACATTTGCCAATTTAGTGGAAACAATTAAAGATCGAAATTACATTGTCAAACGGGATGTGGAAGGAGTTCCGTGTAACGTCAAAGAGTATATATTAAACAGTGATAATGAACTGGAAATTTCCGAGACAGAAAAGGTATTCTGCGGTGAAAAAAACAAATTAGTTATCGAACCTTTAGGAATATTATGTGTGGAATTTTTGATGAAATATTTCAATAGTTTATTTTCGTATGACTATACTGAACAAATGGAAATCGAACTGGACACCATTTGCGAAAATAACAACAAATATGTAGAGGTATGTAATGGGTGTAATACCACCATAATGACACATATGGATCCCATCAAAAAATTAAACAAAGAATCATTCAAAATCGACGATGATTATGAATTGGTGTATGAAAAATATGGACCCGTATTGAGAAAGAAGGAAGACGACGGAAACTTTTCATACCTATCGGTGAAACGGGAAATGCGATTGGATATATATAAATTAAAATCAGGAGACTACACTTTAGAAGATTTGGTGGAAACACAAGAACGCCATATGGGGCAGTACGAAGACAAAGACTGTGTGCTGAAAATGGGGAAATTTGGAATGTATTTACTGTGGGGGGACACAAGTATAAACCTAAGCAATGAAACAATTACAATTGATAAAATGGCGTTGGAAGATGTTCACGAAAAAATTAGAGAAAAAGTAGAAAAGAATCAATCCGCAAATATACTACGAGAAATAAATGATGATATATCTATTCGACGGGGTAAATACGGCGCATATATATTTTATAAGCCAGCGCGGAATAATAAACCCCAATTTTTCAATTTGAAGAAATTCTCGAAACACTACGCAACGTGTGAAAAACAGGAGTTGATAGATTGGATTGAAAAAACATACTTGAAGAAGAAATGATGAAGTCCCTACAAATAAAAATGTTATATTTTATTATAATCACATAAACTATAATGAGCGACCCAGATTTGTCAATGGATTTTTCAGACATTGGATACACCGGAATAGTAAAATACAGTATTTTAATCGTATTATACTTCTTCTCATTCATTTACATTTATAAAACGAGTTCTCAGTTTTTATTTTACATTTGTTTGTTTATATTGAACTTCTTCTTGGTGGCTTTCATTTTGAATGACATATATTCAAACAAAGAAATTATGAATAGTCTCATGCAGAGAAGTAATTCGTCGATATATCGTTTTGCCTTTTACATAATGTTATTGGGGGGAATCGGACAATTTATCGCGCTTTTGATTTCGCTTATTGTATTCAGTTATGCAACACACCAAGTAAAAGACGCAAAGAAATACAACGTAATATCCGATTTCAAAGACGTATTATTTAATTTCAAAACGGCCATTGCGTGCTCCACATTTTTCATTGGTCTATCCGCATTTTTTACGGTTTTCATCAACTCTCCTGAAAACTATAAAGAATTATTGAAGAAAATAGTATTTGTAGGATTATCCGTCGGTATTCTCGGCTTAGTCGGTTACGAAATAGCCCTGGTCGTCCAATTTTTCAAGGTAAAAAAGAGAAAACTCAAGTTATATAATATTATTGAATGAAAAATGTATAAATAAATTTCGTGTGAAAATAGTATTGTAGTATGAAATATTATGAAACTAATTTTGAAGAATATATATATTCCGTGGAAAAACAGAATATACATAAAGAATTGGTTCCCATTGTAGAGCAGTTTCCTAACGAAATCGAACAATTCGACAATATGATTGCGTATGGCCCTTCAGGTGTGGGGAAATATTCACAAGTTCTCCATCTTCTAAAAAAATATAGTCCTACAAAAATGAAATATCAGAATTCTATCATCATTGAAAATGACAAGAAAAGATACAGCTACAATATCAGCGACATACACTATGAAGTCGATATGGCATTATTGGGATGTAACTCGAAAGTTTTGTGGCACAGTATTTATCAGAATATCATCGATGTCGTCTCTTTAAAACCACGGAAAGTGGGAATCATAGTATGCAAAAATTTCCATTTAGTTCACGGAGAACTTCTCGAAATATTTTACAGCTACATCCAACAATATAACAATCCATACCTCTCTATTAAAATCAAATTTATTCTAATCACAGAAAATATTGGATTCTTACCAGAAAATATTTTGAATATTTGCTACACACTTCCTGTAAGAAGACCCTCGCGGGATGACTTGAAAGAAATTTACAAACACACGGATACTCCCAAAAAGGATATCGAATTTTTGGAGAAAGTAAGCGATTACAAAACGGTTCTAACAGATAATACCGTCTTGGACAAGTTGGAACCAGATTCCATAATGAATCTTAAAGAATTGAGATATTTCCCGTTGGTTAATGGTGCCGACACTATTCCAGAAGACATTTTCAATATTATATGCAACAATATAATTTCGGAAATGGACCAACACGAGAACTTGGATTTCACCAAATTCAGGGACACCATATACGATATTCTGGTGTATAATTTGGACGCGGCGGAATGTATCTTCTACATTCTATCGTTCTTCGTTGAAAATGGGAAGCTTTCCAAAACCGATTCGAGTCAAATCCTAAACAAAATCCACCCATTTTTGAAATACTACAATAATAATTATCGACCCATATACCATTTAGAAACTATTTTAATTTATATTATAATCAAACTTGGTGTGTATGACGAGCACGAACAATCATATATCGATGACAAAAGAAGAAGCACTGAAAATACTCGAAATAACAGAAAGAAGGGTAACCAACGAGGTAATAAAAAAGAGATACAGGCAAATGGCTCTAAAATATCACCCGGATAAAAATAAACAAGACGATGCCGCAGAAAAATTCCATCAGATACACGAGGCGTACACATTTTTGTTGAATGAAAAACCCGACTTTAATTATACGACGATCTTATCATCATTCTTGAGCAATATCTTTACAGAAGAAGTCCAAGAAAAATTACTGACGGCAATCATTCATAAGATATTGAAACTGTGCACGAAAAGCGCGCTGTTTTTTGTCAGGAAAATAGACAAAGACGTTTTAGAAAAGATTTTGGTCATTATGGATAATTATAAAGATGTTTTGAATATTTCTGATACACTTCTGGAAAATGTTCGGAATATTTTAGAAGAAAAACGCAAAAACGACAAACAAATCACATTGCATCCGTTTATCGACGACTTATTTGAATGTAATCTATATAAATTGTCATTTAATGAAGAAAAATATATTGTTCCTCTTTGGCACCATCATCTTATGTTTGACATTGACGATGGGAATCTATACGTTGATTGCATTCCTATTTTGCCGGACAATATTAGTATAGACCAAAACAATAATATTTTAGTGGGATTTTCAATGCCTTTACAAGAAATATGGAAAGTGGATTCAATCATCATTCCGATCGGGAAACAAAATATCACGATTTCTCGAAAAGACCTGAAAATGGTTCACAAACAAACCTTTTCATTGGATAAACAGGGAATACCGCGGATTAATTTTGATAACTTGTTTGATATCTCGAAAAAAGGGAGCATTTTAATTGAAATAGAAATCACAGACTTGACCTAACTACAAACAAAGTTTTTTTAATGAATTGATTGAACCCAATAATATGTATCTATATATAAAGTCCATATGACGCAGAAGAAGAAGAGACCAATGAAACAAAATGGCGGAGGAGGATGGTTCTCGTATTTGAAATTGTCACTTGAACCAGAGCCTCATTCAACCGTTTTAGAACTCGAGCCTGAACCAGTCTATATATTATTTATTACAACCCACGGAGGATATCAAGAAGATGAGGTGAAGATGTTCGCATCTCCTATTAAAAAAATTAATAAAATTAATATAGCAGCTATTGGAGAGTGTTGTACTCTGTCTTCTGATTGGACAGAACATATGAAAATAGGACTATCAGAGATACTAACTTTTAAAACTGATATGGAAACAAAAAGTAACTCTATAATAGATTTGTTGAAATCAATGGAAACGCAAATTGAACAGCGACAAAAAACAATGGGTCTAAATAAGGAGATTGGAATGATAGTTATTGAAGAGGGAGATGAAATTGTGGATAAAAAATATTCTATAGATATACAAGAAGGTTTGGAAGATATATCACCGTATTTTGATACTATTACATTATTGTCACGAGGACAAGTAGTAGTGCCTAATTTACTTAAAGATATTAGAGGAATGCCTACTCGCACAAGAAAAACGGATTCTATTAAATTATCCGAAATTTTACTTTATATTAAAGAAAATTTCCCAGAAATTATTAACTTAATTATTGTTGATGGTTCTTGTTCACCGGTCCTCGATACCACACATAATAGAAAAATGAGAAGAGACATCAATAAAGGAGATGTCAAATTCGGTGGAAATTACAAGAATATATCAATGGGAAAATTAAAGAAGCTCAAACAGACAAATAATAAGAAACTCAGAAACACAAAAACGAAAAGGAGGAAAACAAGGAAAATGCGACGTCGACTCAACAAATAAGATTGTAATATGAATTCTCAACAAAAAATATTAATTTACTTAATTGATATTTTTTACTTTATGTATTTTTCACTTTATGTATTGTTTACTTTATAACCTATCTACGATTACTACTAACTACACACTAACTACTTACTCCGGTGTCTTCTTGACAACCTTCTTGACTACCTTCTTGACCACCTTCTTCTTGGGCTCTGGTTCCTTTACTGGTTCTGGTTCTGGTTCCTTTACTGGCTCTGGCTCAGGTTCCTTTACTGGTTCCTTTACTGGCTCCACTTCTTCATCGCTATCTTCAACAGCTGGGTCTGTAGTTTCGGGTTGTTGTTGTGCGTCATCATCATCCTCGGGCAACTCTTGACTCTCAATCGCCTCACAGTCTTCATCCGACAACTGAATATGACACTTTCCTGTAATGGAAACATTGGCTCTTGGTTTAACAACACATTGGACCAGCTTCCACGTTAGCCCCCATCCCTTGCCACCAATCCAAATTCCACCACATTGTAATACACAAGCAATATTACTTCCACTCGAAATCAAATCAATGGGTGTATCCATAGTATCCTCCGACGGAAAGAGTCTATTGTTCTTGGTATCGAAAATCTCCACCGACCATTCGTTGTTGTAATTCGGAACCTTGGCCTTAATTGACGGTGCCTTCGAATGGTCAACCTTCTTTGTAACCTTGTCCTTCTGATACTTCACAAAAGGGAAGAATGTATGCTTCAAAATTCCTCGGTCCATTTCCTCGCCCCACCACAACTCACTATTCTTGACAGCATCGTCTATTACGCGCTCTTCAAATGCCTTCATCTTTTCCAAAAACATCTTTGTATCTTTTGTTTCATAATCCTTGTTTGGTAAATTTAGAGTAACACTAAACTTGCCATCTCCCACACCCGTCTCTCCTACAAAGTCTTGACACCCCCAAGTGTGCAACAACGGAGTCGTAATATGAATCGAACGATTGGTCTTGGTATTGATCATATTTATCGCCTTTCCTTGTTGCTTATTAATCTTGGGAGGCATATACTTGTTAGAAGTAACATCCCATTCCTTGTAATCAATAATTGGCTTTGACATAGTAGTAATAGTATAGTAATATATAGATATTATGCTCTTATCTTCATATCATTTTTTAGAATCAATTTTTTACAAAACCCACGGACAGAGTTGTTGGATTTCGCCACTTTTCACACATATTTGTCTCTAAGGTATCGCCTTATAAAACCTTCGCAAACAAATACTTCTTTGGGAAATTTCGCTGAATCTTCTATTGTCTCAATATATCTCACATCATATTTCCCTTTAGAATACTTGATGATGTAAGCATCCATCGCGAAGAACGTCACACAATGCTTTTAGGAGAACGAGAAAATGTCGATGTTTATCGGAAGTTGAGAGTGCGTTTGCGTGTGTGTACCATTGAAAAATCAACTTGGTATATGAAACTCTTAGGGTTTGAAGACAAACACGTAGAAAATATCGATATGTATAGAGAATTTGATATGTAGATGTATAAAATATTCAACAAAATATAAATATATAACATATATATACACGATGACATCCGTTGCTGATCTTGAAATCAGAAAATACGCGTTGAAAGCCGACTTGGCTGCCGATAAAACCATCAGCGATAAAGTTTCTCAAGTCCAACACGAAATCAATGGAATCAACTGCAAAGATATTATCAGGCAATGTAAATCTCGAAGAGATCTCGCCAAAAAGTATAAGAAGAAATACACAGAGAGGAAACGTAAAACCAACGCACTAATAAAATCTATCGACGCATCCATAAAAAAGAAAACAAAACGCAAGCGTTGCCCTAAAGGTCATTTTAGAAATAAATCTACTGGGTCGTGTGATAAAAAATAATCGAAAATTGTCTTCGTCAAAGTATCGACTTTACTTATAAAATCTAAAAAAATTGAAATGTTTTTTGAGGTTATTCCGGAACGCACAAACACACTACCATCATACACATGTCACTCACTAATGCAACTACTACTGCCAAGAAGACCCTTCCTGCCAAGCATAACAAGCTGCTTGTCTTTGGATATTGGCTCTTACAAGAACTTCACGCCGACGATCAAATCCCCCAGTCAGCCGTCGATGAATTTTCCAAACGGTTTCACGTGTTTGGTAGCGTGGAATCTCAAATCGAAGTCTTGGATAATTTTCTGGAATCCTTCAAAATTATCCACAAAAATCTCAAGAAGAATATTCGGCAACAACACACTGTAGCACGAAAGGCCGCCAAGGTATCTTCTGATGTGCCAGTCGTTACACCCAAGAAGCGGGGTAGAAAGAAGAAGATTATTCAAGATACACGAACGGAAGAAGAAATCCTAATGGACGAAATTATTGCCAGCGCACAAACATCCGATTAATTATTCGGTGTATGCGGCGGTTTCGTGTTTGACGGTTTCATATTTAACGGTTTCATCAATATAATACATATATTTCATGCACGAAAATTTCATAAACGAAAATTTCATAAAAAAGTATCCATGAATTTCACGCCAACTTTCCACCACCCCCATCATCCCTCATAATTTCCACCTTTCTAGCTGGAAGTACTTACTCTTTATATTTTTAAAGGAAATTTCATAGATTTTACCACAGACCCCCCTGAAATTATGGCAAAAAAATCTTCGGTGGGAAATTCTCGTTCGACCCAGGAACATTTACCCGGTTTGGGAAATTCGCAAACGTCTGAAACCGACACACAATCGAATTCTAATATTTGGATTCCAATCAATGACCAAGAAACCGACACGCAAATGTCCGATGTTTTGGTCAATACGGAAAATCCTTTATCACAATCTCCTCATAGACCAGTTCGATTTAACTGGTTCCCAGAGAACGAAGAATCGCAATATCAAATGTCCGAGGTTTTAGCTAATGCTGAGCGCACGCAACTACCCGACGACCAGTCACAAACTCAGCTTGAGACTACTGCGACCACTCAGCCTATGGTATCCTCTGCGACCACTCAGCCCATTGTCTCTGCCACTCAGCCTATGGTATCCTCTGCGACCACTCAGCCCATTGTCTCTGCGACCACTCAGCCTATGGTATCCTCTGCGACCACTCAGCCAATCGCCGCATCGGTTTTTATTCCACGGGGTGCCTTGATGTCCGAACAGCAAAGACGCATCTACAAAATGCGCGCCCATTCACGCCACCCACGCTTTCGCCGCGTTCTACGCGATAATCTTCGTGGAATCTCCAACGGGTCGATTCGCCGTTTAGCCAGACGTGGTGGCGTGAAACGAATGTCGTGTATGATGTATGAAGAAACACGCGGTGTTCTAAAAGTGTTCCTTGAAAATATTATCAAAGACGCAACCACGTACACCGCATACGCCAACAGAAAAACGGTTACTGCCGGCGACATCATCATGTCTTTGAAAAAAAACGGACGCACCCTGTATGGATTCGACTAATCCAAACAATTTGGGATTATCACATTTGAATGTTCTATGTTGATTAGTTAGTAGGTTGGTAGATAGTAAGTAGTATGTTAGATATGTCTGATAAATAGCTATACTCTAAACTTTTTTACTTTACTATCATCTATTCACTCATCTTCCTCTTCGGAGTCGGAGTAGTCATCTTCCGAGGATTCATCATCGATAGGTCTATCGAACAACATTTGAAGCAAAGTATTCGTTGTTTCATTGTCCAACATTGGAATGATGTTGTTCAAAACATCCACTTGTTTTCCTGTGAAGCCAATCTTCCGTGATACTTGTAGGTCCATCGACTTCAACTCGTGCTGAATACTTGCCACTTTGCTTCTATTCGACGTTCCTACAAGAGATACCCAAGAAACAACCTTCGTAGCAAACACGGTAATCTTCTGATTCGTCTGTCTGGATGTCCTGGCGTATTCCCTTCGTGCAATATGCTTTCTTTCGTTGTTCCGTCGTTTCATCTTTCCATACACGTATGGACCAACAACGAAACAAACAAAACACACGACGACTGTGAGAAAAATGTCTGTCCTTTGAGTTACCAACGATTCCACGAACTCACCACATTCAGTGTTGGTCACGTTGTTCCTTTTGCAAATCCTATCGTTGGACATACCACCCTCGCCGAACAACCACTTGGGGACGTTGAGATAAAAGAACTTCACTATGTGTGTGATCACCCTATAAAAGGAGACCTCTTGGTGCGACTCTCCGTCGAATCCTAACGCAGGGGGTGCGTCGGAAACCAACACAAAGTTCTGCTCTCTTTCACACCCGGAAGCGAAGTCGGGTTCAGACATCGTTACACCTGTTCTTTGTGTATGGTGTATAGTGTATGGTCATTGGAATGGTTGGTCAAATGGAATGGAGTCTTTGGAACGGTTGGTTGGAATGGTTGGGTGAGATCTTTGTAGAGGACTATTGTATCATTTTTTATGTTTTTGTGTCTCCACAAGATCTCGGATACTTATGTGCTTTTTGCTTGTGTGCTTTCTTGTGTTCGTAAGCTATTTGTGAAAACCTTCCATGCGGACAATACATATATTTTTAGTAGACTTTATGTTTTAGACCTTAGCTTCTAATAGACTTCTATCTATAAACTTCATATACTACAACTAACCCATTCATTTGGGATAAAGTCCGTCACTTAATGAAATACGCGTATCACTAACATCAACACGACATTCAGGAGAGAAAACAGGTAATTCACCACCAAGTTCCTCGTTGTCGGATAGACGAAGTAACATCAAAGAGTTCAACTCGCCTAACTCGCTCGGGATAGAGCCAGAAAGTTTGTTTTTGAAAAGGTAAATTTTCTCCAAAGCCTTCATCTGCCCTATTTCCGGTGGGAGAGAACCAGAAAGTTGGTTTACAGCGAGAGAAAGACCCGTCAAACTGGTTAGCTTCCCTATTTCCCGTGGGATAGAACCCGAAAGCTGGTTGTTCCCGAGAACAAGTTCCCTCAAATTGATCAACTCCCCAATTTCCGGTGGGATAGAACCGGAAAGGTTGTTGGTATAGAGCCAAAGCTCACTCAAATTGATCAACTCCCCAATTTCCGGCGGGATAGAACCCGAAAACTCGTTTCCAGAAAGAATAAGTCTTGTCAAAGCCTTCAACCGTCCTATTTCTGGAGGAATAAAACCGGTCAGCTGGTTACTATTAAGATTTAGAACAGTTAATGCCGTCAACTCTCCTATTTCCGGTGGAATATACCCAGAAAACTGGCTCATAGAGAGGTCAAGAACAGTAATTTCTCCGTGTTCATTAGTTTGAACGCACTTGCCATCCCCTTTCCAAGTTTGTCGATTCTCGTTAATCTTTTGGGTGATATATTTGTCGACCTCCGCTGGTTTCTTCCCCAGTGCCACCACAATCTTTTTCAAAATCCCCAACTGACGTTGTTTAAGTTTGACCATTCTCCTCTTCTTTGACCCGCCACTCAAAACCTCTCTCTCCAAAAGCTCCACACTGCGTATTAATTTGTCTCTTAGAGCAGGTTCTTCCATGCTTAATTCAATAACTCTTCACCCGGTATTGAATTCTCTGGGCATCCATAGAGGTATGAGAATTTATGAGTGGTTTCCGAGAACCTCGCACATACAATATGTTCGTGGACAGAAATATCCGAATCCAAAAGAAGTACCCAAAAGAAGTACCCAAAAGAAGTACCCAAAAATACAAATACAATACCATATTGTATGCAAAACTGTACAATTGAAAAGTACCGAGTGCGTAAAAAATTGATTTACTTTTTTTACAACTCGCTGTATGGACAAAACACAGCGATTTATATAGCATGACTCCTTCCACTAACAACACACTCGAGAACTTGGTCAATACCCTCAGCGACCAGCAGATGACTCTCCCACAAGATATCATATGTGCGACCATCTCGTCTCATTACCGTGAGAACGGGCGCATAAGAATCACCGACTTCTTGAGAGATTCGTCACAGCGTATGGTCACATACGGGTATTCGTCCGGCGGGGCAAGAGCACACATCTTGTACCGCTCCGAACTTGGCAAGCTCTTCCTTGTCTTCAAGACTGCCGACCGTGGCGACCGCGTGTATTACCTCAGGAAGGACTTGCTGTATGACGTCTTCGAAGACCACGAGAACGAAATCCCGGACTTTGACGAACACACATCGGAAGAGGGCTTCATCCCTCCACCCATGATGATGAGCAGATCATATTCGTGCACGTAATCACACACGAATATCGACAGGTAAGTTATGTAGATAGGTTATGTAGATAGGTTTTGTAGATAGGCTTTGTAGATTTTACACCCTTGAAGATTTAAAACGCCGTTTTCACAGAGTAAAAAAATCAAAAGTGTAAAATCAATAGTAGGAGTTTCACCTACGATGGTCTAACTTTTTCCTCTTTATTTTGATTATTTGA